>JAAIGF010373312.1_pt1 | contig 323353 bp, 312 predicted proteins | sample 6487441 | NCBI WGS metagenome assembly JAAIGF01 (sample SAMN13974129, study PRJNA590717) | phyllosphere metagenome | biome: pepper field; feature: multiple bacterial spot infested pepper fields; material: pepper leaves; isolation source: leaves from pepper fields | host: Capsicum annuum ... | reverse complement strand
TATCTTTCTCTTCAAAGCTGACCATATCGAAATGGGAAATTAAATATTCGGGAAGCAGTAATTTTAAAAGTTCGTTCTCACCAGACATTCAACAAAATTAAGACTTTATTTTTTTTCTCCCCAACTTTTGTAACTGATCCGTTTTTGAAACCTATGGGGTTTTAGCCGTCAGATTTAACCATGAAACAAAAACAGAAAAGCGATCTCAATAAAATTTATTTTCAATTATTGATCATAAAAATGATATTTAAGCTGATGAAAAGACAAATAAATCAAATATAAATTTTATATTTGTCACCGTTCAAAGTCTAATCTTGAAGACTTTCGGATATGGCAGGGAATCGTCCCTGTAAATTATTGAAAAAATAATCGACTTATACATTATGAAGAAACTATTTTTACTTTTGTTAACTGCTTTTTTATTTGTAGGCTGCAGCAAAGATGATGATACGATCTACGATTTCATCGGAACATGGGCAGGAACTTATGAAGGAACTGAAAAAGGCGACTGGAACATCGTTGTGGCCACTGACGGAAAGGTAACGGGAACCATGCATTCCGACCAGACTACCGAAAACTACTATATTTCCGGATATCTGAGTGAATCAGGTGATCTGAATGCCACCATCGGTTCTCCTGATGACGGGGAATTCAGAGGAACACTGACAAGAGAAGATAAAAAAGCCAGCGGAACATGGACCAATGCTGTTCCTGCAACGGTAAGATCCGGTACCTGGAAAGGGGCTAAAACATCTAAGTAAAATATTTTACATCACAATACAGGCTGTCCGGTTTTCGGGCAGCTTTTTTTATATTCTATGGTAAAAGCATTTGTCTTCTGATCCCACAAAACATAATTTGCTTATATTTGTAAACAGCGTAAAATTAGAGGTAAGTATGAACGACAGAATCTTTTGCAGAAAACCATCCATCCGAAATTTATGGCTTTTAGCCGCATTTTCTTTATTTGCGGTCTCGTGCGGAAGTTCAAAAAAGGTGTCCGCTAAAAAAAACACCCCGTATAAAAATGTAGCTAAAACGGAAAACCTCCGAAAACTGGATTCCCGGTTCGACGGTAAAGTTTCAAAATCCATCAATGAGCTTCTGAAAGACGCTGAAAAATATCTTGGTGCACCCTATAAATTCGGCGGAAGCACTTCGTCGGGATTCGACTGTTCCGGATTTGCCTTAAAGGTTTTTGAAGAAAACAACTACAAACTTCCGAGAAGATCCGCGGACCAGGCTGAAACGGGCAGCGAAATCGACATCAAAGAAGCAAAGCCCGGAGATCTGTTGTTTTTTGCAACAGCCGGCGGCACCAAAGTTTCTCATGTTGGAATCGTTCATGACATCGGTAATGATGGGGAAGTACGCTTCATCCATGCCTCAACCACCAAAGGCGTTATTATCTCCTCGCTGAACGAAGCCTATTGGAATAAAGCCTATCTTCACGCCAAAAGGGTATTGTGAGCGAAAGAGCCAGGTAAAAAGTAGAAGAAAGCTCAGTATGAATACCTTTTAAACCATTAAGAAATATGAAGATTTTAAGGTTAGATTAAGGTAAAATGAAAGATTTTATTTAGCAGTTTACTTAAAGCGAAGCTCGACTTAATTTTTCTAAACACCTTAATAAATCTTAACGGTTTAATTTAATAGCGTGACAAACAATCCTGTCCGATAATCAAATCTCAAGGTTGTATCTATTGAAGAAAGAAAAACTCCCGGCCTCCAGCATCCATCTTCCAGCCAATCAAACTTCATCTCGCTTAATCTTAAGCTGAGCCTTTATCTTCGCCTAAACTTTTGTATCTTTGGCGCGAATAATTTTAAAAGAGAAACATGTCGTTACAACAAACTATTGAAAATATCTGGGACAACAGAGAATTACTACAGAATGAAGACAGCCAGAAAGCCATCAGAGAGGTTATCGCCTTGGTAGACAAAGGAGAACTTCGTACGGCTGAACCAACGGAAAACGGATGGCAGGTGAACGAGTGGGTGAAGAAAGCAGTAGTGATGTATTTCCCGATCCAGAAAATGGAAACCATTGAAGTAGGTCCTTTTGAATTTCATGATAAAATGCCTTTGAAAAGAAACTATGCTGAAAAAGGAGTAAGGGTTGTACCGCATGCTATCGCGAGAGAAGGCGCTTATATCGCTCCGGGGGTTATTCTGATGCCGTCTTATGTAAATATCGGGGCTTATGTAGATTCAGGAACGATGGTGGACACCTGGGCAACCGTAGGAAGCTGTGCGCAGATCGGTAAAAACGTTCACCTGAGTGGTGGTGTTGGTATCGGTGGCGTATTGGAACCTTTGCAGGCTGCTCCGGTAATTATTGAAGACGATTGTTTCGTAGGTTCAAGATGTATCGTTGTGGAAGGCGTACACGTGGAAAAAGAAGCAGTGTTGGGTGCAAACGTAGTACTGACAGCATCAACCAAAATCATTGATGTAACCGGTGATAATCCGGTAGAAATCAAAGGAAGAGTGCCTGCAAGATCGGTGGTAATTCCGGGAAGTTATACGAAAACATTCCCTGCAGGAGAATATCAGGTTCCATGTGCGTTGATTATCGGTAAAAGAAAGGAATCCACAGACAAAAAAACGTCTTTGAATGATGCGTTGAGAGAGAATAATGTTGCTGTTTAAGATCACTATTTTAAACTAAAACCTCACATCTTGAAAGAAAAATTTCTTAAAATACTTTTAAACCCCAAATATATTTTTGGGGTTTATTTGATGATCGCTGTGGTAACAGCTGTTTCCAAATATCTGCGAGGGAATTCCATCAACAATTACCTCATATTTAAGAATGTATTTTTTAATACCCTTTACGAAAGAAATCTTTACCTGCAGTATCCCGATCTTTATCAGGATTCAAACCATTACGGGATATTCTTTAGCCTGTTGATAGCTCCTTTCGCACTGATGCCGGACTGGCTCGGGATAAGCCTGTGGAATGTGGCGAATACTTCAATTTTTCTATACGCCATTTACAAGCTGCCTTTTTCAGATCCGAAAAAAGCACTGTTTGCACTATTCTGTTTACAGGAATATATTACATCCTCCCTGTATTTCCAGTTTAATATTGCACTGGTTGCCCTTTTGGTGCTGGGTGCGATTTACATTTACGAAAATAAAGAGAAAAAAGCCGCCGCAGCCATGATGGTCGGTTTTTTCGTAAAAATTTACGGCATCGTTGGATTAACGCAGTTTTTCTTTATAAAAAATAAATTTAAATATATTTTATCTGCAGTGGTTATCGGCATCCTGTTTTTTGTGATCCCGATGATTTATTCAAGCCCCGGATTTGTTGTGCAAAGCTACGCGGATTGGTTCCAGTCGCTGGCCGAAAAGAACGGTCAGAATCAGGGATTGACCTCTTACCAGGATATTTCCTTAATGGGTTTTGTAAGAAGAATCGTCGGTAATGCGTCGATCTCCAATCTTACTTTTCTGGCCTTCGGGTTACCGCTTTTTGCCGTACCGTATATCCGGATCAGTCAGTATAAGAATTATGCATTCCAGCTGATGATCCTGGCTTCATCACTGCTGTTCCTGGTTCTGTTCAGCTCAAGCTCGGAATCGCCGACCTATATTATTGCTGTCGTAGGTGTGATGGTCTGGTTTTTCCTTCAGAAAAAAAGAACGCCTATGGTTATCGGATTACTGGTTTTCGTCATTATTTTAACGTGTTTTTCCACTTCGGATCTGTTCCCGAAATTTGTGAGAGAGCGTTACATCGTTAAATATTCTCTGAAAGCCGTACCGTGTATCGTTGTTTGGTTCAGGGTGGTTTATGAACTGTTAACCAAAGATTTTCAAAAAGAGTATAGCCTGAACTGATCCTATGAAAAAAATTTCAATTGTAATTCCTGCCCATAACGAAGAAGGAAATGTGGCATTGGTCCATCAGAAAATTAAAGAAGTTTTTGACGGATTGGCCCATTATGACTTTGAAATTATTTTTGTGAATGACGGCAGTCGGGATAATACCCAGGAAAAGCTTGAGGAACTTTCCGATGCTTATCCTGAAGTGAAATTCATCGAATTTTCCAGGAATTTCGGGCATCAGCCTGCCGTGAAAGCGGGAATGGACCTTGCCTACGGAAATGCAGTGATCTCCATGGACGGCGATCTCCAGCATCCTCCCGAAATGATTCCGGGTATGATCAGAAAATGGGAAGAAGGCTACGACATCGTTTTTACCATCCGGAAATATCCCAAGCAGATTTCTTATTTTAAAAGAAAAACCTCCGACTTTTTTTACAAAATTTTATCCAGTCTTTCCGACGTTAACTTAACCAAAGGCGGCGGTTCGGATTTTAGATTAATGGATGCTGCAGCGGTGGAAGTAATGAGAAGCCTTAACGAAGATGATCTTTTCCTGCGCGGCCTCACCAGCTGGATGGGTTTTAAACAGACGGGAATCGAATTTACAGCTAACGAAAGACAGTCGGGGGAAAGCAGCTACAATCTCAAAAAAATGGTGACCTTCGCTTTTACGGGCATTACTGCATTCAGCGTGAAACCATTGTATATTGCGGCTTATCTCGGATTTCTTTTTTCAGGGTTTTCCGTGTTGGGTTACGGAATCTACGTGTTGTATTCATTTATTGCCAAAACGGAAATTTCCGGCTGGGCATCACTGATTATGACCATTGTATTTTTCGGAGGATTACAGCTGATTATTTTAGGAATCATCGGGATTTATTTAGGTAAAATATTCAAACAGGTCAAAGAACGACCGAATTACATCATCAAAAACAAAAACTTTTAAATGGTTTTATTAAGTTTTGACATTGAGGAATTTGATATGCCATTAGAGTACGATGGCCGGATTCCTTTTGAAAAACAGATCTCAATTTCACAGACCGGCCTCGAACGGATTTTAAATATACTTAAAAAGCATCAGATAAAAGCCACGTTTTTTTCGACAGTAGTCTTTGCAGAAAACAGCAGATCGCTAATCGAAAGATTACTGAGCGAAGGTCATGAGCTGGCTTCCCACACCTGGTTTCATTCCGAATTTGAAGAAAAACATCTGAAGGAATCGAAAGACCGCCTGGAAAAATTGTTTTCTACGAAAGTTACCGGATTACGGATGCCCAGAATGATGCCCGTGAGCAAAAATGCCGTTGAAGAGGCGGGATATTCCTACAATTCGTCGATTAATCCTACCTTTTTGCCGGGAAGGTACAACAACCTGAAAGTTTCGAGGACTTACTTCAAAGAAGGAAAAGTGATCCAGATTCCGGCTTCGGTTTCACCCAATTTCAGGATTCCGCTGTTTTGGCTGAGCTTCCATAATTTTCCGTTGGCTTTTTATAAAAAATTAGCTTCCGACACCTTGAACAAGGACCGTTATCTCAATATCTATTTCCATCCGTGGGAATTTGCAGGAATTAAGGATAAAGCTTTCAAACTACCGGGTTTTACCGTAAAAAATTCAGGAGAAGATATGGTCAGCAGGTTTGACGATTTCGTTTCATGGCTAAAAAATAAAAATCATACCTTTGGCACCTTCCAGGAATTTCAAAAACAGATCGAATCATGAAGATAGCCTATGATGCCAAAAGATTTTTCCACAACACTTCAGGATTGGGCAACTATTCCCGTGACCTGGTGAGAATACTCTCCCAATATTTCCCGGAAAACGAATATCTTCTTTTAAACAAAAACAAATCGGAACGCGGTGCAGATATTTTACAGCGTCCCGGCGTCTGTTTTGTGGAAACCTCGAAAGGGCAGATGTCCCGGCAGTTTAAAATGGGAAAAGATGCCCAGCAGGCAGGAGCAGATATCTTTCATGGATTGTCTGGGGAGCTGCCGCTGAAATGGGATAAAAAAGCGATCAAAAAAGCGGTGACCATTCACGATCTTATCTTCGTCCGGTATCCGCAGTATTATTCCTTTTTCGACCGTAAGATCCATTTTTGGAAATTTAAAAAAGCAGCGGAATCAGCTGATAAAATCATTGCCATTTCAGAACAGACTAAACGCGATATCATTCAGTTTCTAAAGGTTCCAGAATCGAAAGTTGAAGTCATTTATCAGGGTTGCCATCAGGCATTTAAGGAAAAGCAGTCAGACGAATTTACTCAAAATACAAAAGAAAAATTTAATCTTCCTGAAAAGTTTATCCTGAATGTCGGGACCATCGAAGCGCGCAAAAACCTGCTGAATGTAGTGAAGGCCTTAAAAGATACCGATATTCCACTGGTGGTTGTCGGGAAAAAAACAAAATACTTAAAAAAAGTAGAAAGATTTGTTCAGCAGAACAACATTAAAGTCCGGTTTCTGGAAGGTGTTGCCATGGATGAGCTGGCCGTACTGTATAAGCTGGCGGAAATCTTTATCTATCCAAGTTTATTTGAAGGTTTCGGAATTCCTGTTATTGAAGCACTGTTTTCAAAAACAGTGGTCATTACCAGCAATACCAGCTGTCTTCCCGAGGCCGGCGGACCGGATTCCGTTTATATTGATCCCCAGAATTATCTTGATATCAGGGCAAAAATTAAATTTCTTTGGGAAAACAAAGCAGAAGCAAAACGCCGGGCGGACAAAGGATATCACTTTGTCCAAAAGTTCAATGACGAAGCGATCGCCGAACAGCTGATCCGGTTTTATCAGGATCTTATTCGTTAATTTTTATCTGATTATTTTATATAAGTAAAACGTCCGGAATCATTTCCGGACGTTTTTGCCGGTATTTATATAACCGCTGTTATTCTAACGTCAGTTCGAGTGTTTTTTGGAGCTCAGCGGAGAAAAATGTATCGAGAACGTGTAAAGCAGGACCTTTGGTTTGTATTTCAGCAACTTCTCGATACGATTTTTCGAAGCAACGGCAGTTAAATATCGAAGGTATTCTTCGTTGGTGGCATTCTGTTTTTAAATCCTGAATTATTTAAGTCTGTTTTATATTAAATAATTGATATTTAGATGAATATCATCGAGTTCACGTTATTCTACTTCAAACGGAACAGCATACATCTGGACATACGGCCCGTAGCTGCCCGGATCGAACCTGAAACGGATGCTTCGGGCTGCCGTACTGGACCAGTTTCCACCCGACATATACACCCAAAGGTATAGGGTGGTTGTCTGGGTAATGGTAACGGCAATATTTCCCGATCCGTAATAATCCGGACTGGAGGAAGCCGCATTGTACAGTCTCGGAATGATAATCGACTTGATCGGAGTCAGGTAATTCGGAGCGACATTGGCCGTTGAAGATGTTGAAAGGAAAACTGAGGCGAAACCATCGTTTGTAGATGTAGGAGCGGCGTTACCGCCTGTCGGAGCGCACCACATGGTAAAATTAACCTGATATTTTCCGGGTGTTAACGTAACAAAAGCACCGGAATAAGCAATCCGCTGGTCTCCGGAAATCAGAGGATCGTCGATCGTAGTTACAGTCTGTTCCGTATTCGGGATTGTCGCCAGCTTTGCGAGGCTGGTTCCCGGAGCTGCCCATCTTGCATTTCCGTTGGAATCGGAGGTAAGCACTTTTCCCAATCCTTCCGAAGTATCAGTAATTTTGAGAGCATTTCCTGATCCCGCATTGATTTCAATCTTTGCAGATGGCGCAGTCGTTCCCACGCCGATATTTCCGTTTGCATCAATGGTTACGTCATTCAGCTGTTGAACAGCAGACGGAGCTCCTGTTACAGGATTATCCTTTGCGCCGTCTACATGAAAAGTTGTTTGAGGATTATTAGTGTTAATGCCGACCTGGGCATTTGAAATAATGGGCAGAAGACCCATCACCGTAAGTAGTTGTTTTATCATTTTCAGTATTTAAGTTAATCCTTACCTTTCGTCTGAATCCATTTTATCCATTCAGAACATTTATTTTAAAAAAGCAAATATATGATAAACTTCGATGAAATAAGGGTTTCCAAATATTAATTCAATGTATTATTGTACGGGCAGATTAAAAAAACAGATTAAAAATTTGCACGGGTCAGAAATAAAGCTTTACCTTTGCAATACAAATTTCAACAATGAAACCGAATTTTTTAACAGTACATCATTATCATCATCTCTGCTAAGACGGAATTGATTGATATATGACTATGTTAAAAATCAAAATAATAAAAACCGTCTGAGTAAACAGGCGGTTTTTTGTTTCCAAATTCTTCCCGGGCAATTTGTTTCAATAAATTATTTGATTTACTCAGGCACAGCAAAAGTGAACATCATGAGTAAATTAAAAATAGCCATACAGAAAAGCGGAAGGCTTTATGAAGAATCGCTTCAGCTGCTTAAAGACTGCGGCATCTTCATCAACAATGGCAAAGACCAGCTGAAAGTTTCTGTAGACAATTTCCCGATGGAAATCATGTATCTCCGAAACTCCGATATTCCCCAGTACCTTGAAGACGGTGTAGTAGATGTAGCCATCGTCGGTGAAAACCTTTTGGCTGAGAAACAGAAAAATATCGAGATCGTACAGCCTCTTGGCTTTTCAAAATGCAGGGTTTCTTTAGCCATTCCGAAAGAAATCGAAACCGATGACATTGGGTATTTTCAGGGAAGAAAAATCGCTACTTCCTATCCCAATACCCTTAATAAATTCCTACAGGAAAATAATATTTCAGCGGAAATCCACATCATTTCCGGTTCGGTAGAAATTGCTCCGAATATCGGATTGGCAGACGGGATCTGTGACATCGTGAGTTCCGGAAGTACCTTATTCAAAAACGGATTGAGGGAAACCGTTACGCTCCTGAAATCGCAAGCCGTTCTCGCAAAAACAGCTGTTTTAAATGAAGAAAAAACAGGTATTCTTGAAAAATTCCTGTTCAGGATAAAAGCGGTTCTGAAAGCGAAAAACTCAAAGTACATTTTGATGAATGTCCCGAATGATAAGATCGAAATGATCTCCAAAACACTTCCGGTACTGAAAAGCCCAACGGTTATCCCGCTGGCGGAAGAAGGATGGAGCAGCATCCATTCCGTAATTGACGAAGAACGTTTCTGGGAAGTAATTGATGAACTGAAAGAAAAAGGCGCTCAGGATATCCTGATAATTCCAATCGATAAAATGGTAATCTAGCATGCAAATCAAAAAGTATCCACAGAAAGAAACCTGGGCAGAACTGGCAAAAAGGCCTGTTTTAGAAAGAGAAAAACTTACAGAAACCATAGCCGGAATATTTGATGAAGTCTTAAAAAACGGTGACCAGGCTTTAATTGAATTCAATAAAAAATTCGACCAGGCTGAAATTGAAAGCATCAAAGTTTCCGGGAAAGAAATAAATGATGCTGAAACCTCAGTTGACGAATCATTGAAGTCAGCCATCCAGCAGGCGAAAGAGAATATTACCGCGTTTCACGCTTCGCAGATTCCACAGACTGAAAAGATTGAAACCTTAAAAGGAGTCGTTTGCTGGCGTGAAAACCGGGCAATCGGGAAAGTGGGAATTTATATCCCGGGAGGAACGGCCCCGCTGTTTTCTACGGTTTTAATGCTTGCCATTCCTGCCCGGCTGGCTGGTTGTCAGGAAATTATTCTGTGTACGCCTCCTGATGAAAACGGGAACATCAATCCTGCCATTTTATATACGGCAAAGCTTTGCGGCGTTACCGAAATATTTAAGACCGGCGGTGCACAGGCAATCGCAGCAATGACCCTGGGAACGGAAAGTATCCCTGCGGTGTATAAAATTTTCGGTCCCGGAAATCAGTATGTTGTGGCGGCAAAAGAATTTGCCCAGAATTATAAAGTAGCCGTCGATATGCCTGCCGGACCAAGCGAAGTGCTAATTATCGCCGATGAACAGGCCATTCCGGCATTCTGTGCAGCCGATCTGCTTTCCCAGGCAGAACACGGAAGCGACAGTCAGGTTATTTTCCTGACAACCGACGAGAACATTCTGAATGAAACAGTAAAAGAAACGGAAAAACAGCTGACCGTATTACCTAGGAATGAGTTAGCGAGGGGAGCACTGAATAATAGTCATTTTATCCTGTTGAAAACAGTAGAAGAAGCCTTGGAGTTCAGCAATTTATACGCTCCGGAGCACTTGATTTTAGCATTAGAGAATGCAGACCAGTATATTCCCGGAATCCGGAATGCCGGCTCTGTTTTTTTAGGCAATTATTCCTGCGAAAGTGCCGGAGATTATGCCAGCGGAACCAATCACACGCTTCCCACCAATGGTTTTGCAAAGAATTACAGCGGTGTTTCCTTAGACAGCTTCGTCAAGAAAATAACCTTTCAGAATCTGTCTGAGGAAGGTTTGAATAATTTAGGTAAAACCATAGAGACCATGGCAGAAGCGGAAGGGCTGTTTGCTCACAAGAATGCCGTAAGTATCCGATTAAAAGAACAGAATGAAAGAGTTTAATATCAAAAATTTAGTCCGTAAGAATATCCTGGAACTTCAGCCTTATCTCAGTTTCAGGGATCTGAATGAGTTTAAAAATCCGGTGCTCCTGGATGCCAACGAAAGCGCTTTCGGAGACCTGAACCGTTATCCGGATTCGACCCAGAAAAAGCTAAAGCAGAAATTATCTGTACTAAAAGAGGTCTCAGCCGATCAGATCGCTGTAGGAAACGGCAGTGATGAACTGATCGATCTGATCATCAAAGTGTTTTGTGAACCGAAAAAAGATTCGATACTGATGATGAACCCTTCGTTTGCGATGTATGGGTTTTATGCTTCAGTAAATAATAATCAGGTTCTACAGCTGAAACTGAACGAAAATTTTCAAATCCGCAAAGATGAATTTTTAAAGATAACAAATGAAGCACAACCGAAAGTCTTTTTCCTTTGCTCACCCAATAATCCCACCGGAAATTCGGTGGAAGATATTGAATTCTATATTCAGAATTTCAATGGAATGGTAGTGGTGGACGAAGCCTATATTGAGTTTTCAGATAAAAAGTCATGTATTGACCTGCTGGGAAAATATCCAAACCTTATTGTTCTTCAGACGTTTTCCAAAGCCTGGGGAATGGCTGGTGCCAGGGTAGGAACTGCTTATTCTTCTGAGGAAATTATTTCATTCATCAATACCGTTAAAGCCCCTTACAATGTGAATTCATTAAGTTTAAATAAAATAATTGAATTGATTGATCAAAAAGAGGTTATCGAGGCAAATGTAAAAAATACTTTATCAGAAATGTCCTGGCTGAATAATGAGTTAAAGCGTTTGAAATGTATTAAAAAAGTCTATCCGAGCGATGCCAATTTCTTTCTGACCGAATTTGAAGATGTAGAACGGGCATATGCAAAATTACTTGATAATGAAATCCTGACCAGCAAACGAAGCCCGAAAATTCCCGGCTGCATCAGGATTAATGCCGGAAACCGGGAAGAAAACAGCCGTTTAATTGAAACCTTAAAAACCTTAGCATGAAAAAAGTATTGTTTATCGACCGCGACGGAACTTTAATCGTAGAGCCTCCGCTGGATTACCAGGTGGATTCGCTGGAGAAGCTGGAATTCTATCCCGGCGTTTTCCGGAATCTTTCCGCCATTGCAAAAGAACTTGATTTCGAACTGGTAATGATCACCAATCAGGATGGATTGGGAACGGATAGCTTTCCTTTTGAAGACTTTATAAAGCCTCAGGAAAAAATGTTGAAAGCGTTTGAAAATGATGGCATTGTGTTCAATGATATTTTAATTGATAAAAGTTTTGAACATGAAAACCTGCCGACCCGCAAGCCGGGAACCGGAATGATGGGAAAATATATTTACGGCGATTATGACCTTAAAAATTCATTTGTAATCGGAGACCGTCTGACGGATGTTCAACTCGCCAAAAATCTGGGCGCACAGGCCATCCTGATCGGTGATTTAGTAAATGAGGACGCTGTTTTAACAACAGTTAACTGGCAGGATATTTATCAGTACCTGAAGCAGACTCCCAGGGCCGCAAGAGTTTCAAGAAAAACCAGTGAAACAAAGATTGAAGTGGAAGTCAATCTCGACGGAAGCGGAAAATCTGCGATTTCAACCGGTCTTCACTTTTTTGACCATATGCTCGAACAGATTTCAAGACACGGCAATCTGGACCTGAACATTAAAGTAGAAGGCGATCTGCAGGTCGATGAACACCATACGATCGAAGATACCGGAATTGTATTGGGTGAAGCATTTTTAAAAGCACTGGGGAATAAAAAGGGAATTGAGCGGTATGGGTTTCTGCTTCCGATGGATGACTGCCTGGCACAGGTTGCCCTGGATTTCGGAGGACGCCCGTGGTTGGTCTGGGAAGCTGATTTCAAAAGGGAAAAGATCGGTGATGTCCCGACGGAAATGTTTTACCACTTTTTCAAATCGTTTACGGATTCTGCCAAATGCAATCTTAACATCAAAGCAGAAGGTGAAAACGAACACCACAAGATCGAATCTGTTTTTAAAGCCTTTGCAAAAGCCATAAAAATGGCTGTCAACCGCTCTGATCTGAATTTTAATGTACCATCAACCAAAGGAAGCTTATAATGATTGCCATTATCAAATACAACGGCGGAAATGTAAATTCCGTACAGAATGCCCTGCGAAGATTGCAGGTCGACTCTGTGATCACGGACGATTTCGATACCATCAGAAATGCAGACAAAGTGATTTTCCCCGGAGTTGGGGAAGCTTCGTTCACCATGGAAATTTTAAAGGAAAAAGGACTTGACCTGCTGATTCCTGCCTTACGACAGCCTTTCCTGGGAATCTGCCTCGGAATGCAGTTGATGTGCGGCAATAATGAGGAAGGAAATACAGCAGGAATGGGAATTTTCGACATTCGAGTAAGGAAGTTCCCGGCAGAAGATATTGTTCCACACATGGGCTGGAATACAGTTTCGCAGTTTAGGTCTGAAGTATTTTCAGGAATTGAGGAAAACAGCGATGTTTATTTCGTGCACAGCTATTATTGTGAGCAGTCGGAATTTACCACCTCTGTCTGCGATTATATTCTGCCTTTCAGTGCTTCCCTGCAGAAAGACAACTTTTATGCGATGCAGTTTCACCCGGAAAAATCGGGAAAGGTCGGAAGCCAATTATTAGCGAACTTTTTAAACCTTTAACAATGAAAATTATTCCTGCCATTGATATTATCGACGGAAAATGCGTCCGTCTCTCCAAAGGGGATTACGGAACAAAAAAAATATACAACGAAAACCCGGTGGAAGTGGCCAAAGAATTTGAGAACTGCGGCATCAAGTACCTTCACCTCGTGGATCTGGACGGTGCAAAATCCAGGCATATCGTCAATCAGAAAGTCCTGGAAAATATTGCAAAAGAAACCACGCTTGAAATAGACTTCGGCGGTGGCCTTAAAACAGAGGAGGACATTGAAACCGCTTTTAATTCGGGAGCGAAGCAGATCACCATCGGAAGCATCGCCGTCGAGGATCCCGGATTCTGTTTGGGGCTGATTCAAAAATATGGTCGCGAAAAGATCATTCTGGGCGCCGATTGTAAACACAGAAAGATCAGAACTTCCGGATGGCTGGAAGAAAGTACTCTGGATGTCATCGATTTTATTCTGCAATATCAGGAAAAAGGAATAGAAAACGTCATTTGTACGGATATTGCAAAAGACGGGATGTTGCAGGGAGCGTCCGGAGAACTGTACTCAGAGATTTTAAGCAAAACAGAGATCAGCTTAATGGCAAGCGGCGGCATCTCCTGCATAGAAGATGTCTATCAGATGAAAGAAATCGGCTGCTCCGGAACCATCATCGGAAAAGCAATTTATGAAGGGAAGATTTCTTTAAAACAATTGCAGGATTTTATTTAACCCCAAAAGTTTTTTTAACATATAAGCCACAGAAGATAAGTTATCTATTTGCGCGTATTTTTAGAGCACAGAAGATAAAAAAATCTGAGATTTTTTTATCTATCGTATTATTTGATAAATCTGAAATACTGTTAGTTTACAATCTTAAAAGCCTGGTGGCTGAGGCACTCGAAGCCACGTTATCATCTGTGAAAATCTGTGCCGTCTGTGGGAAATATATATTAAACAAACCATCTGGAATCAGAACCCTAAACTTTGAACCTAGAACCTTAAACCATTTAAAAAATGCTGAAAAAAAGAATCATCCCCTGTCTGGATATAAAAAACGGAACCACCGTCAAAGGAATCAATTTTGAAGGATTGCGGAATGCCGGGGATCCTGTTGAGCTGGCCAAACGATATGAACAGGAAGGCGCGGATGAACTGGTTTTCCTGGATATTACCGCAACCATTGAAGAACGGAAAACCTTTGCGGAACTGGTTCGTAAAATTTCCCGGGAACTCAGCATTCCTTTTACCGTCGGCGGTGGCATTTCCACGGTGGACGATGTGAGGAAGCTGCTGGAAGCCGGAGCGGATAAGATCAGCATCAATTCGTCTGCGGTGAAGAATCCATCTTTAATTTCGGAGATTGCCGGACAATTCGGAAACCAGTGCGTTGTAGTAGCCGTTGATACCAGATGGGTAAACGGTTCGGATTATGTACACATCAAAGGCGGCCGCGAACGTACTGAGCTGAAAACCCTGGATTGGGCAAAAGAAGCGGAAGCATTGGGAGCCGGTGAAATCCTGCTGACTTCTATGGATGGCGACGGTACCAAAAAAGGATTTGACTTGAGAATTACCAAACTGGTCTCCGAAAATGTAAATATTCCGGTCATTGCTTCAGGAGGAGCCGGTAAAATAGAGGACTTTGAAGAAGTATTTACCCTCACAAAAGCAAACGCAGCTCTGGCAGCAAGCATTTTCCATTTCGGGGAAGTAAAGATCCGGGATCTGAAAAATAATTTAACCTCAAAAAAAATTGCAGTACGATGAATATAGATTTTAGTAAAAGCCCAGACGGTCTGGTTCCGGTCATTGTCCAGGACAACAGAACCCAACAGGTCCTGATGCTCGGTTACATGAATGAAGAAGCTTTTGACAAAACGCAGCAGGAAAAAGTAGTTACTTTTTTCAGTCGTTCTAAAAACAGGCTCTGGACAAAAGGCGAGGAATCCGGAAATTTTCTAACCGTAAAAAGCATAGCTACCGATTGCGATCAGGATACGATTTTAATCAAAGCCGTTCCTGAAAACGTCGTTTGCCACACCGGAAGCTTCAGCTGTTTTGGAGATAAAGATTCCAAAGGTTTTCTGTATGAACTGGAAGAAAAAATCAGCCGGAGGATTGATGAAAAAACAGAAGGTTCTTATACCTATTCTTTATTTCAGAGGGGTATCAACAAAATGGCCCAGAAAGTAGGAGAGGAGGCGGTAGAACTGGTGATTGAAGCGAAAGATGACAACAATGATCTGTTTAAGAATGAAGCGGCAGACCTGCTGTATCACTTTTTAATTTTGCTGAAAGCTAAAAACTTTTCGTTACAGGATATTGAAGAAATCCTGATGTCCAGGAATCGGTAAAGGATAAAGTGAGCTCACATTGATAGGCTGGATGCTGGAAGTTATCACAGCAAAAGGTCTTAGCTTTAAATGATGTTATCTAATTTATAAAATAAAGCCTGGCGGTCTGAAGCTAAAAAAACCGGATAAAGCAAAAACCAATCGATAGCGATTGGCTTTTTATGGATAAGCTTATGATTTTATTTGATTACTTTGCGATAATCACTTTCCGTACAGCTGTTTTTCCGTCAGCTTTTATAGTAACCATGTAGGCACCGTCCGATAATCCCGAAAGATTTATTTTGAATTCATTTTCTTTGTGCAGAATCAGGCGGCCGTTTATATCTGAAATTTCCAGTTTGAAACTTTTAACCTCTTTCGGAAGTTCCACCTGCAGATAATCTTTGGCCGGATTTGGATAAATTTTTACCGATTCCAAAGCATTTTGCTTTACTTCTTCGGTTGCCAGCTGGCTTGTAGAAGCCGTTGCAAAATGCTGCAAAGCACCGACTGCCGCTTTTCCTACGTTGTACACGTAAGTAGGATCTACATTCGCAAAAGTATCGTTTGCCGTATGTTCGTTGTTGCTTCTTACATTTTCGTAAAAACCGGTAATGATGTCTCCTTTTTGTTCAAAAGGAATATAATCTGAAGAATAAGCATCCGACATTACCGTCTGCAATGGAGAATACAATCCCGTACAGGTCGCCAGCTGCTGGGTAAAGCTCAATGACTGGGCATCGTTCGCTGTCAATCCGGACTGGTCGCTTTCGCATTTAATGGCACTATTGGTATTGCCCAGCTTTCCTCCGACCTGATCGATATTGAAAACCACTCTGATATTAAACTGGCGGACATTGTTCTGGAACAACACATTATTCGCGTAATGGCCGCTTCCCTGCAATCCCTGTTCTTCTCCTGAGAAATGGATGAACCTGATTGAATATTCGGTCGGGATATCCTTCAAGATTCTTGCTGCTTCCAGAAGAATAGCTGTTCCGCTGCCGTTGTCACTTACTCCCGGACCTACAATGGTATCGTAGTGCCCGCAGATGATCACATAAATATTGGGATAAAGCGTACCGGTTTTTGTAATGATCAGGTTTTTGGAACTGACGTTGTTTCCGAACGTGAAAGGGTCTTCCGTAATCTGGCTGGCGGTGTATCCGTAGGATTGATATTTGGCTTTCAGCCAGTTCAGGGTATTGGTATTGGCTGTAGAACCGGTGGTTTTTACACCAAGATTCTGGAAATCCTGCAACAGGTTCGTAATCGTCGTCTGGGAAACCTGGTCGGCCCTGTTTTTATAAGCCTGAATAAAACTTTGTGCCTGAAGGCCGTATGCTGATAAAGAAACAAGCAATAGAGTCGTTATTTTTTTCACGGGTGAAGAAAATTTTACATTTTTAATAATAAACAAATGTAGATAATAAAAAAATCCTGAGCAAAAAACCCAGGATTTATATTGATAACAAAAATTTTACATTATTTTACTTGATCTACAACTGCTTTGAAAGCTTCAGGGTGATTCATTGCTAAATCGGCTAAAACTTTTCTGTTAAGCTCAACGTTGTTCTTTTTAAGAGCTCCCATAAACTGAGAGTAAGACATTCCGTGCTCTCTGGCTCCCGCGTTGATACGAGTGATCCAAAGAGCTCTGAAGTTTCTTTTCTTCTCTTTTCTACCACGGTAAGCATATTGCATTGCTTTTTCTACCGCGTTTTTAGCTACTGTCCAAACGTTCTTTCTTCTACCGAAAAAACCTTTAGCTTGCTTAAAAATTTTCTTTCTGCGAGCTCTTGAAGCTACCGCATTTACTGATCTTGGCATAATTTAATTGTTTTTTTGAAATGGGCGGCAATGGTTGCATTACACTTAGGGGCTCCAGTTCAGGGTTAAAATGTTGAATTTGTTTTGAATTCTTATAAACCGGTATGGATTTATAAAAACTACTTGATGGCTAATTGACGAAGTACGCTTTTCTCGTCCACAGCAGCAACGTAAGAAGTCGTCGTAAGATTTCTCTTTTGTTTCGTTTCTTTCTTGGTTAAGATGTGGCTTTTGTAAGCATTCTTTCTTTTGATCTTACCGGAACCGGTAAGAGCAAAACGTTTCTTAGCACCTGATTTCGTTTTTAATTTTGGCATTGTTTTGCTTTTTATGGTTTTGTTATCAATATCTGTATCTGGTTTCCGGTGACTCCCGGAAATAATAGTTTGCAAAATTACAAAAAATTATTCATATTTCCGGTGTAACTGCAGGGTTTCTAAAAATATTTCCTTTTTCGGAATAATCTCTATGTTTATCGTGTTTCCAATATAACTGATCTTTGACTCGGGAGAAAATAAGGTTTGTGTCTCCTTGCTTATTTCCCATTTTCCGGAATCCGGATTTTGAAGAGAGATGTTGTATTTCTTTCCTTTCTGCAAATGGTTCAGCAGTTTTCCGTTCTTAAAAACACTTTCATCATTTGAATCAGCACTCATCAAATAACCGGGGATCATCATTACATCTTCTTTTTTTAAAATACCCGTGCTTTTTCCATATTTATTAAAATACAGAATATGCTCGTCATCACTTTGTTTAGCCAGGACTTTCACATAATTATTTTTAAAAACCGGGTTTACCTTCATCTGTTCACCAATGTTAAAGTTTAGATCTGCTCCGATGAAATAAATAATGATATCGGGATTTCTTCCCAGGACGTAGCGGGCATCTCCCAGCTCATGCGCCAAAGAGCCGGTTCCGAAATTCTTGGGAGGGTGGCGGGGCGTATAATAATCATTTAATCCAAGCATATCGATAGCGGGAAGTTCGGAGGCATACGGAATACAGCCGGCGGCCGTTACTGCGATCAGGGTGGTTTCCGGAAAGGTGTTTTTCAATGTTTTCCCAAGTTTCAGCCCGCGGAATTCCCAGCGTTCTCCGATGGCATACTCATTGGCCGGAATCAGCAATTGGACAAACGGGTTAATGATAACCAGAATGATGAATCCTGTCCTGAGTCTTTTTGTTTTAAGGCCGGTCTGCAGATCGTCCAGACTAAAAATAATCGCAAATACCAACAAAATAAGCACCGGATAATAATGCCGGAAAGCCGGGAAAATATCGCCGCCTACCAGGACCATATAAGCCGTCCATGCTGCAGCATTCACCAGCAGATAGCATCCGAAAGGATTTCTCTTCCGGTAAACCAAATGAAACAGACCGTACAGTCCCAGAACAGACAGCAGCAAAGTGCCAATAAGCGATTTCAGGATGTAAAACCCGCCCCTTAAAATGTGATGGACGGTAACTTTTACTTTAACCAACGCCGTATTGGGAACAAGTTCGCCATAAAAATGATACCTGAAGATAAGCTGTCCCGACAGAAATAAAGCCGGCACCAATGCAACAATAAAAAATACTTTAATAAGATCTCTGTTGCTTTTCCTGAAAACAAACAATAAAAATGCAGCTGTTATAATCGTAAACAGAAAACCGTCCGGCCGGGTAATGGCCAATAGTCACAGCCATAGCGACAGGAAATACATCCTGCCGGAATTTTTATCGTTCACGATCTTTGAAACTTCGGTTAAGGCAAGGGTAAGCAGAAGAATATATAAAGGCTGTTCCAGTCCGCCGATTGCCCAGACGGTGAAGCAGGGGGTTGTTACCAGCAGGAAAACAGCCAGAAATACATACTAATTTTTAATATTTTCTGTTTTAAAATAGGAAAGAATAACGGCCAGCGTCCCGACGGAGCACAGTATTCCTAATATTCTGGTGGCAAGGATCAGGTCAACATCCAATTTCCAAAAAAAAGAAATAACCAGAGCCCATAACAGATTGGAATAGCCTTCTACAGGACGTCCGTCGTTCCAGGTAAGTCTTTGCCTTCGATAAAACGTTGTGCATACCGCAGGGAGATCAGGCTGTCATCAGACAAAAAAGGGTAGTGGTAATAGCAACCCAGTGAAAAAATAATCAGGGTAAAAAAGAAAAAGGAATTATATCCTGTCTTCATGAAATCGAGTTAAAGAATACATTTCTTAAGCCTTTTAAGAATAAGTGCAAAATAACGAAAAATAAAAAAGCAAAGAGCAATGATTCTTTTTTGAATTTCAATAAGAAAACCGCTTCAGTCGTGAAGCGGTTTCAGTTGATATGTTTTATCGGATCGAATGATCCCTACTATCGATTATTTAGCCGGTTTTTTAGGACTCATCATCATAATCATTCTTTTTCCTTCAAGCTTCGGAAGCTGGTCTACTTTTCCAACGTGCTCCAGTTCCTGGGCAAGTTTCAGAAGCAGGATTTCTCCCTGATCTTTAAAGATAATCGAACGTCCTTTAAAAAATACGTAGGTTTTTAGTTTTGAACCTTCCTCAAGGAATTTTTCAGCATGCTTCTTCTTGAATTCGTAATCGTGCTCGTCGGTCTGAGGTCCGAAACGGATCTCTTTTACCACCACTTTTACCTGCTTGGCCTTTAGTTCCTTCTGTTTTTTCTTTTGCTCATAAAGGAATTTTTTATATTCCAGAATTCTCGCAATAAACGGTTCAGCTTTATCGGAAATGACCACCAAATCAAGATCCTGCTCTGCAGCAATCTGTCTTGCTTTGTCTATAGGATAAATTCCCGGCTCTACGTTATCGCCCACCAAACGAAGCTCTCTCACACGAATTTTATCGTTGATCAAGTGTAAGTCCTCCTGTACCGGACGTCTTTGTGGGCCCCTGTTGTTAAATCTTTGTGCTATTGTATTATAATTTTATTGGTTAACTCTATTTTAATGATCATTCAGAACCGGATGATGTATCCATTTTAATTCTGAACTTAAAATCTTCGATTTTTATATCGCAGATTCTTTTTTGAAATAGGAAATGAAATCTTCAAGATTCATTACCCCTAAATCTCCTTCACCACGTCTACGTACAGAAATTGTGCCATCCTTTTCTTCATTTTCGCCGACTACCAGCATGAATGGGATTTTATTCAATTCCGCATCACGGATCTTTTTACCCGTCTTTTCGTTTCTGTCGTCAATCTGGCCGCTAATATCGTGATTTTCTAAAAATTCTGAAACTTTTTTAGCATAATCTACATATTTTTCACTGATCGGAAGAATGATAAACTGATCCGGGCTCAGCCACAGCGGGAAATCTCCGGCTGTATTTTCAAGCAGAATCGCAATGAAACGTTCCATCGAACCGAAAGGCGCTCTATGGATCATTACCGGTCTGTGCTTTTCGTTATCGTTTCCGATATAATGAAGATCGAATCTTTCCGGAAGGTTATAATCTACCTGGATGGTTCCCAGCTGCCATTTTCTTCCTAAGGCATCTTTCACCATAAAATCCAGCTTAGGTCCGTAGAATGCGGCTTCACCGTATTCAACAACCGTTTTCAGGCCTTTGTTTTTGGCAGCGGTGATGATGGCATTTTCTGCTTTCTCCCAGTTTTCATCGGAACCGATGTACTTTTCTCTGTTATCAGGATCCCTCAGAGAAACCTGAGTAAGGAAATCTTCAAAACCTAAAGATTTGAAAACATACAGCACCAGGTCAATTACGGCTTCAAACTCTCCCAACAGCTGATCCGGAGTACAGAAAAGGTGGGCGTCATCCTGGGTAAATCCACGAACTCTTGTCAATCCGTGAAGCTCTCCCGATTGCTCGTAACGGTAAACCGTTCCGAACTCGGCATATCTTTTGGGCAGATCCCTGTAGCTCCATTGAGAAGTCTTGTAGATTTCACAGTGGTGCGGACAGTTCATCGGCTTCAGCATAAATTCTTCCCCTTCGTTCGGCGTTTTTATCGGCTGGAAACTATCAGCTCCGTATTTATCCCAGTGTCCTGAAGTTACATAGAGTTCTTTAGACCCGATATGCGGAGACATAACGAATTCGTAACCTCCTTTTTTCTGAGCAGCAGACAGGAAATTCTCCAGCTTTCTTCTTAAAGCGGTTCCTTTCGGCAGCCATAAAGGTAATCCGGCTCCTACTTTTTCAGAGAATGCGAAAATTCCCAATTCCTTGCCTAATTTCCGGTGGTCCCTTCTTTTTGCTTCTTCAAGCCTTTCAAGATATTCGGTTAATTCCTTCTGTTTAGGGAAAGAAACACCGTATACTCTTGTCAACTGAGGATTTTTTTCATTTCCTCTCCAGTATGCTCCGGCGGCATTTAAAATCTTTACTGCCTTTACGATACTTGTATTCGGGATATGTCCTCCACGACAAAGGTCCGTAAAGTCATCATGGGTAACGAAAGTAATTTCACCATCGTTAAGATTCGAGATCAGTTCTACTTTATAAGGATTGTCCGCATATACCTTTAACGCCTCTTCTTTAGAAACAGGGTATAATGAGAACGTTGAGCCTTTCTTGGCATTTTCCAATACTTTTTTCTCGATTTTCTCAAAGTCTTTTTCAGATAAGCTTTCGTCACCGAAATCTACATCATAGTAGAATCCGCTTTCGATGGCAGGACCGATGGTCAGCTTAGCATCAGGATAAAACTCAAGGATGGCCTGCGCCAGAAGGTGGGCAGAAGAATGCCAAAAGGCTTTCTTTCCAAGATCGTCATTCCAGGTCAGCAGCTGTACCGTAGAATCCGTGGTGATAGGCGTGGTAGTCTCTACTTGTTTGTCGTTAACAACTGCGGAAATGGTATTTCTAGCCAATCCCTCACTAATAGATTTTGCCACATCTAGCGGAGTAACTCCCGCCTCGAATTCTTTGACGCTGTTGTCTGGAAGTGTAATTTTTATCATTGTTTACTAAGAAATTTTAAGACGCAAAAATACGAAAATTTTACTTAGTATGCTATTTTCAGAGGGAATTGTAAAATATATGAACGAAATTTATCCAGGTAATTCAAATAACTGAAATAAAATTTTACCGCTTGGGTAAGGTGGTTAAAAATAATTGCCATATTCAAATGCTTTATATTGAATGCTTTAAAATAAAATTTAACAGCCATCCAAGCCCTGAAAGGGCGAAATCCATTAGTCATCAGCAAAATCAACTCCGCCTTTTATACCTCACTTTCTCTTTGATAATCTCAATTACGTCCACGTTCCGCACCTTAGATTTTACCCACCCGTGAATATCGATATATAAAAGGGACCTTCTGTAATATTCGTTGCCGGCAAAAAGCTCCAGCTTAGCATCGAATTTCTTGAAAGATTCCAGTTGCCGGTCGGGCGTTACACCATTCAGGTTTTTAAAGAAAGCCACACTTTCAAAATGGAATTCATCCGGCTTTTTCATCTTTTTAATAAACTTCGACGTCGCTTTAATAAAGTCATCATAATCTTCGTCGTTCCCCGATTCATATTTAGCCATAAAAATCAAAATACGCGTATGAAAAAGAAGGTCTTCCTGAACATTTCCTTTGGATTCAATGATTTTTAAAGAATATTGTATTGATTCCTCAAATTTTTTACTTCCGAAAAATAAGGCAGCCATTTTAAGGTATAAAATCATGAAATGGTGTTCGTCGATTTTATCCCTCAGCTTCTCCATTTTGAGCTCGATTTCCGGAATCAGCTTAGACCCTGAAAAGAACTCACCCTTTACGAAGTGAATATTCATTAACGTATTGTAATGGGTAAGGAAAATAAGCGATTGAAGGTTTTCATTTTGAGCAAAGCTTGAAGAATGCACTCTTTTGTTAAACTCCCTGAAACTGTTCTCCAGGATATCGATATTTCCGTACAGGAAAAGAATCTTCAGGAGATAGGTATTGCCTTTGATGTACCAGACCGGATGACTAAAGATCATTTCCGGATTTTTATGGAAGAGATCAACCCATTGATAGGCATATTTTAAGGTATATTTGTAATCCTGCAGCAGCTGGTTTTTCCAGACATGCGCTTTAAAATACCACAGCTTTTCCGTAAAATTCAGCCTTTCGAAATTAATTTTCTGAATCTGTGTATTGAAAAGGCTCATAATTTCCTCCCGGTCTTCGTCATTTTTCACATAACCATGGGTAAGCATCTCGCTGTATAATTTCAGCGAAAGGTTGGATAATTCCGTGGCGTAATGATTCTGCTTGCTGATTTCCGTGGACTGCCGGATCAGTTCATCCGCGCGGCCTTTAATACTCCGGGTAATAAATTGGGATTCAATAACTTTTTCCAGGTCGATAATTTCCGAAGCAATGGTTTTTTCATCCAGCTGTAAAGCCGATTGTTTGGTTTTATCAAGAATTTTAAGCGCTTGTTTGTAAAGGCCTTTCTGGTAAAGGATATTGGCAAAATCCAATTGTTCCCGAAGCTGGATCCGGTAATTCTGATGGCTGGGATTCAGCCGTAAACTCACCAGGATCTGTTTATAGAGGTGGGCCTTCAGGTTAGACAGCTGCTGCTTGGTAGAAATTTTCTTATCGATAATGATCCCTTCATCGTATTCTTTCATCTTTTCGATTTCAGAAAACAGCAGGAGAAATTTAGCATCCACATTAATTCCAAGACGGTTTACATACAGCCTGAATTGCCTTTTTTCCGAGGTTGTAAGGGATTTGATCAGGACAAATAAAAAATCTTTGTGCAATTCTGCCATTGTAAATTTTTGGAATTTAAAATATTGATTAATAAATAATTAGTGTTAAATTATAATATTTTGACTATTGTAATTTTTATGAAAACCAAATAGGACTAAACGTTTCATCTTTCTAGTTTTGATTCAAAATTAAGTAAAAAACTTCATTATGAAATCCGAAAAAATTGAAATTTTTGATACCACGCTGCGTGATGGAGAGCAAGTCCCGGGTTGCAAATTAAATACGCAACAGAAACTGATCATTGCTGAGAAACTGGACGAGCTGGGAGTGGATGTGATCGAAGCCGGTTTTCCGATTTCAAGCCCCGGCGATTTTCATTCCGTTTCGGAGATTTCAAAACTGGTGAAAAATGCAAAAGTCTGCGGACTCACCAGAGCCAACCAAAAAGATATTGATGCCGCCGCTGAAGCATTACGCTTTGCCAAAAGGCCAAGGATCCATACGGGAATCGGAACTTCAGATTCTCACATTAAATTTAAATTCAATTCCAACCGCGAAGATATTATTGAAAGAGCGGTACAGGCGGTAAAATATGCCAAGACTTTTGTGGAAGATGTAGAATTTTATGCCGAAGATGCCGGAAGAACTGATAACGATTACCTGGCCAGAGTTTGTGAAGCGGCCATCAAAGCCGGCGCCACGGTGCTTAATATTCCGGATACCACGGGATATTGCCTGCCGGAAGAATACGGTGAAAAAATAAAATATTTAAAAGAAAATGTAACCGGTATCGATAGGGCGATCATTTCCTGCCATTGCCACAACGATCTGGGAATGGCGACCGCCAATTCTATTTCAGGAGCCATCAACGGGGCAAGGCAAATTGAGTGTACCATCAACGGACTTGGTGAAAGAGCCGGAAATACGGCTTTGGAAGAAGTCGTGATGATCCTTCGGCAGCACCCTAACTTACAGTTGTATACGGATGTAAAATCCAGAATGCTGAACCCGATGAGCTTACTGGTTTCCGAACTGATGGGAATGCCTGTGCAGCCGAACAAGGCTATCGTAGGAGCCAATGCTTTCGCGCACAGTTCAGGAATCCACCAGGATGGAGTCATCAAAAACAGGGAAACGTACGAAATTATTGATCCTGCAGAAGTAGGAGTAAATGCATCAACGATTGTACTGACAGCAAGAAGCGGACGTTCCGCATTGGCTTACCGGTTTAAGCATATCGGATTTGAGGTGACTAAAAACGAGCTTGACTTTCTGTATGAAGAATTCCTGAAAGTGGCCGACCGTAAAAAAGAAGTAGATAATGACGATCTCAGTACGATCATCGAAAGAGTGACAAGAAAAATAGGATAGAGGCATTGATTGTAACAGAACCGAAATGAACGATAAGAAAACACTTTTTGACAAAGTCTGGGATGCCCACGTAGTTGAAACCATTCCCGACGGACCTCAGATCATATACATTGATAAACACCTGATCCACGAAGTAACAAGTCCCCAGGCATTTGCCGAACTGGAATCCAGGAATCTAGAAATTTTCAGGCCCAAGCAGATTGTGGCCACTGCCGATCATAATGTTCCGACCTGGGATCAGGACCAACCCATCCGTGACGAATCTTCGAGAAATCAGGTAGAGCAGCTGACCGAAAACTGTAAGAAAAACAATATTGAATTGTATGGTTTAGGCCACCATTACCAGGGAATTGTGCACATCATTGCTCCCGAACTGGGTGTTACTCAGCCGGGAATGAGCATTGTCTGCGGCGACAGCCATACTTCCACCCACGGCGCTTTCGGCTCGATTGCGTTCGGAATCGGTACAAGCCAGGTAGCACAGGTTTTTGCGAGCCAGTGTTTATTGCTGAACAAGCCCAAATCCATGCGGATTACGGTAAATGGAACATTAAATAAAAATGTTCAGCCCAAAGATGTAATTCTGTATATCATTTCAAAAGTCGGGACCGACGGCGGGACCGGATATTTTTGTGAATACGCCGGAAATGTTTTCGAAGAAATGTCGATGGAAGGCAGAATGACCGTCTGCAATATGAGCATTGAAATGGGTGCCCGCGGCGGAATGATTGCGCCGGATGAAACCACTTTCCAATACGTAAAAGGTCGAACCTTTGCCCCTAAAGGAGAGGAATGGGAAGAGAAACTGGAGTACTGGAAAACATTGAAAACGGACGATGAAGCAGTCTTTGATGCGGAATTCTCTTTTGATGCTTCTGATATTCACCCGATGGTAACTTACGGAACCAATCCGGGAATGGGGATTTCCATCAGTCAGAACATTCCGGTTCCGCAGAATGATTCTGAGGAAAAGGCTTTGAAGTACATGGGACTAAAAGCCGGGCAGGCACTTTCGGACATTAAAGTCAATTATGTTTTCATCGGAAGCTGCACGAATGCGAGAATTGAAGACTTTAGGACTGCAGCAAATTATATCAAAGGAAAAAGAAAATCGGAAAATGTTCAGGCACTGATCGTTCCCGGTTCTCAGCAGGTCGTTAAACAGATTTTTGAAGAAGGGCTGGACATCATTTTCACAGAAGCAGGCTTTCAGATCAGACAGCCGGGATGTTCGGCATGCCTCGCCATGAACGATGATAAAATCCCGGACGGCGAATATTGTGTATCCACCTCCAACAGGAATTTTGAAGGCAGGCAGGGCCAGGGCGCAAGAACGATTCTGGCAAGCCCGCTTACTGCCGCAAAAGTAGCTGTCGAAGGTAAAATTTCGGTCTTTGAAAACTGATAGGATAGGTGAATTTCGCTAGGCGAGTCAATTTTGCTGTGCAAGTGAATTTAAAAGTCGTCTAAATTGACTATTGACAAAAAACAAATGGCGGATTAACCCGCAGGAATTGACAATTGATATTTAAAGCTAAACAAAATGCAAAAATTAGTGATTATAAAATCCCGGGCAATTCCTTTGCCGGTTGAAAATATAGATACGGACCAGATCATTCCGGCCCGCTTTTTAAAAAGTATTGATAAAAAAGGCTTTGGAGAAAACCTTTTCAGAGACTGGCGGTATAATGTCCACACCGGAGCACCAAACGCTGATTTTGTTCTGAATAATCCGAAATACAGCGGGGAAATCCTGGTCGCCGGCAATAATTTCGGTTGCGGAAGCAGCCGGGAGCATGCAGCATGGTCGTTGACGGATTACGGTTTCAAAGTTGTTGTCTCGAGCTTTTTTGCCGATATTTTTAAAGGAAATGCATTGAATAACGGTTTGCTTCCCGTAAAAGTTTCCGAAACATTTCTGAAAGAAATCCTGAATGGCATTACCGAAAGCCCTGAAAAAGAGCTGGTGGTTGATGTGGAAAAACAAATGATCACTTTTGATGATAAATCAGAAAGTTTCGAAATCGATTCATACAAAAAGATCTGCCTGATGAACGGCTATGATGACATTGATTTTCTGATCAGCAGAAAACAGGCGATCAGAGAATTTGAACTCAAAACACAGAAAGTATATGAAAACTAAGTTTAACATCGCAGTGCTTCCCGGGGACGGCATCGGTCCGGAAGTCGTAGGCGAAAGCATTAAAATTTTAAATGCCATTGCAGAAGCCTTTCATTATCAGTTTGATTTTACCTACGGACTGATGGGTGCGGAAGCCATTTATAAAACGGGAAATCCGTTGCCGGATGAAACCCTGGCCATCTGCCGGGAATCTGACGCCGTTTTGTTCGGAGCCATCGGGGATCCTTCTTTTGACAATAACCCGAATGCGAAAGTGCGTCCCGAACAAGGCCTGCTTAAACTCCGCAAGGAACTTGGTCTTTTTGCCAATATCAGACCTTTGAAAACATACAGCTCGCTGATTGAGAAAAGTCCGCTGAAAAAAGAAATTATCGACGGAACGGACATCCAGATTTTCAGGGAGCTGGTGAGCGGGATTTATTTCGGGGAGAAATTTACGGATGAGGAAGCCGGTTATGCTTACGATAACTGTAAATATCACCGGGATGAAATTGCCCCCATCGTCCACATGGCATTTCAGGAAGCGCAGAAACGCAGGAAAAAAGTCACACTTATTGATAAAGCCAATGTTCTCGATACTTCAAGGTTATGGAGAAAGGTTTGTAAAGAAATTGCGGCCGGATATCCTGATGTAGAGCTGGATTTCATGTTTGTCGATAATGCGGCCATGCAGCTGATCCTGAATCCGAAGCAGTTTGATGTTATCGTAACGGAAAATATGTTCGGGGATATCATTTCCGATGAGGCAAGTGTCATCGGCGGTTCTATCGGGCTGCTTCCTTCCGCTTCCATAGGTACAGACAATGCCTTGTTTGAGCCCATCCACGGCTCTTATCCGCAGGCCAAAGGAAAGGGAATTGCCAATCCGATTGCTTCTCTTTTAAGTACTGCTATGATGCTGGATTATTTAAAGCTTGATCAGGCCGCTGAAAAACTCAGACAGTCTGTTGAACATGCCATTGAAAACAAATACGTAACGGTAGACCTGAGTACCGAACAGCCGTGCTCTACCGGTGAAGTCGGAAGCTTTATTGCAGATTATATTACCTATTCCGAGAAATCCTATTATAATTTTGAAAATGTAAAGCTTGGAAAATCTACCATTGTGTAATTTAACATAGCAAAAATTCGCTTCGCTGATAACAGATACATTCAATAGTCCATAAAAAATTCACTTGCGGAGCGAATTTGCTTTTTGATATTTAGACTGCAAAAGTCGTAAAAGCTACAACTCATATTAAGGGCTAGTACTCTTTTTAATAAGATTAAAGTTTTAGAATCCTTAACTTTAGTTTTTTGAGAATTTTAGCAACCCTTTTATGGTTAAATTTAAATGAGTCTGAATAGATGGATCGTTTGATTTTTATTTGTATATTTTTTTTCTGAAAAAAGGTTCTGCCTCATTGAGACAGAACCTTTTTCAATTTATTCTTCCGTATTATCCGTTTTTCCGGATTCATTGTTTTTTGAAGATTTCTGAACATCCTCTTTATCTACATCAGACGGATTCGTCTTTTCTGAAGAAGCGGGAATATTCTGAAAATCCTCGTTTTGCTTTTTGGTTTCCGCCTTGTTGGCAGACTCTTTACCTTTTTTGTCGTCGTCTTGTGTGTTGTTCATAGCTTATATTTTATAGTCCTAAAATACCCAGTTTGCCGGTCTGGTCTTCTATCTTATAATTCAAAGCTTTTGCCAAAACGAAAATATTGTTCAGGTTTTCCATTAATTGCTGATGTCCCTCCGTTCTCAACCGGCTCTGATCGATTGACCGGATGGCGGTGTCTTTGGCTTTTTGCGTTACATTTTTAATGTCTCTCTCGGAAATCCTGTTAAAAAAAGAATCATCCACCGACTGGATTTCCACGCTTGGTGTAATTCTGATGTCGGCGTCAGGCAGTGCAGTGATCATCAGTTTTTTGTTCACCGAATCCACTTCGATTTTCATTTTGTTTAGATCGTAAGACACCTGTGCATTGGTTTTGGTAAAGGTGATGATGCTGTTGCTGGATACTTCTTTACCTAAAAATTCGTAGCCCATTTTGGTTTTCTGTATAGAAGACGTATTCTGCTCCATCACCACCATCTTGTTCATTTTGGCAATCTGGTTGGTGAGAATATAATAATCTGATTTCTCTGTTTGCTTTACCGGATTTAAACAGGATCTAAAACTGAAAAACAGAATAACCATAACGATTATTCCGGCCAGAAACGGGAGTAAAATTTTAATATTTTTCAAATCTTATTTATTTGCTGAAAATTTCTTTGATCACGGAATCGTCGTCTTTCTTCAGTATCTGTACCAGATCCCTCTCAATGTATCCGGTAGTTGGCATTTCAATAATCCTTCCGATTTCTTTACCGTATTTCTGTACAATAATCGTAGGAACTTTCTGGACGTTATAAAGGCTTTCTTCGCCGTTAGGGGATTCCTTTTTGCGGTTAACGGCAATAATTTTCAGTTTGCCTTCCGGATAATTTACTTCTTCCAGGATCCGCATCAGCCTCGGAAAGTCACGGTGGGAGTCTTCACACCAGGTTCCGATAAAGACAACGATGTTGTAAGAATTGATCTTATCTTTTTTAAGTTCGCTGATGGCTTTCTGATCCATGGCATATTCGTCGTGTTCTTTTGCATACCAGTCGGAATATGGTGCTTCGGTAAATTTGCTTTTCAACTGCATTCCCAACAGCATTTTGCCGTCGTTTGTCGTTTCCACTTCACGGCCGACCACCACTTTCTGTGCGGCAAGCTGCTGACCTGCAAAAAACAGGGCTGAAACGGCAAAAATATTTGTAATAATTTTTTTCATGCTTTATTTCTCAATAATGGTTTTTAAATCGGCAGGAGAGTAGTATTTGTTCTTCAGGACTTTATGGTCTGCCTGTCGGTACACATTGAATTTCTCACCCGATTTTTCATAAAAGGATTCTACCTCCTTTGCTTTATAGAATGCTACGGTTTCCTGTGCCTGTTCTTCATTGTCGCAGGCTTTGGACATATTGGACCGCTGAACTTCGTTGAACAGTTCTACAAATTTGCTGCCAAGTCCGAATTCCAGAACCGCACCGCTCAGAACATACTGCAGGTCGCACAAAGCATCCGCGATTTCAACAATATTGTTATCGGCGATGGCCTGTTTCAATTCGTTCAGCTCTTCCTGCAAAAGTTCAACCCTGAGATTGCATCTTTCCGGTGAAGGAATCTGCGGAGTCTCTAAAATAGGGGCTTTGAAAGTGGTGTGGAATTCTGCTACCTGGTTCAGACTGTCAATTTTATCCATGAATATTTTTTAATTTACGCAAATATAAAAATTCGGTTTTAGAAATCAGGAATCAGGACTGAGGTTTTTATGTGTTTTGATTCAATTCTAAAATAAAATTGATGTAACCGATGAGAAACAATAACTGATGAAATTTATGCTGCATAAGTCCTCCAAATATAAAAATGAAGTAACAGGATAAAAAGACCGTTTCAAAAAGCAAGAAACGGTCTATACTTTGGAATTTAAAAAATTACTTTTTCAGATGAAACGGTTTGTTTCCTTTTTCTGAAAAATAGATTATCGAGCCAATGATCGGTAATCCGAACTGCAACCAGACATAATTATTCTTCTGTCTTTTAGTAAGATTTTTGTTCTTAAGAATATCTCTGATCGTGATAATATTCAGTATCGCAAATAATGCGAATACAATAATTAAATATGTTGGATCTTCAAAAAGCATCATCATAATATTATTTTTTTAAGATATTGAAGAAATAATTGTACATGATACGACTACAGAAGCTCCACAAGAGCCCCACCAAGGCAATCCCATGGCTTCATACGAATGACAGATCGCCGTAGACGTAGAATTTTGCTTGATGGCCCTTACAATACAGCTGTAGCATTCGCCAAATGAGATATTGCCGTTTCCATTGCTGTCACATAAATGTCTTGAGGTTAAATTCGCACTTTTAGCCGGATTGGCAAGATAGGCATATTTTTCCCGTAACTGATCCGAAAGTCCGTCTCCTTCAACATTTATATAATAGCCTTTATCAATATCCATTTTGGTGTGCATGAAATTTTCATAATTCAGATCATACAGTTTTATGGTGCCTGTTTTTTGATCCATATCATAAGATGACAAATCGGCATAATTCAGCGCATAGGTATCATTATTCGGAAGGAAAGAAGTGCCTTTCAGATTAAGAATTTCCAATTTACCCTGAAGCTTACCGTCTTTTAAAAAGGTGACTACAAAAAAATCGTAATTTTCTCCATCAATCTCAAATTTTTTATAAAGAATAGTATTGAGATCCATATCTCCGAGACTGTTAATATAGTCTTTATGGTGCTCATAGGTTTTTGAATCTAAAAAATCGGTAAAAGCTGGGTCTTTGGAAGTAATATAGGAATAATTGGTTTCTTCTGATGTCCTGGCTAAACTTTGAGAAGTCTTATGGGAGATCTCGCCCGATTCATCTTCATTGATACTGTTAAAAACATCACTGTTGCAGGAATACATAATTGCAAAAAATAATACGGCTAGAAGAGTAAATAAACTTAATTTTTTCATAATAATAGTTGATTTTACTTATTAATAATTAATACTTAAAAGATCAAATTCTCAATTTTTAAATCAAAGATTATATTAAATTATATTAATTGGTATTTTGTCGATTTTGATAATAAAAAATAACTGTTATTAAACCTCCCTAAGTTTAGAAGGCTATTTTCGTGCTTGATATTCCTTCGGTTAGCGATCTAAAGCTAATGCCTTCGCTTTTAGCTTAAAGATGTCATCCATCTATCCCAACGTTCCGAAAGTCTCGGGATTTCCCCTGATATGTACTGAAAGAAATAAAGTAGGTGCAGAAAAAAAATTATTATTGCTCTGCTTAAAAAGTTCGCGATTGAAAAGATCATCGAACAGTGTACATGTATTTGCGGGGAGCAAAGCGGCACCGCTTTTTTTTTCGATTGACATAACAAACATTTTCAGTTAAACAATAAAATTAAAGGTCACACACATCATTTTTCAAACAGTGTACCACATTTATCTGATGAAAAAATGTCACTATGAAAGTGAAAAAGTGTCATAAATCATTAATAATTACATACAGCTCCAAATAATACGAACATTCATTTTACATATCTTTCATTCTTTTGATAAACATATTTGAAAAAGAAAGGTAAACAAACTAATGACTACGTATTACTAATAAAAAAGGCCACCCGTTTCCGGATAGCCTTTCACAAGATTAAATTGAGGTTAGAAATTAGTTTTTAATGAATCTCCTGGAGATTTCTCCGATCTGGATCAGGTAAGCACCTTTAATCAGGCCGCTTACATTCACGGAGCCTCTTTCAAGTTTTCCTGAATTGATTAGTTTTCCACCCATATCGAAGATTCTGTAATCTTCGTTTGTCGAATTTGAAATATATAAAACATCTTTTGCCGGATTCGGATATAATTTCACATCCGTAATCAGGTCTTTGGTATCAGGCAATTCTGTTCTTCCGGATGAAACAATATTCACGGTGTAGTCTTCCACCTGTCCGTAAGTATAAGATCCACAGGAAGATGAAGGAACAGCATTATATTGCATCATCACCCGCATTCTGGTGCTTCCTGTAGCAGCGGTAGACGGAATCGTTACCGTTCCTGTTACCGGAGACGTGGTGGAAGCTGATCTTGACCAAACCAGTTCGCCGCTGTCCGTAAAGTCACCGTCTCCATTGTAATCGATATATACCGCATAGGCTTCATTGTATTTGGTAGAGGTCCAGACAGGGGTTATGGAAATGGTATAGGCAGATCCTTTTGTGACGTTGGTAGAAATTGAGGTAAAGTTTTCATATCCTGCAGTTCCTGTCGAAGTATTGTTAATCGTCCCGAATTTTACATTTCCGATTCTTTCGTCAGCCGTATTCGTTGCGGAAGCAGAACAGTAACTTACTGTACTTCCCGCAGAAGTGGTTACGGAAACCGTATTGCTGGAAGTTGACACATTTCCTGCCGCATCTTTAGCCTTTACGCTGAAGCTGTAGGTGGTGGAAGGCGTTAATCCGGTTACCGTATATGAAGTGGAAGAGCTGTTGCCGATCATTGAGCTTCCCTGATACACATCATATCCCGTTACGCCTACATTATCGGTAGCTCCCGACCATGAAAGACTGGTGCTTGTGGAAGTGGTTCCCGAAGCAGCAAGCGTGGGAGCGGTAGGTGCTGTCTGATCGACGGTCGAAGACCCTGCGTTTACGGTAATGTTGGCATTATTGACATCAAAGAAAATATGATTGGAGCCTTTTACCATGATCCGTCCTGTGGAAGTGGATGTATTCGGGATGGTAACAGCCTGAGAGCCGTCGTTGGGAGTTCCGGAAAGCAGGGTAGTCCATGTATTTCCACTGTCGGTAGACCATAAGATATCTACATTGGATGCATTTACCCCGTTGGCTGTGGTTCCGGCAACATTCCAGGTTACCGTCTGGCTGCTTCCGCCGGTATACGTAGTCGCTGAATTTTGAGAGCTCACACTGAAGGGCCCTGCTGTTCCGTTCACCGTGATTACCGCATCATCGGAATTATTCCCGGATCCGCCGGCTCTGTTGTCACGAACGGTAAACCGGAAACTATAGGTTCTGGCTACGGTGGCTAAAGCTTCCACGGTAATTTCCGAACCTGCCGTTGTTGTTGCTCCGGCCAATACGGAAGCCATTCTCGGGAAGTATCTCACCGGCGTCGTCTGTGGTGTGAATGATCTGAACGTCGGTCCCGAAGCTTTTGTGGCACTGGCCGCAGAGCTTGCTCCCGTCTGGGAAGAAGAAGCGTTATCCATTTGTTCCCAGATGTAGGTGAGAGAGTCGCCGTTGGCATCGGTTCCTGATCCTGTCAGCATGAATGGCGTCCCTTTCGGAATGGTATAATCCAGGCCGGCATTGGCGGTCGGAATCGAATTGCCCGTACTTGTGCTGACAGGACAAGTCTTCGCTTTGATATTATTGGTAATCTGTTGAATACTGATCGCATGGAAAAAAGAATCCGAATGCGGCTGTATGTCCTGAGAAGTAATTCCGGCATAGCCCATAATGGTTGATCCTGATCCGGGTTCCATATTGGCTCCTGTTCCTTCATTGCTCATGGAGAAGGTATGGTTTCCGCCAAACTGATGCCCCATTTCATGGGCGACATAATCAATATCAAAGTTGTCTCCGGAAGGAATTCCGTCTGCCGGCGAGGTGTATCCGCTTCCTTTCGATCCGTTGGTGCATACACAGCCGATACATCCTGCGTTTCCTCCGCCTCCGGAAGCCCCGAACAGATGCCCGATGTCGTAGTTGGCTTCTCCGATTACTGAAGTCAACGTAGACTGCAGCTGGGAATTCCAGTTGTTCATCTGTGAAGAGGGAGAATAGGGATCCGTTGAAGCATTGGTGTAAATTACCGAATCATTATTGGAAATCAGGACCATTCTGGCTGAAAAGTCTTTTTCAAAAACCCCATTGACGCGGGTCATGGTATTATTCATGGCAGCAAGGGCATTGGCTTTTGTTCCGCCGAAATAAGCAGTATATTCTCCTGTACAGGATAATGCCAGTCTGAAAGTCCTGAGTTTTGCATCATCGGCATTAGGTCTCGCCGTGAGGTTCGCGGTACCGGCAACGCCTTTCTGGGCTACATCGATGACCGTACATTCAAATGCATTCAGGTTGTCTTTTTTATCAGACTTCTTATAAACCACGTAGGTAGAAAGGTCTTTGGAATAAGGTTCGATGAAAACTGCGGATTTATCACCATAAATTTCCATGGAAGATAATCCCAGTGGGGAAACGCTGAAATAAACCGTTGTACCTGCATCTCCCATTCCTTCGCCAACATATGATTTGATATCAGGATATTTAGCAGCCAGCTGAGGATCGAAGTTTGAATTCTCTCTTACTTTGAAGCTTTCCATCTTTCCTTCTGCGTTAGGGAACGAAATAAGGATTTCCGATTTTTCATCCGTTGCCAGTCTTTTTGGTGCTTTGGCAAGAGCATTTTTCAAGCCGTTAATATCCAGACTGTATAATTTCGGATGGCTGATCGTTAGTTTGTTTTGAAAAATTTCTGAGGTACTTTTTTCTGAAGCTTCAGACCAGAGACGGTCGGTCTGAGCGAATGAAATACCGGATGCCAGCATTCCAATCAACAAGAGTTGTTTTCTCATATATATTTTTATTTTGATTGTGGAATATCAAAGCTAATAAAAAATAAAGTAAGAAAAACAAAATTTTTTAAGAAAATTTTTGATGATTCGTTTAAACAATTATGTAATACATTAATTATTGCTAAATATAGGCTCTGTTATAAAAAAGAAATAGCATACACGAAAGCGTATGCTATTAAGGGATTGAATTGATTTAATTCTAATTTATATAATTACTTGGTAATATTTCTTCCGATTACCAGTCTCTGAATTTCTGAAGTTCCTTCACCGATCGTGCAAAGTTTGGAGTCCCGGTAGAATTTTTCAGCAGGGAAGTCTTTGGTATAACCATAACCACCGAAAATCTGAACCGCATTGTTTGCAATTCGTACACAGGCTTCGGAAGCATAGAGCTTAGCCATCGCTCCTTCTTTGGTCATCTTCTGTTTGGCGTTTTTCATGGTGGAAGCTCTCTGGATCAGCAATTCCGCGGCATCGATTTCCGTTGCCATATCTGCCAGCATAAAGTTGATGGCCTGGAATTCTGAAATGGATTTCCCGAACTGATGCCTTTCTTTCGCATATTTCAAAGCTGCTTTGTAAGCACCTCTTGCCGTTCCTAAACTTAACGCCGCGATGGAAATTCTTCCGCCGTCAAGGATTTTCATGGCTTGTTTGAAACCTTCGCCCACTTCGCCCAAGCGGTGGGAATCCGGTACGCGTACATTATCGAAAATAAGTTCTGCCGTTTCGGAAGCCCTCATTCCCAGCTTGTTTTCTTTTTTCCCTGAGCTGAATCCCGGCATTCCTTTTTCAAGGACAAAAGCGGTGGAATTATTTTTAGCTCCTTTTTCACCGGTTCTGGTCATGACGACGGCAATATCTCCGGAAATCGCGTGGGTGATGAAGTTCTTCGCTCCGTTGATGATCCATTCATCACCGTCTTTTACAGCGGTTGTAGACATTCCTCCGGAATCCGAACCGGTATTGTGCTCCGTCAGTCCCCAGGCTCCGATTACTTTACCGGAAGCCAGTTGCGGAAGCCACCGGTGTCTTTGCTCCTCATTGGCAAATTCATAAATATGGTTGGTGCAAAGTGAATTGTGTGCCGCTACGGAAAGTCCGATGGAAGGATCTACCTGAGAGATTTCATCCAGGATCGTTACATATTCATGATACCCGAGACCGGAACCTCCGTATTCTTCGGGGATTACGATTCCCATGAACCCCATTTCTCCCAACTCATGAAACAGATCTTTGGGGAACGTCTGGCTTTCGTCCCACTCCATAATGTTTGGTCTGATGTTCTTTTCAGCAAACTCCCTTGCCGTTTCCGCTATCATTTTGATATTGTCAATAGTCTCTGTATTCATATAGATAATAAGTTAGTTCCCAAAGATAAATAAATTGCGGTAACGCCCAAAAAAATTATTGTATCCATAGGAATTTATTCGCAAAAAACTAATTTCCAATTTTTTATATTCGGATAATTAATAATTTTTTAATAAAATTTTCCGAAATTTAAGCGGATTAATTTACTATTTTAGCCTCCCAATTTTTTTAAGTATGAAAAAACTTCTCCTTCCTGTTATATTGATTTCATCCTCTATTGCAGCCCAGGCTCCTGCCGGCTACTACAACGGAACTGCGGGCCTCACAGGTTATGCGCTGAAATCGAAGCTGCATGATATTATTGCAACAAAAAATATCAACTGGAATTACAGTGACCTCCAGAGTTATTATAACCAGACCGACCTGGATAAATATTATGACCATACCGCTGCGAATACGACCTATTTACTCGACATCTATTCTGAAATTCCTTCGGGGCCGGATGCTTATGAATATACTTCCGCACAGATGATCGGCAGTGCGTCAGGTGAGGGCCTGGGGTGGAACCGTGAACATATGATGCCACAGAGTACATTTTACAGCAATTACCCGATGTATTCCGATCTTTTTTATGTGGTTCCTACGGATGCATACATCAATCAGCGGAGGAGCAATTATCCTTATGGAATTGTTGGCTCTACCATCTATTACACTTTCACCAATTCTTCCCGAATAGGGAATTGTGCTATTCCGGGAACTGCTTATACGGGAAGGGTGTATGAGCCGATCAATGAATTCAAAGGGGATGTTGCCAGAAGCTTGCTGTATTTTGCCGTACGGTATGAAGGGAAATTAGGTACTTTCAACTTTAACAACAATGCCAACCCGGCTTCCGATACCAACCCGCTTGACGGGACGGAAGAACGGTCGTACGATCCGGCTTACATTGCGATGCTGCTTCAGTGGCATCAGCAGGATCCGGTTTCTCAAAGGGAAATCGACCGCAATAATTCTGTGTATGCTATCCAGAATAACCGGAACCCCTTCATCGACAATCCTTCATGGGTAAATGCCATCTGGAGCCAGACGGCTGATGCCGTGGTACCGCAGGCTCCGATAAATCTGTCAGCAACTCAAAATAGTGCCTATTTTACGTCCCTAAGCTGGACTCCAAGTACCAGCACAGATGTGATCGGCTACAAAATTTACCAGAACGGAACATTGATTGCGTCAACAAAAAATACAACGTTTACGGCGGATCATTTAACGCCTTCCACGGCTTATACTTTCACGGTAAAAGCTTATGATAACGGATATCTTCTCTCTCCCGACAGCAATACGGTTTCTTCAACAACCCTGGCTTCCGATACGTATGCCAAAGATATTATGATTACGAAATATCTTGAAGGAACATCGAATAACAAAGGACTGGAAATTACCAATAAAACAGGCCACGCCGTAAATCTCAGCGATTACCGGTTATCCATCCAGCTGCCAAGCGGCAGCAACTATTACTACGCGGATCCTTATGAACTGGAAGGAATATTGCAGAACAACGAATCAGCCGTAGTGCTGAACCCCAATGCCAATTTTTCCTGTTATACGACAGGCCAGGCAAGATTTGTAACGGCAGCCCCGCAGATGACATTTTCAGGAAGCCAATATATAGAATTAAGATATAAATCCTCTTCGGTAGACGCCATCGGTGTTCCGGGGACAAATAATTCTTCCACTTTAGGAAATGTTTCATTATACAGAAAAACCAATGTTACCCAGCCGGTAACAGCATTCAATATCAACGAGTGGAATTCTTATCCAAGCGATTACTGCCAGAGCCTGGGAACCCTGGCTGCAGATGAGGTTACTCCTTTACAGCAAAATGAATTTAAAGTTTACCCGAATCCGGTAAGTGATTATATTTTTGTAAACGAAAAAACGGAAAATATAAGATCCGCTCAGATCCTGGATTTCTCCGGCAAGCTGATCTATTCGGAACAGAATCCTTTCAGAAACAAGAAGGCAATCCCTGTTCAGTCCCTGCCGGCGGGTTCCTATCTGCTGAATCTGGACGGTAAAGTTTATCCATTCATTAAAAAATAGCTTTAGTATTAAGATTCAGTAATTTACAATAAAATCGACATAAGCAGATGTACCGATAATTATTATCTATAAGTACATCTGCTTATATTTTTTATTTATAAGTAATTATGCTTATATTTGCAAAATGATAGCGGTCATTACCGGAGATATTATAAATTCACAACACGCGGAAACGGAAGTTTGGATTACCAGACTTAAAAATCTTCTCGACAAGTGGGGAAGCGCTCCCGAGACATGGGAAATCTACAGGGGCGACGAGTTTCAGTTCAAATGTAATATCGATGACGTGTTCTGGCGTTTCTTAGCTATAAAATCATTGATCAGAAGTCAGGAAAATTTAGACGTACGGATGGCCATCGGAATCGGGGAAGAAAACTTTTCTTCCGGAAAGATTACCGAGTCCAACGGCACGGCCTATGTACATTCGGGAAGGCTGCTGAATGACCTTAAAAATGACGGGCACACCGTTGCCATCAAAACATCCAGTGTTTCCGTAGACCGGGATCTGAATATCCTGCTGAAATGGTCTTCCAAGGATTTTGACAGCTGGACGATGGCTACCGCAGAGATCATCCATGAAATGATCATGAATAAAGACCTCACGCAGGAAGATCTTGCGAAAAAGTTTGCGATTTCCCAATCTTCCGTAAGCCAGCGGCTGAAACGGGCAAACTATGATCTGATCACCGAAACCAACCAGTATTTCAGAAAAAAAATCTCCGAACTCTAAGCATGATTTTTATCCAGCTCATATTCGCACATGTATTGGGAGATTTTATTCTTCAGCCGGATTCATGGGTTGCAGAGAAGGAAAGCAAAAAAATGAAGAGCGGCTATCTGTATCTTCATGTGCTGATTCATACGGTTTTAAGCTTTATCTTTTTATGGAATATTGAGCTTTGGTGGATCGCACTGATTGTCGGAATTTCACATCTGATGATCGACGCCTCCAAATTGAGTTTTCAGACCATTCAAAATAAAAAAAGCTGGTTTTTCTTCGATCAGGCACTGCATATTCTGGTGATTGCCGGAATTTCCTTTTATTCAAACGAATTCAATTTTGAATTTTTAAAAGATAAGAATCTCTTAAAAACGGTATTGGGTGCGGTATTTCTGACGACGCCGGCTTCGGTTTTCATCAGGATCCTGCTGTCTTCCTGGACGCCTGTTCCGGAGACTGCAGGAAATCTACAGACCGAATCTTTATCGAGTGCCGGAAAATATATCGGGATCCTCGAGCGTTTATTGGTGTTCACCTTTATAATGGTCAATCATTGGGAAGGCGTTGGCTTTATGGTGGCGGCAAAATCCGTATTCAGGTTCAGCGACCTGGCGCAGGCCAAGCAGAGAAAGTTAACGGAATATGTGCTGATCGGGACGCTGCTGAGTTTCGGGATGGCAGTTTTAACAGGAATTTTAATTAAGTAATATAAATCTAACTAAAAAGTAATTTCAGAAAATGGAAAAGAAAGAAATGTTGTACGAAGGTAAGGCAAAACAGGTATTTGCTACCGATAATCCTAATGAAGTCGTAGTACGTTTCAAAGACGACGCTACGGCATTTAATGCTCAGAAAAGAGGATCTGTGGATCTTAAGGGAGAAATGAACAATGCGATCACGACTCTTATTTTTGAATATTTAAATGAAAAAGGGATTAAGACTCATTTCATTAAACAACTGGACGAAAGAGAGCAATTGGTAAAAAAAGTATCAATCATTCCTCTGGAAATGGTGGTAAGAAATTATTCCGCAGGAAGCATGGCCCAGCGATTAGGCGTGGAAGAAGGAATCAAATCGCCGGTTACGATCTTCGATATCTGCTACAAGAAAGATGAGTTGGGAGATCCGTTGATCAACGATCACCACGCGGTATTCTTAGGCGCTGCGACGTACGAGGAGCTTGATGAAATGTATGAATTAACTTCAGACATCAACGAAATCCTGATCGATCTTTTTGATAAAATGAACATCATCCTGGTTGATTTCAAAATCGAATTGGGAAAAACGGCAGACGGCGAGATCATCCTTGCAGACGAAATCTCTCCGGATACGTGCAGACTTTGGGACAAAGATACCATGAAGAAGCTGGATAAAGACCGTTTCAGAAGAGATCTTGGTGAAGTTACCGAAGCCTATGTGGAAATCCACAACCGATTGAAAGCTGTTCTTGGCAAGTAAATAAAAGCATAGATCCATCAGATGCAGAATTTTTTATTTAACATAATGTCAGGTTCTGCATCTAATGAGTATCTGTCAACATAATCTAGATTAGAAAAAATAGAATGAAAAGTTTAGACATTCATAAAAGTGAATATTTAAAACAATTTGAAACCCAGACCTACGGAAGAAATCTTTTCAGAACGCAGGAAGAGGAAAGACTGGATGCTCCCAACGAGGAGTGCGGAATCTTCGGAATGTATTCTGACGATGATCTGGACACGTTCTCGCTTTCACAGTTCGGGCTTTTTGCCTTACAGCACAGAGGCCAGGAAGCCTGCGGTATTTCTGTTTTAAAGAACGGAAAGATCACCAATATGAAAGACGAAGGGTTGGTTTTGGATGTGTATAAAGAAATTCCTGATCCGGAAACTTTTATGGGGAATTCTGCCATCGGGCATACCCGTTACACGACGGCAGGAGACAAAAAGAAATACAATTTCCAGCCGTTCTTCGCCAAAAACGAATATGACCAAATTATCCTTTCCATTGCCCATAACGGGAACCTGACGAACGCCGGGGAGCTGAAAACGGAACTTGAAGCGGAAGGCGTGGTTTTCAGGGCAACCTCAGATTCCGAGGTAATTTTAAGGCTGATCCAGAAGAATCTTGATTTAGGTCTTCGGGGAGCTATTAAAGCCACCATGGAAAAAATCGAGGGTGCTTATTCGGTGGTGGGAATGACGAGAAATAAATTTTTTGCCTTCAGGGATTTCAATGGGATCAGACCGTTGGTTCTGGGAGCGATCAATGAAAATTCTTATGTTGTTGCTTCCGAATCGGTAGCCTTGGATGCGGTAGGAGCGCAATATGTTCGTGATATTTTACCGGGTGAAATCATTTATACCAATGAAAACGAACCGGGAAAACTTCATTCATACATGGTCGATGAAGCAAAAGGGAAGCAGAGAATCTGTTCTTTTGAATACATCTATTTTGCAAGACCCGACTCTTCTTTAGAGAACATCAACGTATATGAGATCAGGGAAAAATCGGGAGAGAAGATCTGGCACCAGGCTCCGGTAGAAGCGGATGTGGTGATCGGTGTTCCGGATTCGGGAGTTCCGGCTGCCATCGGATTTTCCAAAGCTTCAGGAATTCCTTTCCGTCCTGTTTTGATCAAGAACCGGTATATCGGAAGAAGCTTTATCGTACCGACCCAGGAAATGAGGGAAAGGGTAGTGAACCTGAAACTGAATCCGATTATTTCAGAAATTAAAGATAAAAGGGTAGTGATTATCGATGATTCGATCGTAAGAGGAACGACCTCTAAACGATTGGTGAAAATACTGAAAGACGCTGGCGTGAAAGAAATTCATTTCAGAAGTGTTTCTCCGCCGATCATTGCACCATGTTATTTGGGAATTGATACCCCTTCCAAAGATGACCTTATCTCAGCCAATATGTCTACGGAACAGCTGAGAGATTATTTGGGGGTAGATTCTTTGGAGTTCTTAAGCGTAGAAAACCTAAAGGACATTTTAGGTTCTGCCAACCACTGCTTCGGATGTTTCACCGAACAGTATCCTGTAGAGAAAGGAGAAGAAATTGAATTATTTAGTTAACACTTTTAGTTTAAATAAAAAGAAAGCCGGATTTCAATGAAATCCGGCTTTTTTATGATTAGATTATCAAAATTTATAAGCAACCCCAACCTGGAAAACGCTGTTTCTTACGGCATCACCCGGATCGTTTTCTATAATATTGGTAAGCCCGGCAACATACCGTGCGGTAATGCCGAACCCCTGTTCGAAATAATATCCGGCACCCAATCCGAGGCCTAAGTCGAACCCATTGTACAATCTCGTTGCATCCACAGATCCGTTGTCACCCTTGATCTTTTTGTTGATGGCGAAGCTGAACTGGGGCCCTGCTTCAAGATATAATGCAGGAACAATGTTGTATTGTATCATTACAGGCACTGAAATATAATCGAGATTCAGTCTTATGCTGGAATTGTCCTTATTTTTTGCCCCCATTCCGCTATATAAAACTTCCGGCTGCAGACTGAAATCGCCGGCTACCGGAATGTTGGCAAATACGCCTCCGTAGACTCCCGCTTTTGCTTTGGCGTCATCAGAACTGATGGTTGCCACATTTAGTCCGGCTTTAATTCCGAATCTTATAGGTGAAGAAGAAGTGGTTTGTTCCTGAGCGAAACATAAAGTACCTGTAGCCATTGTAAGCGCCAGAAAAAGTTTTTTCATAGTTATTGTTTTAAAGTTTATATAAGTCCTGCAATTTAATAAAAACAGGACACACTTTCTATACAAAAGGTCAGGTTTCATTACGAAACCTGACCTTTCTATTGAAAATTAAAATTTGTTTAGAATTTATAATTAAGACCTAACTGGAATACCCGGTTGGTGTTAACGTTTTTCTGTGCATCGTTAGCAGCATTGGAATTATCATAGATATGCGTCAAACTGTTTACATATCTCGCGTTGATTCCTAAATTAGGAGTAAAATAATATCCCAGACCAACGCCAAAACCTAAATTGAATTTTTTGATATTATCTTTATCAATACTTTCCGAAGCTGAAACGGTTTGTGTAGTCGTCGTACCGGAAGTCGTAGTAGAAATAGTTTGTTCGCCTTTATTTTTTCCGTCTAAAAAATAACTTACTTCAGGACCGGCTTCTACATAGAAATTGTCGGTTGGTTTCATTTGCAGCATGACAGGAACTGAAATATAATTCAGCGTTGTACTGTAATCCTGTCTTGTTCTTACCGTTGTCGTTCCGCTGGTTACTTCGTTATCGGATATTACACCTTTTGCCCCCATCTGGTTGTACAACACCTCCGGCTGTAAAGCGAATTTCTCCGTTAAAGGAACGTTTACAAAAACCCCGGCATTAAAACCGATCTTCTGATTTTTAGCGGTAAGCTGCTGTTCACTGAACTGAGCCGCTGTCGCAGCACCTTTAATACCGAATCTTACCGGTTCTTTCACCTTCATTGGAGGAACGGGAGCGGTTACTGGTTTTACTTCCTGTGCAAATGCCATGGACGCAGCAGCTACTGCCATTCCTAAAAATAACTTCTTCATAATTTTACATTTAAATTTTACTGTTGTTGATCACCTGATAATTCAATCAGGCATGAATTATTTTGCAAAATGCTTGCCATTGAGGCTTACATCGAAAATATTATAGAGTAGAATAGGATAAATCCGCAATTACTTATATGCTAAGCATGGGATATAAATGGAGAATAAAAGTAAAAGTCAGCTCCATCATGAGAAGCTGACTTTTTATTGAAATCAAAATTGTTTTCTAATTTTTCGCTTCTTAGAATTTGAAAGCTAAACCAACCTGGAATACATTGTTTCTTATAGCATCAGAACCACTTGGTCTGTTTTTAGCAACATCAGTAAGACCTGCAACATATCTTGCAGTAATACCGAAGTTGTCGGTGAAATAATATCCCGCACCTAAACCAAGACCGAAGTTGAAGGTATTCAGGTTATCTTTGTCGATATCTTCTGTGTAGCTTGAACTTGAGGTAGAACTGCTGGAACCTGAAGTTGTTGTAACTGTTCTGTCTCCTTTATCTTTAGCAGTTACCATAAATCCGAATTCCGGACCTGCTTCTACATAAAAGTTAGGGATAAATTTATACTGGAACATTACCGGTACCGTAATATAATCTAAGTGAGTAGAGTAAGAGTCTACCGTTCTTGTTGTAGTACCAAGTACGGTACCTTCATTTATACGTTCTATTTTAGCTCCATACTGAGAGTATAAAACCTCCGGCTGTACGCTAAAAGATTCAGCTAATGGGATGTGAGCAAATACACCGGCATTAAAACCGATTTTAGACTTCTGATCTTCAAGACCTGCATCTTTGGATAATGAAGCAACGTTCATCCCTGCTTTAATACCGAACTGTACCGGGCTTGAAGATGAAGACATTCCTGTTGTAGTCTGAGCAAATGCCATAGATCCTGCTGCAAGTGCCATTCCTAAGATTAACTTTTTCATAACTTTAATTTTTTTAATTCTTACTATTTTTCTAATTCTAAATTTTACTACTGCCAATCCTCTTTTTGAATTGACGGAAGGAATCTTTCAAATTGCTTGCCAAAAAGAAAAACCATGATTAAAGTCATAAAAAATCCGCCTGTCAAGATAAGCGGATTTTGTTTTTAAAAAATTGATTTTCAATATTTTGTTTGCTTATTTTTCAAAACTGTTTAGAAATAATCTAAATTGAAAATTTTAGTAAAAAAAGCAGTTATTTGCCGGAAAATACCTTTCAGGATTCCCACGCATTGTTGAGCTTCCGGTAGAACTCCAGGGATTTCGTGATGTTTTCCTCACTGCACTGGTGATCGAATACACAGCTTCCGATGCCTGAAATCAGGGAGAAATTAATATTGCGGTCTGCATTCTTCTTGTCATTCCATAAAAGTTCAAAAAGGTCTTCATCTTTAAAATCGCTGATATCCAGGTAAGGATAATATTTCTGTATGGATTCAATAATAAGCGTGCAGTCTTCTTCCGAAATCAGTTTTTCCAGGTAAGCGAGGTGGGTTTCGGCAATCATCCCCATGGCTACGGCTTCCCCGTGAAGCACGGGATTTCCCTGATGCAGACAGAGGCTTTCAACGGCATGGCCGATGGTATGGCCGAAATTCAGGGTCTTGCGGATGTTTTTTTCCTGGAAATCTTTGTTCACCACTTCCTGCTTGATATCCATCGATGTTTCGATATGCGGGACAACCCCTTCAATATCCAGTCTGCTGATGCGGGTAAGGGTTTCCCAATGGATCTTATCGGCAATCAGCCCGTGTTTCAGCATTTCGGCAAAACCGCTTCTCAGTTCTTTAAAAGGAAGCGTTTCCAGGAATTTAGGATACACAAAGATACGTTCCGGGAAAGTAAACGTTCCCACCATATTTTTATAATGCATCAGGTCAATCCCGGTTTTTCCGCCAATTGATGCATCGCACATTGACAGAAGGGTGGTAGGAATGTTGATGAACGGTATTCCCCTTTTATACGTAGCAGCTACAAAGCCGCCCATGTCCGTAATGACGCCGCCGCCAAGGTTAATCACCAAAGCTTTACGGTCTGCCTGCATTTCCGTTAGAATTTCCCAAAGCTGATTGGCCGTTTGGATATTCTTCATTTCTTCACCGGCTTCGATTTCCAGGATCTCAAAACCAAGATCCGTTTCCATATTTCCTAAAAGAACCGGAAGACAATATTCATGCGTATTTTCGTCGACCAGTATAAATATTTTGCTGAAAGACTTTTCGTGAAGAAATTCATTCAGCTGGGAAAAGGTATTGTCTAATAATGTTATCATTTTCGGATTTTCTGTAAGGTTTGGTATGAAACTATATACAAAGTTATGATTCTTAATTTTTAACTCGTTGCTAAATGTACTATCTTTGCAAAAATATTTTAGAATGAGCAGAGACAATAATTCAGGAAAACCCAAAAGACCAAGAACTTCAACAAGAAATAATTCTGATGATTCTCGCGCTTCCAGATCCGGAAATTCCGGTTCAAAACCTTTTAAGAAATCTTTTCCTAAAGCAGGAGAAAGAAATTCCGACAGAGGATCCGATACAAGATTCGAAAAGAAACCTTTTGAAAGAAGTTCTGAAGGATTTGACGGCGGTAAGAAAGATACCAGCTATCAGGCCCGGATGGATAAGAAATATTCCAAGACCGAAAGAGAACCTTATATTACCACCGAAGGGGAAGGTAAAAAAACATTCGGAAAACCGGCTCCTAAGAGAGGCGGAAAAAATTTCGATACCCGCGACAAATACGAGAGAGGCAGCCTGAAATATGGAAAAAGACCTTCTGCTGACGGTGAAGGCCGACAGGACAAAGCAAAATCTTTCGTACAGAAGAGAAGGCTGAACAAGATCGATAAAGACGTCCACAAGGATACCGTACGTCTGAATAAATACATCGCCAACTCAGGAATCTGCAGCAGGAGGGAAGCCGATGAGCTGATTACCCAAGGCTTGGTGGAAGTCAACGGTAAAGTGGTAACCGAAATGGGTTATCAGGTTGAAAAGACCGATAAAGTGGTTTTCGACGGACAGAACATCACCCCTGAAAAGCCGGTATACGTTCTTCTGAATAAACCGAAAGGCTATATTTCTACCACGAAAGATGATAAAGCCAGAAAAACCGTAATGGATCTGGTGGCTAATGCTTCTCCATACCGTCTGTTCCCGGTGGGAAGACTGGACCGTTCTACGACGGGGGTTATCCTGCTGACCAACGACGGGCACATGACGAAAAAGCTGACGCACCTTTCTTTCGATGCCAAGAAAATCTACCACGTTACTCTGGATAAGAAACTAACCCACGAAGACATGAAGCTGATCGCTGAAGGAATCCGTCTGGATGAAGGGGTCGCAGTAGTCGATCAGATTTCCTTTATCGAAGGCAAGCCTAAAAATGAGGTGGGCATCGAAATCCATATCGGCTGGAACCGGGTAATCAGAAGGATCTTCCAACGTTTAGGTTATGAAGTGGAAGCCCTGGACCGCGTCATGTTTGCGGGATTAACGAAGAAGAATATCAAAAGGGGACACTGGAGAATCCTTACGGAACTTGAAGTGAACAATCTTAAAATGCTTTAATTAAAAGTATTTTTAGTGAAATAAAAAACGGCATTGAAATTTTTCAGTGCCGTTTTTACGTTTAAATAAAATTATTTCAATTTTTTCTCCAGCAGTTCCGATAATTCCTTTTCCGTAATATTTTTAAAAACGATTTTACCGTTTTCATCCAGAAGATAATTGGTGGGGAAAGAGGTAATCGTCCATTCGGAAGACTGCCTGCCATTGATATCCCAATAGTTGGTCCATGGAATATTGAATTTCCCGATCGTTTTCAACAGGTTGCCTTTGTATTTATCCTGATCTGTGGCGATACCGATGATCTGAAAGCCTTTTGGATGATACTGCGAATAAAGGTCTGCGTATAATGGCATTTGCTCAAGGCAAGGCTTACAGCTGCTGAACCAGAAATCTACCAGCGTATATTTAGCGGGAGGAATGGAGAATACAGAACCCGGATTTTTGATATCTTTTATTTTAGAACCCGGGAAGCGGTTGCCTATTCTGAAATCACCTGCATTTTTAATAGCCATGCGCAGGGTTTCTGCGGTCTTCTTTCTTTTTATTTCAGGGGAAAAATCATTGAAGATTGTTTCATAAATCGGTTCATAGCCATTTCTTTCAAACTTTTCAATCAATTTCCAAAGTCCGGTAAATGAATTTCTGTTCTCTTTTACATAGCCTGATAAAAGCGAGTCTTCTTTAACGCTGAACTTTTTTTCTTCCGTCTGATAAGAATCCCAGAATTTCTGGGGAATCTTTTGTTTGTCCGGAAACTTTTCATATTCCGCCCGTGACTTATCGTAAAAGCTTTGTTTTTCTTTATTGAATTCCGAGAAATAAGCCTGCATTTTAGCCATTTCGCCGGTTATGGACTGACTGCTGGAAATTACTTCAAAATTTTGCGGATCACCCTCTTTGCCTACCGTAATATATCTTGTGTTTAAATCGATAAAAAATACATCGCTCTGGAAAAATGAGCCGGCACTGATCTTATCATTAAACCTGTATGCATAAGGAATATCAGCAGTCTGGGAAGGAACGGTAAAACCGAATGTCCCGTTTTGTACGGCTGCTGAATCCGTTATGCTGTTTCCGTTGTAATATTTGTCATTAAATGCATTGGAGATAACAATTTTATATTTAAAAGGCCTGAAACTCTTTCCTGAAATACGGGTATTCTGACTGAAACAAACGGTGTTAAAAAAACAAATAACGGGTAATAAGAATTTTTTCAAGGTATCGTTTTTTATATTTTACAAACGGACAAATTTAAATATATTTTGCATCGTTAGCTTGCGGAACCGTTAAGATTTTAACAAAACTTTTGTAATTCGCCTGAGAGTCTGTTTAAATTTACCTTTTAGATTTAACATTAAGATATTTAGCTTGAAAAAATCAATGTGTCGGTTGCCCGGCGATATTCAATGAAATCAATTGAAATCATTGTATTAAAGTGAAGAATAAACAAAGTTTATTGAATTCAGAAAATTAAGAGAAATGATGGAAAGTTGGCTGAATTAAAATTTAAACAGGCTCTGAATCATTAAAAATTAAAAGGTATCAGATCAGCGTAAAGATCCAATACCCCTTATAAAATTTATTCTAATCTGTTTTCCTGACTTGCAAATGCGATAAATCAGATTATCCCAATACCGTAACCCCCTTCTGGATCATTTCATAAATCGCATCCCTGCCATTGTCCGGTTTTACATTGACGGCACGTGTTCCGTTGAAATGAAGGCAGGTAACGTAACCGCTGTTTACGGCATCGATACAGGTGAATTTTACACAGTAATCCATCGCAAGACCTACGATCTCCACCAACTGGATATCGTGGAATTTCAGGAAATCGTCCAGTCCGGTTTTCATAAAATGATTGTTGTCCTGAAAACCGCTGTAGCTGTCGATTTCTACATTTTTCCCTTTCTGCACGATATGTGTCACTTTATCCCTGTTCAGGTCTTTGTGAAATTCGGCTCCGAAAGTCCCCTGGATGCAGTGGTCCGGCCACATGAATTGTGGAACGCCGTTCAGGATGATGCTTTCCCCCACATTTCTGCCATTTGTGCTGGCGAAGCTTTTATGATTGGCAGGATGCCAGTCCTGAGTCAATACAATTTGGTCGTAGTCGTTTTCTTCCATCAGGGAATTGATGTAAGGGATCACCTCATTGGCTTCCGGAACCGCCAAAGCTCCGCCCTCACAAAAATCATTCTGCACATCGACGATGATTAACGCTTTTTTCATATTTAAATTCTTGAATTTTCGATAAATTTACGAAAACTACTCCTCAAAAAATTGTCCAAATAATAATTATCGGACAAATCGGCATCATAAACCGATTCGGGATTGTTTTCTCTTTCTTTATCAAACGCCAATAGCTTATCTTTGCCCAAAATAAGTATTTTATGTCATTTGAATCGCTGGGATTATCACACCCTATCATCCGTTCCGTAAAAAAATTAGGCTACCTGAAACCTTTTCCGATCCAGGAGCAGGCCGTTCCGGTCATTTTACAGGGCAAAGACCTGATGGGCATTGCACAGACGGGTTCCGGAAAGACGGCATGTTTTGTCATGCCCGTTCTGGAAAAACTGCAGAATGCCGAGGTTAAAAAAGACCGTAACGTCCAGGTTTTGATATTGGTTCCTACGAGGGAACTGGCCATTCAGATCGATGAGGTCTTCAGGGCTTTTACCGATAATCTGAAGCGTGAAATCCGCACCATGGCGGTTTACGGCGGGGTTTCCATCAACCCGCAGATGAAAGGGCTGTTTGGGGTGGAGGTACTTATTGCCACACCCGGCCGTCTGCTGGATCTTATAGATCACAATGCATTAAGTATTTCGGGAATCAAGCATCTGATCATCGACGAGGCCGATAAAATGTTTCAGCTGGGCTTCGGGGAAGAACTGGACAAGCTTTTTGCCATGATGCCGGTAGCTAAGCAGACCACTTTATTTTCCGCTACTTTAAACGATAAGGTTGCCGAAATAAAAGAGCGCCTTACCATCAATCCGGTCATTATCGAAATTAAAAAAGAAGACGTCGAGATCGACAATATCGAACAGCTGGCTTACCATGTTTCCCCGGAAAGCAAAGGCCCTTTTCTGCGGTATTTAATCAAAGAAAAGAAAGTGGAAAAGGCACTGGTTTTTGTTTCCTCCACAAGATCGGCCGATAACTTGGTAGAGAAACTTAAGAAAAATAAAATCAAAGCGGTGGCTGTCCACAGCCAGAAATCGCAGGGTGCCCGCCGGAACAACCTGGAAGAATTTAAAGTGAACGGTGCCCAGATCCTGGTTGCTACTGATCTGATCGGCCGCGGGATCCACATCGAATCTTTGCCTTGCGTCATCAATTACGAACTGCCCCGGTCACCGCTGGATTATATTCACCGCATCGGAAGAACGGGCCGGGCCAACGAAAAGGGAACCGCCATCAGCATTCTGACGGATGATGAATTGCAGCATTTTCGTGTTATCCAGAAAAAAATGGGGAAGAAAGTCCCTTTGCAGCGAACTGAGGGACTGGATCTGCACGGATATTAAAATTTAATCTTATGGTATAGCTGGAAGAGGGAAGCCGCGAGCTGGATGTTTTTGTATACATGAGTGATAGCTTTGAGAATCAAACCTGAAAGAATATTTAAAAAATAAAATCCAGAAGCAATTGTAAACAGCAGAAATTCTGAAATTTTCGGTATTTTTACCCAAAACTAATATAGGGCATTGCCTGTTTAAGAGGCAGCCACCCGGATTTATGAAAGAATTTACCATCGTCCGCGGATTATTCGATACCAGGAAACGGTCATTGATTATTAATGATGATTTTATCAGGTTCGAAAATAAAAACCTTAGAAATGATCTCTTTACCGTTATCGATAAAAAGGATATCGCCGGGATCCGTTATGGCATTCATTTTATTAACGGCTACCGTTTTACAATAGGAAGGGAATACCTTATTTTTATTCGCAGAAACTCCGGCAAAGAACTCAGAATATCTTTTAAACTTTTTTACGGAAGAAAACTCAAAGAAAAGCATCAGCTGTATGTAGAGATTATCGATGCCTTATGGGATTATTTTTTCTACGATATCTTAGATGATTATAATAGAAAGTTTGAAAATGACGGGCTTCTAAGCATCTCAGGCATTGAAATTGCTGGCGATAGAATTAAATTCAATAAAGGTGAAATCCTGTTCGAAGATATGGATCTGAAACGGTACTACCATTATTTTATGGTGTTCTCGAAAAAGAATCCACACCATCATAAAATGCTGTATTACCTGGAAGACAAAGATGCCGTGATTTTACTCAATATACTAAACAACATTATTAAAAATGAGCCACTTAGAGCAAAAGAAATTTCCGATCGGACGGTTTGAAGAACCCGAAAACATCTGCGATATCAAACTTGACGAATACATCAAAGTCATCAGGGATTTTCCGGGCAGGCTGAAAAACCTGATCGAACATTTTACCGACGATCAGCTGGATACCCAATACCGGGAAGGCGGCTGGACGGTACGTCAGGTGGTCAATCACCTCGCAGACAGCCACATCAACAGCTTTATGCGTCTGAAGCTGGCGCTTACGGAAGAAAACCCTTCCATAAAGCCATACGACGAGGCAAAATGGGCAGAGCTGCAGGACAGCCTGAGCATGCCCGTGAAGCCGGCAATGCGGATGCTGAAAGGCACCCACCAACGATGGACGGTTTTGCTGAAAAGCATGACCAACAGGCATTTTGAAAGAACCTTCCATCATCCGGAGCATAACAAAAACTACAACCTCCGAAGTTACCTCGCCCTGTATGCCTGGCACTGCAACCATCATTACGCCCATATCGAAAATTTAAAGAAAGAAAAAGGTTGGTAAAGAAAAGTTTACATCACCCGGCCGACTTTAAGGAAATTACGGAAAGGATTATCCGCCTGAACGAAAATTCAGGCAGGAGATGGGGGAAAATGGATGTATGCCAGATGATGAGGCATTGCAGCTGTGTTCTTCTGGTTCCTCAAAGAAAGCTCCGGTTGCCCGAGATCAACAGGATGTTCCGCATGATTGGAATTGCCACCAAAAAGGAAATGCAGATTTTCAACAATGGAATTCCGCGAAATATGCCGACTTTTCAAAAACTTATCATTAATTTTGAATGTCATTTCGATGAAGAACAACAAAATCTTCTGAAAACGCTTGATGATTACCTGATTCATTTCAAAAACGGCAGCCTGCCGGATCACCATGTGCTTTTCGGAAAAATGGAAGAAAGAGATTGGGGCTTTTTGGAGTACAAACATCTCGATCATCATTTAAAACAGTTTAATGTATGAGTTTTTTTGATAAAATATTCGGCGGAAAGGAAGATGCTCCCGAGCAGAAATCTTTCTGGAAAAAATTAGAATCCGAGGAGGATCTGCAACAAGCTAAGGAAAGCTCTTTTGATCATAAAATAGCCATTTTCAAACATTCCACCAGCTGCTTCATCAGTAAAACGGTGCTGAGGAATTTTGAAAAGGAAGCAGAAAACCTGGAAGGTAAGGCAGAGCTGTATTATCTCGACCTCCTGGCGCACCGCAAGCTGTCCAATAAGATAGCAGAAGATCTCGGAATAATCCACCAGAGTCCGCAGCTGATCGTCGTTGAAAACGGAAAGGCCGTAAGCAACGCTTCCCACCAGAGTATCTCGGCAGACCAGATTGTATAATGAAGAATATCAACAATTATTTAGCAAAGGTTCTGAATGTTCCCTTGGAAAGAGTGAATATGTGCAGCCTGCACTATGAAGCCAAAAAAGTACAGAAACACCAGTTCCTGTTACAATACGGCGAAATCTGCAGGTATATTTATTTTGTGGAGAAAGGGCTTCTGAAAATGTACTCCATCGATAAAAACGGAAAAGAACACATTATCCAGTTTGCACCGGAAAGCTGGCTGATCTCCGATCGCAGCAGCCTTTATTTTAATGAGAAATCCGTGTACTACATCGAAGCAGTGGAAGATTCGGAAATTCTGATGCTGCCTCCGGATTTCATTAATAAGCTGACCGAAGGTTTCCCGAACAGCCTTGAGCAAAGCGATATTCTTCTCCAGAAACACATCAAGAGCCTGCAGGACAGGATCAATTCTTTACTGGCCGAAACGGCGGAGGAACGGTATATGAAGTTCATCAAAATGTACCCGGATCTCCTGTTGAGGGTTCCGCAATGGATGATTGCTTCCTATCTGGGAATCACGCCTGAAAGCTTGAGCCGCGTGCGGAAAGAGCTGGCAAGAAAAAATTTCGTTCCCGACAGCAAATAACGGGAATGAAATTTTCTTAATCTGCAGAGAATTCTTATTACTTACTGATAACCTTTGTTTCATTGCCGTTTAACTTCCTGCCCGAAAGATTTTTTAAATACTGATCCGATTTCTTTTTTATATTAAAAGGGTTTTTGAAAATTCCGTTTTTAATCATAAATTTTTATAATTAATCATTTTATTGATTATAATCATATAAAGTGAACGGAATATTCGTTTATCTTTGATAATCACACCACTTAAAATATAAATATTATGAAATTTGCATTATCATTCGCAATGCTGGGATTTTTTCTCCTGAGCTGCGAAAAAAAAGAAACGTCTCCTCCTGCCGATATGCAGGACCCGATGGAAGTTACGGATAATACCATGGCTGCACCGATGTCTTCAGACACTCTTACGGCAGCAGACAGTACCTCACGGCCCGGCAGCTCCGGATCCGATACAGTTCGAACAGCCCGATAAATTTACAATTAAAATTTAAGACCCGTTTATACAAGACCGGGTTTCTATTCATGATGCGTATTTATTTCGAAATGGGAAATAAATCCGTCATGAAGTAATTGCAAAATTAATACGATTAAAATTTTTGGTAAATTTATCTTAAAGGTTAAATATTAGATGCTAGATGTTCGATGATGTTATTGAATTACATTATCCGACGGTATATAGCAGTGTTTACTATTTGCATTCATCATTTACTTACTTTCCAATTTTACTTTTACTAAGGATGCTTGAGATTACTGCAAACACTAAAACAGCTAAATATGATCATCAAGGAAGAACTTCTGTATTCCGCAGGAGCTATATTAAAACAATACAAATCATCTGAAATTATTTTCAGTGAGGGAGATCCGGCTAATTATTATTATCAGATTATCACCGGCGAAGTAAAACTCAACAATTATAACGACGAAGGAAAAGAAATTATCCAAACCCTTTTGGAAGACGGCCAGAGCATCGGAGAATCTTTGCTTTTCTTGGATAAGCTTTATCCAATCAACGCCATTGCACTGACGAACTGTAAAATTCTCAAACTGCCGAAAAACAATTTTTTCGAACTGTTAAAGCTTTATCCCGATATTTCTTTTGAAATGAACAGGGTACTTTCCCAACGGCTTTATTTTAAAATCATCATGGCACAGAACCTGGGCAGCCAGAGCCCGACGGCAAAGCTGAAGGTCCTGATGGACTATCTTAAAAGTTCCCAGGAGAAGCAGGCCCCCTATTCATTCATGATTCCGCTTACGCGCCAGCAGATGGCCAGCCTCACCGGGCTGTGTGTAGAAACCGCCATAAGGGCCATAAAAATGATGGAACGGAATAACATCGTAAAAATAAAAGACCGTAAAATTTTATATTAATTTTTTCCAGGTAGGGACGCATGGTCTTTTTTTTGCTGCAAATCTGAAAAAAAGCTATGAAAACTGTAAGCTGCATGAACATTGATCCTGACCTTTTGTATTCGTATGGTGCAGAAGACAAGCATTATAAGAAAGGTGAGGTTATCTATAAAGAAGGTGATCATGCATTATATTATTACCAGATTATTAAAGGAAAAATAAAGCAGAACAATTACAATGAAGAAGGAAAGGAATTTATCCAGAATATCCTGGGAGGAGAGCAAAGCTTCGGCGATCCGATGCTCTTTCTTGAAAAGTTCTATGTAATGAATGCCATTGCGTTAACGGATGTTGATCTGATCCGTCTTCCCAAAAACAAATTTCTGGAACTGCTGGAAAACAATCCCAAGATTTCCCTGGAGATGAATGCCTGTCTTTCGCAAAGACTGTATTTCAAAGCCATTATGCTGCAGAATATGTCATCACCCAGCCCGCTTTTAAGACTGAAAGGATTGCTGGATTATCTTAAAAGCTATCATGATGACGAATGTAACCATTGCTTCCACGTCGAACTTACCCGGCAGCAGATTGCCAATCTTACGGGCCTGCGGGTCGAAACCGTAATCAGGACCCTGAAAAAAATGGAAAAACAGGGATTGATCAGGATCGAAAACCGTAAAATCTTATATTAATTTCCGATGAACATGACTCCGGTCATAAAAAGGTGAATTATTCTATTGTAAATTTGAGTATATAATTCATCCATATTTCTTTAAGTCCTGGTTTTGAAGGACTGATATTTTTATACTTTAACCAAAAACCAAAACCAATTGCCGTCTAATACTAGTCACGGCCGGCAATATCTATCACTTAATATTAACATAAAAAAACAGTTATGAACAACAGAAATTCAGGAAATTCCAGATCAAGAGGAAATTCAAACTCTTCCAGGAATCTTGAGGAAATCTATCAGCTAGGCTATGACCACGGGTATAGCGACGCACAGAATGACGAAGATTATGATGATGACTTCTCGGAATATGAAGATTATTTTGAGGACGAAGATTATGACGATTATGATGATGACTACGACGACGAAGACTATGATGATGAAGATTATGACGACGATGATAACGATGATAACAGAGGCCGTGGCAGAGGCAGAGGAAACAACGGAAACCAGCAGCGGGACGACCAGGGAAGATTTACTTCCGGCGGCGGAAGAGGCGGTTCCCGTGGAGGATCAGGAAGAGGATCAAACTCGGGCAGATCCGGTTCAGGTTCCGGCGGCGGAAGAGGCCGTTCTTCTTCTTCAGGAAACGGAAATTCCGGAAGAGGCTTCGCCTCAATGAGCAAAGAAGAACGCACAAGAATCGCCCGCATGGGTGGTGAAGCGTCTCACGGAGGCGGAAGAAGATCTTCTTCCGGTTCTGGCTCAAATTCAGGAGGCAGATCCGGCGGAAGAGGTAATTCCGGTTCGGGATCAGGTTCCGGAAATAGCAGAGGTTCCGGCCGGGGTTCCAGTTCAGGTTCAGGAAATAATTCCGGCAACTCAGGAAGAGGCTTTGCCTCAATGAGCAAGGAAGAACGTACGAGGATCGCCCGCATGGGAGGCCAGGCTTCTCACGGAGGTGGCAGATCCGGAAGATCCGGATTCGGAGGCAGACGTAACAATTCATAATTCTTTTTAAGATTACCTCTTTATGAATGATGATAAAGGGGTAATCTTTTTTATTAAAACACCACAATCACATTATGGCAACCAAAACATCAGAAAATAAAAACAATACAGCAGGCACCGAAACTCCGGCTGCCAACAAAAATACAACGGCCGTAGATAACGCAAAGGTAGACGGAAACGAGATGAAAAGTGCTCCGCTTCATAAATTCTTCGTATCCGCACTCAAAGACATTTATTTCGCAGAAAATGCAATCATCGATGCATTGGAAAAAATGCGGGAAGCAGCCACCACCGAAGAACTGAAAGAAGCCTTTGAAGATCACCAGCTGCAAACCAAAAAACATGTAAGCCGTCTCGAAAAAGTTTTTAAACTCATCAATGAAACTCCTGAACAGAAAGAATGCAAAGCCATTAAAGGCATTATTGAGGAAGGGGAAGAAATCATCAAGTCTACCGAAGAAGGATCGATGACGCGGGATGCCGCTCTCATTATTGCCGCACAGAAAGTGGAGCATTACGAGATTGCTACCTATGGCGGACTGGCCCAGCTGGCCATCACCATGGGGCACGACAAAGCCGCGGATCTTCTGGAAACGACCTTACAGGAAGAAGAGGATACAGATTACAATCTTACCGAAATTGCGGAAACGTACATCAATTTTGATGCGGAACAGGAAGATTAAAAATTACAAAAAGCCATGTAGAGCTTTTCTATGTGGCTCTTTTTTAAATATCAGCATTATTGAAAGAAAAATTATTTATTTATCATACACCAGGTATACGATACCCAATCACAAAATATAAGAATTTATGAATGAAAAGCCACACAACAAGAAGCTGGACCAGCTGGAATCGCATGTGACTTCTAATGAAAACGCCAGGCTCACAAGCAATCAGGGACTCAGGATCAACAACAACCAGGATTCCCTGAAAGCAGGAGACCGGGGGCCTACCCTGATGGAAGACTTTTTCTTCAGGGAAAAAATGACCCATTTTGACCATGAAAGAATTCCGGAAAGGGTAGTACACGCCCGCGGATCCGGTGCCCATGGCGTCTTTAAACTTACCAAAAGCCTTGAAAAATATACCAAAGCCGGATTCCTGACGGAAGTAGGAAAAGAAACCCCTGTTTTTGTACGGTTCTCTACCGTGGCCGGAAACCGGGGAAGCACCGACCTGGCCCGAGATGTAAGAGGGTTTGCCGTAAAATTCTATACCGATGAAGGAAATTACGATCTGGTAGCCAATAACATCCCGGTTTTTTTTATCCAGGATGCGATTAAATTTCCGGATCTGGTCCATGCCGTAAAGCCGGAACCTCATAATGAAATCCCGCAGGCACAGTCGGCACACGATACCTTCTGGGATTTTATTTCCCTGATGCCGGAAAGCATGCACATGATCATGTGGCTGATGAGCGACCGTTCCATCCCGAGAAGTTACAGCCGGATGGAAGGTTTCGGGGTTCATTCCTTTAAATTCATCAATGACGAAGGCAGAATGCACTTTGTAAAATTCCACTTTAAGCCGAAATTGGGCGTCCATTCGGTAGCATGGGACGAAGCCCAGCGCATTTCCGGAGTAGATCCTGACTTTCACAAGAGAGACCTTTGGGAATCCATCGAAAACGGAATGTTCCCGGAATGGGACTTTGGCGTACAGCTGATTCCTGAAGAAGACGAGGATAAATTTGATTTCGATCTTCTGGATCCCACCAAAATCGTCCCTGAAGAAGAAGTTCCGGTAGAATTGGTAGGAACCCTGACCTTAAACAGAAATCCTGATAATTTCTTCGCAGAAACCGAGCAGATTGCTTTCCATCCGGGACACATCGTTCCGGGAATCGATTTCAGCAACGATCCGTTGCTTCAGGGAAGATTATTCTCCTATACCGATACCCAGCTTATCAGGCTGGGCGGACCGAATTTCCATGAAATTCCGATCAACCGGTCCATTAAAACCGTGCACAACAACCAGCGCGACGGATACATGAGACAGCAGATTGATAAAGGAAAAGTGAGCTATGAGCCGAATTCCATCGGCGGAGGCTGCCCATTCCAGTCGATGATGTCCGAAGGGGGATATGTTTCTCAGCAGGAAAGGGTTTCCGGACCCAAAGTAAGACAGCGGAGCGAAAGTTTTGTAGACCACTACTCCCAGGCTAAATTATTTTACAACAGCCAATCCGACTATGAAAAGATGCACCTTCAGAATGCATTGATCTTCGAACTTTCCAAAGTGACGATTCCGGCGGTAAGGGAAAGAATGGTAGGACAGCTGAATTTTATCGATAAAGCACTGGCCCAAAAAGTTGCCGATAAAGTAGGCGTCCAGGTAAAAGAACTGGAATTTCCAAACCAAAGCCTTCCTGCAGACAGCAACCATCAGGATCTTCAGAGTGAGGAGAGAGAAGCTCATACCCGGGTTTCCCAGGCCCTGAGTATGGAAAACACCATCAAAGATACCATCAAAGGCCGAAAGATCGGCTTTATTATGGCCAATGGTGTCGATGCTTTGAGTGTTCATGACCTGAAAACCAAGCTGGAAAGCGAAGACGCCGTTGTGGAAATCATTGGATCAAGTATGGCACCGGTTACCACCAATGACGGATCGATGCTGGTACCGAAGCACTCCATTACCAGTATTGCCAGCGTTGCTTTTGATGCACTCTACATCGCGGCAGGAGAAGACTCCGTAAAAGAACTCTTAACTGCCGGAAACAAACCGCACGTGTTGAATTTCATTAATGAAGCCTATAAACACTGTAAAGCGATTTATTTTGGAGAAGGAACTTAACCGTTTTACATGAACAGCAATGTAAGCCTTAAAAGACATATCGACCCGGCGATTATATCCTGGGAAGATGAAATGCCGGATAGCAAATTCATTGATGCCATCGCCCAGCACAGGGTATGGCATCTTGAACTGGAAAGGACCACACAGGATTAATAATACATCACCTCACACCACTAAAATATTGCTTTATGAAAGCTGCAGTCATTCATTCACCGGGAGTTATTACGTGCGATACCGTAGATGATCCCATCATTAAAGATTCCCATGACGTTATTCTGAAAGTAACATCAACAGCCATTTGCGGAAGCGACCTGCATCTGTTTTCAGGCGGGATTCCGCAGGCAAGGCCGATGGTGCTTGGTCATGAATTCATGGGTATCGTGGAAGAAGTAGGACAGCGGATTACCAATCTGAAAGTCGGGGACAGGGTCGTAGTACCCTTCCCTGTTTCCTGCGGAAGCTGCTTTTTCTGTCAGCACGACCTCCCTACAGCCTGTGAACACAGCAATCCCGAACATTACGGTCCTGAAGGCGGAATTTTAACCGAGAAAGGCGGTGCCTTATTTGGATACAGTGACCTTTACGGCGGCTATGACGGCGGGCAGGCCCAGTACGTAAGGGTTCCGTATGCACACATCGGGCCGAGAAAAGTTCCCGATCACCTTACGGATGAGCAGGTTCTGTTCCTGACCGATATTTTCCCGACGGGCTACACCGGTGTCCTGTGGGGCGAAGTAAAAGGCGGGGAAACCGTAGCCATTTTCGGAGCCGGACCGGTGGGATCGATGGCAGCCAAAAGTGCCATCCTCAAAAATGCAAAAAAAGTAATCGTCGTAGATACCCAGCAGTACCGTTTGGACCAGATTAAAAAACTGACGGGCTGCGACACCATTTTGTGGGAAGATGCGGAAAGCGTTGTCGGACAGATCCGGGATATGACGGACGGCCGCGGAGCCGACGTTTGTATTGAGGCCGTAGGTTTTGAACCCGACCGGAATCTAATCGACCGGGCCAAAGCGGTATTGAACTTTGAAAAAGGGTCGATTAAAGTATTGGAAGCCTGCATGAGTGCCGTAAGACGGGGTGGGATCGTTCCGATTTTGGGAGTTTATCCGGTAAATTACGATAATTTCAAACTTGGACAGATTTTTGATAAAGGTATAACCATAAAGGCCGGACAATGCAACGTTCATACCATCATTGATGAATTGATGGGTCATGTACAGAGCGGCCGGGTTACCTTAGACGATATTATTACCCATCGTCTTTCATTGGAAGATGTTTCTAAAGGCTACGAAATTTTCGATAAAAAGATGGACAACTGCGTAAAAGTAGTCCTCGACCCTTGGAAATCTTCAACACTCTAGAGATAAATATACACACAAACACTTAAAATATTAAGATTATGGAATTTCAAAAAAACCTACTGGAATACATCAGCCAATCGCTGATGACCGCAGACGAAACGATTTCAGTTGTAGAAAGTGTTACCTCAGGCTGTTTACAACTGGCCTTTTCGCAAATGCCTAATGCCTCTCTTTTTTATAAAGGTGGCCTGACAACTTATACCATGGCAGAAAAGATCCGCCTGCTGAATGTAGATCCGGAAGAAGCGGAAGAATGTGACTGCGTATCCGAGGGTATCGCTGAAACTATGGCATTAAATGTCGCCAAGATGTTTGAATCCGACTGGTCCATTGCCACAACGGGTTATTGTACACCCATCAGAAATTCCTCTTATAAAATCTTTGCCTATTTCTCTTTTTCCTACAAAGGAGAAATTGTAATGACTAAAAAACTGGAATTGCATCCAAAAACCCAGGCGCTTAATGCTCAGCTGTATTACACTGAATTTATTTTAGGCTGCTTTAAGAGCGAGATCAATCAGCTTTTAATTTTAAAATAAAAAAGAATGAACCGGAAAAACCAGTATGCTTTAATTACAGGCGCAACCAGCGGAATCGGTTATGAACTGGCAAAACTATTTGCCAAAGACGGGTATGATCTTGTGATGGTTTCCAGAAACCACGACGATCTTCAGGCAAAAGCCAAAGAATTTAAAACTTACGGGATCAATGTCATTACTATGGCGAAAAACCTGTTTACACAGGAAGATGCCTTTTCTCTCTACTCTGAGCTTAAATTAAACGGGATCAGCCCGGAAATCCTGGTGAATGATGCTGGGCAGGGTGTATACGGTAAATTTCAGGATACGGATATTCATCGCGAAACAGATATCGTTAACCTGAATATTATTTCTGTGATCATTCTGACGAAACTTTTTTTAAAAGACCGTTTATCCAAGGGTTCCGGAAGGATTTTAAATCTGGCTTCCATTGCCAGTAAAGCACCCGGCCCGTGGCATTCGGTATATCATGGGACAAAAGCCTTTATCCTGTCGTGGTCCGAAGCGATCCGGGAAGAACTGAAGGATTCCGGGATTACGGTTACCGCGCTTTTGCCGGGTCCGACCGATACGGATTTCTTTAACAAAGCCGATATGAACGAAAGCAAGATTCTTGAGGACAAAGACAACCTGATGTCGCCGGAAGAAGTGGCGGCTGATGGCTACAAAGCCCTGATGAACGGTGATGATAAAGTGATATCCGGACTGAAAAACAAGCTCTCTGTTGCCATGACCAATATTTCCACCGACAGCATGGCGGCACACCAAACGGGCGAGATGCAAAAACCGGTAAATGAAAAGTAATGTAGATGGGAAAATTAAAATTAGAGAATAAATCCGTTCTTATTACAGGAGCGGATAGCGGAATAGGGAAGGCAGTAGCGGTGCTTTTTGCAAAAGAAGGGGCCGATATTGCTATTGTTTACCATTCCAATAAAGAAGATGCTGAGAAAGTAAAATCTGAAATCGAAGGACTTGGAAGAAAATCGGTTATTATGAAGGGAGACGTAAGTGATTCTGACTTCTGTAAAGAAGCAACTGAAAAGACGGTTGCTGACCTCGGAGGCATAGACATCCTGGTCAATAATGCCGGAGTACAGTTTCCTGCCGACGCCATCGAGGATCTGGAAGAGGACAACATCCGGAAAACATTCGATTCCAATATCATCGGGATGATCCTGCTTACAAAAGCGGTTTTCCCTTATCTGAAAGAAGGAAGCGCCATCATCAATACTACCTCTGCAGCAGCTTATCAGGGACATCCTGAGCTGTTGGATTATTCGGCCACAAAAGGAGCCATTGTCTCTTTTACCCGTTCCCTGGCGTTGCAGGCAAAACCGAAAGGAATCCGTGTGAATGCCGTAGCACCGGGCCCGGTGGCCACGCCGCTTACCGAAGCCACCTTCGGAGAAGAAAAAGAAGATCTGAGCAAACCGCCTTTTGAGAGAAATGCATCTCCTGAGGAAGTGGCCTATAGCTTCTTGTTTCTGGCCGGCAGAGAATCGATACAGATTACAGGGCAGGTCCTGCATCCCAACGGCGGGCTGATCGTCAGTGGATAATCTGTTTTAAAACCGATCAAAAAATACTGATACCTGATTAAACGAAAATTTATGATAACCAAAGCCATCATGATTCTGGGGATACTCTCTCTATGGACTGTCGTATCATGCCGATGCGATCTTCCGTCAGAGGATCAGGAGGACAAAGATAAAATTAAAGAAACCCAACAGCTCCAGGCAACAAAATCCATAAAATGATACCCTTTCATTAAATAAATAAACCTGAGTATTTCAACAAATCACTAATCACAAAAATTAACGCTATGTACAGAGATGGAGCGAGAAAAAGCATATGGCAGGAAGAGATCAAAAGATTTTCTTCGGAAGCCGGCCTTCACCAGCTGTTTGACGCAGCCATCGTAGGAGGAGGAATTACCGGTATTTCCACTGCCCTGAAACTGCAGCAGTCCGGTAAGAAATGCATCCTGCTGGAAGCGGCGAACATCGGTTTCGGAACTACCGGTGGTACCACTGCCCATTTAAATGATTTCTTTGATACGACTTTTACCGAAGCCATTAATGATTTTGGTAAAGAAAATGCCAAACTGTTTGCTGAAGTAGGACAGGAGGCTATCGGCATGATCGAGGCCAATATCAGAAACTATAATATCGACTGCGATTTCGAAAGAAAAACGGCTTATCTTTTTGCCCTGGATGAAAAACAGGAGAAACAGCTGCAGGATATTGTGGACGGTGCCTCGGAAGTCGGACATGACATGAGATACGTCAGTGAAATCCCTTTTCCGATTCCTTTTAAAAAAGCGGTTTCCATCCCGGATCAGGCGCAGTTTCATCCTATTAAATACATTAAAGCTTTGTCTGAAGCCTTCATCAATGCAGGCGGGATTATCCTGGAAGACTGCCTTTGTGAAAATTATGACGAGCAGGAAGATTCCGTTGTTTTAAAAACTTCCAGGGGCGAAATAAAAGCGGCAAATGTAGTCTATGCAACGCACATTCCCCCGGGGCTGAGCATTCTGCATACCACCAATGCGCCTTACCGAAGCTATGCCATGGCTTTCAGCCTGAAAGATGAAAATTATCCGGAAGATTTGGGTTATGATCTTATCGATCCGTATCACTATTACCGGGTTCAGGAAATAAACGGGGAAACCCTTTTGATTGCCGGCGGGGAAGATCATAAAACCGGTCATGAAGAAGATACCGGCGAGTGTTTTTCAAGGCTGGAAAATTATGTACGGAAATACTTCGATGTGGAAACGGCCTATTACAGCTGGTCCAGCCAGTATTACGAACCAACGGACGGGTTTCCGTACATCGGAAAACTTCCCGGCAGCAAAGGGAATGTATATACCGCGACCGGTTTCAGGGGAAACGGAATGATCTTCGGAACCATTTCATCACAGATTCTTTCCGATTTAATTATTAACGGCAGCAGCAAATATGAAAATATATTTAATCCTTCGCGAGTAAAACCGGTGGCCGGATTTACAAGTTTCGTAGAAGAAAATGCGGTCGTAGCCTTTGATTTCATTAAGGATAAACTATTCAGGGAAAAAATCACCTCTTTAAATGAAGTGAATGAAGGAGAAGCCAAAGTGGTAAAATATGAAGGCGATTCATACGCCTTGTATAAAGAAACCAACGGAAAAGTGCATCTGGTAAAAAGCACCTGCCCGCATGCTAAGTGCGAAGTACGGTGGAACAGTGCCGAGCTGAGCTGGGACTGTCCCTGCCATGGCTCGCGATTCAATATCAACGGAAAAATTCTTACCGGACCCAGCGTTACCGCTTTGCAGCGAATAGATCCGGACGATGCTGAATCCTAAAATACGGGAAATACAAATGACAAAACAAAGTTTTTTATACCGAAACAGCCTGAGCATTGTTCCGATTATGTTCATGATCATCTTTCTGGCAGGCCAGTTCTTTACCGGCTGGAAAACCGAAAATAAGGAGCTGGCTGAAAACGGAAGCGCGATGCTAAGCCTGGGTCAATATCTTCACAGCGGACATTTCATCAGGCTACCTTTGAAAACTGGGAAAGTGAATTCCTCCAGATGATGATCTACGTTGTGCTGACCGTTTCTTTACGGCAGAAAGGTTCCAGCGAATCCAAATCACTGGATAAAAAAGAAGATGTGGATAAAGAACCCGAACCGCATCCTGATGCCCCGTGGCCTGTGCGGAAAGGAGGAATCTGGTTAAAGTTCTATAAGCATTCTCTTTCTTTAGCTTTTGGTATCTTATTTGTACTAAGTTTTTCGCTGCATTTTTACGGAAGCCTGAAGGACTATAATGAAGAGCAGATTTCTAAAAAGCAGCAGGTGATAACAGCTTCGGAATATATCACGGAGTCCAGATTCTGGTTTGAATCCTTCTAGAACTGGCAAAGCGAATTTCTCGCCGTCGCATCGTTGGTAATCCTATCGATTTGGCTGCGTGAAAAAGGTTCTCCGGAATCAAAGCCCGTAGATATGCCGTACACTGAAACACCTTAGTTCCCTCGTTTTTTTAAAAACACTAAGAAAAAACCATACACATTTGTATGGTTTCTTTGTTTTTAGGAGCTTATCAATACAGCAAGTCGATCAGTAAAACCTTATAGGTTTCAAAGACCAGTTTATGTGTATAGCCTCCGGATCTTACATAAAAGAGAAATTTAAACCATTAAGGATTAATAAGATATTAAGGCTAATTAAGGTAAAATCTAAGATTTTATTTAGCGATGTGCTTAAAGTAAAGTTCTACTTAATATTCCAAATTCCTTCATAATTCTTATGGTTTAAAAAGAAATTGAATCATTAAGGTTTATGAAGATTTTAAGGCTAATTAAAGTAAAATCTAAGATTTTATTTAACGATGTGCTTAAAGTAAAGTTCTACTTAATATTCCAAATTCCTTCATAATTTTTATGGTTTAAAAAGAAATTGAACCATTAAGGATTAATAAGATGTTAAGGCTAATTAAGGTAAAATCTAAGATTTTATTTAGCGATGTGCTTAAAGTAAAGTTCTACTTAATATTCCAAATTCCTTCATAATTTTTATGGTTTAAAAAGAAATTGAACCATTAAGGTTTATGAAGATTTTAAGGCTGATTAAGGTAAAATCTAAGATTTTATTTAGCAATATTCTAAAATCGAAGCTCACCTTAATATTTCTAAACACCTTAATACAATCTTAATGGTTCAATTTTTCCCGTTAAAAGAATAAGACCGCAAAAAATTCGCGGCCTTACACTATTTAATAGTTAAAGTATTTGCTGAATAAGTGATTTTAGATCTTAGCGTTGCCTTCTACACCGTCGGAATTATCGGTGGTCTTTCCAGTAACTGCGTTGGCTACAAAATTAAGGATGCTTACCAGTTTCCCGGCTTTGGTATCCCAATAATATGAATCTTTCGGCTCTACACGGATGATCGATACATTCGGGTCGTCTTTTCCGTCTTCGAACCATGCTTTGGCCATTGGCGACCATTTGTCTTCAATCGTAGACTTGTCTTTATAGATCGTAGCGTCACCGAAAACGGAAAGATACTGGTAATCACCGTTATTCATGAAGAACAACTGTACTCTTTTATCGTCTTTTATTTCAAAGTTTTTATTGCTTGTATCACCGCTGATGAACCATAGGTTTCCTTCATCATCCGTTTCCTGCAAAGTCATCGGGCGGGAATTGATCGGAAGGGTTTCCAGTTCCGTACAGAACATACAGATTTTTGCATTTTCCGAAAGTTCTTTAATTTTTTTAATCGCTTCTGTGTTCGTAAGATTTTCTGTTGACATAATAAATATATTTTAAGTGATTGGTTTTAATTAAACCGGAATTTAATTACAATTACCATTCAAAAATCCGACCACAATTGAAAATACAGGATGCAAAATACTTTACAGAAATAAAAAAATCAGGCGCTGATCTCAAAGCTTTGCGGTTTATCTCCGCTGATGAGGCTCTTGTAGTATAGGGAAGGGGTTTTACCGGTGATTTCTTTAAAATAACGGTTGAAAGAAGATTTGGATTTGAATCCTGCTTCATAGGCGAAAGAAAGGAAATTAATGTTTTCATCCTTTTCAATAGCCTGTTCCAGCATATTTTTAAAATATTGGATGCGGTACTCATTGATGTAGCGGTAAAAAGGTTTCTGCTTATAGCCGTTAAGCATTTCACTGATCTGGTATTTGCTGATCTCCGTCTGTAGGGCAAGCTTATCAAGATTCAGGTCACAGTCTCTGTACAGTTGTTTCTGCCGTACCAGTCGGTCCATATTCTGCCAGAGTGTACCGAATTTTATTTCATAATCGATATGGTTTAAAACCGGTTCTTCTTCACCCCTATTAGTATTTCCCAAAATTCCGAAACTGTCATCTGAAGGATTTTTCAATGGATTATTCATGCCTGTTTTCAGGTTTTTCCTGATAATTAAAAGACAGATGATCAAAAGCAGGAAATAAACAACTATTCTCGCTGAAATATTGATGACATGAAATTTTTCCGGGTAAAAATAAAGGAATGTTTTACCGATAACTACCGTGGATTCCATCAAAAGAATACACCGGGAAATGCGTACAATAATATCATATTCATCCCTGTTAAGACCGTCTGCTTTATGCCGATACACGATCAGAAGGCTTTTCAGGGGATAATATAAATTAATGGCAAACATGAAATATAAACTTAGATTGTTATAAAGGTTCAGCAGGGTCTGGTCTGTACGGTTCAGAACGAAAAATACGCAGGAAACCGTTAAATAAGCAATCATTAAAATAAAAAGCGGAATAAAGGCATACCATTTTTTCGCTGCTGAAAAGTCCTTCTGCGTTCTGCTCAGGGTGTAAAGATAAATCAGCGGACCATAGGAAGCACCGATAAAAGTATTCATTTCGTGCCTGATACTTTCATCCGGAATAAAATTGAAGATGACAAATTTGATGGTAAGGTGAACGGCAATGGCCAGAAGGAGGCAGATAAAAAGATAGTTTGAAGGTGATTTTTTATCTCTAACCTGTAAAAGCCACAGGGCTACCAATGCCTGAAAAGCGCCGATGATAACAATATATTGCATTCTTCCTTTAGGTTTTCACAAAATAAATACATAATCCATGATCCCGCAGATTAAATGCTGTTATATTTTTATTAAAAATCTTACCGCCCGATTAATATTGTGTTCATAAATAAATAACAAATAGTTTAAATAAATTAAATCATTTACAATCAGCATATTAAGCGTGTCATACCAACGAATGAGACGTTTTGGAATATGGTTCTCCCATACGGACGAACAGGAATTCCCAACGTCCCAAATTTGCAGAAAAAAAATTTTATGAATCATTCTATCGGTTTTTCAGGATCACGGATTATACAGGTTTCTGCCTTTTTCCTAATGTCATCTCTGGGAATCCTTCACGCACAGACCATCCGGGGAACGGTGGTCGGCAAGACAAACGGTGTGCTTCCGGGCGCCAATATTTCGATTGTAGATACCGATGTAAAAGCGGCTTCATCATTAGATGGGGATTTCAGCATTCTTTCCCCGAAATTAGGCGAAGTAAACATCCGGGTAGAATACATCGGTTATGAAACGAAAATCTTTCCCGTTACATTGAAAGAAGGAACCAATGATCTCGGCTATATTACCATTGCTCCCGAAGAGAAAAAGAAAGATCATATCAGAGACATCGAACAGGTGGTGATTTCAAAGCCAAATGCCTTAACCCAGGCAAAAGCTTATGAAATCAAGAAAAACAACAATGCCATCATGGAAGTCATTGCTGCCGATGCCATCGGAAAGCTTCCGGACCGAAATGCTGCGGAGGCTGTACAACGGGTGCAGGGTGTTGCGGTAGCCCGATATCACGGTGAGGCCGACCAGGCGACGGTACGGGGAACTCCTTTCGCCTGGACTTCGGCATTGTTCAATGGAAACCGTCTGCCCAGTTCCAATGTCCTCGGAAACCGCTCTTTTGTACTGGACGTCGTGCCTTCGGAGCTGATCCAGTATGTGCAGGTCTCAAAAGCCGTCACCCCGGATATGGACGGTGACGCTATCGGAGGAAGCATTAATTTTATCACAAGAACCGCTCCGGCCAGGAAAACCCTGAGTGTGAGCGGAGCGGGAGGGTATAATACATTTTCGCATAATGGGACCTACAACGGTTCTATTGTTTACGGCGACCGGTTTTTTAAAAACAAATTAGGCGTAATCCTTTCCGGAGCCATCTGGGACAGGCAGTGGGGAGCCGATTCCTTCGATGTAACTTACAATACGGCATTGGCCAATGAGGCGGAAAAAAAATCAATCGGTACCGTGATGACGAAACGGTATATGGGAACGCGGAGGACCATCGGTTTAAACGGCGGGCTGGAGTATAAATTTAACGCCGACCATAAAATATATTTCCGCGGAATGTTTAATAAATTTGATGACATCCGCCCGGTGTACGAATCTTATGTGGATTATAACAACAGCCGTTACCAGTACAACTTCAGGTATTCCCATTACCAGACGGAATTATACGGAACGGAATTTGGCGGAGAACACAGCCTGTCGCCTAAACTGAATATCGATTGGATGCTGAGTGATTACCATGCAAAGTATTTCCTGGACACCCCGCCGACCAATGACATCAAAGGGCTTCCGATTGCCACTTTCAGGCAGAAAATCAGCAGCGGATTCAATAATCTTTCCGGCAATAAAAAAAGATACTGGGGATTTGATTCGCCGGACGGGATCGGAGGAGAATACCAGGATTACAGCTTCGATGTAAAAGACCCGGCAGAAGTGATGAACCCCAATAAGCTTTTGCTTTCCCAGCTCGTTATTGCCAAGCTGGATAATAACGAACGCGACCGGATTGCCAGGGTAAATGTAAAATTTGATCTTAACGAAAACATTACTTTAAAAGCCGGTGCAAAATACCGTACAAAAGACCGGAACAGTACCTACGGCTACAATGCCGTGTATCTTCCGGGCGCCGCTCTAGGGATTCCTAATTCGCCGCCGTTATTGGCTCTGTCACAGCTTGCGACCGGTGAACCAGCGAAAGGCGTTCCTTTCTTAAACGGAATGAACGGAAATTATAATTCTTATGTAATGAATCCGCCGACAAAAGACCAGCTTTTCCAGATGTTTTCTCCTGAATTTTTACAGCAGAACGGGTTCAGGGATTTTTCCAGTGCTGAAACCAACGCAACCAGCGTGTATACCGGTGAAGAAAATGTTTTTGCGACCTATGCCATGGCAGAAATCAAAGCGGGTGAACAATTGAAAATTGTAGCCGGTTTCAGAAATGAGACCACAAGACTGACGTTGAACGGATCCAAAGCCTCCAAAAGCGGGACGCCTGTAACAACGGTTATCAGCCCGTCGGTGGTGGAAAGTAATTACAATGCCTTCCTGCCTATGCTGCATCTGAAATATAACCTTTCACCGAAGGCCAATCTGCGGTTTGCATATACGAGATCATTCATCAGGCCGAATTTCGGGGATATGTCACCAGGATCCAGTATCGATAATACGACCAATCCGAACAGGATCACCCGTGGAAACCCTGATCTGAAACCGACATTCAGCCATAACCTGGACCTGATGGGCGAATATTATTTCAGCAATATCGGGATCTTATCCGGAGGGGTATTTTACAAAAAAATTTCCGACATTGTGTTTCAGGATACTTCTGTTCTTAACTTGAACGGAATAGACTATATGGTTACCCAGGCCAAAAATCTGCAGGATTCCAATGTGCTCGGTTTTGAAGCCGGCATCAACAAACGCCTTGATTTTTTACCCGGTTTCTGGAAAGGTTTCGGGGTGGAATTCAACTATACTTTCATCAGCTCCGCGGTAGAAGTACCGAGAACGGCTAACGGAATATCGTATTTCGATAAAACGACGCTTCCGAACCAATCTAAAAACCTATTCAACGCCATCCTGTATTATGAAGGCAATAAACTGATGGTCCGTCTGGCAGGAAACTACAGGGGGAAATCGGTAGAAACCATCAATCAGAGCCTGGGGCCGCAATATTACATCTGGTCAGACAAAAACTTTACGATAGACTTTTCAGCAAGTTATGATCTCAGCAAAAAAGTAAAATTATTTATCGAATTGAACAACATCAGCAACGAAGGCCTTCGATTATACATGGGAGACAACAAGAAACGGATTACTTCTGCCGAATGGTACGGAAGCAGAGGACAGATGGGAATCCGTTGGCAGATATTCTAAAAATTTATATATGAAACAAATAGTATTAACAATAGCCGTTATGGCTATGGGAACTGTAGCAAATGCGCAGATCAAGGACAGCCTGCAACGGGTTGTTAAAATGGAAGGGGCCTACAACTTCAGGGATGCGGGAGGCTACAAAACCAGCGATGGCAAAGAAATCGTTTCTGGCAAAGTTTTCAGGAGCGATGCCATCGACAAACTTACCGACCGTGATCTTAAAACCTTTCAGGAAAAAAAGATCGCAACCGTTATCGACCTCAGAGGAACCGAAGAAGCTAAAAAAGCACCGGACAGACTTCCATCCGGCACGGATTATCTGCTTTGTCCGGCGGGAAGCAACAATCTGCCGACCGCAAAGGATATGGTAAAAATGCTTAAAGACAAAAATTTTCTGTTTGATATGTATGGAGAAGGCGGACTGCCTTATTTCGGCGAGCGGTACAGGCCTCTTTTCGTTCAGCTGTTGACCTTAAAGCCCGATGAGGCTTTGCTGTTCCACTGTACCGGAGGAAGGGACAGAACGGGCATGGCTGCAGCCCTGTTCCTGAAAATCCTTGGCGTTCCCCAGGATGTTATTGAAAACGACTATCTGGCGTCCAACTTTTACCTGGCAAAAAATCCGACGATGAATTCGATGTACAAAGGATTATCCGGAATGTCGGGCATGCCGGAGGACAGCATCAGACAGCAGATGGAACTGCGGCCGGAGCTGATCCGGAATTTCTTTAATACTATCAATAAAAAATATGGCAGCACCGAAAATTTCTTTCAGGTAGAAATGGGAATGGGACCGCGTGAAATTGCCATCCTGAAGCACAAGTATCTGAAATGAAAAGGGCAAATTTTGCTTCGCATGTAAATGATGAATGGTCAATAGTCAAATTTGCTTTGCTCGTTAGTTCTATTGAAAAAATTCACCTGCCAAACAAAATTTAATCGTTCACTTAAAACAATCAATCCACAATTAGCTCAATTAGGCTGATTGTGGATTATTTTATTAAAAAATTGACAAGCGCAGCGGATGCCCATTCATCATTGACTATTTTCCTTCCATTTCCACATCAGCAAACTTTTCGTAAAACCAGAACAGCCCGAAAAGATAGACGCAGTGCAGAAGCTGTGCTTCAATCGCTGTCCAGTTTTCAATGGAGCAGCTGCCGGCAATAAGGATGCTCATTAAGGCCAATGCCGAATACAGGGTATATTTCGTCTTAAAATTAATCAGCAATAGGAGACCGATAATGGCTTCCGCCACCGGCAGAACATAGCTGAAGGGAACGATCAGCCCTTCCGGAATCGCAGATTTTTCCATCGTTTTCACCATCCAACCGCTGAACTCGGGAAGCTTCGGTAAACGGACCAATCCATGGCCCAAAAGAGAAACCGCCATCGGCAGCCTCAGAAAAAAGAAAGCCGTTTTAAAATCTTTCATTTTTATTTTTTAAGTAATGATATTGTAATTTAAACCATTAGATTATAAAGGAATTTAAAAATATTAAATTAAGCTTGTTTTAAGTACAAACCTAAAATAAAATCTTAGATTTTCCTTTAATTAACCTTAACATCTACATAAATCTAATGGTTTCAATTTCTTTTAAACCATTAGATTATAAAGGAATTTAGAAATATTAAATTAAGCTTGTTTTAAGCCCACACCTAAAATAAAATCTTACATTTTCCTTTAATTAACCTTAACATCTACATAAATCTAATAGTTTCAATTTCTTTTAAACCATTAGATTATAAAGGAATTTAGAAATATTAAATTAAGCTTGTTTTAAGCACACACCTAAAATAAAATCTTTGATTTTACCTTAATCAGCCTTAACATCTTCATAATCCTTAATGGTTCAATTCTTCTCTTGTAAACTTTACTTTTACCTTTTATCTTGGCTCCTGTAAATACTGAATAATCCCGATCACATCATCCTTTCCAAACCCGGCATCATGCGCCGCCTGATAGGTGTCGATCAATGTCTCCGATAAAGGAAAATCAGCACCGGCATCTTTGGCGAGCCGTATATCTTTCAGCATCAGGTCAAGGGCAAAAGCAGGATCGTAATTTTCGGTGATCAGAAGGGGAGTCTTTACTTTTGTAGCACCGCTTCCGCTCGCACTTTCATTAATGATATCCAGCATATCCTTACGGTCGATGCCCAATTTATCTGAAAACAGAATCGTTTCCGCCAGTCCCTGGTAGAGGCATGATATAAAATAATTGACCGAAAGCTTTGCCGCGATACCCTTACCATTTCCTCCGAGGTGCCGGATCTCCTTTCCTAATTTTTCAAGATAGGGAAGGGCCCTTTTGAGATCTTGCTCTTCACCGCCGGCCATGATAATCAGGGTTCCTTCGGCCGCCGGCTTGGTGCTTCCGGCGACCGGGGCATCAATAAATGAGGCTTCTTTAATAATCACGGCACCGGCAATTTCACTGCTGGCCTCGGGAGACACCGTACTCATATCCACGAACAGCTTTCCGGAAATATCCTGACTTAAAATTTCCTCAAAAACTTCCTTTAGGGCTTCGTCATTGGTCAGCATCGTAAAGATGACATCACTGTTGATGACCACATCCCTCACCGACTTACAGATTATGGAATTTTCCCGGAAATCTTCCGCCTTTTCAGCCGTTCTATTGTAAACCGAAAGCTGAAATTTTGCTTTCTCAAGATTTTTTGCCATGGGATGCCCCATATTTCCAAGGCCGATAAAGCCTAATCTTTCTTTGCTCATTTTTCTCAGTTTGTTGTTTATGATAAGTAGCTGATAGCAATTGGCTTTTTGCTACCGGCTTTACATTCAGAATTTTAAAATTCAAAAACGTATTATTAAATTATTTTAAATACTTAAGATGATATTAAAAACGTTTCAGCTTCTGCATGAATTCTTTCATGGCCGGCCTCAGTTCTTCAAAAAGGGAATGCTGATTGTTTTTAAGCATCACTTCTGTGAAGAGCTTCAGGCCTAATGCAAACTCATCAGCTGTTTTATCGTCACTAAAAATCTTCTTGGCCCGGACGGCCTCAAAAATCTGAAAGAGGTCATCATGGTTTTCGAAATCAAAAGATCGTTTTTTCGTGCCCTCGGAGCCATCTTTTAACGACAGCTCTTTAAGTTCCAGGCAATACTTGTTGTTTCTCTTTTCCATAAAAATGATGAGACATTAAAATAAAAGAAAATGGTAAACAGCAGATCTCGGATAGCTGATTCCTGGTTGTTTACCATTCTATAAAGTTTTTAGAACTGGTTGACCAGCTCATTGATGCTGTTTATTTCTTCAGCAGTGAGATGAACATCGGCAGCTTTGGCGTTCTGTACAGCCTGCTCCGCATTTCTCGCTCCTGCCAGGGCAACGGTAATGCCCGGTCTTTCAATGGTCCATCGAAGAACAAGTTGTCCAAGGCTTACGTTGTGCTGATCGGCAATGGGTTTTATTTTATCCAGCAGAGCATTGGTTTTTTCAATGAAGTCCGGCTGGAAATGTTTGTGGCTGGCGCGGTGGTCGCCTTCCTGGAATTGGTAGCCCGGTGTAATCTTACCCGTGAGCAAACCTCTTTCAAGCGGGCTGTAGGCCAGAATGGATTTATTGTTTTCAATACAGTAAGGAACCGTTTCTTCTTCAACCCCGCGGTTCACCATGCTGAACGGAATTTGGTTGGAAACGAGCTCCAGTGTTTTTTCCGCTTCTGCCATCTGCTGTGCATTGTAGTTGCAGACACCGGCAAAACGTACTTTCCCCTGTTCCACAAGTCTTGAAACCGCTTCAAAAGTTTCATCGATCGGTGTCGTGGAATCCGGCCAGTGGATCTGGTACAGGTCGATATAATCCGTTCCCAGCCTTCTGAGGCTCTGTTCGCACTCATAGATGATGCTGTCTCTTCCTGCATATTTGTAAACATCGATGTCCTCTCCGTTATTGTTTTTACTGTGCATGGCAAGATCCCCTTTGGCAAGATCCCAGCGCATCCCGAACTTGGTTAAAATCTGAACCTTATCACGGGAAATTCCCTTAATCGCTTCTCCTACAATTTCTTCGCTGGTTCCCTGTCCGTAAATAGGAGCGGTATCAATGGAAGTTACTCCCACACCATAAGAAGCTTTGATCGCTTCGATGGCATCGTTCCGATCGGTGCTTCCCCACATCCATCCTCCGGCAGCCCATGCGCCGAAGGTAATCACTGAAACCTCAAGATCGCTGTTTCCTAATTTTCTGTATTGCATATTTATAATTTTTAATGATAGATCATAAAATAAATTTACCCTCGTATTTACCGATGATAAAACATTCTTTTTCACATCAAAAAAGCCACCAAATTGCCTTTAGCCGATAAAAATTCACAGGAATTTCCCGATTGAATATCTTTTCAACGGGAATTCTCGGCTGTAATTTTTTTTAACGGTAAAACTTACCGAAATTTGCACGTATGGAAACAATGAAGGTAATAGATATCGAAAGCTGGAACAGGAAAGAACATTTTGAATTTTTCTCTAAAATGGCAAGCCCGTACTTCGGGTTTACCACAGAAGTGGACTGTACAAAAGCCTATGATGATGCGAAAGAAAAAGGTTATTCTTTTTTCGCTGTCTACCTTTACAAATCCATGGCAGCGGTAAATACCATCGATGAGCTTAAGCTGAGAATTGTCGGCGATCAGGTAATTCTATACGATGAAGTGCATGTCGGCAGTACCATCGGAAGGCCGGACGGTACTTTCGGGTTTTCATTTTTCCGTTATTCCGAAGACTTCAACGTTTTTAATGCAGGCCTGCAGGATCAGATCAGGACCGTACATCAATCTACCGGCCTGGGCATCCGCAATGAAGTTTTACCGGTAAACCACATCCGCCACACCACCATTCCCTGGAATTCTTTCAGCGCCTTGCTGCACCCGACCAATTTCGATCCGAAAGAATCCATCCCGAAAATTACTTTTGGAAAATTCAGCATCCGGGACGGCAGAAAGTTTTTACCCGTTTCGGTAGAAGCTCATCACGGCCTTGCAGACGGCCTTCATCTGGCAAGATATATTGAGGAATTCCAACGATTACTGAATATATAATCATGAACGCCTGGCATTTGCCAAAATAAAATTATATCTTAGCCGTCTAAAAGCTTCGGCTGATCATCATGATCCAGTACCACTCTCCATCCGGGTTCAACAACCATTCCGGAAGAAATCTACTACCATTTGAATACCATGAAAAAAGCATCCGAAAATGCTTAGATGAATGATTCTGAGGGTTATATTACGAAATGTTTATATTTTTTGCAAGTCATTGATTATAATCATAAAAAATACATTGTAAAATCATCTAGTTTTGTAAATAAGTAAAGCATAATAAAGAAGATCTGTAGAGGATTAAAAATAATAACGTGGTACGCATGTGGTATTTCAGGCACACGGACTTTTAATCATTTTTTCTTTCTTTGTCTTTGCCTAAAAGTAAAATGACAGATTTTATAAAATATTTTTACTCTTAAACCTAAATTAAGAAAAAAATAAAACGTCTGTATGTTTTACATTAAATAAATACTAAACTTATAATAAAACTCCGAAAAGAGAAAATTGAAACGGAGCATAACGAGAGCGATTAATACTGAAGCTTATTGTAAAAGCAAGCTGCAGATAAGTAGAGATGAGAAAAATATGAAAAACGAAAAGACTGAATTTAATTTAGAAGATATTAACCAAAAGATTTTTGTGCAGGAAGAAATTTTAACATTAGCAAAAGAGAACTCACCACGTCTGCTGAATAAATTCAGACTGGTAGATCCCGACTTTTTTAATAAATTATCAGCAATTCAGCCTAATCTGAAGAATTCTGAATTGATATTTTGTATTTACCTGAAGCTTAATCTGACGACCAAGGAGATTGCTACGTATACGTACGTAACTCCCAAGGCGATCCAGAACCGTAAAAACAGGCTCCGCAAAAAGCTGAGCATAGCTTCGGATTTAGATATTTATAAATGGTTTAATGAACTTTAAACCATTTTTTTATTAAAAAGCCCATTTAAATAATTTTTACAAACTTTTACTTAATGGGCTTATCCAAATCAAAAAGTATATCCTTAATTTTTAACATTAAGATCTGGTTTATCAAAAATAAAAATTAATACTCCTTGACTTCCTTAATGCAAAAAATATATTAAAACTCAAGGACCGCTTTTTCCAGATCGTGATACAGCAGAACCTTCCAGTGGTTTTCCGCAGCTTCCTTTGCCCAGCGTATCCTTAACTCCATCGCTTTTCTGCCGTCGAAGTCGCTCTTATAGGCCAGGTGATATTTCAGATAAGATTCCTGCGGCAGATCGTCGGCACCATAGAAAACGGTTTCATTACCTTCCCGGATCCGGAACACCTGCATAAAAGGCGTATGGCCGCCTGCGACCTCAAAGGAAATTTCATCTGTAATGTTTCCGCTGTTTTCATCCATCCAAACGATGTTTTTGAGCTGTACCAGCTTTTCCAGCGTATCAAAATCGAAAGAATGGCTGTCCCGGTTTTCCATGGCAAATGCCAGTTCACGCCTTTGGATGTAGATTTTTGCATTCGGAAAAGTAGCATGAAAACTTTCTTCGGTACGGGTAATCACCGTTTCGATATGGTCTTTGTGCAAATGGGAAAGCAGGACTTTCGTTACCTGGTCCGGAAGAATATTTTCTTTTGCGAGAATTTCAGAAATTATCGTTTTTCCCTGTTCATTTTTCCAGCCGATTCCGGCATCCAGCAGTATCGTATCTTTTTCCGTCATCACTAAAAACGGCGTAACGGACATTTTTATTCCTTTTAAAACGCTGTTTTCTTCCGTTAAAAGAGTAAAATCTTTCGTCCTGCTTACAGAAAAATTGCCTTCTTTCAGTGGTATAATTTTCATAGGACAAAGTTCCTGATAATTTATCCAATGTAAAAGTTTTTCCGTCAATTCCCGCCATCGTTGAAACCAATAAAATCAAACCGGATTCTCATCTTAAATAAGTATTTTTGTACTACGGTTTTTTGATAAATCCTTAAATAAAACGTATGCAGTTGAATTCTTCCGGTGGCATTTCGCGTACGGTCATCTGGCTGATGTCCGTCATTTCCGGGCTTGTGGTGGCTAACATTTATTATAACCAGCCTTTGCTGGGCCTTATTGCGGAAGAGCTGAAGGTTCCGGAGAGTGCCGCAAGCAGGATTTCGGTGCTCTCCCAGCTTGGATATGCAGCCGGCTTATTGCTGATTGTTCCGTTAGGCGATAAGCTGTTCCGGAAAAAACTGATCCTGACCGATCTGCTCCTGGTTTTCGGCTCCTTACTATTGATGGCTTTCGGTACTGAATTATGGATGCTGTATACTGCCAGCTTACTGATCGGCGTTACTTCCGTAATTCCGCAGTTGTTTATTCCTATTGCGGCAGAACTGTCTTCCGATAAGGAAAAATCTTCCAACATCGGCATCGTAATGTCGGGCTTATTATTGGGAATCCTTTTGTCAAGATTCATTGGCGGTATTGTGGGCGAAGTATGGGGCTGGAGAGCGATGTTCGGCATTGCTGCCGGACTGATGGTTGCGGTATGGTTTGCGGTTTATAAAATGCTTCCCGAGCTGCAGCCCAATTTCAAAGGTACTTACGGAGAGTTGATGAAATCAGTTTTGCACCTGGCCAGGACGGAGCCGGTATTGCGGTTGGCATCGTTCCGGGGAGCGATGGCTTTCGGGTCGATGTGTGCGTTGTTTACCACACTTGTTTTTCACATGGAAAACCCTCCTTTCAATGCAGGTTCTTCCGTAGTCGGGAGTTTCGGACTGGCTGGGGCGGTCGGTGCGCTGGCCGCTGCAAAAGTGGGAAAACTTCAGCAATATTTCGATCTCAACCGGATTATTTTCTATGCGCTGCTGGTCGTTTTGGGAAGCTGGCTCTTTACCTATTTTGCAGGTGAAACTTATTGGGGACTGATTGTCGGGGTTATCTTAGTGGATCTGGGTGTACAGTCCGCTCATATCATGAACCAGACGAATTATTTCATGATTAAATCCAATGCCGTTAACAGGTTAAATACCGTGTATATGGTTTCTTATTTTATCGGCGGATCATTAGGAACATGGATGGCTTCTATTGCCTGGCAACATGCACAGTGGAGCGGCGTGTGTTTTGTCGGGGCAGCGATGGCTCTACTGTCACTGATCGCGCACCTGATGTTCAGCAGTAGAATACGTTTGAGTAAATAATACTTATTTCAGATATAAAATAAATTCAAATTAAAATAAATACCAATGAAAGTAGAAATCTGGTCGGACGTGATGTGTCCGTTTTGCTATATCGGGAAAAATAATTTTGAAAAAGCACTGGAGCAGCTTCCTTTTAAGGAGGAAGTCGAAGTGGAGTGGAAAAGCTTTCAGCTGGATCCTTCGTTAAACCCGGAAGAAACACAATCCACCTTCGACTATTTCAGGGAGAAAAAAGGTTTTCCTGAAGCTCAGGCGCAGCAGATGATCAGTCAGGTAAAACAGATGGGAGCGGGCTCCGGAATTGATTTTCAATTTGAAAGAGCCTTGATCACCAATACCTTCTCCGCCCATAAGATCCTGCATCTGGCGAAAAAATACAAAAAGTCAAATGAAATGGAAGAAGCCCTTTTCATTGCCCATTTTATCGACGGTAAAAATGTCGGGGATCATGAAACATTAATTGCACTTGCTGAATCTTTGGGAATCGATAAAGAAGAAGCAAGACAAGTGTTGGATTCCGCTGCATTCGATGATGAAATCCAACAGGATATTCAGGAAGCAAGGACCAATGGCGTTTCAGGCGTTCCTTTCTTTATCCTGAACGGTAAATACGCAGTTTCAGGAGCACAGCCGGCCGAACTTTTCGTTAATGCGCTTCAGCAAACGTATGATGAAACCGTGGCACCTTTGAAAATTCAGACCGACAGCAGCGCTTCATGTGATGCAGACGGTTGTGAAATTTAATAACAAAATCGGAAGCGTTTCCTGGCCACATAAAACACATTATAATTAATATAACGAACACTATTATCTGTGAAAATCGGTGCAATCCGTGGGAGATTTTACCACAAAAGCAACAAAAGATATTGATGCCGCACATTAAAGTTGAATATAATACGCCAGACAAGTACGCAAAAGTTTTTAAAAATCTTTGGTTTTTATCGGATGTGCTTTAAAATATACACAAAGCATAAAAAAAAATCTCATGTGGCTTATGTGTTAAAAGCCGTAGAAAGCCGTAGTTGAAAAAATAATATAAAATGATCAGAATAAACGAAGGACTGGAATTTCCTGTTGAAGATGCGCTTTTCGTCTTTGCTCTGGATTCGGAAGCAGGAAAAGTTTTTAATGATAAAAACAAACTGATAACCGGAATCGGCAAGGTGAATGCCGCCATGGAACTGACGAAAGAAATTTACCGCAAACGCCCGAAGCTGATCGTTAATCTTGGATCAGCAGGAAGCCAAAGCTTCCACAAAGGCGATGTAGTTTGCTGTACGAAATTCATCCAGCGGGATATGGATGTAAGAGGTTTGGGTTTTAGTCTTTATGAAACGCCATTATCCGGAATACCGCCGGTTTTGGAATACGGGCTTACACATGACAGCCTTCCGGAAGGCATCTGCGGAAGCGGCGACAGTTTTGAAATGAACCATTCTGAAACGGTTTACAACATCGTGGATATGGAAGCATATCCGCTTGCCCTTATTGCGATGAAAGAAGAAATTCCGTTCCTATGTCTGAAATATATTTCCGATGATGCCGGAAGCGATGCGGCGGATGATTGGGCTGTACAGGTCCATCTGGCATCGAAAGCTTTTAAAACCCTTTTATTTTCATAATTTTTAAAATGACATCTATTCTTATTACACAAGCTTCCTTAAAAGATCTTACCATTTTACAGGATCTGGGAAGGCAGACCTTTTATGAAACGTTTGCTCCGCATAATTCCGAAGAACAGATCCAACAGTATCTGACGGAAAGTTTTGCAGAAGAAAAATTAACCAAAGAATTGAATCATCCGGATTCCCTGTTTTTTATAGCATGGGAACAAAAAGATCCGGTGGGCTATTTAAAAGTAAATTCCGGAAAAGCACAGACCGAACTGCAGGATGCAACCTCACTGGAAATCGAAAGAATTTACGTTAAAAGTTCGCACCACGGTAAGAAAGTCGGCCAACTGCTCTATGACAAAGCCCTGGAAACGGCCATTGAGCAAAAGAAAAAATATCTCTGGCTGGGCGTCTGGGAAGAAAACCACCGGGCCGTCAGCTTTTACAAGAAAAACGGATTTGTGGAATTCGACAAACATATTTTCAGACTGGGCGATGAAAAGCAGACCGATCTGATGATGAAGAAAATATTGTATTAATAACGTGAACTCGAAGCTGAGACCAGGTTAAAAGGCTGGAAGAGGGAAGCTGAATGCCGGAAGTTTATCTTAACGTCAGTTCGAGTGTTTTTTGCAGCGCAGCGGAGAAAAATATATCGAGAACGTGTAAAGCAGGACCTCCGGTTTACAGTTCAGTAACTTTTCTATAAGATTTTTTAAAAATGTACCTGACACGACGGAGATTAGATTTCGAAGGTATTCTTCATTAATGCTATTCAGTTTTTAAATCCGGAATTATTTAAGTTTGTTTTATATTAAATGATTGATATTTAAATCAATAAAATCGAATTCACGTTAAATTTAAGGAAAATTCGACACTGTTTTATTTATGTACAGTCGATTATTTAAATAACGATTCGGGTTCAATCTGGTGAATCAGAATTTCAGCCGGATTTCTTACTTATATATCACATATAATTAAAAACGGTCTCACTGACACTGACAAATAATCCTCTTGGCAAGTAATTGTGATAAGATAAACTTCCAGCATCCAGCTTCCTTCATCCAGCCGTTATACCTTAAATTTCATAAATCTCGGCATCCGTAAAAACATAGAATCTTCCTTTTTTAGGGAGATTTTTTGTATCCAGTCCCGTAAATTCACTGAAAGCAGGAAGCAACAGCTGGTTGTCGGTAACCACAAAACACGGCAGCTTTATTTTTTTTACAGAGGAATGGATCACAAATCCCGGATGGATGTGACCCGTCACCTGGAATTTTTCCTGCTTTTTCTCAAAATCATGAATGAAGATAAATTCTCCGTTCTCAAAAGATTTTGACTTAAAATTCAGGCACAATTTAGATTCGAGCTTTCTTGAAATGCGGTCGTGATTGCCCTCAATAAGATAAAACTGAAGCTCCGGATACTGGCTTCTCCATCCACAAAACTCATCCACATCCGAATTGTCTCCCGCGTGCAGCAGATCACCGACAACGATGAATTTTTCAGGCTGGAAATATTCAATCAGGATCGAAAGCCGCTCCAGATCGTTTTTCATCAGGTGACTGGTCAGGGCAATCCCGTTTTTCCGGAAATGTGCCGCTTTACCGATGTGAAGATCAGAGAGGACCAGGGCTTTTTCTTTTTTCCAGAATAAAGCCCGCTGATTGGTTAAAGTGAACTGTTCGTTCTGAAGAATTATATTTTTTGTTACGATTTTCATTTTTTAATTATGCAAAGATGAATGGTCAATGGTCAATCCGCTTTGCTGTCAATTTTTAATTTGTCCGAAACTCACTATTTTTCGTGAATAGTCAATTTTATTTACTCTTTAAATTCACTATTGCTTTTAAAACCACTCCGTCAAAAATTCTTTCAGAATTTTCGCCATCCCTCCAAAGGAGTGGAATTGCGATTAAGGGTTTTGCCAGTGTGCTTTTGACTAACTTTAGCTATAAAATTCACCATTTATCTTTTGTCAATAGTCAATTCTTGCGGGTCAATGGTGAATCTTTCTTTACCGTTTAAATTCACTTGTAGAGCAAATTCACCATTCACTATTGACTCGCAGGGTGAAATTCACCATTCAGCCTATTATTTCACTTCCTCGCTTGCTGGATGAGCTTCTGAATTCTGGAATCCAGATCTTCACTGGAAAGGGTCTGCCTTAAGCTGTCGACTTTTATCGGGAAGCTGAGTGGTGTAAAAGTATTGGCAAATTTCAGGATAATTTTTGATTTTTCAATACGTTTAAAGGCTTCGACGAGACGCTGTTCCTGCAGTTGCGCATTGAAAACCTCGGTGTATGCCTGCCGTACCAGGAAATGATTCGGATCGTAATCTTCCAGCACTTTAAAGATCAATCCGGCCGAACTCTGAAGCGACTTGTTGGAACGCTGCTGCCCAGGAAAATTCTGGACCACCATTCCGGAAATCACCGCAATATCCCTGAATTTCCGCCGGGCCATTTCTGCCGCATTTATGCTGGAAATGACATCATTCATCAGATTATCCCTTGTCAGAATCCGATCCAGATTATCTTCATTCAGCGGAATTTCCTTATCGCTGAACAGTTCAAAACCATAATCGTTCATCGCCATCGAAAAAGAAATCGGCGCCAGCTTGGAAATCCGGTAGGCAATCAACGCAGCCATCACTTCATGCACAAGGCGTCCTTCAAAAGGATACATAAATAAATGATAGCCTTCTCGGTTTTTAATAAGTTCCACCAGGAATTCGTCTTCTTCCGGAATGTGGGAGCGTTCCTGCTGATTGACGAGTAGGGGATGAAGGAATTTCAGTTCTTTTTCGGATGCTTTCGGATTCAATGCGCCGGATAATTTTTCTCTGAGGAACTGCCCGAGATTGGTACTTAACGGAAGCCTTCCGCCCAGATAACTCGGAGCAAAAGCTTTCCCTTTGGAAGCCCGTACAAAAACCGTCATATCTTTGATCATCGCTACTTCCAGCACGCGTCCGGCCAGAATAAATTTATCTTCTTTTTTTAATCTTGAAATAAAATATTCTTCCACCATCCCGATATACCCGCCGGAAATAAATTTGACTTTCAGCATGGCATCGCTGACAATCACCCCCATGTTCATCCGGTGAAGCATCGCAATTCGCCTTGAAGTAACCTTATAGAGACCTTGGTCATCAACAACAATTTTATGGAATTCTTCATAACCCTTGAGGGCTTTTCCACCGATGGTCAGGAAGTCAAGCATGCCTTTCCATTCTTCTTCGGTCATTTCCCGGAAAGCGTAGATTTCTTTGATTTTAGGATAAAGTTCATCCGGAAGAAATCCGTCGCCGACGGCAAGCGTCATCAGAAACTGTACAAGAACATCGAAACAGAGCACCTGCGGATCGCGGGGTTCGATGACGTTGTTTTTTACCGCTTCTTTTAAAGCCGAAACCTCGATCAGTTCCAGTGAATGGGTTGGAACACAATAAATTTTTGAAGTTTCAAAAGGGGAGTGACCGCTACGTCCGGCGCGTTGCAGAAATCGGGCTACCCCTTTTGCCGATCCGATCTGGATGACGGTGTCTACCGGCTTGAAATCGATTCCAAGATCTAATGATGAAGTGGAAACCACCGCTTTTAATTTTCCATTGCTCAGGTTTTCTTCGATCCAGATTCTCAGGTGGGCATCGATCGAACTGTGGTGAATGGCGATCTGCCCGGCAAAATCCGGGTAGGCATTCAATAACAGCTGATACCACATTTCGCTCTGGCTCCGGGTATTTGTAAATACGATCGTTGAATTGGAATTCAGGATAATCGGAACCACTTTATCGGCTAATTTATGCCCAAGATGTCCCGCCCAGGGCAGAATTTCGACTTCGTCCGGAAAAACGGAAAGAATATCGATTTTCTTTTTTTCTTTCGCCGTTATTTTTGTTTTTTTAATATCATAAGGAATCAGCACTTCCATCGCTTCTTCGAGATTGCCGATGGTTGCCGTAATTCCCCAGATTTTCATTTTCGGAACATAGGTCCTGAGCCTGGAAATTCCGAGCTCAATCATCACGCCCCGTTTTGAGCCCAGCAGTTCGTGCCATTCGTCAATTATGATGGTCTGCAGATGGGTAAAAAACCGCTGATGATTTTTCTGTCCGAGCAACAGATGTAAACTTTCCGGAGTTGCCACCAGAATATCCGGCATATTCTTAACCTGCTGCTGTCGGATTTTCGGATCGGTATCGCCATTCCGTACGCCGACTGCCCAATCGAGGCCGATCTCGTCGATAGCTTCCTGCATGGCTTTCGCAATATCTTTGGAAAGCGACCGGAGCGGCGTAATCCAGATCATCTTCAACCCTTTTTTGTATTTGTCGGGATGGTTCAGGAAGTCGGAAATCAAAGCCAGAAAAACGGAATAGGTTTTCCCGAAGCCCGTCGGTGCAACGACCATTCCGCTATAACCGTTCCCAAACTTCCACCAGGTTTCCGTCTGGAACTTAAAAGGAGTATTGCCCTTTTCGCCCATCCAGTTCTGAATGATTTGGTAACCGTCGGTATTTTCAAATGCTGTCAAATCGTAAATCTGTTTAATTTTTTAACGCAATGAGTATAAAGATGCAACTTTCAGGATTTGAAGTTGAATCTATAGTATCAATTTTTTAACCAAAATATTTTAACTATTAAGGATTATTAAAGTTTTAAGGTAAATCAGGATCTAATTTAATAGTATGCTTAAAGCAAAGCTCAACTTAATATTTCTAAACTCCTTCATAAATCTTAATGGTTCAAGAAAGTATTATCTGATGGTGCTCAAGTTATTGTATCAATTTCTTCACTTCTTCCAATTCGTCAATTTCCTCTACCGTTTTGTCTTTTCTCCATCGTAAAATTCTCGGAAACCGTAGGGCAACGCCGCTTTTGTGCCGGTTGCTGAACCCGATGCCTTCAAAGGCAATTTCAAAAACAAGCTCGGGCTTTACGGTTCGTACGGGTCCGAATTTTTCGATCGCATTTTTATTAACGAATTTGCTGACTTCCATAATTTCCTTATCCGTCAGTCCTGAATAAGCTTTGGCAATGGTTACCAGCTTGTCTTCATTTTTTACGGCAAAGGTATAGTCGGTATAATAAGCGCTCCGTCTTCCGCTTCCTTTCTGGGCATAAATTAAAACGGCATCGATCGTCAGAGGATTGATTTTCCATTTCCACCAGTCGCCTTTTTTTCTGCCGGAATGGTAGAGCGAATTTTTCTGTTTGAGCATCAGCCCTTCACTGTTGATTTCTCTTGAGGCTTCACGGATCTTGTCCAGCTCATTCCAGTCATTGAATTCAATGACTTCGGAGATTTTAATGTTTTCAGGAGTTTCGTTCAACAACAATTCTTCCAGCATTGCACGTCTTCCGGAAATCGGTTTTTCCCTTAAATCGTTACCTTCCAATTCCAGCAGATCATAGGCGAAAACCTGTATCGGGATTTCGGACAGCATCTTTTTGGTTAATGTTTTCCGGTTCAGGCGTTTTTGCAATTCATTAAAATTTAAAACCCTGTCATCTTTTACAGCCAGGATTTCCCCGTCGATCACGAAATTTCCATTCATTTTTTCAACGGCTTCCTTCACTTCCGGAAACTGTTCGGTGACCAGCTCTTCTCCCCTGGACCAGATGAAAACTTCATCATTTCTTTTAATAATCTGTCCGCGGATGCCATCCCATTTGTATTCGATCAGCCATTCGTCCGGCTGTCCCAGGTCTTCCAGGTCTTTTTCCAGCGGATAGGCCAGGCAAAACGGATAAGGTTTAGAATTGTCCGGGTTCACATTCTCAGCGGCAATCAGCTCCTGAAAAGACACCTCATTCGGCAGCCATTTCCCCATAAGGCTGTGCATCAGCGCGCTTGATTCCTGCTCGGAAAATTTTGTCAGGGCATTGATCAGTGTTTTATCGGAAACCCCGATCCGGAAACTTCCGCCGAGCAGTTTGTTGAAAATCAACCGTTCCGTATAATCCAGCCCGTTCCATGAAGTAAGGATGAACTCTTTTTTTTCGGCATCGGTTTTATTTTTCAGATTTACAATATCGTCCATCCATTCGGATAGGGAACGTTCAATTTTTTCGGTTGGGGGAGGAAGAATCAGCGAGATGGTTTCTCCAAGGTCTCCCACGGAAGAATAGCTCTCCTGAAACAGCCAGAAAGGCAGTTGCGTAATGTCCAGGGCCCACTCTTTCATGTAATTGCTGTTGACGTTCCGTTTTGGTCTTTTACCGGTAAACAAAGCGATAAACCATACTTTGTCATCATCGGGCGCACGTTGCAGATAATCGATAATGGCATCGATTTTTGCATTGGTTTTATTGGTGCTTTCCAGCGCATTGATCAGTTCGGCAAAATTCTTCATGGCTCCGGATTTTTAACGGTTTCTTTTTCCACTTCTTCCTCATCATCATCGCCGTATAAGGTTTCCACGACGTCTGACTGGATTCCGATTTCATTTAAATATTTGGAGAAAACTTCGGTTTGCCCGTGGGTAACGTGTACAATTTCCGCTTCCGTAGCTTTGATGGCCTGTAATAAACCTTTCCAGTCGGCATGGTCGCTCATGGCAAAACCCGCATCGGCACTTCGCCATCGTCTTGCGCCCCGCACCTGCATCCAGCCGGAGCAGATGGCAATAGCTGCATTGGGAATTTTTTTAATGACATTGGAATCCATTAAAGCCGGTGGAACAATCACGATTTCGTCCTGCACATGCTTTACACTTTCTCTGAAGTCCGGAATTTCATATTCCGGCAGCTTGATGCCTACCGTTTCAAAAGCCTCATTCAGTTTTCCGATCGAGTAGTGGACATGGATTTTTCCCATTCCTTCTACTGCTTTCATAATCCTTTGTGCTTTTCCCAAAGAATAACCGATGAATACGGAGGTTTTCTGATTTTCTTTATTCCGCAACACCCAGCTTTGAAGCCTTTTATTAAGATCATCCACTTCGAGCCAATTGTAGATCGGCAGCCCGAAGGTACTTTCCGTTACAAATTCATTGCACCGTACCAGTTCGAAAGGCGTGCTTAAGCCGTCGTCCTGAACTTTATAGTCCCCGGACACGACACTTACATAGCCTTTGTATTCAAGACGGATCTGCGCCGAACCGATAATATGCCCTGCAGGATGAAACGAAACTTTTACGCCGTTCATGTTAATAACTTCGCCGTATTCTACACTCTGGCATTCGATATCTTCGCTGATCCTTTTGTATAAAATAGGTTTGGTAAAATGATGGCAGAGGTATTTTTTCATTCCCCAGCGTGCGTGGTCGGCATGTCCGTGGGTAATAACCGCCAGATCAACCGGCCGCCAGGGATCAATATAAAATTTTCCCTGCGGACAGTAAATGCCTTTGTTTGTGAATTTGATAAGCTTCAATGGTGTGCGTGATTTGGATTTTAGTATTCAAAAATCCAACCAATCAAAATCCGGCAGCAAAGAATTCGGTATTTTACACTTTTTTCAGCGATAATTTCCCGTTGTTTAACAGATACAGGGTGACAACGCCAACTGTGAGTTCAATCAGCGCACTGCCCCAGTAAATGCTGTTGATCCCGAAATAATGCGGTAAAACCAGCATCAGCGGAATATATAAAACCAACTGCCGGAGAAAAACCAGAAAGCTTGCTTTTCTGCTGTCGTTGACAGCCGGATAATAGGAAAGGGCCAACACCGTAACCGGCAGCAAAGGCAAAACGGAAAAAAACAACCTGAAATCTGATACCTGATGGAGATTCACCGCATATCCCGGAAGCATTAACCCGATAAGCTCTTCAGGGAAAAATAAAGCGATTAAAAAGAACGGAGACAGAATGGCTACGCCGGCCCAGATATAGGCTTTCAGAAATTTCGCTGTCCTCTTATAATTTCCGGCTCCGAAATTAATGCCGACCACCGGCTGCAGCCCGCGCATCAGTCCGAATAAAGGGGTTAAGAGAAACAGGAAAAAACGGTTTAAAACCGTAAAAAAAGAAATATCGCTTTCTGTTCCGTACCGGGCAATGGCATTAAAAATAATAATGCTCTGGATCACGCCCATTACCGAGAGCACCATTTCCGGCAGGCCCAGCTGCACAATTTTCTTTCCAATCTCAGGATGAAAGGCAACGGATTTCCAGTGGGTACGGAAGGAGCTTTTTCCTTGGGCATAGTAAAGGATTCCGAGTAAGGAATAGATGATCATCCCGACATTGGTTGCCCATGCTGCTCCTGAAACCCCCATTCCGAAAGTAGAAATGAAAACTGGTTTCAGCAGGATGTCCACGACGAGTCCTGCCGCGATCATCCCCGCTGCGGTTTTCATCTTTCCTTCCGCACGGATCAGCATATTCAGAGCCAGCCCGTAGATCCAGAAAACGGTTCCGATCAAAGTTACCCTGAAATATTCTACCGCAAGGATCCGGAGTTCACCTTTTGCCCCCATCATGGCCATCAGTTCATGAGCAAAAATATAAGCTGGAACGGTACAGATGAAGGAAAAAAAAAGGCATAGGAAATTAAAGCTTCCGAAGATGCGGTAGAGGTTGTCTTTCCGGTTTTCGCCGATCCAGATGCTGATGGCAGCTCCTGCTCCGGTTCCTGCAAGCCTTCCGAAACCCAGCACAATCTGCGATAAAGGATAAGCCATCCCAACGGCGGCCAGTGCTTTGGTGTTGATTAAGTACCCTACAAAAACAGCATCCAGGAAATTATTGATCCCATACAATACGATGGCCGCAACGGCAGGCCATGAGGTTTCCCACATGACCTTTTTCAGATCCCCGTTTAAGATAAAGGTTTTGCGGTCCATGCGGCGGAAGTATTGAACTGTTGAAAGGCAATCCGTTTTTCTGCTTTGTAGATTTCTTTACCGGCAATAGCATTGATAATCATGGAATTCCGGTACGCGCCCATCCCCAGATCCGGCGTAACGAACCCATGGGTGTGAAGCTCTGCATTCTGGACATAAATTGTTTCTTTGAGATCAATGGTATAATGACGGCTGACTTCAAATAATCCTTCTTCCGTCCGGCAAATCTGTTGCTTAATCCCCTGAAGGAATTTCGGTTCCTTATATTTGTATCCTGTTGCAAGGATCACGTAATCGGACTGATGGCTGAATGCAGCCTGGTCCTGAACATGCGTAAATTGTAAATGATACGAATTGTTTTCAGCACTGATACCGTCCAGCTGGCAACTTGGCCTTAGTTCAACATTTAACGGGATATTTCCGACACTCATTTCATACAGCGAATCGAAAATATCGTTGATGAGATCGAAATTGATCCCTTTGTAAAGCGGCGGCTGTTTAGCCAGAATATTTTTTCTTTGACCGGACGGCATCTGATAAAAATGGTCTACATATTCAGGTGAGGTCAGTTCCAGGGTCAGTTTGGAATACTCCATCGGAAAAAAGCGGTCAGGACGGGTAAACCAACTTAGTTTCAGTCCATCTTTTGTCTCAGGAAGAAGATCCTGGAAAATTTCTGCCGCACTCTGCCCCGAACCGATAATAGAAATAGATCCCGAGTTCAGAATTTCTTCTTTTCGATGAAGGTATTGCGAGGTATGGATCACATTCGGATATTTTTTGCCATTCATAAAATCAGGAAGCTGCGGCTGGGTTCCGGTTCCTAAAACAATTTTTCTGGCGAAATATTTTTTAACGTCATTGTTTTTCAGATCGAGTACTTCAAGAATATAAATTTCCTCCGTTTCATTAAAACTGATGTTTTCCACTTTATTCCCGAAGAGGCAGTTTTCAAGCCGGTCTGCCACCCATTGGCAATAGAGATTATATTCTTTTCTTAGAATATAGAAGTTTTCCCGGATATAAAATTTGTACAGCCGGTCGGTTTCCTTTAAAAAGTTCAGGAAGCTGAAGGGACTTTTCGGATCTGCCATCGTTACCAGATCTGCCATAAAAGGCACCTGCAAAGTCGCATGATCCAGCATCAGGCCGGGATGCCAGTCAAAATTTTCCGACTGGTCCAGAAAGAGGGAAGTAATGGAATCTACCGGCTGTAAAAGTGCTGCCAGTCCCAGGTTAAAAGGACCGATTCCGATCCCGATGATGTCGTATATTTTATTGTTTTCCAATGTTTTATTTTTAAATTCGGATCAAAGTCCTCCGGCAGGTTCCTGAAGCTAAAGCCTCTGTCTACCGGAGTTCTCCGATCCGGGTTAATATTTAAATACTTTTATTTTCCAGTCTGCTTTCCGGGCATTTTTCCCAATAGCTTTCCCGGGTGCAGAAGGTGAGGTAAGCGGTTTTATGGGGCATCTCGATCACCCCTTGCCGGGTATAGCCCAGCCGGGTAATGATCCGGTCTGTCGGAACGGCATCCACGGATGCTTCACCAATGCATCTTCCGACTTCGGGACGCATGAAAATATAATCCAGGGCAACCTGAAACGACTGAAACGAAAACTTTTTGTCTTTCTGCGTTTCCGCTACAAAGAAATGAGTCCCGTAATCGGTAGGAAGTGCGTTGTAATAAGACCCTACGATATCACGCATCGGCCAGTAAGGCTCAAAGCTGAACTGCGGGGTATCATTCACATAACCGATAAAGCTGTGCTGTTCGTCACTGGGAAGAATGGTGCGGAACCAAAGCTCAAGTTCTCTTTTCGGGCCGTCCATTTTCCAGAAAGGCTTGGCGTGTTCCCTGTTGAACCACTCATGAACCATTTCAAAATCTTTTTCCATATCGAAAGGGCGGATGCTGATGGTAACATTTTCCGCTTCAAAATATCGGGAATACACGAATTCATTGGTGTCCGGCTTAATAAGTTTATCTGAAAAAAAGTATTTGTGCAGTGGATTGGGAGTATCCAGGAAAACGGCCGGGTATTCCAGGTTTTCATCCGCCTCGTTGATATTCTGAAGGCTGGTAATTAAATTCCCTTTGGTATACCAGTTCCGCTTCTCTGTAATATAATATACCAGTCCCGTCTCATCTTCATGTTCCAATGCTTTAAATGCCTTATACACCAGGTTGATCAGTTTGCGTTCGTCGGCTAATTTGTTGCATCCCAAAGCATTCACTACACCCAGGATGTTGTTGGTCACCAGGTAATAGGTATATTTCGGAGCCAGGGATTCTTCGTCGATGATCGACTGGCTTTCATCCGCAATTCCCGGAAGGACTTCGGAAACGAGTTCTTTTCTCCCTTCTCTGAAAAAGAAACCCTGGTTGTCCCTGAAGTAAATTTTTGCCGGAAAGCCTTTCTTATCGAGCTCAATCATCACATTCTGCTGGTGGAATTCACAGGCAAGGCCGTAGGTATTTAAGATTCCGACAATCGGGCGTACGCAGAGATGCAGGTATTGCTTGAACCAGTCGATTGCCGTTTCTTCAACCGATAGATCCAGCGTTGAGGCCGCTTCCGTAATGATATTCCATAAACGTGAAGGTTGCCCTAAAATGCCGTCCTGACAAAGTGCAGCCAGCAGCGTTACGTTTTTATTTTTATTTCCGCAGGCAAACGGATTTCTGCGGATGCTGATGTTGAACCCATTGATGATTTTCCCGTTATATTGTACCGCCATAAATGCCGGATCTACCATGAAATCGATTTCCGGATAATCCTGCTGCAGGTTTTTTCCCCATTCGGTTTTCAAAAGCCGGCTGATGTCGTGGCCGCGGTGCAGCTCAGGATACAGGTTGATCCTTTCGGAATTGGTGATTTTTACGTGGAGGGAAAACTTGTACATCCAGTTGCTGTCCTCATGATACACCGTGCGAACGGAAGAAGTAGGGGTGAAAAAATCCCCGTACTGCCCCAAAGCCATAAGAAGCCCCTGTTCCTGCATGATTTGGACGTCTTCCTGAGCCAGCAGGTATTCTGCCTCCCAAGGATGCATGGGAACGATCTGATAATCCGGGAAATGGTCCCATAATTTTTTATGTTCGGAATCTAAAAGCGGATAAATTTGTTCGCCTAATTTTTTGGAAACGGGCTCCCCGTCGGCATTTTTTTCAATAATATTTTCGGGGTGAATCAGGAAGTAAAACAGCTGGAATGTACCGCAGGTTTCGGGAGAATAGATCATTAAATCTTTCTCATCAAAACCCTGCTTCGATTTGGGAACCGGGTGCAGGATATGGCCTAAAATCAAAGACTGTTCGGCTTCAATAAAAGACATCTCAAGATCATTAATAGATCTTTTCTTTTCTACGATATCATGTAAATACACGGAAAGATTTTCAATGCTGTTGTTTAACCGCTGCATCACGGTTGAAGCGTCTACCGATTCATATCTGCTTTTTGCATATTCGGCCGTCAAGGCTATAAACCCGTAAATATCGACTGCCGAAACTTCATCCGTTTCCAGTATTCTCCGCAAAACAGGAAAATCGAAAAGATGCCTGCCGCTCTCGGAAAAATAGGTAACAGGGATATACACATCGCAGCCGATCGCAGAAAAATCGATCCGGATGTGAAGGTTGGTGTCCGTAGGTTTCAGATGGGCAGCCATCGCCGGATCATATTTCGGAATTCCAAGATAGCGGCTCCAGTTGCTGAATTCCCTCAGGTAGCAGTTGATCAGTGCCGTATAATTTACTTGTTCTGCGTATTTGCGAATGTCAGTTGACTTCAATGTATTCATTTCCATATTGTTTTATGGTGGTTAAAATGGTTTGGATATCTTCAATGGTGGTTAAAGGATTCAGGATGGTGAATTTTAAGTAAAACTGTCCGTTGACTTTGGTTCCTGCTACCAGGACATTTCCGTTTCTGTAAAGCTGTGCTTTGATGTAAGCATTGATCCGGTTCAGATCAAAAGTCCTGAACGGATCCGCGGAATACCTGAATACCAGCGCCGAAATGTCCGACCGGTTCAATATTTCGAAATGAGGATCGCTTTCCAGAAGGCGGGCAGCTTCCCTTGCGGTGCCGATGATTCTTTCGATATAGCTTCCCAGACCTCTTTTTCCGATGATCCTTAACGTAAACCAAAGTTTTAAAGCATCAAATCTCCGCGTGGTCTGGATCGACTTATTTACTTGGTTCGGAATTTCGTTTTCATCGTGGTCTTTCGGATTCAGATAATCGGCATAATGGGTAATCAGGTTGAAATAATTTTTGTCTTTTACTAAAAATCCGCTGCTGCTTACCGGCTGGAAAAATGATTTGTGGTAATCGACGGTCACGGAATCTGCTTTTTCAATTCCGTTGATTAAATGCCGGTACCGGTCAGTTAACAGCAATGCGCAGCCGTATGCCGCATCTACATGAAGCCACATCCCGTATTTTTTGGCGATTGCAGAAATCTGGGCCAGCGGATCAATGTTCCCGAAATCCGTAGTTCCGGCGGTCGCCACCACGGCAATCGGAATATTCCCGTTTTCCGCTTCTTTCCGGATGGCATCTTCCAGCAAAATGCTGTTCATCCTGAAAAAACGGTCGGTTTTCACTTTTACCACTGCCTGTTCTCCCAGTCCGAGGATGGAAGCACTCTTTTGGATGCTGAAGTGTGCCGCTTCGGAAACAAAGATCCTGAAACGGTGTGCATTTTTCGGAAGCCCGTTCTTCTTAATGTTGTGGTTAAAATACTGAATGGAGTAATAATCTCTCGCCAAAAGCATCCCCATCAGATTACTCTGGGAACCGCCGCTGGTGAAGATCCCGTCCGAATTTTTTCCATAGCCGATTTCGCTGCATGTCCATTCGATGAGTTTCTGCTCCATTAATGTCCCGCCGGCACTCTGATCCCAGGTATCCAGCGATGAATTGACGGAGCTGATCATCACCTCTGCAGCCACCGCCGGGATAACCACCGGGCAGTTGAGGTGGGCCACATATTTCGGATGGTGAAAAGCAACGGCATGCCGGGTATACAACCGGGTCACTTCGTCGAAAACCTCTTCATAATCTTTCGGAAAGTCATTAAGGTTGATGCTTTCAAACTGCCTTCTAAGTTCTTTCGGGGAAACTCCGCTGAAAGGTTTATGGGTGTTCTCAAGAAATGCAACGACTGCTTCCTGTGCCTTCAGCATCGCATTCTGATATTCCCTGATGTTGAGATCGCAGAATAAATTTTCCAGATCCGGGAAAAGATGTTCCCGCTCCGAAACCATATGTTCGGTAATAGGTTTGTTCATAAAATATTGGATTGGTTTTAGATTGAGGCTAAGACCGGATAGGTGAAATTTAATAAGCATCCTGCTTCATAGCCCCAGCCTCAAATATGATTAATAATTAATGGTATATCCTACGGAAAAGGTAGTTCCTCTTCCCTGGTAGGCAAAGGCTTTCTGGGGAGCTCCGTAGAAAAATGCGGAACGTTGTCCCCAGATGGTCGTGTACTGCCTGTTAAAAAGGTTCTGCACACCGAAATTGATAACCCCTTTGTTCAGCTTCACGTCTCCGATCAGATCAAATAAGGTATAGCCCGTGATCTTCATATCGGCCAGATCAGTGTAATCCATTGAGTTCTGCATCTGCAGCCTTAATGAAAACCTCCTGGCATTCCATCCTGTGTACACTATGAATTTTGACGGATTGGTGTTGTAGACCGACTGGTTCTGCCAGCCTTTGTCAACAGTTTCCGTTTCAGATTTCATCAGCAAAACGTTTCCTCCCAATTCGAGGCCCTGACTGAACCGGTAGCTAACCGCTCCTTCAAAACCGTAATTTCTTAATTTCTGATCAAGCAAATAAATGCTAAAAGAAGTATTATCGATTTTCAATGTGTTATCCGATAGCGCATAGAAGAATGATCCCTGTGCTGAAAGTCCGGCTTCCGAAGTTCTGTTGTGCCTGAATCCAAGCTCCACCTGGTCGGTTTTGATTCCGCTTAAAGGCTGGTCGGCGATGTTGATGCTGTTCAGCAGGTTCCAGCGGTTGTTTGCCAACTGGTATTTTCCGAAACCATACGATTTGGCAGCATCCGGAACAGCGAATCCCTGTGAGAAGCTGAACCATGACTGCCATGCCGGATTGAATTTATATAATAAACTCGCATTCAGTAAAGTGATATCATAATTGTTCCGGCCTCCTCTTATAATATCGGCAGAATTGCCGTAGCCGAAATGCATGTACACCTGTTCCTTAAATCCTATGAAGTCATCCAGTTTGACATGGATAAACTGCTGCCGTACTCCTCCCGAAAACGTTAACCGGTCCGTGATATTCCAATCGGCCTGGATGAATCCGGAAAGGGTAGAGGTCTGCGTATCCGGGTATCTTCCTACGAAGGTATCGGTATGATTGACAAGGCCACCTGATTCAGCACTCTTCTGTGGATTGAAAATCGCCTGGTCGCCCGTAAAGCTTTCCAGATCACCGTCTGCTCCATAGGTGAAATTGAATGCGTCCCATTTTTTATTTAAAACAATTTTAGCTCCGTACGCATCCGTATTTCCTCTTGCGGAAGAAAGGAAGACCGGAAGCACCACCCCTGCCGGCGGTTTCGGCACTTCTGCAAAAGCAGCTCCGAAATCCACTTCTTCACGTCTTCCGTACGCCTGTACGATCAGGTTTTGCCCGCCCCAGATATTTCTCGCGTTATACTGAAGGTTTGCCATGAAGCGCTCCGTCCTTGGAACAACATCGGAATCCGCTCCGTCCAGAACATTAATGAGGTCCGGATTTTTTGTGGTAAAGCCGATAAAGTTCTGACCGAAAGAAAGCCATTTTTTATTTCTTACTTTCGAATTGTAGTATTGCAGATCGACATTCAGATCCTGATTGGGAGCCAGCTTTGCACTGATTCCGCCCAGCAGGTCGATGGATTGGTTGTACTGGAAGTCGGCTTGTCTTACATCGGTGATCACCTGGTTGCCATGGGCATCGAAAGCCCCGTCATTATGGGTAAAGGCAGCACCCAGCCTGAATTTTATCCTATCATTGCCTCCTTCTACGGACTGGGCAATCCTTTTATCCAGATCGCCTTTATGGAATCCTGTTTTCAGACCCGCCGAGGTTTCAAAAGCCAGTTTGTCGGATACCGGCTTTTTAGTAATAATATTGATAATTCCCCCGGTAGAATCCCCTCCGTAGATGGAGGAAGCACCGGAAAGCACTTCGATTTTTTCAATATTGAACGGATCAATGGCATCAAACTGGCGGCTTGTCGCCCGGGTACTGTTCAGGGAAATTCCGTTAATCATGACCAGCACATTCCTGCCTCTCATATTTTGTGCGTAATTGGTCCGTCCCTGATTTCCGAAATCAAATCCGGGAATCATATTTCCCAATACTTCTTTCAGTCCGGCACCGCCGCGGATCTGTGTCTGAAGTTCTTTTTCGCTGATGATCCATACGGTTCCCGGAATATCTGCAATTTCTTTCGGAGCCCGGGACGAAACCATAATCACTTCATTGATTTCTTTGGTCTTTATACTGTCGGCCCGTTTCTGCGCGGAACTGTTTGCCGAGAAAACGGCTCCCATAAAAATTGAAAGTACGTATTGCTTTTTCATTTATTTAGAATAATTAAAAATAATAGCACAAATATAAATGAATACCACATCAATTTTCAAAATGATATTTATCATGTAATTCCAAACATGGTGACCGGACGTCCTGTTAACATAGAATTAACAGGGTATAAAGACGATTAATCTAATTTGTACGGCTGTTTGAGGCAGTCTCATGTTGAGAGAATAATAGACTTTTTTAAGCTCATTTTTAACAGAAATGTAATGTTAGGAGACCGATTATTGAAGAAAAACAGGAGCATTATGTTAAATTTCAATCTCCAAAATAGGTTTCTAGAAGATCTTTTTTACCGATTCCGAAAAAATATGAACGGATTTTTCCATTTCTTCCTTATTGAGGTTTCCAAAGCCCAGACGCATGGCGGTAAGATTCTTATTCTGGTATAAAAGGGTTTTCGGGATAAAGAGATTATCCTTCGCACAGTGTCTTGACAGCTCCATCAGATTCAGTGGAACCTGCCATTCCAGCCAGAGGGCAAGGCCGCCGGAAGGTTTTTCGAACTGTAAAAGGTTACTCAGGTTTTCTTTAAGTAGGGAAGCAAAATAATCCCTTCTTTCCTGGTACACTTTAACCGATTTTTTTAAATAGCGGCTGATTTCACCTTCGGCAATCATTTCGCCCAGCACATGCTCCATCAGAATATCACCCTGCCGGTCGATAATTCCCAGGTATTTCCGCATTTCCGCCATCAGGTTTTCGGGTGCTACTATGAAGCCGGTCCGGAACCCGGGTGCCAGAGATTTCCCAAAGGAACCGATGTAGACGACCATACCGCTGGTATCGGCACTGGCAAGCGGCAGGATCGGGCTTTTATCATAATGAAAATCATAATCGTAATCGTCTTCCAGGATGATAAACCCGAATTCTTCGGCGAGCTGTAACAGTTCAAGCCTCCGCTGTGCACTCAAGGTAACGGTCGTGGGATAGTGGTGATGCGGGGTAAGGTAAAGCATCCTTATCTTTTTTAGCCTGCAGATTTTTCGTACTTCCTCTACGTCGATGCCTTCATGATCGATCGGTACCGATTCAATTTTCACACCTGCTTTCTGGAAGATCATGTTAACGGAAAAATAGCTAAGCTCGCCAACCAGAACCGTATCGCCTTCTGACAAAAGGATTTCGGAAACGATATAAATGCTCATTTCAGTACTTCTGGTGATCAGCAGATTGTTTTTGGAAATAGGAAGTCCTCTTGAAAGGTTCAGATATTTGGAAAGATGCTGCTTAAAGAATTCGCTTCCGTCCTGGTTGTACCGTCCGATTTTATGCGCTTTCCGTTTAAGAATGGAACTGTAAATCCGGGAATGCTGGTCGATCTGGGTCAGCCGGATATCCGGAATGCCGTCATTAAAAATATATTCGCAATGGGACTGCTCGAAAGGGTTATCCAGAATATTCGACGTCTTAAAAGAAAAACCGGTTTGTTTCGGATAATTTTCAAGGTGTTTTTTCTCAAAGGTTTTGATTGCGGAGGGCGGTTCGTCGTTTTTTCCGATTATAAAAGTTCCTTTATTGGGCAGGCTTTCCACCCAACCCTGGGCTAAGAGTTCATCATATACGGAAACAGCCGTATTGCGGTGGACCTGTAGAATCCGGCTTAGCGCACGGGTTCCGGGCAGCTTGGTTCCGAACGGTAGAAAGCCGCGCTGGATGGCATTGATCAATTGATTTGAAATCTGTAAATATATAGAAACGTCAGAATTTCTATTAATATTAATAAAACTCTGATAAGGAATTTCAACCGGACTATTCATAATCTTAAAACTGGCACCAAACAACCATCCGGCAATATACTACTTTTGAACCAAAACAAAAAAATGGAATTGTACAATCTTCTGGATGGTATTGTGAGGAATGATCTGCACCATGCGAAATGGCTCAATACGCTGTCGTTTATGGAAAATGCGGGAGCCCGGAAAATTTCTGCCTGCGAACATCCTTCGGAAGTCAATCTGATACAGCTGAAACACGCTGCAGAAGAACACCGGCATGCCTACTATTTGAAAAAGCAGATTTTAAAAATAAGTCCGGAAATCTGTTCGACTTATGAAAGCAGTGAACTTTTAGCGTCTCTGGCAACGAGACAATATCTTCATTCGCTGGACGTAAAAGCCTGCCGGTATCTTCAGCAGCAATTCGGGTTATCGAAAGAGGAATTAAAATACGGGGCTTATCTTTTTGTAACATATGCGATTGAGGTTCGGGCGGATGAATTGTATCCCGTTTATCAGGATGTTTTAACAAAGCATTCTTCCAGAATTATGGTAAAGTCGATTATTCTGGAAGAAGAAGGGCACCTCGAAGAAATGATTCATCAGCTGAACGGCTTTTCGGAAGACTGGAAGATGCATGCTGAGGTGATTCTGGATATTGAGCAGGCACTTCATCATCAATGGGTCATGGCTATTTCGGAAGAGATTACGCAGCAGTATGATGTTTAACCAAAATTATTTTCAACAGGCTTTACGGAAAAGGCACGAGAACGGAAATTTAAGAAGCCTGAGAACCGGACAGGAGGGCATTGATTTTTATTCCAACGACTATCTGGGACTGGCCGGAAATAAAGATTTTCAAAATGAACTGCTAAAAACGGTAATGGAAAATCCCGAACTGCTGGCGGGAAGCACAGGATCACGGCTGATCAGCGGAAATAGTTCTGCCGGTGAGGAAACGGAAATGTTTATCGCCGAAGAGCATCAATACGAAACGGCCCTGCTTTTTCCGTCGGGTTATAATGCCAATCTGGCTTTGTTTTCAGCCTTGCCGACGCGTCATGATACGATCATCGTGGATGAGCAGATCCATCGGTCGGTTCATGATGCCTGTAAACTGTCGAACGCCAAAAAACTGAAATTCAGGCATAATGACAGTAATGACCTGGAACGGATTTTAAAAAGACAGAAAGGAACCTGCTATGTTGCAATCGAAAGCCTGTATTCGATGGACGGAGACATGGCTCCTGTGCAGGAGATTGCGGCAATCGCTGAAAGGTACAATGTCGGCTTGATCGTAGATGAAGCCCACGCTTTTGGAGTGTTCGGATATGGATTGGTCGACGGGTATCAACTGCAACATCAGGTACTGGCCACCGTTGTTACCTATGGAAAAGCTTTGGGAACCCATGGCGCAGCCGTCCTGACGAATGAATTGATTAAATCTTATCTCGTGAATTTTGCTTCGCCTTTTATTTACACCACGGCCGCTCACGATTTCTTGTGGATGAGCATCAGAAAAGGATATGATTTTTTAAAATCCCATCAGGAATTATCCGGCAGGCTTCAGCAGAAAATAAAAATATTCCGTGATCAGCTACCGACTGGTATTTCTTCTAAGAACAGTCCGGTCCGGGCCATTGTGATTCCTGATAATAACTGGTTGAAAGCATTAAATGATTATTTACATAAAAGCGGATTTCTGACTTATGCCGTTTTTAGCCCAACCGTAAAAGAAGGGACGGAAAGACTGCGGATCTGCCTGCACAGTTTCAATGCGGATGATGATGTCCTGCGTTTGACAGCAGTGATTAAGGAGTTTTTGTAACCGTACATCATTTAGAATAAAAGATTATGAATTTAAAAGATAAAGACCAGGAACAAAAAGTACTCTTCGTCACCGGAATCGATACGGAGATCGGAAAGACGGTGTGTTCTGCCGTACTGACGAAATATTTCAATGCAGATTACTGGAAACCGGTGCAATCGGGAGACCTGGATTTTTCAGATTCGATGAAAATCAAATGCTGGGTAGGTGAAAATACCATTTGTCATCCGGAGGCCTATCGTTTTAAGCTGGCCGCTTCACCGCACCAGTCGGCAAAGGAAGAAGGGATATCGATTGACTTAAATGAAATCAACCTTCCTGAAACCCAAAACCATCTCATCATAGAAGGTGCCGGAGGGCTAATGGTTCCGCTGAATGATGATGAATGTATTATAGATCTGATCGAAAAGCTGAACATCCCGGTCGCACTTGTCGTCAGGAATTATCTCGGCTGCATCAATCATACATTGCTGTCCATAATGGCTCTGGCAGAAAAAAAAATCGGACTCCGATACCTGATTCTCAACGGTAATTTTCCATCAGATACGGAACGCATCATCTGCAAAAATATTCAGCCCGGAACCGTAATCATGAGAATTCCGGAGATAAAAAATCTGACCCGGGAAAACATAGAACGTATTATAAAACAATTAAAAAATAATGAACGATAAAACTGCATTAAGAAACGACTGGACCAAAAAAGAAATCGAAGAGATCTACCACCTTCCGCTTCTTGAACTGATTTATAAAGCCGCTACCATTCACCGTGAATGGCATAATCCTGAAGAAATCCAGATGTCGACGCTGCTTTCCATTAAAACCGGAGGCTGCCCGGAAGACTGCTCGTATTGTGGACAGGCTGCCCGTTACCACACCAACGTTAAAGTCCAGGCCCTGCTTCCCACAGAACAGGTAATTGAACACGCGAAAAAAGCGAAAGACGGGGGTTCGTCCCGTTTCTGCATGGCTGCTGCCTGGCGGGAAATAAGGAACAACCGGGATTTCGATCGCGTAATCGATATGGTAAAAGGCGTCAACGATCTCGGCATGGAAGTCTGCTGTACTTTGGGAATGCTTACGGAAGAGCAGGCCGTCCGTCTTCAGGAAGCCGGTCTGTACGCTTACAACCACAATCTGGATACTTCGGAACAGTATTATGAAGAGATTATTTCCACCCGTACCTTCGACAACCGGATCAATACGATCAATAATGTCCGGAAAGCCGGAATCACGGTCTGTTCAGGAGGGATTATCGGTTTGGGAGAAACCTACAACGACCGGATTTCCATGCTTCTGACATTAGCCACTATGCCTAAACATCCGGAATCTGTTCCCATCAATGCATTGGCGAGGGTAGCCGGAACACCGCTTCAGGACAATGAAAAAACCAATACCTGGGAAATGGTACGGATGATTGCCACGGCAAGGATCATTATGCCGTCCTCGATGGTCCGCCTCAGCGCCGGAAGGATCGAAATGTCGGAATTTGAGCAAGGCTGGTGTTTTATGGCCGGTGCCAATTCGATCTTTACCGGCGAAAGGGAAACCCTTCTCGTTACCCCGAATCCGGGCGTCTCCGAAGACCTTCAGCTTTTGCAGACCCTTGGGCTGAAACCGATGAAAGGTGAAAAAATGAATTGTTAACTAGAGACGGATGTTCTGCGATCGTATTGTGACAACATGAGTATATGGTTCAATGGTGAATTGTGAATGTTCAATTTTTAAATCATAAATTCAAGCTGATCAGTTTATAATTGATTATTCACCATTCACTCATTTAACCACAAATGAATCAATAAATTATTGTCCAAATTACCTGTAAATCCATAAATAATAAACGTATGAATCTATCTGAACGCGACCGTGCCGTCAACTGGCATCCGTATACCCAAATGAAAACGGCAGACCCCGTCGTTCCTATTGTGAGAGGGCAGGGAATTTATCTTTTTGATGAAGCCGGTACATCGTACATTGATGCGGTTTCTTCCTGGTGGGTGACGCTTCACGGCCACGCTCATCCGTATATTGCCCGGCGGGTTTCCGAACAGCTGCATACTTTAGAGCAGGTGATTTTTGCCGGATTTACCCATAAGCCGGCCATAGAGCTTTCGGAAAATCTCCTGAAGCTGCTGCCTGAAAATCAGGAAAAAGTTTTTTATTCCGACAACGGATCTACGGCAGTGGAAGTAGCACTGAAAATGTGCATTCAGTTTGCCTGTAATAGGGGAAAGAAAAAGACAAAGATCCTGGCTTTTAAAAATGCTTATCACGGCGATACGTTCGGAGCGATGTCGGTAAGCGGCAGAAGTGCCTGGACACAACCTTTTGGCGAAATGCTTTTTGAAGTCATTTTTATTGATCCGCCGACGCAGGAAAATCTGGATGAAATTAAGTCGATGATCCTAAAGCATTCGGATGATTGGGCCTGTTTTATTTATGAACCTTTGGTGCAGGGGGCTGCGGGAATGCTGATGCATGCGCCGGAAGATCTGTCGGAACTGATGAGGTTCTGCCGGGCAAATGGCCTTTTGATGATACAGGATGAGGTGTTTACCGGTTTCGGAAGAACGGGAAAGCTCTTCGCTGCCGATTATCTCCAGGAACAGCCTGACCTTATGTGTTTTTCCAAAGGGCTTACCGGCGGCACCATGCCCATGGGAATTACTACTGCTTCCCAACCTATTTTTGAAGCCTTTCTTTCCGAAGATAAATACAAAACTTTGTTTCACGGGCATTCCTTTACCGCAAATCCGCTGGCCTGCACCGCAGCATTGGCCAGCATAGAGCTTCTGCTGAAAGAAGAAACACTGAAGGCCATTGAGACCATCAGCAAAAAACATCAGATATTTTCAGAACAGCTGATGCAGCATCCGAAGGTTGAAAACGTGAGACAGACGGGAACCATTCTGGCTTGGGAAATAAAAAACGACAGCCGGACTTCCTATTTTAATGAGATCGGGAAAATCGTGTACCGTAAGTTTTTAAAGAGGGGAATCATCATCCGGCCTTTGGGAAATGTTTTATATCTGGTTCCGCCTTACTGCATTACATCGGAAGAACTTGATACGGTCTATAAAAATATCGTGGAAGTTCTTGATGAAGGATAAAAGGAATAAGCTGAAAGAGGGATACTAAAAGTTAAATCGGCTCTTCCTGTTTGAAGATCTGTAAGAGATATTTAATACAAATAAAACGTTCCGTAATAATCCGTGCAATCCGTGGGAGAAATAGATTCGCAAGCTTGTTTGACGATCTGTAAAATCAGTAAGAAAAATTAATCCGGATAAGACTTCGCAGTCCTCAGGAGAAACCCCACTGCCTGGCAGTGATTTAACCCAATTAAGTGTTCTGTAACCATTCATGAAATCTTAGGGGGAACATTATACCACAAGCCTTGGCGTATTTTTTGGAGCCTGAAACCTAAACAACCATTATGTTATCCATATTTCTCTCAGAATTTAACTGGAAAGAATTGCTGATGGGCCAGGAAGAATGGCCTTTTATTCTGGAAATTGTTATCCGTACCGTTATCATGTTCACCACCATCGTCATCGGGCTTCGTATTCTCGGGAAAAGGGGAGTCAAGCAACTTTCGATTTTTGAGCTTGTGGTCATTATCGGTCTGGGATCTGCAGCGGGAGATCCGATGTTTTACAAAGAAGTCGGAGTTGTTTCATCCATTATTGTGTTTGTTGTTATTATTTTTTTATACACGCTCATTACTTATTTAATTGCGAAAAATAAAAAGTTCGAACAACTGATTGAGGGCAAATGCATCTGCCTGATCGACGATGGCGAATTTTCCATTGAAAATTTCAGGAAAGAAAACCTTGGAAGCGATGAATTCTTTGCGGAACTGAGATTAAACGGAGTATCGCATCTGGGACAGGTTGAAAAGGCTATTGAGGAGAGCTCGGGAGAAATTAGTGTATTCTTTTACGAAGATGAACAGGTAAAATACGGGCTTCCAACCATGCCGGGATCTCTGGATCACCCCTTAAAAACCATTAATGAACAAGGTCATTATTCCTGTACTTTTTGCGGGCATACTGAAGAAAAGCAGCCGGGGAATGCGGGAACCTGCAAAAAATGCGGCAAGCAAAATTGGGTGTCGGCAAGCAATAAAAGAAGGGTAACTTAGATAAAAATGAAAAGGCCCCTACGAATAGGGGCCTAAAAAAACACAAATGATGAAAAAAAATTATTTCGATATACAAATATAATAAAAATATTATTATTTAATGCATCTTTCGGGACTTATTGATAAAATTTATCACCCATTTATTTATCCCGCATTCAGTCTCTCGGAGCTGGTAAAAAATCCTAAAGCCAAAAGTGCGAAAACACCCACAGCCAGGACCTTTGCTCCTTCTTTTACTTTGGCGGAAGCTCTGCTTTCCGACGATTTGTTTCTAAAAAAAACAGACCAGAATTTTTTCGTTTTCATATGATTTTTACATCAAATTTTAAACCATAACTCTAATTTTTAGGGACGAAATCTGTACGGTCCTCAGCAATTCTTTTTTTATATCAATCTGCTACCTGATTCCCGTCATAAAAAACAGAGGATTCATGCTGTATCTTTGAGATAATAACATTACCATATTTCAAATTTTTTAAATGTAGTCAAACCCTTTCCTTACAGTAAGGGTTTTTTCATCATAGGCCTCAGCTTAATAAAAATTCAAAATGACCACCAATAAAAATCCCCTCCTGAAAAGGAAGGGGATAAACAGCTAAAATTAAGGACTGATCAGACAATAAACAATCCTGCAATTGTCTGAGCGTCACTACCACTTAAAACTTCGTCGTAAGCTGCAGAACCTGCTGCTGCTCCGAACGCAGTACTTGTATTGAAACCGGCCTGGTTTACATTATCTTCTCCGGCGTATACGGGATTGGTTGCCGCAGGCATATTTCCTCCGTTTGCCAGTTCGATCCAGCCTTTGTTTGCTCTCATCCTTCTTACCTGTGAAGCATGTCTTGCCTCTACAGAGTGGATCTGTAAGGCAGCCTGCAAAACGGCTTTATTGGACATTACATTTCCGGCCTGCCCTTTATAAGCTCTTACACCGGTGTCTTCGAACGCCTGGGCAAGAATAAGGAACTGGCTGTAGCTGGTGAAAGGAGTAAAATTTCCTTTTGCCGTAAAATCGAAAGTCGGCTTGGCTCCCGGGGCTGTTCCTAAAGAAGTCAGTGTACTTTTCAGGAAAGCTACGTGAGCGGTTTCGTGCTTTGAAATCTGTTGGAAAACCGTCCGGTCTGAACTTGGGATTAAGCCCGCAGTATTTAATCCTATTCTGTAATATTCATCTTCAAGATATTCCAGTACCAAAGCCAGTTGTAAGGCATCCGTCAATGTACTTTTAAAGAGAGCAGCATTTTTCTGGCTATCTACGGTTTCTGCTTTGGCTGGTGTGCTCATTAAAGCGCCAAGCCCAAGCGGAAGTGCAGCAACAGCCGCTTTTTTACCGAATGATGAAATATTGGTTAAAGTTTCTAATCTTGAGGTTTCTGTTGTGAAAAATTTATCGTCAGAAAGCTTATCTAGTAATTTAAGAATGTTCATAATGTAATTTTTTAAAGTGAATAATTAACCGATTCCCTGTTCTTTCCAAGTGAAAGGTGTTTTGATAAATCCTGCTGCTACCGATACAATGTCTTTCGGCTCTTTCGCAAGATCCAGTCCGTTCGAATCGATCACATCATCACCTGAGAACGCTGCCGTTCCGGGATTGATCAGGTTTCTGATTGCAGAAGCATGTCTTGCTTCTACGGAAACGATTTTTCCTGCAATTACAAGATAATCCGGATTGCTGATGTACTTTCCTGCTCCGTTGTACGCGGCAACTCCAGTATCTTCAAGGGCTTTTGCCGTTGCCAGTACGGAATTTCTGTCGTTAAAGTTTACATTAGGGTATTGGAACTCAAGTGTTGGCAATACATTGGAAGTTGCTCCGCTGATGGCTGCTTTGAAAAAGTCCCTGTGAATCACTTCGTGATGATAAAGATCGGTAAAAATCTCCTTCTCTGCACTTGAAATCCCCGAATAGAAATTATTAACTACTTTGGTATAGAAGTCAGCCTCCAGCTGCTCCAATGCATATGCATAGTTCAGGACACCTACGTCTCCTTTTCCGAGATCGAAAACATTTACATCTACGAATTCGAACTCCTTATCTTCACAACCGATTAGGGTAAGGCCGGCCATTGCAAGACCTACACCGCTCAGTTTCAAAAAATTTCTTCTGCCTGTATCCAGAGTTGCTCCCTGGTTAGACACGTGGATCGTTTTTTTCATAATATTATTTTATTTAAGCGTTTATATTAATCTAAAGAAGAAAGAAAAACAGCATAAAATAAATTATGCTGTTTAAAACTAAGAAACCATTACGGCATCAACACCGTGTCTATTACATGAATAACACCATTTGACTGATTTACATCAGCAATCGTTACTTTTGCATCATTTCCTTTTGAATCTCTTACATAAAGATTCTTACCTTTTGCCCAGAACGTCAATTGCTCACCTTCTACGGTTTTCATCATGGCTTTACCGTTTCCTGCTTTCACCTCTGCCCAGATCTGCTTGGCGCTGTATCTTCCCGGAAGAACGTGATAAGTTAAAATCTTAGTAAGCATGGCCTTGTTTTCAGGCTTCACAAGGTTATCTACGGTTCCCTTTGGAAGTTTGGCGAAAGCTGCATCGGTAGGAGCAAATACCGTAAAAGGTCCTGCACCCTGAAGCGTTTCTACCAATCCCGCTGCTTTTACCGCAGCTACCAATGTTTTATGGTCTTTGGAATTTACTGCATTCTCAATAATATTTTTAGAAGGGTACATCGGAGCGCCGCCCACCATTACCGTTTTTTCTTTCATTTGCTGAGCTGCTGCCGTTCCGCTGAAAGCGAAAGAAAGAATAGCTATTCCAAAGGCAGTGATTTTTAATCTTGTGTTCATTTCTCTGATTTTTAAGTTCAATGTTGTATTTGAATGTGTTCTGACTTCATTTACGACAGCGGTTTTATTTCAGATTTAAAAAAACAAAAAAAAATCACAATTAAATTTCAACTTACTGATATACAGTATTTTATTTTTTAAAATTTTATTTAAAATATTTGTTTCCAATATATATTTCTACATGAATCAGGTATTATTCATGAGTTTTTTTTAATGTTTTAAGAATTTTTCAGAATATTAAACAATATGGCTTTAAAATTGTTTATTATTTACTTTATTTTACTACATTTGGAAACAAAAATATCCACTATTAAAACAAACTATTCGGAAGAGCAGCTTATCGTTTTATTAAAAGATAAAAACGAGACCGGTTTTCATCATTTGTATGACAACTATTCCGGTGCGTTGTATGGAGTTATTCTCCGAATCGTTCAGTCAAGAGAATATACTGAAGAAATTATTCAGGATGTTTTCGTTAAAATCTGGAATTCCATCAGTCAATATGACGCTTCAAAAGGACGTTTCTATACCTGGATGATCAATATTGCAAGGAATACAGCGATCGATTACTTAAAATCCAAAAGTTTTCAGAACGAACTTAAAAACCAATCGCTTCCCGATTTCGTATATGATTCTGCAGAGCTTTCAACGACCAATGATTCTTCCGATTTTATCGGATTCAACAAAGTCCTGGAAAATCTGGAAACTGACAAGCAGGAACTTATCAATCTCGCGTACTATCAGGGATATACTCAGCATGAGATCTCCGAAAAACTGAAGATACCCCTGGGAACGGTAAAAACCAAGATGCGGAATGCGCTGATGAAATTAAAAGATTTGCTAAAAGATTATCAATAAATTGAATACGAAAGAGTACATATCATCCGGAATTATAGAATCCTATATTCTAGGTCTTGCTTCGCCAGACGAAGCGGGGATTTTGGAGTGTGTGATGAAGAACAATGCAGAGGTAAAGGCCACTTTCGAAGAAGCACAGAAAACTTTGGAAGATCTGGCAACAGTACAGGCTGTGACGCCTCCAACGGATTTGAAATCAAAAATCTGGAATACAATACAGCAGGAGCAGCCTGCTGAAGAGAAGCAGCCTGTGTTTGCCACGGATATTCCCGCTGCAAGACCACAGGAGGAAATCAGGCTTCAGGGAAACAGCAACTGGAAGACTTATGCCATTGCAGCATCGGTTTTGTTCATGATCAGTATTGCGGGGAATCTTTTCTGGATGAACGAGCAGTCGCAGACGAAAAAAGAAATCGCCAAAGTACAGGAAGAAAAGAAATCCCAGGATTTCGCGATGCAGAAAATGAGCCGGAAAATGGACATGGTGACCAATCCCGATATGAAAATGGTGATGCTGAAAGGCGTAGAGAAACACGCAGATTCCAAAGCCATGGTATTCTGGGATACAAAAACCAAAGCGGTTTATCTGGATGCGGAAAAGTTGCCGAAAGCCCCGGAAGGCATGCAGTACCAGCTTTGGGCAATTGCCGACGGTAAACCGGTAGATGCCGGAATGTATACCGAAGAGAAAGACAGCAAAATTGCCCTCGCAAATATCCCGAAAGCACAGGCGTTTGCCATTACCCTTGAGAAGCAGGGAGGGAGCCCGGTTCCGACGATGGAAAACATGTATGTGATGGGAGAAACTTAAAATTAAAGTTTTAATAATAAATAAAAAAAGATCAGCTTAATGCTGATCTTTTTTATTGAATTTACGGCTAAGACCGCTGCGTAAAATTAAGTCTTAAACCTAAAATTTAAACTGAACCCTGTCAGGCTAAGTTTCGTCGAAGGCTTGTTGCGATCCTTATCCTCTACTTTGAAAATCAAACCTAAAAAAAAACCTACTGCAGCAGGTAATAAATGGCAACCCCGATACCTGTATAAGCAGCTACCGTGATAATGTCGGCAATCGGCTGTGAAAAACGTTTTTCAGCAATCCGGTCTGCATTGATCTGGTTTTTGTGAAATTTGAGAACTCTTTTAGGGTTATGTACCGGATGTGCTACCAGGCTGTCGTTTTCCCAGCGATCCACAATGACTTTATAGCTTTTTCCATCCACATCAATCTTTACATTTTTATTGGGCGTCAGTTTCTGCTGAACATTTACCGGCGCAGGTAGTTGTGCATTCATATTCTGGGCCTGAGTTTCCTGATTTTTCATCTGCATGGCTGCAGCAGAGCCCATATTTTTCTGAGAGCCATTTTGATCTTCAGCTGCCGGATCTGCCGGCTTTTTAACCTGATACGTATAGCAGCTTACCAAAGCGCACGATAAAATGATAAGATAAAAATTCTTTCGCATGAGCCAAATTTAAGAATTAAATACAATATTAGGCATTTTCTCTTGAAGATTACCTTTTGTAATTTCTAAATAGGCTGCGTGGAAAAATCACAAGCATTTTATTCTGATAAAATCGAGAAGTGCTGATTTTTTTGAGGGAGGATTTCAGTAATTGGTATTAGCGGTATGCAAATTTGACAACGTCAAATTCCTTGCGACTTTAAACATTATGATTTTCTCAATTCCTTGCGACCTTGCGTTTATCCAACAAAAAAGTCTGTTAATTGTCGATATTTGAGCAACTCAGCCACATTCAAAAATAAATTCAGTATATTTAGTTTAACATAATAGTATCAATCACAAAAATAAATTTATGGAAAAAAGAACCATTAAAAATACAGACTTAACCGTAGCTCCGATTAATTTTGGCGGGAATGTTTTCGGATGGACACTGGATGAAAAACAATCTTTTGAAATTCTGGATAAGTTCTTCGATAAAGGCTTTAATTTCATTGACACGGCCGACACTTATTCCTGGTGGGTGAATGGCAAGGGCGGACAGTCTGAAGAAATCATCGGCAAATGGATGAAGAGCCGGGGCAACCGGAACGACCTGGTGATTGCCACAAAAGTAGGGTCTGAGACCAAAGAGCACGACTATGACATCAGCCGGAAACATATTCTGAAATCCGTGGACGAATCACTGCAAAGGCTTCAAACGGATCACATCGATCTGTATTACACCCATTTCGATGATAAAAAAACACCGGTGGAAGAAACATTATCGGCGTACGATGAAGCGATCAAAGCCGGGAAGGTACGCTATATTGCGGCTTCCAATGTTTCGCCGGAAAGACTTGAGGAATCTTTTAAAACCGCCGAAGAACAGAATCTTCCGAAATATGTTGCTTTACAGCCGCATTACAATTTAATGGAAAGGGAAGGCTTTGAAAAAAATTATGCACCTTTGGCTGAAGAATACGGATTAAGCATATTCCCGTACTGGTCTCTAGCAGCCGGTTTCCTTACCGGCAAATACCGTGATGAAACGGACCTTTCCAAAAGCCAGCGGGGAGAAGGGGCAAGGAAATACCTAAATCCTAAGGGCCTGGAAGTTTTAAAAGCGCTGGATGAAATCAGCAGTAAGCACCATTCAAAACCTGCGACCGTCGCTTTAGCCTGGTTACTGGCCAATCCGTTAATCACCGCACCGATCGTGAGCGCCACCAGCGAATCCCAGCTGGAAACTTTATTCGCCGCCCCGGAACTTCATCTGGACCACGAAGATATTGAGTTGCTGAATAAGGCTTCCGATTTTAAGTAACAGGCTGGAAGAGGGAAAAGGGATGCCTGAAACTTGCATATAAGTTGATATAATTTTTACCTTTTTATCTGCGCTGTTTTTTATTCTGGCAATTAAACTTCATATGAAGAGCCTGTTTAAATTTATCTTTTATATTTTAACATTAATAATTTAAGGTATTTTAGATTGAAAAAATCAATGTGTCAGTTGTCCGGCGATATTCAATCAATTCAATTGAAATTATCGTATTAAAGTGAAGAATAAACAAAGTTTATTTAATTCAGAAAATTAAGAAAAATGACGGAAAGTTTGCTGAATTAAAATTTAAACAGGCTCTGAATACATCTCTTAATTTCAGACGATGAAAATCTCTGATTTTTTTTCTTATATCTTAAAATATTTCCAAGGTATTAATCTAACCTCAGGTGACTCATGTGTCAAAACCTGTCACTTTCAACACAAAAAATCCGTCCGAAAAATTTCTGGACGGATTTTAAATTTTATTGAATTTTACTCCGAATATTCTTTCAACAGCTGCCGGTAACTCATCAGGATGGTGGATTTTGAAATAAAGCCGATAAAGATATTGTTTTCATTCACTACCGGAAGGTTCCATACGCCGGTGTCATCAAAAGTCTGAAGGATTTCCAGCGGCTGATTTTCAGGATGAATCACAGCAGGCGGGGCTTTCATAATCTGGGTAATGCTGGCGGAAACTTCCGTACTCGTAAACAGGTACGGACGGATGTCATCCAGCGTTAAAATCCCACGGAGGACTTTTTCCTTGTTCACCACCGCAAATATGTTTTTACTTCCGTTTTTAACAAGCTCAAACAATTCTGTAACCGGAGCGTCTTCATCGATGGATTGGGAATAGCGGTCGATAAAATCTTCCGTTTTCAGGGAAAACAATAAATTCTTATCGTGCTTATTCGTGAAAATCTTTCCCTGATCGGCAAGTGATTTCAGTTCCGGAGAAATAGGAGAGAACCATTTAGCAATTAGATACGAGATAATAGAAGCGATCATTAGAGGAATAAACAGGTCATATCCAAAACTTGACTCGGCAATCAGGAAAATGGCTGTTAACGGGGCATACATCACGCCACTCATCGCTCCGGCCATCCCCACCAATACCAGATTGGTAACGGGTACCTCTGCAAAACCGATCTGCTGACAGATGATGGCAAACAAATAGCCTACCGTGCCGCCGGCAAAAAGTGAAGGCGCAAAATTACCGCCGTTTCCACCGCTGAAGATCGTAAAAGAAGTAGCAAAGGCCTTCAGCAACAATACAAGGATCAGGAAAATAATGATCGTGAAATTTTTGATTTCAAAATACCTGAAAAAGCTGTTCTGGATAATGTTGTGCGTATTCCCGTTGGTAAAAGCCTTTACCGTATCATAACCTTCCCCGAACAAAGGCGGAAAAAGAACACACAGCAATGAAAGCACGGCACCGCCGAACATCGCTTTTCTGAGCCGGGACATTTTCAGCCCTTTGATAAAATGCTCGACTTTCTTTGAAACCAGAACAAAATACCGGGCATACAATCCGGTCACGATCCCCAGGATAAAGTAATACGGAACATTTTTATAATTGAATGCTTCACGGGTATAAAACCTGAAAAGCACATCTTCCTGCAGGAGAATACGGGATAAAAGGCTCCCGCAAACGGCCGCTACGACCAATGGAATAAAATCGGTAAATACAACTCCCGTCAGAAGAATCTCGAAAGCAAACATAATTCCGGCAATCGGAGCGTTGAATGCTGATGCGATCCCCGCCGTAGCACCTGCCGCAAGCAGTAAGGTCCGTTCTTTATAGCTGAGCCGGTAAGTCTGGGCAAAATTGGATCCGATGGCAGCACCGGTTACGGCGATGGGACTTTCCAACCCGGCGGAACCCCCCAATCCTACAGTAACCGCGCTCTGCACGATCTGGGAATACATTTTTACCGAAGAAACGATACTGGAATTCTGGGCTATTTCATACAGGATGACACCGATCCCTTTCCGGTCCTGGCCTTTAAACAGAGTTAAAACAATTAAGGTGGTCAGTACAATTCCAAGAAAAGGAAAGACCACATAAAAAAGGATCTGATATTCAAAATGAACTTCAGTGGTAATAAAATGATGAATATTATGTACGAGGGTCTTCAGCACTACCCCTGCCAGACCAGCCGAACACCCGACAAGAATTCCGGAAAGTACCAGAAACTGATTGCGGCTTAGCCTGTTATTAAGCCAATGCAGGATGATTTCGTAACTTCGTGCTTTTTCAAGTCCATATTTCTGAAAGTCTCTCTTAAACTTCAGGAAGCTCAGAAACTTTTTTTTATTATGAATATTCACTCTCGGGAAATTTTAACCGCAACCGAATTGCTGCGGCCTGTAAATTTATGAAATATATCAGGAACTTTAAAACTGTTCGTATTGTCCTGTTTCTTTTTTCGGCCGTAAAATAAGCCTGATGGAAGGATTGTTGGTAATAAAAAGCCTTAACCAGTTAAATGCCAGACGGGCTTTGCTTCTGAAGGTAACCAGCGGAATAATGTGGATGAAAAGCCAGGTAAGCCATGCAATAAATCCTTTATAGGAAAACTTCGGAAGATCAACCACTGCATTGAATTTTGAAATGATGGCCATGCTTCCTTTGTTGTTATAAGTAAAAGGAACCTGTACTTTTTCCTCCTCGATTCTTTTTAAATTTTTACCTAAGTTCAAAGCATGCTGAATGGCCACCTGGGCTAACTGGGGATGGCCTTTAGGGAAATTCTGATCGGTGAGCTGTAAAGAAATATCTCCCAATGCATAAATATTTTTCATGCCTTCTACTTTATTATAAGCATCGACAAGTATTCTTCTCCCTTTTCCAATACTTTCTGCAGGCAACCCGGGAGCTTCTCGGCCGATGACTCCGGAGGTCCAGATCAGGGTTTCCGTTTCGATGGTACGTCCATCGGCTAAAATGACCTTTTTGTCCACATAATCCTTGACGGCTACATTCAATATAATTTTTACGCCGAGGCTAGTAAGCTTTTCGTGTGCGGCTTCCTGAGCCATTTTACTCATCGGTGAAAGCAGGGTAGGCAATGCATCGATCAGATAAATATTGGAAAGACTGAGCTTGATCTCAGGATATTCCTTTTCGGCAATATAAGTTCCCATTTCAGCAATCATCCCGGCAAGTTCCACACCTGTCGGGCCACCGCCCGCAATAACGATATTCTGTAATTTCTGAGCTTCAATAATATTCTTATTTCTTGCTGCTTCCTCAAGGGTCAACAGCATATAATTACGCAGATACAATGCTTCATCAATGGTCTTCATGGATAAGGAACACTTTTTTACATTTTCCATTCCGAAATAATTGGTTTCCGTACCCATTGCCAGAACCAGATAATCGTATTGAAGAGTGCCGTGATCCGTTTCAACCGTATTGTTTTGATAATCTACATTCACAAGGCTTCCCATATGAAAATTAACATTTCTGTATTTTGAAATCATTTTCCTGAACGGATAGCTGATGTTGGAAGCTTCAATAAATGAAGTGGCCACCTGGTAAATGAGCGGCGGGAAAAAATGGTAATTGTTCTTATCGACCAGTGTAATTCTGAATCGTTTGTCATTTACCAGAGATTTGATCAGGTTGATGCCTGCGAAACCTCCGCCTACGATAACGATGTGCTTTTTCATATAATGATGATTTGTAATGGTCTGAAATAAGCTTCAAGAATAACGCCAAAGGACGGCGTTGTGGTACATAATACAGAGGATAAACTGACTTTCCGGATTACCTGCACGATGTTTGTATCATATACCGAACCAAATCTTAAATAACAATATAATGAAATCAGACATTTTAAAGGAAAAACATCAGCTGGGTCTAGGCGGAGTTGCCATCGGTACTGCCTTTGAAGCGTTAACGGACGGAGAATCTTATGAAGTTTTACAGAAAGCCTGGGATCTTGGAATCCGCTATTACGATACCTCACCATGGTATGGCCTTACGAAAAGTGAAAGAAGATTCGGGAATTTCCTGCATGGGCAGAACCGGGACGAATTCGTACTATCTACCAAAGTGGGACGCCTGTTTGTAGAAGTTCCTGAAGATGAAGTTCCGCCAACAATGTGGCAGGATCCTTTACCGTTCGATTTTGAACATAACTATACTGCGGATGCTATCAAAAGATCCATTGAAGAAAGCCTGGAAAGAACCCGATTAAGCCATATCGATATTGTGTATGTGCATGACCTTTCCGAGGACCAGGTGGGCGACCGGTATGATTATTTTTTAAAACAGGCCAGAGCCGGAGCTTTTAAAGTATTATCGGAGCTTCGTGATCAGGGTGTGATCAAAGCCTGGGGAATGGGCGTCAATAAAATAGAGCCGATCCTGGACTGCCTGGATTCTGCCGATCCCGACATCTGCCTTTCAGCGACCCAATACTCAATCCTGGACCATGAAGAAGCGGTTGACCGCCTGCTTCCTGCCGTAAAAAAAGCCGGTGTAAAGCTGGTTTCCGGGGCCGGATACAATTCCGGATTTATCAACGGCAGGCCAAGATACAATTATAAAGATGTAATCCCGAAAGGCATGACGGACAAACGTGAAAAAATAAGCGACATTGCCAAAAGATACGGTACAACGATTACCCATGCGGCGCTTCAGTTTGTGCTCGCCGCCGATGAATTCGTATCGATTATCCCGGGAGCCAGCAAGCCGGAGCAGGTAGAAGATAATGTAAAGGCCTGGAAAGAAAGTATCCCTTCCGACTTCTGGAAAGAACTGCAATCCGAAGGGCTGATTTACGAGAAAGCCCAGGTTCCTAACTAACCAAAAAGATATTCAATTTCATGCCTTCCAGCCGGGAGGCTTTTTTATTTTAGGGATTTAAACTTATGGTTAAAAAAAAATTAAATTAAACTTAAAAGGCTAAATGCCCGTCAACATTTGGTTTTTCACAAAATTTTTATCTGAAAAAAGATAAAACCTCATATCCAAATAAAGCTTTTTAATTTTTTTTTAAGGAACCGTTAAATATTTTGTTACGGAATGTTATCCCTATGTTAACAGCCTGAAAATATACTTCCGGCTAATTTTGCCATACAATTTTGAAGTATAAAAAAATGAAAAAAATAATCTGTGCGATTGCATTATTATCTTTCAGCCTTGCTTTTTCGCAGGAAACCAGCTCTAAAATTTTCGGGAGATTAAGAGGAACCTCTTCCGAAATGACCATTAAAGTTACCCACGTCCCAACCAACAGCAGCTTTGAAACCAAGTCCAACAAGAACGGGCAGTTCAGCTTGGACAACCTGCAGCCGGGCGGGCCTTACACCATTCAGGTAACCGACGGTGCAAAAGTGGTATATTCCAACAGCAATGTGCAGCTTTCCCTGGGAAACAACGACCTTCCTGTAGTGGAACTGGGCAGCAATGAGAAAGTAATTGATGAAGTAAAGCTGACCTCCAAAAGAAGCACTGCCGCAAAATTCGGGGTGGGCATCAGCCAGGCACAGATTTCAGGATTGCCGAATATCAACAGGGGTATCCAGGATGTCACCAAGCTTGTTCCCCAAAGTGCCAATAATTCCTTTAATGGAACCAATTTCAGATATAATAACGTCACCATCGATGGTTCTATTAATAACGATGCCATCGGGTTCAGTCCTTCTCTGGGCGGACAAACAGGAACCTCGGGGATGCCGGGAAGCAGCACACGCTCAAATTCCATTAGTCTGGATGCCATCCAGGATGTGCAGGTCTACATCGCGCCTTATGATGTAAAATTAGGAAATTTCTTAGGAGGAAGCATCAATGCCGTTACCCGCAGCGGAAGCAATAATGTAGAAGGATCTCTATATTTCTACGGCAGAAATTCTGCCATTACAGGGAGAAACAGAGTGGGAGATAATTCCAGAATGCCGAATTCATTCGGGGATTATATTTACGGCGGAAGGGTCGGACTTCCTGTGATTAAGGATAAGCTTTTCCTGTTCACGAATATGGAATATACGAAAAGAACGGATCCGGTTTTCTATAACGCCGGAGATCAGGGATCTTTGGTAGACGGCACCGTAGCCCAGCAGATTTCGGATTTCGTCAGAACCAAATACGGTTTCAATACAGGAAGCTTCAATCAGTACACCAATTTTTCCGAGAGTTCCAAGCTATTTAATAAATTAGATTGGAAAATTAACGATAAACATACGTTGTCCATTAAAAACAATACGGTATTTTCCCACGCTTCCAACCTGGAAAGAGACGCGGCCAACTTCCGTTTCTCCAGCATGGATTTCGTGCAGAAAAATACATCTTCCACCACAACGCTGGAGCTAAAGAGTCGTTTTACCGATAAGCTGAACAACAATCTGGTGCTTGGGTATTCATCCATCCATGATTACCGGGACCCGACTTCCCAGAATGCGATGTTCCCGCAGGTGGAAATTGCCTACAACGGCGGAACCATCCTTCTTGGAAACGACAGGGAGGCAACGGTTTTCAACATGAGACAGAAAACCTTTGAAATTACCGATAACCTGACCTATAAAGCAGGACACCATACTTTTTTACTGGGAACGCACAACGAATTATACAACATCGATTACGGTTTTGTAAATGCCTTGAACGGAAGAATTTCCTATAAAAGCTTAAACGATTTCTATAATTCAAATCCGGCCAGAATCCGTGGAACCTATTCTTTAGCGGGAGAGGACAGACAAAACTTATTCGATAATCCTTACGCTCATTACAAAGTCAATCTTTTATCGGCTTATTTTCAGGATGAAATCAACTGGGGAAGGCTGAGACTGACGCCGGGAGTAAGAGTCGATTATACCGATCTTCCGAACAAGCCGGTACTAAGCCCGAAAGTGACAAGCTCACCTGCTGATCCTTACTACGGAAATACGTACACCTATACACCTCTAAGCCAATTAACCAACAATTATCTGAACAAGCCGACCATTTCTCCAAGACTAGGATTTAATTTAGACCTTACCCAGGACCGGTCGGTCGTAATGAGAGGAGGATCCGGGATCTTTGTAGGAAGGATTCCTTTTGCATGGCTTGGCTATGCCTATTACAATGACGGGGTAGGATTCGGAAGCTATGATTACAATGCGCCGACCGCTGCACAGCTGGCTGCCAACGGAGACCCGCTGGTAAGCGGAAACTTTCCGAAATGGCAGAACTCTTCCAAAGTGCAGGTGGATTTGATCGATAATAATTTTAAAATGCCGCGGGTATGGAGAAGTTCACTGGCCTTTGATTATATGCTTTCCGGATATAAGTTTACATTGGAAGGTATTTATACTAAGGTTTTATACGACCTGAAATTCCAACAGGTGAACAAGACGGACAACGTAACGTATTACAGCTATGATACGAACCACGAAATGCCGATTTATACGACCAATATCAACAGCAATTTCTCCAACGCCTATATGCTTTCCAATACGAAAGAAGGCTACCGTTACAACCTGACGGCCCAGCTTTCCAAAGCCTATAATTTCGGATTGAACTTCTTCGTTGCGTACACCTATGGTGATGCAAAAGATATTACCAACGGCATCCGGAATTCCATGGAGAGCAACTGGCAGATGAACCAGTCTCTAACCCCGAACGATCCTAAACTGACGACCTCCAACTTTGCGATCAAAAACAGGATTGTGGCCAACCTGGGTTATTCCGTTCCGCTTTCCCAGTCGAACAGGTTATCGGCTAACGTATATTTTAATGCACAGTCCGGAAACCCTTTCTCCTGGGGATTTGTAAACAGCACGATTGCCAATACCGGACAGGCCGCAGGACTTGCTTATATCTTTAAAGATGCCACTGAAGCGGCAAAATATATCGCTCCGATAAAAGATGCTTCAGGCAACATCCTGGTAACGGCACAGCAACAGGTTGCCGATTACGAGAAATTCATCAGCGGCAACGAGTACCTGAACAGCAGAAGAGGGAAGTTTACCGAAAGAAACGGTGATTTCACCCCTTGGAACATCCAGGCGGACTTCAGGATTATGGATGAAATACGGTTAAGCGAAAAATCCAAAAACAGCCTGCAGATTTCATTTAGCATTATCAATGCAACGAACTTGCTGAATAAAGACTGGGGTAAAGTGTACTTCGTACCGAATACCTTCAATTCAACATCGAGTGTCGGTCTTACGAAAGTAGGAAATGTTGCGGCAGGGCAGCCTTCTGCAGGAGATCCGGTTTACAATTTTAAAACACCGGGGCTACCGTACACCATCGATCAGTTTGCTTCAAGATTCCAGGGACAATTGGGAATCCGTTACAACTTCTAATCCGTATTTAATTCATTCTAAAATAGATTATTAAATTCTTTCAACCCCAAGTCCGGATTTTATCCGGGCTTTTTTATATAATTATATATTATAACTAGGTATATAGTTATATTCAGTATATTTGCTGACTTTAAACAGAAAAAATTTTAAAATAATAAATAAGATGAAAAAGTTAATCACAACATTTTCTTTAGCCGCAGGACTTTTCCTGACTTCAAATTTTGTACATGCACAGCAGAAAATAGGACACGTAAATTCCGACGATGTATTCAACAATCTTCCTGAAGCCAAAACGGCGGAAGCGTCTTTAGATACTTTCACCAAAGCAAAACAGGGAGATATCGAAAAAATGATCACAACTTACCAGACCAAGCTGAAAACGGCACAGGATAAGGAAAAGACCATCAGTGAAGCGAATAAAGATGCGGTAATTAAAGAATTAAATGCCGCACAGACCGAACTTCAGAACTTAGGAAAAGATATTGAAACGGCAAGAACGAAAGCCGCGCAGGATATCAGCAAAAAACAGACGGAACTGTTTACCCCGATCCAGCAGAAAGTAGCTTCTACCATTTCTTCCGTAGCCAAAGAAAAAGGGCTGGCCTATGTATTTGACGTAGCAAGTTCACAGGGAAGCAATATTGCTTATATGGACGGAGGCGAAGACATTACTTCTGCAGTAAAGGCAAAACTGGGAGTTACCGGTGGTAAAAAATAAAGGCATCTAAACCTCTTACAGATTTCACGGATGATTGTTTTTAATATGCCGGAAGATGGATGTTTAATAATGTATAATTTTTATTAACCACTGAAAAGCCTCCGTGACTTTTATATCATAACAAAAAAGCTGGAAACGACGTTTCCAGCTTTCTATTTTCTGCTTCTACATTGGTCTAATCAAGGGGCCTCCTGCCTGAGATCAGATTATAAAGAACGACAATGATGGCGATAACCAACAAGATGTGAACTAAATACCCTGTATCCATTCCAGGTACGATACCCAACATTCCTAATAGCCACACTACTATACAGATAACTGCGACTAACCATAATATACTTCTCATAATTAAAGATTTTAAGTGATTTGATTTAAGGTATACATATACTGTGCCTTTTTTTAAAAAAAATGTTAAAACGAATACCACAAAACAATTAATGCTTACTTCCTTTAATCTGAAAAGATCAAATATTACAACAATCCAAAACGGGTAAGTGCCTGTTCTATACCGTGTTCGTCTACTTCGGACGTCACAAAATCGGCAACTTCTTTTACTGCATCATTTGCATTTCCCATCGCAACCCCTATTTTGACGAACTTCAGCATGGAAATATCGTTGCCTCCGTCTCCGAAAGCCATGGTACCGGCCGTATCGATCCCGAAATGTTTACAGAAATTTTCGATGCCCAGCTGCTTGGTAATCCCGCCGCCGTTGACATCTGCAAAAAGCGGCGTCCAGCGCGAGGAAGTGCTGTTCGGCATCACCTTCTGCATAAATTCCTCTTCAGCTTCGGGGCGCAGAAAAATATTGGCCTGCAATACATTTTCCATATCAATATGCGCTTTATCGTGAATGGGCGGAACGGGTAGGTTGATATGGGAGTACATGCCCACTACCTCAGGCGTTGCATCGTTGATCTCCACTTTATTTTCGTACATCAGCGAATAGCTCAGCGGCGCCTCTTCAGAATACCGGATCAGGCTTTTGATATCCGCAGGATCGATGGTATTCCTGGAAATCAGTTCGCGGGAAGTCGTTACGCAATAAGCTCCGTTGAAGGTAATAAAACCGTCGAATTCCAGATGGCTGATATGATCCAGGGAATTGATCGACCTGCCGGTAGCTACAATGACTTTAATTCCTTTTTCGCGAAGCTTTTTCAGGGCATTTTGTGTAGATTCCGGAATTTTCCCGGTTTTAAAACTGATCAGAGTTCCGTCGATATCAAAAAAGACAGCTTTAATAGAGTGAGGATGGTCACCTTCTGAAATATTCATGAAGTTATGTATTTAGATGCATAAAAATACGATTTTCTTTTTTCGATTTGTCCATAAGCAAAGCATATCGGGTTATATTTTTATTAAATTAACGTGAGTTCGAGTGTTTTTTGCCGCGCAACGAAGAAAAATGTATCGGGAACGTGTAGAGCAGGACCTCTGTTTGTAGTTCATCAACTTTTCGATACGATTTTTTCAAAAGCAACGGTGGTTAAATATCAAAGGTATTAGCTATTCTATTTTAAATCTGAAACTATTTAAGTTTATTTTTATATTAAATGATTGACATCTAAATGAATATCATCGAATTCGCATTACATTAAAAACAGGACTCAAATTAAAAAACCGATTAACCGGTAACTGAAAATGAAAATGAAAATTTGTATTATAGCCTTTACATACCACGAAAAGGAATTTTCTACAGTGAAGGTATGGTTCTTGCAGAATTTCAAGTATCACAAAATATCTATTTATGAAAAATCAGGAAGAAATATCCGTCTTGAACGATTTGCTTCACATCACCAACGACCGTATTGAGGGTTTTGGGAAAGTAGAGGGCAAGGTCTGGGAAAATTATCCCGACGTAAAACCCGAATATGCGAAAATGAATTCCCTTACCAAGGTGATGAAAAATGAACTCATTGATCTTATTACGGAAGATGGCGGTGAGGCAGAAGATACACCATCGGTAGCCGGGGCATTGCACAGAACGTGGATCGATATTAAAAATTCCTTTACCCTTGGAAACAGGGAAGAGTCTACCCTCGGAAATGTGATCTTCGGTGAGAAGGCAGCGATCGATGCTTACCAAAATGCCATCGACAGCGGAAAATTGAGCGAAAAGAGCCTGCCCATCGTTTCCGAACATTTAAAACACATCAAAGATTCCTACCATCAGTTTAAGGGAATCAGCGAGTATAAAGATTAATATTCGTACAGTCTATCTTTATTTAAAACAACTTCTCATAATGTCTGAGAAGTTGTTTTTTATTAAGCTAATTCAATATCCCGTTCATTTCGGTTAAAATAACAGGCTTACCATCGGTAATGAGAAGCGTATGTTCATGCTGCGCCATAAATCCGCCTTTATTCCCAACCATTGTCCAGCCGTCTTCCAGATCAACGGCAATATTAGATGATGTTGAGATAAAGGTCTCAATGGCAACCACTGAATTCTTTTTGAACCTCCTGCCGTCAAAACGGTTCCGGTAATTCATCAGTTCGTCCGGCGCTTCATGCAAGCTTCTGCCGATTCCGTGGCCGCCGAGATTTTTAATGACTTTAAAACCTCTTTTTTTTGCCTCGGTTTCCATTAGTCCGCCAATGTCGGCAATTTTAACTCCGCCTTTAATATTGTATAGGGCTTTTTGCAGAATTGCTTTGGAAGCATCGACCAATTTACGGTGCTGGTAAATATCTTCCCCGATGATAAAAGAATTGCCGTTATCGGCCCAGAACCCATCCAGTTCCGCCGAAACATCAATATTAATCAGATCTCCTTCCTGCAGAACACGTGATTCGCTAGGGATTCCATGGCAAAACTCATTTCCAACGCTGATGCAGGTCCAGCCGGGAAATCCATAGGTAAGATAAGGGGCAGAACGTGCACCGAAGTCCGAAAGAATAGTGGCGCCGTATTCATCAAGTTCTTTGGTCGTCATGCCGGGCCGGGCGTATTTGGTCATTTCACGCAAGGTATAGGCGACTGCTTCACCGGCTTTCCGCATTCCTGTCAATTCCTGTTCGTTTGTAATAGACATCTTATTCTTTTTTAAATGGATTATTTAAGCAAAGTTAATGAATTGGTTTTTTGGATTTTCCTGTATCTCCGAAGTGTGGTATTTATTGGTGAATTTAATGAATGTATGAATGACAGGCTGAGAGAGGGAAGCGGGAGCTTTTTATTTAACCAACTTAAATATTTAAAGGCGTTTGTAACGGCTAAAAGAAACGTTATCTGAAATCTTGAAATATTTAGCATGTTTTTTTTATTCTGCTCCATAAAGTTTCCGTCATTTCTATTCATCTAAATTTATATTAAATTAATCATAACCATCTTAAATTTGTTCCAGAGGAACAATATCTGCGTAGATATAATCAGAATTCTCGCATACCGAAACTCCTTGGGAGTTTTATCTTCTTAAATCGTCTTTATCTGATTCCAATGTGAATTTAAGAATTGGCTTTAAATATTAATAATCACGAGATTAAAGGATAAATCAGAAAGCTATCTTTCAATTTTTTCTGAAAGTTTAAATAAAATAGGGAAGGAGTGGGAAAGTGCAGACTGTAAAAGCAGGTCTTAGTGCCTGTTTATTTAATCTATATCAGAAATAAGCCACAAATCAGGTAAAGATCTGTGGCTTATTATATTTTAAATAAATTTTACTTTTAATAACTTTCCGGGAAAATTCCGGTCGCATATTGCCAGACTTCAACGATTTCGTTTAAAGGAATATCGTACGGTTCGTAAAATGTATTGTCAGACACTACCGTAAGCGAAGTTTTATTCTTGGATCTCAGGCGTTTATAGGTAATTCCGTCGTTCAGCGTAATAAAAACATAGGTATTTCCGGATTTCAGATCGTTAAGACCTTCCATATATTTTCCGATAATAAAAGATCCGTCCTTAAACGGCGGCATGGAATCGCCATCGGCCGGGAAAGCCCGGAATTTTCCGTTTTTCAGGAAAGGCAGCGAAATCGTCTGCAGGCTCTCAATATAATCGGGATCGCTGTAACCGCGGAGATAGCCCATGGTGGCTTTCTGCGGAACAATTTCAATGCTTTCATTGCCTTGCTGATCCACAACAACCGGCAGAACAATCCGGTTATCCGGAAGTTTCAGCATGTCTTTCAGAGAATGTTTCGTTAAATCCACTGAAAGCAAAAGATCGATGCTGACATTAAATATCCTGGAAATCCTGATCAGCACATCGACAGGAGGCTTGGACTTTCCGTTTTCATACGAACTGTATCTGGAAGAGGTGATTTGTATCTGCTGAGACAATTCGCGTTGGGTTTTCCCGAGAGTAGCGCGTAAAAGCCTGATATTTTCTGAAAAAATTGACATTTAAAAAGATTAGAGTAACAAAAATACGAAATGTTTTAAGGAGCGGCTAATTTTAACCATTAAAAGATGATCGATCCGGGAAAATTAATCAATAAGTAAAAAGTTGAAAAACTTCAGAATGTGATTCCGAAAAAATATCCTATTTAACATAATATAAATTATAGGACTTTTATATAAATTTGGAAACGGAGGATGACTGGCTAAAAAATCCCCATTTTTCAAGCATTTTAACCGGTTGATTTAAAATCGATTTTACGGCGTTGAAAATCAGTTAGAACCATAGCTATCTGACTTAAATTAAACCGCTGTAAAAGCCCTGAAATTCAGACTTATCCTTCTGTCTTAATTTTGTAAATTTAAACCATAAAAAATTTTAATGCTGTAAAATTTAAGCCGATATCTCATAGGCTGAATCAAGATCACAAATTTTTTAAAAAGCAAAGATGTTCCGGCTTAAATTTGAGTTCGGCGGATTCAGTTAAATTTAGAGGTATTGATTTGCTGAATTAAGTTCTCAGTAGCTGATAGCAATTAGCTTCTTGCTATTGGCTTTAACATTCAGAATTTTAAAATTCAAAAACGTATTATTGAATTATTTCAAGTACGTAATGGTTAAAAATCAATTCAAATCAAATTCGCAGCACTTCATCTTAATTTTCAATTGCAAAACTTTGTACAGTTCATTGACTTGACGTATTTTCAAAGAATTAAACGATACATTTTTTAAGATCATAAAACCATTTAAACCACAGCTGATCAATGAGTAATCCCAATACCAAAGCAGATTTTTTCTTTAACAAAACCGGCAAATGGCAGTCGGCGTTTGAAAGACTGAGAACCATTGCACTAAGTACCGAACTTACGGAAGACGTAAAATGGGGCTGCCCGTGCTATACGTATGAAGGGAAAAACATCTTTTTAATCCACGGTTTCAAAGACTATTGCGCCCTACTCTTTTTTAAAGGCGCTTTGCTGGAGGATCCGGGGAATATCCTGGTTCAGCAGACGAAAAATGTACAGTCTGCCAGGCAGATACGCTTTACCGATGTTCAGCATATCATTGATTTGGAAAATGTTATCCGCGATTATATATTCCGGGCTGTTGAAGTGGAAGAATCCGGTGCCAAAGTAGAGATGAAGCCGACAAAAGCCTTCGAAATGCCTGAGGAATTCCGGCAGAAGCTGGACACGGATCCTGAACTGAAATCTGCTTTTAAAGCCCTTACACCCGGTCGGCAACGGGCTTACCTGCTGTATTTTTCTTCGGCCAAACAATCCAAAACCCGGGAATCCAGAATTGAAAAATACATTCCGGAAATCCTTGAAGGCAGAGGTCTGAATGATTAAATCTTAAAAATTTATCGTTTATTTAAAGCTATTTTATTTCCATATAAAAATACAATTGCTATTTTAGTATTATCGAAATTTGATAAATAATAAGGATATGAAAAAATTAATTGTACTGAGCGCTTTATCTATCTTGCTGATGAATTGCAACAAAAAACCTGAAGCTCCGGTTGCCGAGCCTGTTTCTGCGGATACGACAACTGCCACGGAGAAAATGACGGATACCTTAGGACCAAAATCCTTCTGTTACATGGGCGTTACCGGAAAAGATACCGTTTTTGTAAGCATCGACGATAACCTGGGAACCGTTACCGGAAAGATGGCAACCAAAAACAGCGAAAAAGACAGCAATAAAGGAGATCTTACGGGCTTCAAATCCGGAGATACGCTGAAACTTACCTACACTTTTGCTTCAGAAGGTAAAACAGGAAACAAGAACGATCTCTATTTTATTCAGACCAAAGACGGCCTGAATGAAGGAATCGGTGAAAGAGACGCAGAGACCGGAACCAAATATGCCGACGAGAAAAAAATAAAATACACCGGCGGCAGAACCCTTAAAGTAGCTGACTGTAAGTTGGTTGCCAATGCTTTGAAATAAAAATCTGCGCGATAATAAGATCTTAACCGGATAAAAATTGAGGCTGTCTTAAAAGTTTAGACAGTCTCTTTTTTTAACAAAAAATGGACAAGTATTTTTTTTATGCTCCGGAGCAGCAATATCTGTGCAGGAAAAATAATAGAATTGGCGAGCACGCCGTCGGTGTGCTATGATACGATAGAACTCCTAAGGAGTTCAGGTACTAAAGGGTGCTAATGTAAATCTACACAGATGTTGCTCCTACGGAGCAAATTAAAATGACGATTTCACGCGCTATTCTGTAAAATTATGATAAAAAGAATCTGGAAAAGTTTTTAATAAAAAAACTGTCCTTTTTGGACAGTCGCAATTTTTTATAATTCTTCTTTAATAATCTCTATAAAATCACTCACCGGTTCATCTCCGGTATTCCAGGAAGTAATAAGGCGGATGGCAGAAAACCGGTCATCTATTTTTTTCCAGACATAGAATTCAAATTTTTCCGATAGTTTTTCAATCAGTTCATGGCTCAGGATCGGGAAAATCTGGTTGGTGTAAGTATCGGATAAGAACTCCACTCCCCTTTCCTTCATGGCATTTTTCATCTTCATGGCTTGCTGGTTTGCCTGTCTTGCCAGATCAAAATACAGGTCGTTTTTCATCAGTTCCATAAACTGGATTCCTAACAGCCTGCCTTTGGCGAGCAAAGCACCTTTCTGCTTGATATTAAATGCGAAATCCTGCTGCAGCTCAGGATTATTGATCACAATGGCCTCTCCTATCAACGCCCCGTTTTTGGTTCCTCCCAAATAAAAAACATCGGTGAGTTCAGCAACTTTTTCCAACGTCAGATCACTGATTTCCGAGGTCAGTCCATGCCCCAGCCTTGCGCCGTCCATAAACAGATAAAGACTATTTTCTTTACAGAATGCAGAGAGATCTTCCAGCTCCTGCAAAGTATAAACGGTTCCCAGTTCTGTAGAATTTGAGATATACACCAGCTTCGGCATTACCTGATGCGGAACATTGCGATGACCTTCCAGTACCGGAACGATATCTTCAGGAGTTAGTTTTCCATCCTCCTTTTCAATATTCAGAATTTTATGGCCGGTCGCTTCAATTGCACCGGTTTCATTGTTCAATATATGCCCCGTCGATGCAGAAACCGCACACTGATACGGCCTTAGAACCGAAGAAATCACGATAAGATTGGCCTGGGTCCCTCCTGAAACAAAATAGATATCTGAATCCGGACTTTTCATCTTTTCCTTGATTAAAATTTTGGCCCCCCGGGAATATTCATCTTCTCCGTAACCCGCCTGCTGATTGAGATTGCTTTCTAATAGTGCCTGCAAAATATCAGGATGGCAACCTTCTGAATAGTCGTTTTTGAATGAGAATTTCATAGGGCAAAATTAAAAAAACTTAACCGAAACATCTTTATTTATTAACAATAATTTGTTAGATTTGTACTGAAAAGCATCTAACATTTTGAAGACAACATTAACAGAAGAAAATTATCTCAAGGCTTTGTTTCACGTGGTGGACCATGAAGGAAAGGTAACGATTAACGAACTGAGCAAATTTTTAAACGTAAAAATGCCGAGCGTTAACAACATGATGAAGAAATTTGCAGAAAAAAACTGGGTGATCTATGAAACCTATAAGCCGCTGAAAGTGACGGAGAAAGGCCGCCGCGAAGCAGCATTGGTTGTAAGAAAGCATCGCCTGACGGAAATGTTTCTGGTTAAAAAAATGAATTTCGGCTGGGAAAACGTTCATGAGATTGCCGAACAACTGGAGCATGTGCATTCCACTGTTTTCTTCGATAAAATGGATGAAATCCTGGATTATCCGAAATTCGACCCGCACGGGGAACCCATTCCGGATAAAGACGGCAATATCATTGCCCAAGATTTACAGAAACTGAGCAACTGTACAGTCGGTGAAACCGTTATTTTTACTTCGGTTACCCTTTCCGATGATGCTTTCCTGAACTATCTGACGGAAAGAAATTTACTGCTGAATAAAAAAATCAACATTCTTAAGATTGAAAGCTTCGACAAATCGTTTACTGTTGAAGTAGACGGAAAACAGGAAGTCCTGAGCCGTAAAGCCACGGATAAAATACTGGTAAAAAAATAAGATTCGATCGCTGATGCGCTTAAAGCCACAGATTATCTGTCAAATCTACAGGAGATTTTCTTTACATATTTCTCATACTATGTTGGGATCCATACGGGATGACAAACTTTACGTTTAAATAAAATCCTAATCATCGAAAGGAACAGCCAACTCCTGTAGTTTCGAAAGCCTCAACTACCAGTAGTTTGCTGTTGATAGTCGACTTAGTTTAAACTGTCTTTTAATATTTCGGAGACCTTTTTTATCTCTTCCATCGTATTGAAATAATGGGGCGACAGCCGTACAATCCCGTTAATATTTTTATTGGTAAAGTCAATCAGTGCAGAGTTTTTGTAGGTCACTGAAAAGTAAACATTGTTTTCTTTCAGAAACTTTTGAATATTTTCCAGGTCGCCATCAGGACCGGAAAAAGTTACAATGCTGCTCAATCGGTTTCCCCAATCCCAAACGCTGAAGCCGCTTTCCTTCAGATTTTCCCGTAGTTTTTGAGATAAGCTTTTGCTATAACTTTCAATTTCATCCATACCGACATCATTTGCATACCTTATGGCGTGCTTTAAACCCAGCATGGAAGCGTAGGATCTTTCCCAATGCTCGAAGCGTTTCGCTGTTTTGAATAATTCATAATCATCATAGTCGGTCCAGTCTGCTCCTCTCATATCCAATAGCAGCGGAGCATACTCCTGCTCCAGGACCCGGTCTGAAACATATAGAAATCCCGTCCCCCTGGGCCCGCGAAGGAATTTCCTTCCGGTAGCCGTAAGAAAATCACAGCCTATTTTTTCGACATCCACCACCATCTGCCCAACCGACTGACAGGCATCCACCAGATATAAAATATGATGTTCCCTGCAGATTCTCCCGACTGCTTCCACATCCTGGATCAGCCCGGAATTGGTAGGAATATGCGTCACGGCAACGAGTTTCGGATGATGTACCTTGATCAGATGCTCCAGGTCTTCCAGATCCAGTTCATGATCCGGTAAATTTTTCATTCTGACCACCTTCACCCTTAGCTTTTTATGCAGAGAAATAAAGGTAATCTGGTTGGAAATATAATCGTCTGCCGTCGTAATGATGACATCGTTTTCTTTAAAAACAATACTCGACAAAGCCTTAGTGTAAGCTTCGGTAGCACTTGTGGCAAACGCCATATTGGATGGTCCGGCATTGATCAGTTTTGCCGATTCATCGTAAAATTCTTCCAGCGTGTCTGCATGTACATTCGCCACATGATAACCTCCTGACCGCTCTTCCAATGCTAAATAATCAGTCATTGCATCAGTTACCATACCCGGCATTAAAGAAGATCCGGCGTTGTTAAGAAAAATTTTGCCGTCTTCCAGGCCACGGGTATCCTGTCTTATTTTATTAATGTCCATTATTATTGTATTGAAATATAATGTTACGGATTTTTTTCGGATTTTCCGAATAGAGTGCATACACGATCATTTGATATTTGAGATTGTTATCGAGATGTTGACCGAAGAAACTTCCAGCCTCCAGCTTCTCTTCTTCCAGCCTTTAAACTCAGTTTTTACCTCATGTTCACGTTATGTAAGTATATTGTTGTAAATCGCAAAGACGCGAAACTTTTTGAATGCTTTAATTTATAAGGCGCAAAGAATTTGACGAGGTCAAATTTTTATACCGTTAATTTTATAATATTTAAGTACTTAAAATAGTTAATACGTTTTTGAATTCAAAATGCTGATTGTAAATCCAGTAGCAAAAAGCCAATTGCTATCAGCTACTTAAATCCGCGCCCCTTATACACGACAGTATTCAAAATGCTTCGCACTCTAGCGCTTTTCCAACATAAAAAAATCCCGGCAGTCTATATAACTCCGGGATTTATATTGAAATAAGTCTTCTGAATTAATCCAGGACACTCCAGCCTCTCTTCGGATTGTTATTGTTGGATACTTCCTGTTCGTTAACAATGATGTTTTCTTTTCGCTGGCCGATGTAATCCAGTTCGCTCAGTTTGGCGAAAATCGTTTCCAGGCTTTTCAGCATCTGCTGGATATAAATAAACGGCTCGCCGCAATTATGATGGTCATAATTCGTCTCGGCAACAATAGACAATTGGTTCAACAGCGTATGAGGAGCAATTTCACTCCATTCTAAACTGTAATTCAGCATTTCTTCCAGTTCCGCAGGAACCAGCACCTGCGTGGCATTGTACATTCGGAGTGCCAGCTTGGCAAACGACTCAATCAAAAACACCGGCGGCTGATACGGGGTAATATTCCGGAACTGGAAATACATATCACCAAATGTGTTGATCATCGTGTTGCATAAAAACTTAACGTTCTGCGCCAGAGCCGTATTCTGGTTTTTGTGGGACGCTTTCTGGATAATCTTGAAGGCGTACTGCTGCAGATTCCCGACAGACTTTGCAAAAATGTTGTAATAATCCAGCAATGCCGGATGGCTCTGAATGGAAGTACATGGCGGAATAAAGTTGGAATCCACCTGCGCGATATTCCCCTTCAGGTCTACTTTTCCGATGATCAGGTAATTCCCTCCCGAGTAGTTGCTGTTCAGGGAAGTTACCGGCAACAGTTCCAGATGGTGATTGGACTGGGTATTCGGGTGGCGCGGCGGAATTTCTTCCGGGTCAATATCTCCGAACGGTACTTTATCGAAAGGATTGACGGAAATCAGGATGTAATATTCTCCGTCCGCCTGCTCTTCATTCATCGATTTTGCCAGTGATTTTACGCTCACTCTCCGGTCGATAAGTTCAATCCGGTAACCGGCCATGGTAACGGCGCTGCATCGTTTGATTACCAGCTGAACGTCATTCGTAGCCGTATTATGGACATCGAAAATCGTCCGGTCGGTAAACTCGCTGGAGATGGGCAAAAGCCCGTAATTATAATTTGTGATTCCCAATGAATTGGAATCCCTGATGGTATCGATTAAAAAATTATCCTGGTCATTAAGATGTCTCTGGGAAACTTTCATCCCGTCCACCCAATTAATGGCAAAATGCTTAATAGGCTGTATCATATTCAATATTTTTAAACGGTGTGCGATTGCGGTCTTCTGACTCCTTCCTCTTCATGCTGGATGACTCTTTTACAGATTACTACATCATTTTCATGAATTCTGTTCTCGGTAATGTCCTGTTCAAAATCAATATACTTCCTGAAGCTGAAAAAAGATTTTTTGGTATAGAATATCCAGTAATAAGGTTCCTGTGTTCCGTCTGTCAGGTGGATCACCGAATTCGGATTTTTATGGTTGTAATCATCAACCACCCGGTAGAACCAGTCGCCAAAGGTAACCCCTGTAGGAAGTGTCTTGGCCTTAATTCTGAAACGGTTGGCTTCTTCGAGGTTTTTGCTTAATTCCACATTTAAGACCATCAGCCGGTCGAAATCTGCCCCTTCAAAGTCCGGCAGTCTCTGCTCAGGTGAATACCTCCATGTTTTGTAGATATCCACCGGAATGCTGATCAGTTGTACATAACAGTAATGGAACACCAATGGAACCATGAAAATAAAGATGCTGGTCGCCGCCATTACCGGATAGCCGGTTCCTTTGCTCATCCAGTTAAAGATCAGGTAAAAAAGATACCCTCCGAAACCGATGCAGGTTAAAGTAAGAATGGATTCAAATAAAAAACTTTTCGTAGTGGACGTAAAGTGTTTTTTGAAATACCGGTCTGATAAATTAACGTGAACGATTCCCAGAATAAGGTAAACGATCTGCGCAATGAGATACCAGTACGGGTTAAAAAGATTCCCTGTGAATCCGAAGATTCCCGGGACGGCCAGGCACAGACTGCACAGCAGAAAATAAATGATTATGGTTTTAATCTTTATCGCAGGCCTATTTCTCCTGATGGCTCCTAAAATTACCATCATGATCACTGCGAACAAAGGCATCATGATATACCTTAAAAAGATTCCTTTTACTGACGAGACTTCCATCTGTTTTTTCGAATTAATATTTTTTCTTGGTGAATGTAAATATAGTTAAAATTTTCACAGGAATGTAGAGTATCCGAGCCTGTTTGCATTTCTTTCATCATCTTCCAGCGCAAAAGAATATTCTTTCTTCTCGGTAATGAATTGTTCTTCAACTTCAACGCTTACCGGAAGGAAATAATCGTACATGGCCTGCAGGACTTCTCGGAACGGACTTCCGTCTATGTATTTCTTCATTTCCTTATACGGAATCGGGCCGATGTTTACCACCCAGTTCCGCTGTCCGTCCATGTGTCTTCCGCTTGGGATATAAGTTACCCCAAGCCTGGAATTGCCAAGCAGCATGGAGTCGTCTTCCTGCTCGATCCTGTCGATCACATTCGGTGCGAAGGTAATTTTTACCGGCACCTGCAGAAAAGCGGTCATACAGCGCTCAAACCAGGTTTTATCACCCCGGATCTGATGGAAAAAAGGCAAGATATAGATAAAGATATAGGCATTTTTGATATCGAGCTTGTTGATCAGCGGCCATAATTCGCTTACGGTATCCAGCAATGCACCGGTATCGCTGGAGATATCAAAATCAAATTCTTTCAGCAAAGCACTGATTTCGGTAAAAAATATTTCTAGCTCAAAAGGCTTAAAGAATTTCCGGGCATCCTCCTCCACTTTTTTCTGCTTACGGATTTCGCGGACAACGGTATCTACGTTTTTTCGGGAAGCACCTAAGGACGGCGGATGAAAAAGACCTTCCGGCAGGTAATCGTAAATACCTTCCCTGTAGGTTTCGATAGTAAATACTTCTTCATCAAACCCAAGATAATCGCTTGAAATGCTTTTGATATCCTTCAGGTAAGCCCGGTCGTTGATCCCGATCCGGTTGATAAATATATTGCTTACGGCCCTGTGGTATTTTAAAAGATTCACTGCTACCGCTTCTGCCTTGAAATCGGTTTGCAGTTTATTGTAATGCATGTCTACAATATTATTCTCATACATGGTCTTTGCTGTGATTTTGGCTTGTAAAAATAGTATATCTCAAATTATTGAAAAAATATTTCCCAATGAATTTTCTCTTAAAAATAGTAAATAATTGTGAGTAAAGAAAGAAAAAAGGAAAAATATGAATAAGTGCGGGCTGAGGCTAAGATTTAGGATGAAGGGAAAAAGATCAGTAATTCGCGCAACCTTTACCTTGGACTGAAATTAATATTTGGTTAAATTTTTCCGCCGCTTCTTTTAACCTTGATCTCAGCCTTAAAATTAACCGTATCTTTGCCCTCTGAAAATGTTATTACAATGAAAAGTATGTATTCTAAAATTCTGGTTCTGGCCTTTATGGCTTCTTCGCTGTATTCGTATGCATGGGGACTGACGGGACACCGGATTATTGCAGAAATAGCAGAGAATCACCTTTCCGGAAAGGCAAGAAGGGAAATCAAAAAAATGATGGGGAGAGAGCGACTTGCGTATTGGGCCAACTGGCCGGATTTCATTAAATCCGATACCACCGGTGCCTGGAAGCAGGCTTCAGCCTGGCATTACGTAAACATCGATCCGCAGACGGATTTTAAAGTGTTTGAAGAAAAACTGAAGGCACAGGCCGGCCCGAGCTTATACACTCAGGCAAAAACCCTGTCCAGCCAGATCAAAGATCCGAAAACTTCGGAAAAAGACCGCAAGATCGCGCTGATTTTCCTGATCCACATCATGGGCGACCTGGCCCAGCCGCTGCATGTGGGGAGAGCAGAAGATCTGGGCGGAAACAAGATCAATGTTACGTATTTCGGGGAAAAGACAAACCTGCATTCGGTTTGGGACGGGAAACTGGTAGACTCCCAGAAATACAGCTATACGGAATATGCCAACCTTCTGGACATTAAAACCGATGATGAGGTAAAACAGATCCAGACCGGAACGCTGGAAGACTGGCTGTACGATTCGCATAAAATCGCCAACAAAATCTACGCACAGACGCCGAACGATTCCAAACTGTCCTATGATTACCAGTATAAATTCAACGATACGATGGAGAGACAGCTTCTTTACGGAGGGCTGAGACTGGCAAAATGGCTGAATGATCTTTTTTAAAATAAATGGTCAATAGTGAATGGTGCATTTGCCGTTGGTTAAATGATATAAGGCAGGGCTTCGGTTCCGCTTTTTTTTGGTCAATAGTCAATGTTGAATTCGATGCTATTAAACGTCAGTTCGACTGTTTTTTGCAGCTCAGCGGAGAAAAATGTATCGAGAACGTGTAAAGCAGGACCTCCGGTTTGTAGTTTGGCAACTTCCCGATACGATTTTTTCAAAATCTAACCGAAGCGACGGCAGTTAAATATCGAAGGTATTCTTCGCTGGTAGCTATTCTGTTTTTAAATCCGGAATTATTTAAGTCTGTTTTAGATTAAATAATTGATATTTAAATCAATACCATCGAATTCACGTTATTAAATGATAAATAAAGATTAAAATCGGAGTTTATTAAAATCAGTAACTAACTATAATGAAAGGGATTGAAATTCCCCTCCTATGGAGGAGTTGCGAAAATTCTGAAAGAATTTTTGACGGGGTGGTTTATAAATGTGAATTTTACTATGCCAGTGAATTGTCAATTGTTAATAGTAGATAATCAATTCCCTTCATTAATATCAGGAAATTTACGATTCACCGGCAAAGCTGGATTCACTATTGGCGTGAAATTTACTGGCTTAAATTAAATTTAAAGACCACTGCCCTAGCCCGGATAGAAGCGGCTACCCCACAGCGGGGCTGGAATGCGGCGGCGCGAGGAGTAATAGCGGATAGCCGGATCAAGCTTCTGAAAATTAAAAGTGGATGGGAAATATCATTTCAGGCAAAACCGGTGTTCCGTGTCGCAAGAGGCATAATTTACAACTAATTTCTGAAAATAAGTTTAATTCAATAAAAAATTTCTGTAACTGCTGTAACCTTTTTGATGTTTCCTACGTATAATATAATAGAAACTCTTTTTTGAGGATAAAATAGATGAGACAATTAAAAATCACTAAGCAGGTAACCAACAGGGAAACTGCTTCATTAGACAAGTATTTGCAGGAAATTGGTAAAGTGGAACTGATCACTGCGGACGAAGAGGTAGATCTGGCACAAAGGATCCGTGCAGGCGACAGAGCAGCACTGGAAAAATTAATTAAGGCCAACCTTCGTTTCGTGGTATCCGTGTCCAAGCAGTACCAAAATCAGGGTCTTTCTTTACCCGATTTGATCAATGAGGGGAATTTAGGACTTATGAAGGCAGCAAAAAGGTATGATGAAACTAGAGGTTTCAAATTTATCTCTTACGCGGTTTGGTGGATCCGTCAGTCGATCTTACAGGCTTTGGCAGAACAGTCGAGAATTGTAAGGTTGCCGCTGAACAAAATCGGTTCCATCAACAAGATCAATAAAGCGTACGCGCACCTTGAGCAGGAAAACGAAAGACCACCTTCCCCGGAAGAGTTGGCTGAAGTTCTCGATATGAGTGAAGAAGACATCAAGGAATCGATGAAAAACTCCGGAAGACACCTGTCGATGGATGCGCCTTTGGTAGAAGGTGAAGATTCCAATCTTTACGACGTACTGCGTTCAGGAGAATCTCCGAGCCCTGATAAAGATTTGATGCTGGAATCCCTTCAGATCGAAATTGAAAGAGCTTTGAATACCCTGACACCAAGAGAAGCGGATCTGGTAAGATTGTATTTCGGACTGAACGGGAAGCACCCGATGACGCTGGAAGAAATCGGTGAAACTTTCGACCTAACCAGAGAACGTGTTCGTCAGATCAAAGAAAAAGCGATCAAGAGATTGAAACACAATACCAGAAGTAAGATCCTGAAATCTTATTTAGGGAAGTAAATTTTTAACGAAACATACATAGGCGGAGCTTGATTTTCAGGCTCCGTTTTTTTATTTCTGCTGATGATGGTTACTTTATTTTAACACATTAGGCACAGAGAGATTTTTATTAGTTTGCGTAGAGGTTAGAACACATAAGATAAAAATCAAAGATTTTTAAACTTTAATGTCGCATTTTATGCAATATCAAATATCTTTGATTTTTTTGTCATTACATTTTTGTCTATGAATGAGGTTTACTTTTTTATCGGAGGATTGATCCTGATTTTTATTTTTGTAAATATTTTGATTTACTTTTTAAATAAAAATAAACACAAACGTTTTTTCAATTTTATCAGAGATAGAAAATACGATATCATCAGAAATGTGGAAACTGAGATTGAAGCGTATTCAAAATTAGGAGCAAAAATAAGTTATCGTAAAGGTGATATTGTTTTTCTGGATGATGAAATCTTTATTATTCCTTTCAACAAATCGATTATCCAACTTACCAAAAGCCAGGAAAACTTCCAGGGCGTTTTCTATAAATATTCTTATGACTTAAAGCAAAAAGTAAAAGAAAGGCTTGAAATAAAAAATTCTAATGGCAGCATTAAAGTATATCTTAATCTCAAAAATACCGGCTTTGATTTAGAAAATTATCTGAAGAAAGATATTTAACAAGGGTTTGTTTCGATTCTTATTTCAACAGCATAAACTTAACAGATAATTAACCGGAACGAAATCCCGTTTATCAAAGAATCCGATAGCTTCGCATCCAATTCAAAACAGCGTAAATTATTAATTATGATTCAGAAAAAATTTTTTGGATGGATGCTTTTGTGCGCCCTGACCGGCGTCGGATGTCAGAACAATGCCCTAGTATCAACAGAAGAAGAACCGTCTTTAAAGGTCAATACCGGCAGAGCATCTGTAGATACAGGCGTAAGTGTGAATGCTTATGTGGATACCAGCAACTACATCAATTCCGGTTTCAGTTTTTTAAATCCGTCACAGATCAATAAAAACCGCCAGGCTATAGGCGGAAGCGCTTATACCGAGGTCTACGGTTTCAATATTCCTGAAGAAAACAGGGTAAGAGGCATCCGCTGGAATACCGATGATGAAACGACACCGCTCTGGAGACCGCAGGGCATTGCGGGATTCAGCAAAGACGGGGTCCGTTATCTTTTGGTCAGCTGGTACGCCAAAGATGAAGCTGAAGTTAAAGGATCACGCATTACCCTGATCGACATCAGTCCGAGTTCGGGTACTTATCTTACCTACCGCCATATTCTGCTGGTGCAGCCCGATATTCCGGCAAACCCGACAGGCTACTCACAGTACGGTTCATACGCCCCGCTGAACGTTCATGCTGGTGGAATGGCTTATTTTAAGGGTAAAATATATATCAGCAGTACAAATTTGGGAGTCCGTGTATTCGATCTGAATAAAATTATTGAAGTGAGCACCGGCGATACCACCAATGACAAATGCGGTAAAGATTCCAACGGTAATTTATTCGCTTTCAATTACAGGTATATCCTGCCTCAAACGGGCTATCAGAAAATCAACAATGCCAATCCTTTCTCCACGATCCAGGTAAATGATGAAGGAACCCAGTTCTGGACCGGACAATATTATTCCGGCAGCGCTGACGCTTCCATCGTTCCTAAAGTCTTCGGATTTCCTGTGGATACAAACGGAACAATGCAGAATACAGGAATTGTATCGGTAACCCCAAAAAACAGCCTTTTTACCGATAACCATGCGCATGGAATACAGGGCGTATTCAGAAAAGGAAACCGGACCTGGCTTTCCTGTACCGGATCCCCGAGCAATTCGTACGGATCCAATGCCAGATTGGCCCGTTACACCGATGGCGCTGATGACACCGTGCGCTTTCGTTGGCCTTACGGAGCGGAATCCCTTTACTACGAATCCCAATATAATTACCTGTGGAGCCTGACCGAATTCGAACCCAACGCAGGCGCACAAAACGGCAGCCAGGTAAACCGGTGTATCTTTGCCGTTGATTTTTCCAAGTATGAATAGGAATTAAATAGGCTGGAAGAAGGATGCTGGAAGCTGGAGGTTTTTGTCAGTTTATATCAATATTAATCCGACGAAAATATCAATCTAACCTGTTGAAAGAAAACTTTCTTTGTAACAGAGCAAAAAATACCAAGGCCCCGGTTGAAACCCGGGGTTTAACGAAATCAGAAGACCGTAAAAAGCCATGAAGGGGCGCAACTGAAACAAGTTAAACCATCAAATTCACGTTAAATAAGAAGCTCCACTCATTATAAAATAACGTAATTTAAACTTCTTCAATAAGGAAATTTTAAAAATTTAAAATTTTAAGCTATCTTCAAGGCGTAATAAGGAAAAATGCATAAGAATTCAGAAGAAAACAAAATAGCAAGAGATAAAAACATTCTGGTTGTTTTAAACAACCGTCAGGAAATCAACGCAGAGCTTCAGTATATTACCGATAATTTCTGCGGAACTGTAGTTGATGACTTAAATGCGGATTTTAATGATAAAAAAATATACATCTGCGGGGATTTAAATAACCTTATTGAAAGCAGCCGTTTCCTTCATATTATCAAAGAGTTGTCGGTAAATTACGAAAACGTTCCTAAAGGGAAATCAGAAATGGTAAGTATCGGAGCGGTTCCAGTGATCGTCAGCAATGCAGGCGTATATTTCCGGAAGCTTTTTCACGAAGGAAATATTTTTGAAAAGGTAAAATCCGAACATTGTTTTCAGGAACTTACCGAATCTAATAAAGAAGCAAAAGCATTAAGGAAAGGCATCTATCTCAGTAAAGTGACCAAAGAATCCGGTGAAGAAGAAGTCCTGCACTTTAATCTTCTCCGGTGCTCCAGTAATCTGACAGGCCCAACCGATAATTTCAGAGAAACAGACCGCAAAATTATCGCTCTGCTGAATCAATGTGCAGAGGAAACTTTTGAATACAAAACCGATCTGAATCATGCTTTGGTGCAGATCTATGAAAATAAAAAGAAAACATCGGATGCTGAAAAGGAATCTAAAGCCAAGATTAAAGCGCATTCCGACAAAACGAAGGATATGCCGAAAGAAGGGCTGATCGCGTTCTGTACTTTTTATGACGATTCCAATTCCAAGCATTTGAAGCCATCGGAAACGGACCGGTTTGACGTTTGCTATAAGCAGACCAGCGCACTGACAAGACTTCATTTCAGACTCAAGAAAACTGTTGAAGACCAATCCCTGGAAAAAGAATTTACGGTGACTCTATATCCGGATTCCGCATTCATTATTCCGTTATCTACCAACAGGCTGTACACGCATGAGATCCGCCCTTCTATTCTGGGGGTTGATCAGATTCAGATAAGGATGGGTTATGTCGTCCGCTGTTCAAATCTTGAAGCGATTTACAAGGATAGCCATACCTACATTAAAGAAAATGATGAGTACATTAAACTGGAACAAATGACACCAGAAATGCAGGCAGAGCTGCGGAATTCATATTATGAAGAAAACATGACGGAAAATATGGTGGAATACAAGAGAACGCATTTCAGCATGAATCTGGGGGATTATGAAAAACCTTTGCTGTAATGAATGTCTACGGGTTTTATAAAATAACATTGCCGGCAGAGCAGAATTTATTTAAAAGTCTGATGCATTCCGCTGACTTTGAAGCCACGGGAAAAGGCAGATTAGGAAATCATCTTGTAGAAGAAGCCCATGGAAATATAGCGGTTGTAAGGACAACAACACGCTACAGTATTCCTGCGAATTTATTTTCGGATGTTCATTATTCGGTTATCGAAGAAATCAACAAAATTATTTCAACCGCAAATACAGCATTGCCGGAACAGGATTTTAACAATGCCTTGATCGAAGTATATGATCTCTCCTATTCCAAAATGGGATTTCATTCCGACCAGGCGCTCGACCTGGAAGATCATTCTTTTATTGCTTTGTTTTCTTGTTACGAAAACCCTGATATCCTGCAGGAAAATCAGGTAAGGAAACTGGTCTTAAAAAACAAAATTACAGAAGAGGAATCTGAAATTGTACTGGATCATCATTCTGTCGTTTTATTTTCAATAGAGACCAATAAAAAATTCCAGCATAAAATTATTCTGGATTCAAGGCAGAGTCCTAAAGATTATCACAATAACAGATGGCTTGGGATGACTTTCAGAACCTCTAAAACTTTTATAAAATTTGAGGATACTCAACCTTGTTTCCTGAACGGAGAATTACTGATCCTTGCTGATGAAGAGAAAGAAAAAGAATTTTTCCATCTGCGCGGCCAGGAAAACCGGTCTTTGGACTTTGTCTATCCTAAATTATCTTACACCATAAGTCCTGCTGATCTTCTGATCCCTGAAAACAAGAATAAACCATAAATACGACCATGAGAAAAACATTATTTACGTCCACTCTATTTTTATTATTTTTTTCCTGCGAAGAAAACAGACCTGGAAATAAACCGTTGATTGAAAATGCCGTTGATAATACAGATTCATCTTTGAAAGGTTCATTTGAGAGCAGCCGATATGATGATAATATGATCGATAAAATTTATTCTGAATTAATTAGAAATGATAAAAAATTATCTGCTCTTGACAATAAAATTCTAAAAATCCATGAAGAGGAATCAAAAGTTATTCAACAGTACAAAAATATTTTCATTAAATCCGATGCTTATTATCGTGATGCCAGGAGTCAGAGCAGTAGCATAACGGATTCGCTTCTGAAGCATCAAGTTGAAAATCAGATTAAATTAAGCGCTGAAAAATATAATTTAAAAATAAAGGATATTAAAAATTTGATTTCCCGGATTTCTAAAAATACGGAGATGATAAATAATTTATATACCCTCTTCAAAATCAGAAAGACCCTTCCTGAAATTGAAAAATACCAGAATGCCCATCCTTTGAAAACCGACAGCCTGGAGCATTTCATCGGGAAACAGAACCAATTGCTGGCCGAGCTAAAAAATGTAAAATAATGAATTCCATTTCCATCATCGGAGCCGGGATCGGAGGTTTAACCCTCGCCAATATCCTGAAAAAACATAACCTGGATTTTAATCTCTACGAATCTGCCCAGGAAATAAAACCGGTGGGCTCCGGGATTATGATGGCCATCAATGCCATGCAGATTTTTGACAAGCTCGGACTGAAAGAGCAGATCGAAGAAGCCGGCCATAAAATCCACAGTGTTTCCGTTACTGATCAGCATCTGAAAAATATTTCGACCACCAATGTCCTAGCTCTGGAAAAGAAATACAATTCCTGCAATGTGGCCATCCACCGTGCTGATCTGCAGAGAATCCTGGCAGAAAACATCGGTTTTGAGAATATTAATCTTCAGCATTCTTTGGTTACAATTCAGAAAAAGAAAAATTACCTTCTTCAATTTGCAAACGGCAATGAAATTGAAAGCAGGATTGTTTTCGGAGCCGACGGAATCCATTCAAAAATCAGGACGCAGATGTTGAAGACCGGGAAAATCCGGGATACCGGGCAGATGTGCTGGCGCGGTCTTGCAGAGTTTGACCTGCCGGAAAAATACAACCGGGAAGCCGTTGAAGCCTGGGGAAAAGGAAAACGTTTCGGATTTGTAAAGATGACCGGCAAAAAGATATACTGGTATGCCGTTATTAATAAAAGATTGCATAAGCGTTACCGGAACACGGCAGAAAATTTTCATGGTTTTCATCCGATGATTATCGATATCATCCAGGCTACTCTGCCCGAAAGTATTATCATGAATGATCTCACCGACCTGGCCCCCATTCCGAAATGGTATTCAGATAGCTTGTGCCTGATCGGTGACGCCGCACATGCCACGACCCCAAACCTCGGCCAGGGTGCCTGCCAGTCGATTGAAGACGCCTATGTCATCGGAAAATTGTTGGAGCGTACGGACGATTTTAACCAAATTTTTGAGGAATTCCAGAAAATCAGAAGAAACAAGGTTGATTACGTGGTGGATACCAGCTGGAAAATCGGGCAGTTCTCCCAATGGGAAAAAGCAACGGCTCTGAGGAATTTCCTCATGCGAATGGTTCCGGAACGTTTCAACCGGAAACTGGTTAAACGGGTTGTGGAACTGGAAATGTGATAGGCTGGAAGAAGGAAGCTGAAGGATGGAAGTTCTCTTGTTTATAGAACAGGTTTTCATTCGCACTTAAATTTTTATCATTTTGTCCAGCCAATTATTTATGAAAATAAGTAAGAACACTGGAATATTAGTTTAAAAAACACGAAATTTGCACCTATGAGCATTCAGGAAAATTACAACGATATCAAAAGTCAGCTTCCTTCCGGGGTACAGCTGGTTGCCGTTTCAAAAACCCACCCGGTTTCGGCCATTCAGGAAGTTTATGATCTGGGACAAAGGGTTTTCGGGGAAAATAAAGTTCAGGAAGTAACGGAGAAATACCCGCTCCTTCCGAAAGATATCCAATGGCACCTCATCGGGCATCTTCAGACCAATAAGGTAAAATATATCGCCGGATTCATAGACACCATCCAAAGTGTGGATTCTGAAAAGCTGATCCGCGAAATCAATAAGGAAGCGGGAAAAAACAACCGCACGATCAATGTTCTGCTCCAGGTGAAAATCGCTGAGGAAGAAAGTAAATTCGGACTGGAAATCGGTGAAGCCAGAGATCTGTTTGAACAATACCTAAATGGAGCGTTTCAGAATATTAAAATCACCGGATTAATGGGAATGGCTACTTTCACAGATAACCGGGACCAGATCAGGAAGGAATTCCTGACCCTGAAAAAACTTTTTGACGAATTAAATCAACTGAAAAAGCTGGAAACCCTATCCATGGGCATGAGCGATGACTTCCCGCTGGCTATTGAATGCGGGGCCAATTCCATACGCGTCGGCTCGGCCATTTTCGGGAGAAGAGATTATTCCCAATAGTGGATTAGGTACGGTTTTTGCTAATAATTCAATCTAAAAAATCTAAATTTGCAACTATGCAAAAAATCCTTATTGTAGAAGACGAAAAAGCCATCTCAGGAGTACTTCAAAGTATCCTTTCTGACGAACTTACCGAATATGAATTTGTAATCGCCGAAGACGGACTTGAAGGTTATAAGCAAATCGAAAAAGAAGATTTCGCGTTGATCATTTCCGATATCAAAATGCCAAAACTTTCCGGAACCGAACTTTTAAAACAGAGTCTGGCGCTAAAACCGGAATCCACCTTCATCATGATCTCCGGACACGCGGACATCGATTCTGCCGTTTCCTGTCTGAGAGAAGGGGCTTATGATTTCATATCCAAACCAATTGACATCAACCGATTGATTACCAGTGTAAAAAATGCTTTGGCTAAAGAAACGCTGAAGAAAGAAAACAAAAACCTTCAGACGGAAAATAAAACGCTGAAGAAAAAGGTAAACAAAAAGTACCAGATGATCGGTGAATCGGCAGGTCTGAAGAAAATCCAGGAGATGATCGAAAAAGTTGCCGTGTCTGATGCAAGGGTTTTGATTACGGGGCCTAACGGTGCCGGAAAAGAGCTGGTAGCCCATGCGATCCACAACCAGAGTGACCGGGCAAGAGGTCCGATGGTGGAAGTAAACTGTGCGGCCATCCCTTCAGAACTGATCGAGTCCGAGTTATTCGGGCATGTCAAAGGATCTTTTACAGGTGCCATCAAGGACAAGCAGGGAAAATTCGAACAGGCCAACGGCGGTACGATTTTCCTGGATGAGATCGGGGATATGAGTTTAATTGCCCAGGCAAAAGTTCTGAGAGCGCTTCAGGAAAGCAAAGTTTCTCCTGTAGGAAGCGATAAGGAAATAAAAGTTGACGTGAGGGTTCTTGCCGCAACCAATAAAAATATGCAGAAGGAAATTGAAGCAGGAAGATTCAGAGAAGACCTTTACCACAGACTTTCTGTGATTGAAATCTATGTTCCGCCTTTGGATGAAAGAAAAGAAGACATCAGGCTTCTGGTTGAACATTTTTCCGGAATAATTTCTGATGAGCACGGTACGGCTATGAAAAAGTTTGATGATAAGGCTATTGATGCGTTGAAAGCATTGTCATGGACCGGAAACATCAGAGAGCTGAGAAACGTTGTGGAAAGGCTGATCATTTTAGGAGGAAATACGGTTTCTGCCGATGACGTTGCAAGTTTTGTAAGGAAATAATATACTTATTACTTTAATAAATTATGAAAATTGCAGTATCCTTACTGCAATTTTTTTTTGACTAAACTATAACTAAGTGGCTAATAGCAATTAGCTTTTTGCTACTGGCTTTACATTCAGAATTTTAAATTCAAAAACGTATTGTTAAATTATTTCAAAAAACTTATGAATTAAACCGTTATGAAATTTTTAGATAAAAACTATACCAAAGAATGCCTGACCCTGGCATTGCCGGTTATGCTGACCCAGGTAGGACAGGTTTCGGTAAACCTCTTCGATAACATCATTGTCGGAAATCTTTTGGGCGCTGATGCCCTGGCTTCCGTCTCATTGGGAAATGCTGTGTTTTTCTCCATGTTTGTCCTGGCGCTCGGATTCTCTTTTGCCATTCCGCCGCTGGTTTCCCAGGCACACTCCCAGCACGATCATCAGACCATCAATTCAGTTTTCAGCCATGGCTTTGTCATCAATATGACCGTGGGAATTTTACTGATGGGAATCTTGCTGTTGGGAATGCCGCTGCTGTACCGATCCGGACAGCCGGAAAAGATCATTCCTGACACCGTCGATTTCCTGACGATCATGGCCATCAGTATTGTTCCGTTTATGGCGTTCCAGACCTTACGGGAAGTTTCAGAAGGATTGTCGTATACCATCGGGGTAACGAAGGCTACGATTATTGCCAATGTCATAAACATCGTGCTGAACTATGTATTCATCAAAGGACTGTTCGGACTACCGCCGATGGGTGTAAAAGGTTCGGCATTAGCCAGCCTGATTGCGCGGATCTTCATGGTTGTTTTTCTTTATTTTGTTCTGCTGAATGAAAAGAAAACAAGACAGTACATCAAAGATTTCTCTCTAAAAATCCAGGTGTTCAGCAAAAAGATGTTTGAAAAAATGATACGGCTGGGATTCCCGACGGCATTGCAGATGTTCTTTGAAGTGACCGCTTTTGCCGGGGCTGCCTTTATCTGCGGACTGATCTCGGCACATGATATTGCTTCCCACCAGATTGCGCTGAGCATGGCTTCCTTTACCTTTAATCTGTGCATCGGCTTCAGTGTCGCTTCCACGGTTATGATCGGAAGAAAAGTGGGTGAAGGAAATTTTGTAGAGCTGAGAAAAGTCGGCATCAACAATCTGAAGATCGCTTTTATCTTCATGTGTATCTGCGGGATCATTTTTGTTCTCGGCCGGAATATCCTACCGACTTTCTTTACCAAAAAAGAAGAGGTTGAAGTCATTGAACTGGCAGCGAAATTAATGATCATCGCCGCCTTATTCCAGCTGTCGGACGGCATACAGGTAACGGCTTTGGGAATGCTGAGAGGATTGCAGGATGTGAAGATCCCGTCCATCTACACCTTTATTGCTTATTGGATCATTACCATCCCATTGGGATATCTGCTTTGCTTCACTTTAAAAATGGGTGCTTTCGGGATGTGGATTGCGCTCGGACTCGGACTGACCATCTCGGCAGTGATGCTCGTGAAACGGTTCCTGAATTTGTCTGCGAGAAGAATTAAGCAGAATGTATAATATGAAAGCGGTCCTTGTGGATCGCTTTTATACTTATATTTGTTATCTATTTTTAATTAAATGGATTTAACATTGCGTGATTTCAGAAGGCTTGCCTTATCTTTTGATCCTTCTTTTTCTAGATTAGAAAACATTATTGAAGGTTTACATAATAGTCTTGAACATCTATATGGTTCTGAATTATGTATTGATTGGCATGGTACAATGGATGAGAAGCATGAGCGTGAAACAATTTACAGGTTAGCTGTTCTGGCTTTTGAAACTTATATTATCTCAAGTGCTGCAGGTTTATGTAAAGAGGATGAAAATTCACAACAATTCTATGACCTCTTGCCAGATGTTGTATTGGTTCTTGCTCTATCGGATTATATTACTTCAAAAATAGATAATTACAAAAATGTTTTAAAAAATATGCTTTGGATATTACTGATTATCCTATCTACAATGCTATCAAAATCTTAAATAAAGATAGAAATTTAATTCAGATTACTAAAGTTTTAAAGTCATGGAGAAATCAGATTGTCTACATTCAATATCCGGTTGATCCAATTGATTAGATTTAAATAAAAATTTTCTGTGAATACTTCTTCGCTTACTCTTTTTTTAAAAACTATCCTACTCTTTTACCCAAAATCACCAGCGTCCGCTCTACCCCATCCAGCACCGCAACATCAGGAAATACTCCCCAGTCTTCAAAGCCGAAATGACGGAATAATTTCAGGCTGGGTTCATTATGCAGAAAAATAAATCCCAATAATGTTTTCACGTCAAACTTGGATGCATTATCAATACAATATTGCAACACTTGTTTTCCATAACCTTTGCCGCGGGAATTTTCGTCCATGTAAATGCTGAGCTCTACCGTTCCGTTATAGGCAGGTCTTCCGTAAAATGAAGAAAAACTAACCCATCCCAGTACAGTGCCCTGCTGGTCTTCGATCATCCAGAGCGGCCTTTTGTCAGGCGTATGCTCATGAAACCACTGAACCCTGCTTTCCACGGTAATGTTATCCGTATCGGCAGTGACCATTCTTGAAGGAATGATCGAGTTGTAAATTTCTACGATCTTCGGTAAATCTTCCGGCGTCGCATCCCTGAATTTCAGTTCTTCCATTGGTATTGGCATTTGTGCAAAGATACGCGAAGATTTTCCAGCTGCCTATACCCTATTCTTCAGAATTGTTTTCCTGCAGTTCTTTCAAAGCACGGTTCAGGCTTCTCACCGTAATGCCGAGGTAAGCGGCCATATCTTCTTTGGAGATTTCCATCTCCTTTGATTTTACTTCCAGAAGCTGGGAAAGCGTATGCTCTGTCGTGTGAAGCTGTTGATAGGAAGCCCGGCTTGACGTATTGACAATCCGTTCGGCGAAAACATCCAGCAGCAGATTGTTCAGCGTCAGGTCATTTTTGATCAGTGACTGGAAATACGGGATCGACATGGAATAAACGGTTACTTCTGTAATGGCTTCAATGCTGCACAGGCACGGCACATTTTTAATAACCTCGATTTCACCGACGATCTCCCCTTTTCCGAGAAATTCAACAATATATTCCTTGTCGTTTTCTTCCACGAAATAGCACTTTGTAATGCCGCTTTTAATCAACATAATCTTCGTGGAGATTTCGTTCTGGGTTAATATCTTATCCCCTTTTTCAAAAGGCTTTAACACAATATTGCCCTGATGATCCTGCCGGGTGTAAAGCTGCTCTAAATAATCCAAAAATGGCTGATTGGTACGTAACATATTCTCGGTTGGGACAAATGTCCTTTTCTTATTTATTTTTTATACTGAATTTTGACGGCAGAAAAATACAAAAACTAAAGTAAATACAATATGAATAATTCGATAACCACCATCGCATTTGATGCTGACGATACCCTTTGGATCAATGAGCCTTATTTTCAGGAAGCCGAAAACAGGTTTTGTGAACTGCTGGAAGATGATCTGCCGCAGCATTCTGTTTCCCAGGAATTGTTTAAAACCGAAATGCAGAACCTTCATCTGTACGGATACGGGATCAAAGGATTCATGCTGTGTATGGTAGAGACAGTATGCCGGATTTCGAAACATACTGCTTCTATGGAACTCATCCGCAAAACCCTTGAAATCGGCCATGAACTGTTGATGAAACCGGTTGAACTTCTGGACGGAGTAACAGAAACGCTAGAAAGTTTAAAAGGAAAATACCGGTTGGTTGTGGCAACAAAAGGTGATTTGCTGGATCAGGAACGCAAACTGAAAAAATCCGGACTGCAGGATTATTTCCACCATATTGAAATCATGAGCGACAAAAAGGAAAGTGATTACCGAAAATTGTTAAAACACTTGGATTGCCAACCGGAGCACTTTCTCATGCTGGGAAACTCCATCAAATCGGATATTTTACCGGTATTGGAGATCGGAGGTTCAGCCGCCCATATTCCGTATCATGTCACCTGGACCCATGAACAGCAGGATCTTCAGATTGAACATGAAAACTTTTTGGAATTTAAAAATATTAAAGAAATTTTGAATTATTTGTGAATTAAACCTCGTAATTGTCCTCTCTACAGCGAATCTAAATATAGTCTTAGAAAAGCGTATTGATCCCTGAGGAAATCGTTGCGTTCCCGGAGCTGATTTTCCAGATGACGCAGATTTTTTGATCATTACAATACCCAACATTCTATTTGTCATTCCCGCAGGGAATCTGAATATCGTATTAGAGATTCGCATGGAAAGATTCCTGTATAGATTCCTATAAAATGACAAACTGTACGTTTAGTTTTCAAGCTAAGTTTCTTTAACAAACAAAAACCCGCTCTTTTTGAGCGGGTTTCAGCATTTATTTCTTCAGACATTTCTCCAGGAACTGGTCCTGTTCCCAAAGCAAATGCAGGATATTTTCTTTGGCGGCATATCCATGAGCCTCTTTAGGCAGCAGCACCATCTTCACCGGAGCGCCCAGGTTTTTCAATGCCTGGAAGTACCGTTCCGTCTGTAAGGTGAAAGTTCCGGGGTTGTTATCCGCATCACCGTGAATCAGCAGCAAAGGCGTTTTCATTTTATCGGCATTCATGAATGGCGACATGGTGTTGTAAATTTCCGGAACATCCCAGTAATTTCTCTGCTCGCTCTGGAAACCGAATGGGGTCAGCGTCCGGTTATAGGCACCGCTCCGGGCAATTCCGCAGGCAAACAGCTTGGAATGCGTCAGAAGGTTAGCCGTCATGAAAGCACCATACGAGTGTCCTCCTACCGCTACCTTTTTCCGGTCGATATAACCCAACTGATCCACCGCGTTGATTGCGGCTTCGGCATTGGCTACCAACTGTGGAATGAAGGTATCGTTCGGTTCGGTTTTGCCCTCACCGATAATCGGGAATGCGGCATCATCAAGTACCGCATATCCTTTTGTCGTCCAGTACACAAAAGAACCGTACGAAGGGAATGTAAAATCATTCGGGTTCTGGTTGTTCTGTCCGGCTGTATTTTTATCTTTGTATTCGGTCGGATATGCCCAGATCAGCAACGGCAGCTTCTCCGTTTTAGCCTTGCGGTCGTAGCTGGCAGGAAGGTAAAGTGTTCCCGTTAAAGTAACTCCGTCATTCCTTTTATAGGTAATCACTTCTTTATAAACATCCTTAATGCTTTCAAACGGATTGGCAAAATTGGTTACCGCTTCCGCTTTGCCGGATTTAATACTTTTTTTAAAATAATTCGGGTACTGGCTGGAAGACTGCTGGATCGTGAGCACTTCACCCCTGGAAGGATTCAGAATATTGATGATCTCTTCTTTGCTGTTTTTAAGATTGGAAGTATACAGCCTCTTTTTCTTCAGGGTTTTCATATCCATCTCATCCAGAAAAGGATGCTGCCCGTCTTTGGTGAACCCTGCTCCGATGAGGTAAGATTTCCCGCCTTTCATATCCACGACATATCTTCCGTACTGATTTTTCGTCGTGTTGAAATTTCCGGGATCGCTGTAAATATCCTGATAATTCCTGTTTTCCAAAACTTTTGATTCTCCGGTACTAAGGTCTACCAGATAAGAGGTGGTATTTCTCGTATCGTACCAGCCTTCCGAAACAATGGCATAATGATCGTTGGTCCAGCTTACATTTTCATACCGCTGTCTGGTTTTGAAAAAAGATTTCGGCGCATTGGTAAAAGGTGCTTCCCAGGTAAAGACCTTATCCCTGTAATCGGCTACTTTCGACTGGTCACCACCGTCCAGCGCTTCGGTATAAACCAGAGTGGCCGGCATATCGCTTCTCCAGCCCATATCCCTTTTTCCAATACGTACCGAAGAGAAACCTTTCGGCATGATTTCATTCAAAGGAATTTCGTTTACTACTTTTACCGTATTTCCGTTCATATCGTAAACGGTGGTCGTCATCGGGAACCGGCTCAGCGGAACGATGTAGGAGAATGGTTTTTTAAGGGTTGTTGCCATCAGGTAATTTCCGTCCGGCGAGAAGCTCAGTCCGGAATACAGATCCTGATCCTTTACTTTTTTTAAACTTCCGTTAAGATCAACGTTATAAACTTCTGAAGCGGTCAGGATTTCAAAATTCTTTTCGTCCTGAGGATTTTTCAGCAGGTCCTGGTAGGTTCTGTTCTGCGAAACTTTCCCGTCGGCGGTTGATACGATCGGACCTGTCGGAAGGTCTTTGCCGGCATCAATCAGGGTTCCTCTGTTTTGAGGAAGTGTTTTGATCAGCAAATGCTGAGAATCTTTATACCACAAATATGGACTGCCAAGATTCGCATTTAAATTATCGGAAGTAATTTTTTTGGCAGCAGCCGTTTCCAGATCGACGATCCATAATTCCACGCCTTTATTGGTCGTATGGGTAAAAGCCAGCTTCTTTTCGTCCGGTGAAAATGACGTGTAGGCAATTTTAGGATTTGCCGGTAAATTCTTAACCTGAGCTTCCGTTCTGTCATTCATTTTTCTAACCTTCAGATTATTGACGTAGGTCATCGAGCTTGAAATATTGATTACCGGATTGATTCTTAGGCCACCCAGTTTCATTTCCTGCTGGCTCAGATCCTCCAATGTCTTATAAGTAGGACGATAAGTGAAAACGATCCAGTCTTTTTTACTGTTCATTAAAACACCGGGAGGCCTTTCATAATCTGCAAGTTTTAAAATCTCCGCAGACGGTTTCTGGTAGGTAATACTTTCCTGCGCATCGTAAAAATTCAGAAATGCAAGAAGGCATATGGTTAGTTTTATCTTCATAATAATTCGGTTTCCACGAATTTAATGAATTTTATTCCGATGGCAAAAGGTTGTAGGTTTTGAGTTTTTCAGAAGTATTAAGTTTATTGTATTGAGAATGATTAAAACAGGATTGAATTTTTATCTTGTTAACGTGAACGCAAACCTTGAAGGTTTAGACCAGAATAAATTCAAATCAAATCAAACTTTTAGACTTTCAAATGGTAGGCCTAATTCCTATACAAGCCGTCATTAAAAAAGAGCGATAAAAAATTACCGCTCTTTTTATATATTTTAAATTGAATTACCAGTCATTGGCTCTTTTCCGTTTTTCGATCATATAATCTACGGAGACCTTTCCCACGCCGAATACCATCAGCAAAAGATAAACTGCAAGGTAAACCAGGCTCATTTCCTGTTTGGCGAAAGGATCTGCTGCATGGACTACAAATCCGGCAATGACCATCGTAAAGATGAGAAACCCCAATGCGATTCTAGAGAAAAGCCCCAGGATCAGAAAGATGGAACATACAAATTCAGCAAAAACCGTAAGTCCCAGAGTCAACTGCGGACCCATTCCCAGGAAATCGTAGAAATCACTTTTTCCGTCAATCAGCATCTGCAGCTTTGGGAATCCGTGGGACAGCATGGCAAAACCGATGAACACCCTCACCACCAATAAAGCAATATCTTTTACCACCGAATCAGAATTTGTTGAGCTTGTGTAGTTCATTGAAAGAGATTTAAATTTAAAGATAACACAAATCTTTTAATACAACGGCTTTCAGGTCCTTTTTAGTCTACCGGTACCCGAAATTTTTCAGGTCTCTGTCGTTTTTTCTCCAGTCTTTTTTCACTTTTACGAAAAGATTCAGGTGAATTTTCTTGTTGAAGAATTTCTCCAGGTCCATTCTCGATTCGGTTCCTACTTTTTTAATGGCTTCCCCTTTATGACCGATAATAATCCCTTTTTGGGTATCGCGCTCGACATAAATAATGGAATCGATAAAAATAATTCCTTCTTTTTCCTTAAACTGTTCCGTAACCACTTCTACGGAATAGGGAATTTCTTTTTCGTAGTTCAGTAAAATTTTCTCACGGATGGCTTCATTGACGAAGAACCGTTCCGGCTTGTCCGTGTATTGGTCTTTATCGTAATACGGCGGGTTTTCCGGCAATAAAGATTTAATCTTCGGCAGGATGATATCGGTATTAAAAGCGTTCAATGCGGAAATAGGCAGGATTTCCGCTTTCGGGATCCTTTCATGCCAGGTTTCAACGAGCTTTTCGAGGCCTTCCTGGTTGGTCTGGTCTACTTTATTTAACAACAATAAAACAGGTACCGGAATTTTATTCAGTTTATCGATCAGAAATTCGGAAGGTTCGGCTTTATCGGTTACATCCACAATAAACAAGAAAACATCGGCATCCTGCAGGGAATCCTTTACAAAATCCATCATTTTTTCCTGAAGTCCGTACTTGGGATCGAGTACCCCCGGCGTATCGGAAAATACGATCTGCAAATCTTCCTCGTTATAAATTCCAAAAATCCGGTGGCGTGTAGTCTGAGCCTTCTGGGTAACAATCGCCAGCTTCTCTCCCATCAGTTGGTTCAACAAGGTAGATTTTCCGGCATTCGGCTTTCCGACAATATTTACAAATCCTGCTTTGTGCATAAAATAATATTAAGAAGTGCAAAGTTAATAAAACTAAACCGGTCTTTCGGCTAAACGTAAAGATTTAAACCAAAAAGCCCTTCCCAAAACTTGGAAAAGGCTTTTCATCAGTTGTATTTCTGTTTAATTTAGAGACAATGGCTCTTAATAAATTGCAGGCTTCCTTCAGCAAGTGCGTTTGCATCGTGTGGTGATTTCTGCCATAAGGAAACCATCTGCTGCATGCCGGGTACCGAAGATGAAAAGTTTTCCAATACAAGATTCCCTTCAAAATCAATTTCCTTTAAGGCAGCGAATAACTGATCCCAGTTTACAGTGCCTTCTCCGAGCATGCCGCGGTGTGATTCCGTCATGTGGATATGCTTAAGTTTTTTTCCGGCCAGAACAACGGGGTCATAAAAATTGTTTTCCTCAATATTCATATGGAAAGTATCCAGATGCAGGAACAGGTTTTCCCTGCCTGTTTTTTCAATCAGATCCAAAACGTTCTGCGCTGTGTTGCAGACGTAGGTTTCATAACGGTTGATCGGTTCAATTCCGATATTTATGCCTTTTTCTTTGGCATAATCTGCAACCTGGCTCCAGACCTGCGTGATGATTTCTACCTCATTTTCCGTTAAAGGATTTCCGGAAAAAACACCGATTCCGCCGTGAAGGACACCGCCTAAAAAATCCGTTTCCAGTTCGGAAGCTTTATCAACAGCCTGCTTGATCAGACTTTCAGCGGTTTCCGGATAGGATGCAACATGTGCTTCTTTAGGAAGGTTCAGCGAGCAAACTACGTCAAGCTGATTGTTTTTAAGCTGCTGCTTTACTTCTTTGGCATTAAATTCCATGGAAGGCGGAAGCAGAATCTCAATAAGGTCGAATCCTGCTTTTGCCGTTTTTTCAATGGCATATTTTCCAGCTTCGGGATTCCACACCGGCGTGATCCAGGAAAGCAGTGACGCTCCAAATTTTATCTTCATATCTTCAATTATTTATTTTAAAATACCCACCATTCTGCTCTTACGCCGAGATACGTTCCGAACCTTTTGGCTCCAGACTGCTGCAGGAAAGGCGAATACAGGCTGTTCATGGCATGATCGTTATATCTTGAAACCTCTGCAATAAACCGGATGTGCGGCCTTGCCCAAACGCTTCTCTCCGCTGTCGGAACAATTGTAGGAGCCAGTACCAGTTTTACCATGGAAGAAGGATCCTGGATCCCGTCTTTCCGCTGGGCATAATGCAGTTCGGTAACGATGTGGAACCAGTTGTTGAAATAATAGGTAGCTCTTACCCCGGTATTAAATTCAGATTTCCGGTTGAAAATTTCCCTTTTATAATAGTCCATGGCTTTATCATCGCTGGATGCGCCGCCTTTGCTTTTCGTAAAAACGGCATATCCGTTTAAAGACCAGCGGTCGGAAAGGTTTAGTAAAATATGTTCAACCGCGGTTAAAGAGTAAGCGCCGTTGTACGTTCCTTTTACCTCGTCGGGAGCACCATAGGTTCTCCAGGTCTGGGTATTTCCGCTGTCTCCACCGTTGGCAATTCCTGCTCCGTAGCGGACAGAAATCTGGTTAAAAGAGCCGGGTAATCGTGTTTTCAGTGTAGAGTTCAGCTTAGCTCCCAATACCCAGCCGTAATCGGCCGGATACTGCTCTACGGAATTTTTTCCTGATTTATCTACGGTATGGAATTCCGCCAGCAATTTTACCTTATGATCATTGTTTTTAAATGGGATGATCTGTTCCAGTACAAACACTTCCCGTTGCCTGTAAATCAGGTTTTTTCCTCCGCTGATGACATTGGTATAAGAATAGGGGGTTGAGTTGCTCGCTGCGGTATCGATGGCTGCAGGAAAAAACATGGAAAACCTCGTGTTCTTGTGCCTGACGCCCCAGCCCGTTGCCGAATGGTCATCAAAATAAAAGTAATCGGCAATATGCACATCATCGAAACGGAGCCAGCGTGATCCGGCCCACACGTCCCAGTCGCTGCCCATGATGTTCCGTGCTTCCACAAATGCTTCCGGAAGAGCAACAATCATCCCCTGGTTCGATTTGGTATCTACATTTCCCAGGAAAGTACCTCCTGAATAAAAGCTCAGCCTGGCCTGCATATCAATTTTCGTTTTCTTGGCGCTGTCGCCCACCACCGGAGTGAAATGAAAAGCCGGCAGAAAATCCACATAATCTCCCTGATCCATTCTTCCGCCCAGCGATCCCTGGTTGTTAAGATTCAACTGCCTGCCCGTACGGCCGTCTGCATTCGGGGAATATCCTGCTCCGATCCGGCCCGTGGTCCCGAATGAAAACTTCTGGTTGGTAATAACGATCTGCCCGTACGAAAACTGGCTGAAGATCAACAGCAGTAACAGACCGCTTTTTAATAGGTTGCTTTTCACCATTTGCATTTTATTTTAAGGTTTTCGGCTTGTAGAATTTCACCGCAAACAGAATGATGATGACGTAGCAGATGATCGGCAGAAGGTAAGCATGGGCAACATCCGTCTCTGCAATTTTGCCCATGATCGGCGTGAAAAATGCGCCACCGAACATCGCCATTACAAGGAAAGAAGAAGCCTGCTGAACTTTTCCACCCAATTTCTTCAGACCTAAACTGAAAATCGTAGGGTACATCACGCTCAGGAATAAATTAAGTAAAATCAGACTGATAAACGATACCCATCCGAAGCTTTGGGAGATAATCAGACAGAGTACGATATTGCAGGCCGTGAAAATAGCAAGCACCTTATTCGGAGCAATGTATCTCATCAAGAATGTTCCTATGAACCTTCCGATCATCATCATCGCCATGCTCAGGGAGAAATAATAAGAAGCCTGCGTTTCCTGAAGATGCATTTTTTCCACTCCGTAATTGATGAAAAACGCCCACGTTCCGCCTTGTGCAGCGATATTGAAAAACTGTGCGATCACGGCAAATACAAAGTGTCTCTGCTTCCAGAGCGGCGCACCCGTATTTACTTTATCGTGATGGTGGTCTTCGCCGGTGGCATGTTCAAGGATTTCCGTTTCTTCAGCGTGCGGGTCTTTCAGATCCGGCACTTTGATAAAAGCGAAAATAAATACCAGTACCAACACCACAATTCCGATGCAGGTATACAGTGTTTTCACGGAATCCAGGGACTGGTCGCTGCCGGTTCCGCTGAAGATAAAAAATCCGCCCAGCAATGGCCCTACAATCGCGCCTAATCCGTTGAAAGACTGTGCAAAGTTAACCCTCTGGTCACTCGTTCTTTCATCACCAAGCGACGCCACGAAAGGATGTGCTACGGTTTCCAGGGTGGCCATTCCTAAAGCGAGGATGAAAAGTGCCACGCGGAAAAAGTCGAAGGAAGCCCTATTGGCTGCCGGAACGAAAAGGAAACATCCTCCCGCAAACAAGGTCAGACCTAAAATAACGCCCATTTTGTACCCGAATTTTTTCATAAAAAGCCCGGCGGGAATGCCCATCAGTGCATAGGCTCCGAAAATAGAAAGCTGCACCAGTCCGGATTCGGATTTGGAGATATGCAGGACATTCTGGAAATGTTTATTCAGGACGTCGCCCATCGTAAGGGCAATGGCCCAGAAAAAAAACAGGGAAGTTACAAAAGCCAGTACCACGAGATACTTCTTTTCGGTAAATTTTGCCGATTTCATAAGTATGTTTTTAGAAATTAAATTATAATGAATATTAATCATGCAGTTCCGGTAAGACACAGGCTAATATACCCCTGCTTCTGTATGGATGCAGGAAAAATAGAAACCTGAAAATTAAAATGTATGTCTTATACGGAAACTACACCGTTTTTTAAACCGTGTGCAGCACTCTGAACCGATCGAATTCGGCATGGTCGTAATCCGGGCATGCTCCGTGTCTGGAAGTGATGAAGGCTCCTAAGGAAATAGCCTGGTTCATGATTTCTTCCGGGCTTTCTCCTTTGATTCTTTTTGAAATAAACCCTGAAAGAAAAGCATCCCCGCTTCCTACGGTATCCGCAATGGCAATAGGCACTGCTGAAAATCCGTAATTGTGGTTTCCGACAAAATACCGGGCCCCCTTGCTTCCTTTCGTAAGAACGATTTCCCTGATATTAAAATGTTTCTGAATAAATGCTGCGCTTTCATCTTCACTTCTGTATTCTTCGCCGAAGTAAGCCATAATCTCACGCATTTCAGCCTTATTCATTTTAACGATATCGGCTTTGTGCAAAAGGGTTTTAATTAATTCGACATCGATAAAGGGCGGCCTGAAATTAACGTCAAAAATTTTCAGCTTGGCATATTCCAGCAATTGAAGAAGGGTCTCTTTCGTTTTTTCGTTTCTTGCGGAAAGGCTTCCGAATACAAAGGCAGCAGCATTGGAAACCAATTCTTTGTGCTCAGGCAGCAGCTCAATGTAATCCCAGGCGACATCATTGATGATCTCATACGTAGCTTCATTATGCTGATCGATCTTCGCCAGTACGGTACTGGTTGGTTTTTCATCATCAATCTGAATATAGTCGGTGGTAATGCCCCAGCTTTTGATCCGGTCTTCCAATTTGTGACCCAGTTCGTCATTTCCTATTCGGCTCAGCATTTTTACATCGGTCCCCATTTTATGGGTGTTGTAAGCAGCGTTAAACGGTGCTCCGCCTGCTCTTGAACCTTCGGGAAAAATATCCCAAAGCACTTCCCCGAAACACACGACATAGGATTCTTTATTATTTATCATAAGGTTAAACGTTTAATTAAGTGTTTAAATTTTTTTATTGTACGGAATTCCGCTCCATATATTTTGCCTGTAGCGTTATTCTTTCCCCATCGGGACTGTAATGATTAATCTGATGGTCTAAAAGCTTTACGGATTCCTGGGCCATATGGATCAACGGCTGCTGTACGAAACTGATGTCTGTCGGGAACAGGTGATAAGCTTCCGTTTCATCGAATGCGACCACGGAAACTTCTTCCGGCACACGGATGTGGTGGTCGTTCAGGTATCTCAGTCCGGCAATCCCCAGCTTGTTGCTGGAAAAGTAAAGGGCTGTTCTTTTTTTAAGATCGATATTTCTCTTAAGCTTTTCATTCACTTCAGCCGTAATGTTCTGAATGCCGATCAGAACTTTCTTTACCGGAATTCCTGATTTTTTGATTCTCTTTTCAAAACCTTCCTGCCGGTCAAGCAGATGCGGAAGCTCCGTATCATACCCTACATAGATAATTTCATCAAAATTCCTTTCGGTAAGCTGATCACAGACGTAAGCCGAAATTTCAGCATTGTTGATCATCACGCCGGGAAGGCTGACGTTTTTCAGGTAACGGTCGATGGTTACAATCGGGTATTCTTCAGCAATCAGCTTATTGATGGCTTCGTCAGAATCCACTACCGGGGCAACAATCATCCCGTCAACCTGCTGTTCGGAAAATAGTTCCGTCAGTTTTTTAAATTTTTCAGGATTTTCGTCACAGCTTCCGATCAGAAGGGTGTAACCGAGCTTCATCGCCTCGTCTTCGATGTTGCGGGCGATGTTGGAGTAAAAATCATTGGAAATATCTGCAACGATAAGACCAATCAGTTTACTCTTGCTCATCTTTAAGCTTTTGGCAATTTTGTTGGGCGTATAATTGATGGACTTGGCGACTTCGAGAATTTTCTCTTTGGTCGCATCGCTGATCCGGCTTCCTTCTTTTTTGTTCAGGACATAGGATACGGTTGCCACGGAAACACCGGCAATTCTGGCTATGTCTTTAATGGAAGCTCTTTTCATACAGTTATTTTCAGGAACAAAAATATTTCATAAAAAGCATACAAAACAATAGCCGGATTTTTTTGGCTGGTATAAAAATTATTGTATTTTCGCAAATTTTTTAATGGACAATAAAACAATATTTAAAAAACTGAATTTCATTCACTTAGGTAATTTTTCATTGTCTATTTAAATTTATTGTTAATTTAATATGAACAAACGGCTGACATTTATAACATATTTTGGTTAAACGTTTATCCTTAAATATTTTAATATTTTTTTAAATAAATCGAATATTGATCCTCTATTGTTTGAAATAATGAAAGAAAACTGATATTTTTGATTTTTTGACCGAACGAATATGACCCTTGACGAAATTCTTGACCGCATCTACCCTCTTCCTGACTTATCGAAAGCAAGCCTTAAAAGATCGATTGAGGAAGTCTCATTTCCCAAGAATTTCTGCCTGATGGAAGCTGATAAAGTGATCCCATTTGTTTACTTTATTAAAAAAGGAATTGTCCGTGCTTATGCCTCTGCCGAAGATAAAGACATTACGTTCTGGTTCGGGAGTGAAGGTGAACCGGTGGTTTCCATGAAAAGCTATGTGGAAAACAACCCGGGTTATGAAAACATAGAATCGCTGGAGCCCTGCGAATTGTATAAGCTGAAAACCGCAGATCTGAAACAATTATACCAAGAAGATATCCATATCGCCAACTGGGGCCGGAAATTTGCCGAACGCGAGCTTGTAAAAACGGAAGAACTCATTATTTCAAGGCAATTTAAAACCGCTCTGGAACGGTACAAGGACCTAATGCAGAACAAACCCGACCTGCTAAAGCGGGTCCAGCTGGGACATATCGCTTCTTACCTGGGAATTGCACAGGTCAGCTTAAGCAGAATCCGGGCAGAAATTAAGTGATTCGGAGGTTTGAGAATTGCAGGGATCTTTTCTGTTGATCTCTTTTCTTTTTTAACAATTGTAAAATTTTAATCCTTTTTAAATTCTGAACTTTGTCGGAGAAACATCAGTAAAAATGAATTGGATCATCTTGGTTATCGCAGGTTTATTTGAGGTCGCTTTTGCATCATGTCTCGGAAAGGTAAAAGAAACCAACGGAACGGTGATGTATTTCTGGTTCGCAGGATTTCTGATTTCCCTGACGGTAAGCATGCTGTTGTTGATTAAAGCTACCCAGACTCTGCCGATCGGGACTGCCTATGCAGTATGGACGGGAATCGGTGCGGTAGGAACGGCACTTATGGGAATTTTCCTTTTTAAGGATGCGGTAACTTTCTGGAGAATATTCTTCATCATCACATTGATCGGTTCGATAATCGGACTGAAAGCCGTTTCTTCACATTAATAAAATTAATCACCTATTAATTTAATCTTGTTAAATGCTTTATAGCAAAGCCGTTTTTCACCTGCTGAAAAACGGCCTTTTTTTAAATACTAATTCATATATTTGTGAAAATTAAAACTGTGAAAAAATTTCTATTTCTTTTGTTTTCAGGAGGCATTTTATCGGCCCAGAGCCCAGAACTTTTCAGCAATAGTTGGTATATTTCCAAGATGGTAGTCAGCGGTCAAACCCTTACCACTCCGCCAATGCAATCGGCTATAGGTACTTCTGCATTCACTGGCTCAGGACCAGCTTATGAATTACAGTCCAGATATTATAATTCAGCTGGTTCTACCATAACGTTTTCTCCGGCAGCAAACAGTTTTACGAGACAGGGAGGCGGATGTACGCTGGCAGTTTACAACGGCACCAATGCAGCGGCGGCGCAGGCGTATGATCAGAAAAACTGTGATTTTTATTTCAACTCTTCTACAAGCACTGTGTTTGAGTACCAGATTCTTACTTCCGGCACGCTGAAGACGCTTATGATTACCAATTCCGCTACCGGCGACCAGATCTTTTACAACAATTCCGGCTTTCTCGGGATGAGTGAAAGCATCATCAAAAAACCGTTTTCCATCTACCCGAATCCTGTAAAAGACGAATTGAATCTGGAAGGAATACCGAGAGGGGTAAAAGTAAATATTTCCGATCTCTCCGGGAAAATTGTTCTGGAAGCTTACACTGAAAGTATAGAGCTGAAAATGAATGTGAGCCGGCTGACAAAAGGTATTTATATTATTCAACCTGAAAATATGCCGGCACAGAAGTTTATTAAAGAATAAACAATGAGCTTTTTATAGCTACGAAGGTCTAAAGCATATAAGATCCATTGGATTTCAGACTCTTGCTCTGCGCATCTTTAGAATACAATAGAAGAAAAACGAAGATTTTCACTATTTAAATCTATACTCTGTCGGGTGGCTGAGCGGAGTTAAATTAGTTATAGTCTATAAAAAAAGATGCCTTCGATCTGAAAGCATCTTTTTTATTTTTTATAGATAACGGGAAGGATTTCATTTTTCCTGAGCCCGTATTTTTTAATTTCTTCTTCGGAAAAAGTCTGCGAATAAAAATTAGCCTCCGTTTCAAATCCTGCATTTTTAAGGCGTTCAAAATAATCCATTCCGTACCAGCGGACGTGGTCGTACTGTCCAAAATGTTTCTGGCGTTCTTTCGGATCTTTGATGGTAAAATCTTCGTAGGTTTTATCCAGGGAATTTTTCATCGGAACCTGTACGATTCCCCAGCCTCCCGGTCTCAGGATCCTGTACAGTTCGCTCATTGCCCTGGCATCATCCTCTATATGTTCCAGCACATGGTTGCAGAAAACCACATCAAAACTTTCGTCGGCAAAAGGAAGATCCAGAATATCCGCTTTTACATCCACAATCGGCGAATACAGATCGGCAGAAATATAATCGAGATTCCTCATTCTTTTGAATTTCCGTAAAAATTCCTGCTCCGGAGCGATATGCAAAACCTTGTAGTTCTTAATGAAAAAGTCGGTTTCATTCTGAAGATACAGCCACATCTGGCGGTGCCTTTCCAGGCTTAGTGTTCCCGGAGAAAGGGCATTTTCCCTTTGGCTGCCATATCCGTAAGGAAGAAATTTCCGGTAGGATTTTCCATCGATCGGATCAAGGAACTTATCGCCTTTGAAAAACTGGTAAATAAGCGGGCGTGCCCAGATGCTCATCTTAATCAGCACCGGACGGGGAATTTTATTCAGTAAAAGCTTGGTAACTTTTTTCATTTAAAAATCCAGTTGGAACGCTTTTTCTTCATCACTTGTAATTCCCAATGCTTCATAGACGTATTGGAATGTTGAAAGCAACACCGGTTTCCCGTTGATTACCGCTACATCATGCTCAAAATGGGCAGATGGTTGATTATCCAACGTCGTTACCGTCCATCCGTCATTGTGGAATTTTACTTTTTCGGTACCCAGGTTGATCATCGGTTCAATGGCAATCGTCAGACCGTCTTTGATCACTTTTCCACTTCCCTGTCTTCCGTAGTTGGGAACCTGCGGGTCTTCGTGCATCTGTCTACCTACCCCGTGGCCTACCAGTTCTTTCACAACCCCATATCCTTCTTTTTCGCAGTGCGATTGAATGGCGTATGAAATATCACCGATCCTTTTTCCTCTTACACATTGCTCGATTCCTTTATACAGGGATTCTTTGGCAACTTTCAACAGTTTTTTGGTTTCCGGCTTGACTTCACCGATCTCGAAAGTATAGGCATGATCTCCGACGAAACCGTTTAAGATCGCTCCACAGTCTACGGAAAGCACATCTCCTTCCTTAATTTCTTCTTTGCTCGGAAAACCGTGTACCACCTGTTCGTTCGGAGAAATACACAGAGAATATGGAAAACCTCCGTATCCTAAGAAGGCGGGCTCTGCACCATGATCTTTGATGAAGTCGTGTGCTAATTTATCTAAATACAAAGTGGTGATTCCCGGCTTGATTTCCTTTGCCAGCATTCCCAATGTCCTGGAAACCAATTGCGCACTCTGCTTCATAAGACGCAATTCGTCTATTGTTTTTAACTGAATCATAAAATAATGTAATCATTTATATATCTAGCAACCTAACAGTAACGAATCAAAAAATCCGACATTGTTACACTGATACATTATAAGACTATTCTTACCAGAACAATCCTTTTTTCTTTTCTTTTTTTAATTTGGAATAGGCCAGGACTTCTTTTCCTTCTACCCTGAACTCGATCCTGTCCTGAATGATGTTGTAGATTTCGCCCCATCCCGGAAAGCCGCCCAGGTTCCTGTCGTCAATAAACCAATCTGCATCGAGCTTTCTCGACTGGCTTGCAGAATCAAAAACTTCCCCTTCAAAGCTCGAATTAACGGCATAAAACTCAATCCCGTTTTTCTTGCAGAACTCTACGGCTTCATCCAAAGTTTTCCCGTGTCTGTACGTCCATAGAATCAGTCGGTATCCTTCGGACTGAAGTCTCTTTAAGGTTTCAAAGGCGAAAATTTTCGGTTTGCCGATCGACGGATAAGCATCGTCAACAATGGTTCCATCGAAGTCTACCGCAATTTTTTTGTTATTCATTATATTGAATATTTTTGAACTGCAAAGATACAAAATAAAAGAGTGCTGAAAAACTCAGCACTCCTAACTTTTTATTAAATTATATTTAAAACTAGCTCTTCACCCAGTTGAACTGGAACTGCAGATCCGGTGTTGAAATCCTGTCTGTAATTTTCTGAAGCCTTCCCGGAAGTTTCATCAGATATTCCTGTGCTTTTTCCGCTTTTTCGTTCAGACCTTTTACGTGCTCGATTTTCCATTCGTCCAGCAGTTCTTTCATAATATTGATGTAATCCTGGCCGGTATAGACCATACAACGCTGTGCCGCATCTGAGAAATGTCCCCAAAGCTCTCCCGCTTTTTGTCCTGATTGTCTCATCATGTGTGCCGGCATAACGATTTTCTTACGCATCATGTCTTCAAAGGCAAGAATCATTTCGGAAGGATCGATTTCCAGGATTTTGGTAACGAAGTGTTTGTATGCTTTTGCGTGTCTGGCTTCATCGGCAGCGATAACCCCGCACATTTTTGCCAGTTTACCGTTTCCGCACTGCTTGGCCAATGTACCTACCCTTCTGTGGGAGATATTAGTAGCCGTTTCCTGAAAACTGGTATAAATAAAATTACGATATGGATCCATACTCGTTCCCAGATCGAAACCATCGTTGATCAGATACTGGGTCGTAATTTCAACTTCACGCATGTTTACTCTTCCGCAAAGGTAAAGGTACTTGCTTAAAAGGTCCCCGTGTCGGTTTTCTTCAGCCGTCCATGCTCTTATCCAATTGGCCCAGCCGATTTCTTTCTTTTCCTGATCTATCCCGTCTACGCCCATCAGCCATGATTCGTAAGAAGGCAAAGCTTCTTCCGTAATACAATCGCCAATAAGGGTTACGAAAAGATCATATGGCATTTCTCTTGCGAAAGTCTGGATTTCTTCTAAATCGTATTTGAAATTCTCGCTGGAAGGATCCGGAAGATAATCGGAAGGCTGCCAGATTTTTTCAATTGGCGTTAAAAATTTATCCAGAAAAGAACCGACTTCCTTTTCCAAAATTCCCATTACTTCTTTTCTTACGAGCTGCTGATACATTTTTAGAATTTAGATTAAATCACAAAGTTAAAGTTTTCTTTATTATTTAAGACATAATGTTATGTTAATTCTTCTGATATTCGTCATAAAAAATTGCCGCTATGAATATCATAACGGCAAGTGTGGTATTATTTTATTAAATTCTTAGCTAACCAGGATATCCCCTGTCATTACTTCAGGAGCTTCAACTCCCATTACTTTAAGGATAGTAGGAGCTACATCTCCCAGTTTTCCGGGTTTCAGGTTCCAGGTATGATCTTTATTCATTACGATGAAAGGAACCAGGTTGGTGGAATGCTGCGTATTCGGGGATCCGTCGGGATTAATCATCACATCAGAGTTTCCGTGATCGGCAAGGATAAAAACGGCATACCCGTGCTCATAAGCGGTTGTCGCTACTTTTTCGATACATTGATCTACGGTTTCCGCTGCTTTTACGGCTGCTTCAAAAACACCGGTATGTCCTACCATGTCGGTGTTGGCGAAATTCAGACATATAAAATCGGCAGTTTCACTTTCCAGCTCCGGAACAATGGCATTCGTAATGTCGTAAGCGGACATTTCCGGCTTCAGGTCATAGGTAGGGACATCCTTCGGGCTCGGGCAAAGCAGTCTCTTTTCTCCGTTGAACGGTTCTTCCCTTCCTCCCGAAAAGAAAAAGGTAACGTGAGGGTATTTTTCCGTCTCCGCAATCCTGATCTGCGTTTTATGGTTTCTTTCCAGGATCTCCCCCATGGTTTCCTGCAGCACTTCTTCATCGAAAACCACATGAACGTTTTCAAAGGTTTTATCATAATTGGTCAGCGTAACGTAATACAACGGCAGTTTTCTCATGAAATATTCCGGATTGTCGTGCTGGGTCAGTACTTCAGTGATTTCACGACCTCTGTCCGTACGGAAATTGAAGCAGATCACAACATCATGATCCGTAATTTTTGCTACCGGCACTACATTTCCGATGGCCGTAGAATCGATCATAATGATCGGCTTCATGAATTCATCGGTGATGTTTTCATCATATGATTTCTGAATTTCCAGCAGCGCATTTGTGGTCTGGGCACCTACGCCTTCCACCATGGCATCATACGCTATTTTTACACGCTCCCATCTTTTGTCACGGTCCATGGCATAATATCTTCCGACTACAGAAGCCAGCTTTCCGACTGTCTTTTCCATGTGCTCCTGAAGGTCTTCGATGAATCCTTTTCCTGAACGCGGATCACAATCGCGGCCGTCCGTAAAGGCATGTACAAAAACATTTTCGTGCAGTCCGAATTCATGAGCTGCTGTCAGAAGGCCTTTTAAATGATTGATATGGGAATGTACACCTCCGTCGGAAACCAGTCCGATGAAATGTACTTTTTTGTTTTCTCTTTTAGCATACGCAAAAGCATCCTGAATGACTTTCTGCTGGCCCAAGGACCCGTTTTCAACCGCCATATTCAGCTTTACCAGGTTCTGATACACCACTCTTCCCGCTCCCAGGTTCATGTGACCCACTTCGGAATTCCCCATCTGTCCGGCAGGAAGCCCTACCGCAAGCCCGCTGGCTTCCAGCGTGGTGTTCGGGAAATTTTTAAGGCAGCTATCTATAAAAGGAGTGTTTGCTTTATCCAGTGCTGAAACATTAGGATTGGTCCCCAATCCCCATCCGTCAAGGATCGCTAATATTGCTTTTTTCGACATTTTGTATAAACTTTTGTACTACAAATTTATTTATTTTGAAATAAAAGGAAGAACCTGCAGGCTTAAAATTTATTTAAAATACCGTATTTGCGGGTATCTTCTGTGTTTTGACATGAATCCGAAGGTGCGATCAGGTTATTTGGCTGGAAGACGTATGAAGTTTTTCCTGGCATCCGTGTTTCTGATGGATTCAAAAATTGTTAATAAGGAAAAGTCCATATAAATGCTTATTCAAATGCTTAACCCTTTTTACTTTTTTGTGGACGGCAAATAAAAAAGAGGCTGTCCGGATTTTGAAACAACCTCTTTTAAATATTTTAATAAAAAAATTATCCTCCGTAATTGTTCAGGTAATCTTCCTGAGAAGCCTGGATTACTTTTTTAGCATGCTCGGCACCGTATACTTCCTGGATTCTGCATTTTGCAGGTTCATCCGGCAAATTTTTATACGTCAGGAAGTAGTGCATTAATCGTTTCACTTCGGCTTCCGGTAATTCTGAAATATCTCTGAAATGGCCGAAAGCGTGGTCACCGATCATTACTGCAACAATTTTATCGTCCGCTTCCCCTCCATCGATCATTTTAAAGCCCCCGATCGGAATAGCCTCCATCAATAAACCGCCGGCGTGGATGTTGTGTGAGCTCAGTACGCAGATATCCAATGGATCATGGTCTCCCATGCTAACGTCTGTCGCACCTCTTTCAATCGCCAGGTTCATTACCGCGGTATCGCAGTAAGTTCTCGGAACAAAACCGTATAATGCCGGGATGATATTGGAGAATTTCTGCGGACGGTCTACCTTCAGGAATCCGGTTTCTTTATCTACTTCGTATTTAATGGTGTCTGAAGGAACGATCTCCACGAAAACATTTACAACATTCGGCGCATCTTCTCCTGCAGAAATTCCGTGCCATGGATGTGCTTTAAAATTTGGAATCATTTATTTAAATTTTTTATTTTTTTAGTTAAGCTATTATGATAATTTCTTTTCTCAGATCTTCGATGGTCATGGAGATGTAATCTTCCCCTTCCATGTAATTCATCAGGAGAATGGTCTTGAATTCGTCAAGAGTGATATTTCCGTTACTTTCCTCATAAGTTTTATGAAGAAGTGCAATCACGGCATTTTTAGAATCAACGATATTCTGCCAGGAACTTTTGGTAATATAAAGCTGTTGGGAGGCATTATAATCGAATTCTTCATTGATCGCTTTTTCGGTAAGGAAAATAAATTCGTGGGCAGCCAGGCCTTTATCGAACCGCTGGATCAGATTGGAAGGCTTCAGCCTTTCCATGAAGAGCGTCATCCGTTCATACGACTGTGTTTTGTTTTCCGAATTTGATTTTACAGAAAGAAGCCTGATTTCCTGCTCTTTAAGTTTGATGTAGGTGAATACAAATTGCCGGAGCAAAACCAAAAAAGGAATTGCAATGATCAATGCAAAAGCATAGGGTAAATATCCTGAAAAACTAGCCATAATTTGAGGAAGCAAAATTAATGATAATTTTTGAATTATACTTCAAATAAAGCCGGCCGTTGTGTTACTTCATGGTAGCAAATGCTGTTTTCATCAAAATAATGGTATACAAGGCTTTTCCGTGTTCTCGTTTTGTCGGTATGCTGCTCACCTCCATGCAGAATATTCGCATGCCAGACCAGCAGATCTCCCTTTCTGGCCCGGAAAACTTCTTTTTTTAGCCCCAGCTCTTTTACTTTGTCTTCCAGAAATACTTCATATTCTTTATAGCTTTTCTTCCCTATTTTAAAAAAAGTGCCTCTGTTGTCATAATCGGAATTCAGAAAATACGGCAACGTATGGCTTCCCGGAATATAGTGGAGTGCACCGTTGCTTTCATCGGTATCCTCCAGGGCAATCCATACTCCTACCAGTCCTCCCAGTGGATAAGTAGTCATATGGATACTGTCCGAATGGGTTTTCTGCTGGCTTCCGTTGATAAAATTGATACTCTGGAAAAGCTTGGCCTTCCCGTCTAGAAGAACAGATAAGAATTGTAGCAACTCTTTGTCGTTCCCGATACGGTTTATAAGTTCCGAATGATGAATCGCAAACATCAGCTTACCACCGTACCTGAATTTCAGGGTTCCGCTTTCCATTAGCTTATCGATTTCAGCATTGATGGTATCAGCCATGTCCTCACTCAGGTAATTCCTTAGAATCAAAAATCCATTCTCGCTGTAACGATCAACACTTTTTTGGTTTTCTTCCGAAAGATTTTTATAAAAAGAGGTGCCGGATAAGCGGTGATGGTCTATTTTTCTTTCATCAGGGGTAAGGTGTGAAAAATCTTTACTGGAAATACTTGAAAAATAAGTCTTATCAATCCCATATCTTTTATATAGAGGAATATTGTGTTTAAGTTTCTTTTTATTAAAAAAGTTATAAATGATGTAGGGAAGCTTATAATTTCGAATTTGTTTTAACATAGCAATATAATAGATACGATAAATTTAGGAATAATAATTAAAAAAGAGTAGAATAAAAATCATGCGAATCTTTTGAGAAACTTATTTTCAATAAAGCTGTATTCATGAAGTTCTGCACCAAAACTCTTGAAAAAAACTTCGATGCCGCGGATATTGCTTCCCATAAAATTGAATGACTTTTCACCGATATAATGCTGGAGAATTTTATCTATCAAGAATGAAGAACCGTTCTCATGTTTATACTCTTCATGATTAACCAGTCCTAAAAGGGAAAACTGTTTATCTTCTATAATTACTAATGCCAGATTGATTAATATATCCGATGAAAAAGTACCGCAAAGTTTCAAGTGATTATTGTCAGAAAGGAAAACCAGGTACGTTTCTAGCCACTCTACTTCCTTCAGGCCTTTAAAATTATTTTTAATGAAATCCAATGATTCGGAATTAAAATCAATTTCTCTATAAATAAGATGCTGCGCCATTTTAACAGTGGATTTCCGGCCTTTAAAATATTTCTTTCTTCTCAGCAGCGGATAATCTGAGACAGGGACAATATAATTTTTCCTTTTTTCAAGAGGTTCATGGAATTTATTATGGTCATTAAAAGAATAAAAAAAGACTTTGTATTTTTTTCTGAGGAAGTTCAGAAATGTTTTATTGGTTTCAGTATTGTCGGACTTGGAAAAAACGCCTAACTGCTGGCAGAAAAGTGGCATGTGAACGAAATTAATTCCCATTTTTTTTCTGATATGAACAGGCATCACCGCCTCATAATCTCCATCTACCAGAATATGCCAGTTCCCGGAAAGCTGGTCCAGCACCTCTTTGCGGGCATACCAGTTCTTCTGCTCCGAATTTTCAAGACATGCCGTATATTTGTCGAAATCAATTTTATGGTATTTCAATCTTCTAATCATAACAATCCGTCGTCTGAGAAACTAAAATAGGAATTTTGTGTAACAATCAGATGGTCCAGGAGCTGAATATTCAGCATTTTTCCGGCTTCCCTGATTCTCTGGGTAATATCGAGGTCTTCCTTACTCGGCTTAAGATTTCCGGAAGGGTGATTGTGCGCGATGATAACTGCGGTGGCATAATGATCCAATGCCGTTTTAAATAAGATCCTCACATCGACGATCGACTGATTGATTCCGCCCTGCGTCAGTTGTGAAAAATGCAGGACACGGTTGCTTTGGTTCAGGAATATGGCCCAGAATTCTTCGGTTCTTAAATCCGATAAGTATTTTCTGAGAATCTGGTACCCGTCATTGCTGCTTGTAATCAATGATTTTTCCGGTACCTCCTGGGCAGCCCTCCGCCTGCCGATTTCGAGTGCTGTGGCAACGGCAATGGCTTTCACCTCGCCTACCCCTTTGAACCTCATTAAGTCTTTTACGGAAAGTAAACTCAGCTGATGCCAGCTATGATTTACAGAATTCAGGATTTTACGCGCCAGTTCCATAGCCGTTTCTTCGCGGCTGCCACTTCTAAGAATGATGGCCAGCAATTCGGAATCAGAAAGAGAGTTGATCCCTTTCAGTAAAAATTTTTCCCGCGGTCTGTCGTCTTCAGCTAAAAACTTAATGGCCATACTAATAAATTGGGATAAAGGTTTAATAAAAAGCGTATAAAAGAATGGTCTTTTCCGAGCGGTCGATATATTTTGCCGTTTCATTAAATGCCTTCTTTGAAAGCATCGGACACCCGAAACTCAGACACACCGGCTGCACAGATTCTTTATCCGGGATACAGTAATAGGAATGAAGAACAATCGCTCTCGATCGGGCATTGCTGTTGGTTTTGTCCAGACCGTCCAGCCGATAAGCTTTTCCAAACTTTCCAGAATAGCTTTCCTTAATTTCATATTTTCCCAAAGACGACTGATGCGAACCATCAACATTGCTGAAGCTTAAGGCTGATGAATTTTTAGTGACCGAACCGTCACCATGGGCGACAATGGCTCTCTGTAATATTTTATTGTTTTTCAGATCATACAAAAAATACCTGTATTTTCCGGAGTGGATTCTGAAATTAATAAACACCGCAAGGTCCTGATTGTAATTTTTAGCTTTAATGAAATCTTTAATTTCCGAAATTTTCGATTTTGGCAAATCAATACCTGAATCCGAACTCTGAGATTCAAATTTGGAGCGTGAAATAAAAAGCAAAAGAAAAAAAATAAAGGGTTTCATCATTTGTGCTGTTTTTATTCGATGATCAATCCGTCTTTCATAACCAGTTTCCGGTCTGTGATTTCTGCGAGATTGGGGTTATGCGTTACGATCACAAATGTTTGATTGTATTTGTCCCTGAGGTCGAAAAACAGCCGGTGAAGATCATCTGCATTTTTAGAGTCCAGGTTTCCCGTCGGCTCATCCGCAAAAATAATTTTAGGGGAATTGATTAAAGCCCTGGCCACCGCAACCCGTTGCGCCTCACCGCCAGAAAGCTGGTTGGGCTTATGATGAAGCCTTTGTTCGATTTTCAGGTCTTCAAAGAGTGCATAAGCTTTTTCAACCGCTTCCTTTTCATTGGCTCCTGCAATTTTAGTCGGAAGCAGAACATTTTCCAGCGCGGTAAACTCAGGGAGCAGCTGATGAAACTGAAATACGAAACCGATATTCTGGTTCCTGAATTTAGAAAGCTGCTTATCAGACATATTGATAAAGGATTCTCCCGCAATGGAAATTTCCGTATCGAATTTACCGGAAGTCGTGGGCTGATCCAAAGTTCCCAGAATCTGCAGAAGCGTGGATTTACCCGCTCCGGATTCCCCGACAATGGATACCACTTCCCCCATTTTGATATGGATATTAACCCCTTTCAGTACTTCTAAATTCCCATAAAATTTATGGATATTTCTCGCTTTAATCATAATTCAAAAATAGTGAATTGATTTAAATCTGAAAAGCAATCAACAGGTATTTTCAAGGATTATATTTCTGCAGTGCGCGAACGTTTCTCGATCCTGTTGGCCAGCCAGCTTACATAAAACAGCTGGAAACTGTGGTAGATCATCACCGGCAGCAGAAACAGCACCTTCTGATCTTCAGGAATTCCGAGGACCATGACGAAGAGGCTTCCGTGAACCAATGATTTTTTGGAGCCGCAAAACGTTGTGGTAATGACATCTTCTCTTTTAAAGTGTAATTTTTTAGAGATCATCTTTAAAATTTCGTACACTGAAAAAAACAGGCCGATAACACTAACAGCAATAATAAAAAACACCGTTGGCGGAACCGATGCAAAAACATTCTGTACAAAAGCTTCTGAGAAACTTTCGTAAACGATGAGCAGGATAATCAGCTTGTCGAATTCTGCAATCACCTTGCTGTATCTGGCGACTAAATTTTTGAAAACAGGATTTAAAAGCAGTCCTAAAATAATCGGCAGCAGTACTTTCAGCAACAGCTGCTGGATAATCTCGGCATTGTTGACATTTCCCTGATCCGGCTGAATAAAAAAGCTCATGAGCAGAGGCGTCATAACAATACCAATGATTCCTGAGATCGAGGCATTGAAAATCGCAGAAGTCACATTTCCCTTTGCAATGGAAACCATAACCACCGACGAAGATACCGTAGAAGGAGGGCTGGCCAGAAAAAAGATGGAAAGCCAGGTTATGAAATAGGCCGAATCCTTTACAAAGCCGTAAAAAGGAATGACCAGTAAAGGAAAAATAACAAACGTTCCTACCTGTACCAGCAGATGGAGCTTCCAGTTGGAAATGTCTTTGACGATTTCTTTAATATTCAGCTTTAATCCGTAGAGCAGGAAAATCGCCGCAATTCCCCAGTCGATAAAAGCGGACAGGTTAAAGTATTGATTGTATTCGTCCCGGAAAGGTATTGCCCGGCCGGCAATTACCATCGTAATCAGCAGCAGCAGAAAGATATTCTGCTTATCCATTTTCAGTTTTATCATCTTCATTATTTAAAGGTAAGAAGGATTTGCCGGTCAAGCATTATGATGTGATGAAAATCAGGTTTGTTAGCATTTTGTAATACCTAGTCTGTCTCACAACTAGTGAAAACGGACTTTTTTATGATTTTTATCGACCTCCTTGCCGGAGAATGATTTTTGTACAGTCGATTATCAACCACATCATTAAGTTGTGAGACTGATTCATCTTATCATAGCACACCTATGGCGTGCTTTCGATATCCTACTATTTTCTCTACACAGATATTGCTCCTCTGAAGCATAAAAAATTACCTGTTTATTTTTGTTAAAAAAAGAGGCTGTCCAAAAAGTTTGGACAGCCTCTTCTATTGGTTTAAACGTCAATTAGAAATTACAGTAACAGAGTTAAAGGGCTTTCTAAATAGGTTTTTAAAGTCTGCAAGAACTGAGCTCCGGTAGCACCGTCCACTACTCTGTGGTCACAAGCTAAGGAAAGCTTCATAATGTTTCCGACTACGATCTGTCCGTTTTTCACTACCGGCTTCTCGATGATGGCTCCTACTGAAAGGATCGCCGCATTGGGCTGGTTGATGATGCTGGTAAAGGTTTCGATTCCGAACATTCCCAGGTTGGAAATAGAGAATGTAGAGCCCTCCATTTCATTGGCTTTCAGACCTTTGTTTTTCGCTCTTCCGGCCATATCCTTCACTGCTGCGGAAATCTGGGTATAGTTCATCTGGTCTGTATTCTTAAGTACAGGAACAACCAGTCCGTCAGGAATAGCTACTGCCACCCCGATGTTGATATTCCCTCTGTGGATAATCTTATCCCCGGCCCAGCTTGAATTCACCTGCGGGTGCTTTCTCAATGCCACTGCCGTTGCCTTGATGATCATATCGTTGAAAGAGATCTTGGTATCCGGCAAAGAGTTGATTTCTTTTCTGGCCTCAATCGCTTTATCCATATTGATCTCCACCATTAAATAATAGTGAGGCGCAGAGAATTTGCTTTCGGAAAGACGTTTGGCAATCACATTTCTTACCTGTGAGTTCTGAGTTTCCGTATCTTCTCCCTGAACGAAGCTTAAAGCTGCCTGTGCTGCAGCAGGACCTGCCGCCGGAGCTGAAGCTGCCGTTTTTGAAGAAGGCTGGTAATTTTCAATATCTTTTTTAACGATTCTTCCGTTTTCGCCTGAGCCCTGGACGCTTTTAAGGTCTACCCCTTTATCCTGGGCCATTTTCTTAGCCAGCGGAGAGATCGCCACCCTGTCCGAAGAGGAAGCCTCGGCAGCCGGAACCGCTTTTTCTTCTTCTTTTTTAGATTCAGCCTTTTGTTCTGCCGGTTTTTCGGATGATGACGCAGCCGCTTTCGGAGCACCTACTGCGGAAATATCGGTACCTTCAGGCCCGATGATTGCCAAAACGGAATCAACCGGAGCAGCACCGCCTTCTTCAACGCCCTGCTTCAACAATACCCCATTGAATTCTGATTCAAAATCCTGAACAGCTTTATCGGTTTCAATTTCTGCAAGAAGATCTCCTTCTTTTACGGTATCGCCAACATTTTTGTGCCATTTCGCTACTTTCCCTTCCGTCATCGTGTCGGAAAGTCTTGGCATGGTAATCACTTCCACACCTGCAGGAACTTCGGCATCAGCCTGTTCTATGCTTGTCGCGTTATTTTCAGTTTTATGGTCTTCTTCAGATTTTTTCTCTTCGGAATCGTTGAATTTAGGAGCTTCACCGCCGGTTAATCCGGAGATATCTTCGCCTTCTTTCCCGATAATCGCCAATACAGAATCTACTGCAGCAGCATTGCCTTCTTCAACTCCTACATACAGAAGGGTTCCTTCTATTTCAGATTCGAAGTCCTGAACGGCTTTATCGGTTTCAATTTCTGCTAAAATATCACCTTCCTTTACTTTATCTCCTACTTTTTTATGCCATTTAGCCACTTTCCCTTCCGTCATTGTATCGGAAAGACGTGGCATTGTAATTACTTCTGCCATAATTTATTGATTTGAGATTTGAAATTCGAGATTCGAGATTTGAGATTCACCGAATTTCAAATTTCAAATTTTAAATTTCAAATAATAATATTTTTTTTAGTTTTCTAATTTGTCTAAGAACGGATAATCTTCCTGCGCATATACATACTCGTAGATTTTCTCAGGATCTGGGTATGGAGAATTTTCCATGAACTCGATGCATTCTTCCACGAAATCCCTTGATTTATTGTCCATTGCTTCCAGTTCCTCTTCGGTTGCCCAGCTGTTTGCAAGAATTCTCTGCTTGATCAGCTCGATCGGGTCATCATTTTTATGGATGGCCACTTCTTCCTTAGATCGGTACGGCTCTGCATCAGACATCGAGTGTCCTCTGTAACGGTAGGTTCTTGCTTCAATGAAAGTAGGACCGTCCCCTCTTCTTGCTCTTTCGATGGCTTCGTAAGCAGCTTCGGCTACTTTTTCGGGATCCATGGCGTCTACGGCAAGACAAGGCATTTCATATCCTAATCCCAATTTATAGATATCCTCGTGATTGGCGGTTCTTTTTACAGAAGTTCCCATCGCATACTGGTTGTTTTCCACGACGAAAATTACCGGAAGCTTCCAGTTCATCGCCATGTTAAACGTTTCATGTAATGAACCCTGTCTTGCAGCACCGTCTCCGAAGAAGCAGATGTTTACGGCTTTTCTGTCGTAATATTTATCGGCAAAGGCAATCCCGGCTCCTAAAGGAATCTGTCCTCCTACGATACCGTGACCTCCGTAAAATCTGTGCTCCTTGCTGAAAATGTGCATAGATCCACCCATACCTCCTGACGTCCCTGTAGCTTTGCCACAAAGTTCGGCCATGATTCTTTTCGGATCTACTCCCATCGCCATCGGATGGATGTGGCATCTGTAAGCGGTGATCATACTATCTTTGGTTAAATCCATTGCATGGGTAAACCCTGCAGGAATAGCTTCCTGACCGTTGTACAAGTGTAAAAAACCTCTGATTTTTTGTTTTAGATAAAGAGAACGGCATTTGTCTTCAAACCTTCTCCACATTGTCATATCTTCATACCACTTCAGGTATACCTCTTTAGAAAATTCTTTCATGTGTTAGCCTTTGCTTAATTATGATGAAATAGTTGAGCAAAATTATAAAAAAAACTTTGTTTTTATTGTATACCTACCCATTGTTTTTTTAGTTATAATATTATATTTACACCGTCAAACTTAAATATGGAAGAAAAACAGTCTCCGTTGCTACATAAAGCCTCAAAAATCATCTCTGATTTTTTTAATCCCTTACTCTCTTTATTCCTTTTTTTCGTCTACATGAGCTTTATGAAATATTCGTTGAAGAACTCAGTACTGTATTTCCTTCCCATCCTGCTGATAATCATCGCACCGGTAATGGCCTGGCTGGTATGGAACGTGAAAACCGGACGGTATACGAATATGGACGTTTCTAACAGAATTCAGCGAAAAAGCCTGTATGTATTCATTGCTACGTGCGTGGTCTTTTATATTGCTTTTAATTATTTTAAAAACGGCTACGTAGATCTGGTGATGCTTTTTATATTGATTCTGCTCTTTGCCCTGCAGATCAGTAATTTTTATATTAAAAGTTCTATGCATACTGCTTTTAATGTGTTTGTAGCGGCTTTATTTTTTGCTTTAAATCAGACAATGGGACTGGTCTGGCTGGCTATTGCTATTGTGGTCGGGATTACCCGGATTATCCTCAAGCGGCATACCCCAAAGGAAGTATTCATGGGGGCCGGAATTGCTTTTATGGTATCTTTTCTTTACCTTTATTGCAATATTCAGTTTCAACATTAAGCATTCACTATGAAAATCAACCATCTTACCTCCGCGGAAGAAAATTTAATGAGGCTGTTCTGGAAGTTGGAATCCTTTTACCTTAAGGATGTTATGGGACAGCATCCCGAGCCGAAGCCGCATCAGAATACCGTTTCTACTTACCTGAAAATATTAGTTGAAAAAGGATATCTCGCCACTGAAAAAGAAGGAAGAATCTTCAAATATAACGTTGTCCTGCCTATGGAAGAATACCGGAAATTTCTGTTGAATGAGCTGGTGCATCATTTTTTTCATGATTCCGGGAAAGAAATTGTCAGTTTTCTGCTTCATGAACAGTTTATTTCAAAAGAAGACCTGAAGGAATTTAACCCGGTAGTCGAAATCAAGCCTTTAAAAGTAATCGAAGAATTTAAATATGCCAATGAAATCTTAAATCCCAAAAAAGATAAAAAGAAAAGCAAGGATAAAGACAAGGATAAAAAGAAAAAAAACAAGAAGGAAAAATAGAACAATAAAACCGGGAAAGGAAATCTGGATGCAGAAGTTTTTCTGTCATTGTTTATTTCTTTTAGGGTTTTACCTTACTGTAATAAACTAATATCATCGAATTTAAATTAAAAAAATAAAATCCTGTCCATTACAGACAGGATTTATTATTTACTGGTAAATCCGGAATCAACAATTCCGGCAATCCATAAAAAAAGCGGCTCCAAAGAGCCGCCGTATTTTTTACCAACGTTTTCCGCCGCCACCGTTTCCGCCACGATCTCCACCGCCGTAACCACCGCTACCGCCGCTTCTGCTTCCACCGCCGTAGCCACCGCCACCGCCGCTTCTGTTTCCGCCGCCGTAGCCACCGCCACCGGTTCTTCCACCTCCGGCGCTGTTACCGAAAGTTCTTCTTGGCTTTTCTTCTCTTGGCTTAGCTTCTGAAACATTAAGGGTTTTTCCGTTGAAATCCTTCTGATTAAGAGCTTCAATAGCTTGTTGTCCTTCTGCGTCCTCCATTTCGACAAATCCGAAACCTCTGGAACGTCCGGTTTCTTTATCTGTAATGATTTTTACAGAAGAAACCTCTCCAAATTCTGAAAATAAATCCTGCAACTCATAATCTTTAGTTGCGTAGTTGATGTTTGAAACAAAAATGTTCATCTTGATTAATAAAATTAAATAAGTTAAAAATGATTTGGTTTATAAAGGAAAAACAACATAAAGAATGAACAAATATTGATTCCAGCTATAATACAGGTGCAAGATACGATTATTAATTTCATGACCAAGCATTTTTTGAAATTATTTTAATAAAATTTTCAATCAAAATATTATTTTGTTAAAAAGTATTAATTTTTCATCAAATATTTATGAATAATTACTAAAAACAGTGGTATCTGTAAATTGATACATCACAATACTGATCTCTATATTCAGAATTCCCTTTACATCCTGTAATCTTAGTTTTCATCAACAATATTTCGATATATAATTGCAGGTATAAAAATAAACCAATCTTTTAAGGACTTTCTATTGAGAATATAAATCACATTCTTTGCATCCTTAAATCCCGATTTTTTGACAGATCAGAATTTTAGAGCTAAATTTGTATCGTAAAATTTCAAAGATGAACTATCACACCAGAAAATGGGTAAAACCGGAAGACCTTAATCCTAACCAATCGCTTTTCGGAGGCCGGTTATTGCAATGGATCGACGAAGAAGCCGCTTTATACGCCGTTATTCAGCTTGAGAACAAAAAAGTAGTTACCAAATTCATTTCCGAAATCAATTTCGTAAGCTCGGCGAAACAGGGCGACATTATTGAAATCGGTATCGAAGTTTCGGCATTCGGTTCAACTTCCCTTACTCTTTGTTGCGAAGTACGGAATAAAATGACGCACCAGACCATCATTACCGTAGACCGGATCGTTATGGTTAATCTCGGCGAAGACGGAAATCCGGCTCCTCACGGCAAAACAAAGGTTGAGTTTGTGAGAGACCGGCTGAACAAGCAAAATCCTTTATGAAAATTTTCATCAAAAATATGGTTTGCGGCAGATGCATTTCTGCAGTGCAGGCCATTTTTAATGAAGCCGGCATTCCCTTGAAATCCGTTATCCTGGGCGAAGCGGAAACCGGAGCTGATTTATCTGAAAAACAACTGGAGATCCTGGAAAGACAGCTGAAAGAAACAGGTTTTGAAACGATAAAAGATTCTGTCCGTCAGCAGACTGAAAAAATCAAAAACCTGATCATCGCTGAAATCAGCGGACTGGATATTGCGGAAGACTTTCTGCTGTCCGAGTTTTTAGCTACGGCATTCCATAAGGATTACAGCGCGCTCTCCAAAGCATTTTCACAGAACGAAAATATTACGCTCGAACAGTTTTTTATCCTTCAGAAAATTGAGAAGGTAAAGGAGCTCCTCCTGTACAATGAATTCACGCTGACGGAAATTGCCGGAAAACTGGGCTATAAAAGCGTCCAGCATCTGTCGTCCCAATTCAGGAACGTTACCGGCTTCACGCCCACCGAATTTAAGAAACTGAAAATCCATAACCGAAAACCACTGGATGAGGTTTAAGGGATTGTGGTGTTTGAGGATTGAAGAGTGTGAGGGTTTTAGGGTATAAAAGTCTTAAAAATTTTCATGATCCGCGAATCTGTGAGGCTTCTATTAAGCTGTAGAATTGTAAAGATTAAGGATTCTCAACCTTTACATTCAAAAATTCAGAAAATCCAACTTTGATATACTCTGCCTCTACAACACTCCGACTCTCAAACACTCAAACATTCTAGCCCTCTGACTCTATAATCCTCCAACACTCAACTCTCAGACTCAAAAAAAACACCGAATTCTACACATATTATCCTTAAATTTATAACAGGCTTCCGGCGATATTCCGGAAATTTGTATCATAAATCAGAAGGATCATGAAAAAGAAATATACCATTACCGGAATGAGCTGCTCCGGCTGCCAGAAAAAGATTTCTGAAAAGCTGAACAGTATGGAAGGCATTGAAGCCGATATCAATCTTGAAACCCATACCGCAACCATTACCTCCGATCAGGAACCGGATCTTGATACTTTAAATAAAGCCCTTGAAGAAGCCGGGAATTACAGGCTTGAAGATCCGGAGCATCCCCAAAAAGAATTTATAAAACCCCAGGACCGCGTTTCACCGTCGTCGGTATACTATTGTCCGATGGAATGTGAAGGGGACAAAGTCTATTTCCAGCAGGGAAAAAGATGCCCGGTCTGTAATATGTACCTGGTTCCGGTGGAGGAAAGACACGCTAAAGATCCGAATTTCAAACCGGCGTATTCCAAAACACACCTTCCCGAAAATTTTAAGGATCATATCGGAGACTATTATTGCCCGATGTTCTGTGAAGGAGATAAAGTATATCAGGAAAAAGGCGATTGCCAGGTCTGCCACATGCATCTGGAAGAAATAACGGATGAGCTGGTCGGCAGTTCCGGAATGCCTACCCATCAGCATTCTCACCCTCACCACCCACCTCATCAGGAAACGCCCAAGGTCACCGATGAAATGGCAGGAAAATACTATTGTCCGATGTATTGCGAAGGAGATAAAGTATATGACAGCAATGTCGGCTGCCCGGTTTGCGGAATGGATCTGGTAAAGTACCCGGAAAAGAAAACGGCCCGGTACACCTGCCCGATGCATCCGGAAATCATCCGGAACGAACCCGGCGACTGTCCCATCTGCGGGATGGATCTGGTAAGGATGCCTGATAAAGAAGAGGATGGCCACGACGAAACCTACAACATCCTGAAAAGAAAGCTGATCCTTTCACTTGCTTTTACCATACCGGTGTTTATCCTTTCCATGGGCGGAATGCTGATCGATTTTCCGTTTTCCCATCAGCTCCAGGGCTTTATCGAGCTGATCCTTTCGCTACCTGTAATTTTTTATTCCGGATGGTTCCTGATAAAGAGAGGCTGGGTTTCGTTTAAAACCCGTAACTTAAATATGTTCAGCCTGATTGTACTAGGTGTTGCGGCGGCATTTATTTTTAGCCTTATCGCTTTGGTTTTTCCAGATATCATTCCGCACGAAATCCGTGGACATAACCATGAAATCCCTCTGTATTTTGAGGCGGTGTGTGTGATTTTAACGTTGGTTATTTTAGGTCAGCTGATGGAAGCGGCCGCTCATAAAAAAACGGGAAATGCCATCCGTGAACTGATGAACCTCTCCCCTGACGAAGCCCATCTTATCGTCGGCGGTCAGGAGAAAAAAGTGATGCTTTCACAGGTAAAGAAAGGTGATCTCTTAAGGGTAAAACCCGGTGAGAAAATTCCGGTGGACGGAAAAATCACGGAAGGAAATTCGGTGGTTGATGAAAGCATGATTACGGGCGAACCGGTTCCTGTTGAAAAAAAGATTGACGATCAGGTAACATCCGGAACCATCAACGGAAACCAGACCTTCGTCATGAAAGCGGAAAAAGTAGGTGATGAAACCCTTCTGTCCCAGATCATCAGGATGGTGAATGAAGCCAGCCGCAGCAAAGCCCCGATCCAGAAGCTGACGGATAAAGTCTCTAAAGTCTTTGTTCCGGCGGTCATCGGTATTGCTGTTCTTACCTTTATCTTATGGCAGTTTTTCGGTCCGGAAGGCCAGCGAACTTTATTTGCATTCGTCAATGCCGTTGCCGTTCTTATTGTTGCCTGCCCATGCGCACTGGGCCTTGCCACGCCGATGTCTCTGATGGTTGGAATCGGGAAAGGTGCTAAAAACGGGATTTTAATTAAAAATGCCGAAGCCCTTGAACACATGAATAAAGTGAATGTCCTGATTACCGATAAAACAGGAACATTAACGGAAGGAAAACCATCGGTTGAGCATATTGAAACTTTAAACAATAATCAGGATCAAATAATAAAACTGGCCTATTCCCTGAATCAGAATTCGGAACACCCTCTGTCGAATGCCGTAATCCAAAAAGCAAAAGACAAAAATATTTCCGCAGAAAAAGTACAGGATTTTGAAAATATTTCCGGGAAAGGGGTGAAAGGAAATATCAATGGAAAACCGGTCTATCTCGGAAATGAAAGCCTCCTGACTTCGCATCAGATCCGGATTCCGGAAAGCCTGAAACAGAAAGCGATCGAAGTGCAGTCGAAAGCCCACACCATTTCGTATGTAGCCCAGGATCAGGAAGTGCTCGGCTTTATCAGTTTTACCGATAAGATCAAGGAAAGCTCTAAAAGAGCTATTCAACAGCTCATGGCGGAAGGCGTTGATGTCATCATGATGACGGGCGATAACGAACACACTGCCAAAGCCGTGGCCGATGCCTTGGGAATTAATCATTTTAAAGCCAACTGTCTGCCGGAGGATAAATTAAACGAAGTAAAAAAATTGCAGCAACAGGGAAAAGTCGTCGCAATGACCGGCGACGGCATCAACGATGCGCCTGCGCTGGCCCAGGCCAACATTGGGATTGCGATGGGAACCGGAACGGATGCTGCCATTGAAAGCGCAGAAATCACTTTATTAAAAGGAGACATTCTCGGTGTGGCCAAAGCCAAACTGCTTAGTGAGAAGCTGCTGAAGAATATAAAGGAAAACCTGTTCTTCGCCTTTATTTACAACGTACTGGGTGTACCGGTTGCGGCAGGGTTATTGTATCCTTTTTTCGGAATTCTGTTATCACCGATGATTGCCGCAGCGGCCATGAGCTTTAGTTCTCTATCCGTGATCCTTAATTCTTTAAGGCTGAATTCGGTTAATTTAAATAGTAAATCTGTTAAATAAACTGTTTAAGTTTACCAATTATGAAGCAGTAACACATCAGTCAAATTAGATGTTAGATTTTCCTGCATGATGGATATTTTAGAACACAGAAGAAAAAAATCTTCGATTTTTTTTTATGCCGTCAGATAGATACATTGTTTGCCATTCGGTATAGATTTTAATCTATAGAAATATTATCATCATCTGTGAAAATCCGCGAAATCTGTGGGAGAATTTAAATTAATTTAAACCGTTAAAACATAAAAATATGGAAAAAGAAAGTCTTTATATCGGCTGTTCGGGGTTTTACAACAATGACTGGAAAGGTTCTCTGTATCCTGAGGATGCCAAGAGCAAAGACTTTCTGACGCTGTATTCCCAGGCTTTCAATTGTGTGGAGATCAATTCTACGTTTTACCGGAAACCGACGGCAAAAACCTTACAGAAGTGGAAAGATGAAACGCCGGAAGATTTCAGGTTTTTTATTAAAATTCCCAAAACCATTTCCCATGAAAAACGGTTGGAGAATTGCCGGGAAGAAATTTCAGAATTCTGCGGACATATCCAAAGCCATTTAAACGGAAAACTTTCAGGGTTTCTGTACCAGTTCCCGCCTTCATTTAAAAACACTCCGGAAAATATTGATTTAATCTTAAACAATCTGGATTTTGGTTATCTTAATGTTATTGAATTCCGTCACGAATCCTGGTGGAGGGAGGAAATTTTTGAACTGCTCAAAGAAAATAAGGTCATTTTTTCCGGTGTCAGCTTTCCGGGCAATCTGCCGGAAGATGTCATTGTCAGTCATGCGGACATTCTGTATTATAGGCTCCATGGAAAACCCGTTCTGTATAAATCGGAATACAGTGAAGAATTCATTAAAAATCTGGCTGAAAAAATCCGGAATTTTCAATATAAATCGTTTATCTTTTTCAATAATACCTGGGGAACGGCGGCAATCAAAAATTCTCTGTATTTAAAAGAACTGCTGGAAGAATAACAGTCTGAAAATAAATTATTAAAATCACCTTAAAAATAATTTTAAAGCTAAAATCGGCATATTTTTTGTTAAGAAATATTTGGAAAAATTAACAATTTTTAACAACAAAAATTCCATTAAACTTTATGACAAAAACTTTTGCGGAAAGGTCTCTAAAAAAGACTTTTCTAGGGATGTTTGCATTGATGAGTGCAACTTCAATTTTATTTAACAGCTGCAATGAAAAAAAAGACAAAAAAGAATCGTTAAAACCGATTCCCGAAGACCATCCCGTCGCAAAAATTGTCCCCAAACTCAATGATGAAAAAGTTCCTGCCGGTAAACGGGTAATCTATCTTACCTTTGATGACGGGCCCAATCGCGGCACCGAGAATCTTTTAAAAATTTTACACAAAAGAAAGGTTTGTGCCACGGCTTTCCTGGTGGGCAAACACGTATATGGAAGCAGGAAACAACAGCAGGATCTAGAACTCCTCCGAAAAGACCAGCTGGTAGAACTGGCGAACCACAGTTTTACGCATGCCCACAACCGGTATACCGACTTCTACAAAAACCCGGCAGCCGTAGTTCATGATTTTGATGCCGCAAAAGACAGCTTACATTTGTATGACAAGATCGCAAGAACGCCCGGAAGAAATATCTGGCGGCTGAACAATATTATGGTAACGGATCTTAAAGGCTCAAAAGAAGCGGCGGACCAGCTGAAACAGGCCGGCTATAAGGTCGTTGGTTGGGACCTGGAATGGAAACCCACCAATACAATGGCATTGAAGGGAAAGCATGAAGACATGCTGAAAAAAGTAGACAGTATTTTCTTCAATGATCTGGAAAAAACATCCAGACACCTGGTTTTCCTGACACATGACCAATATTTAACCGATACCGATTCCATCAATGAACTGGATCTTTTTATTGAAAAACTTCAGAAAAGCAATCGGTTTGTATTCCGTAAAATTTCTGAATATCCGAAGATCAATGAGGTGCTGAATTAAATGTTTTTTAGCCGGGAATTTGACTATTATCATAAATAAAACAGCTGTCCGAAAAGTTTGGACAGCTGTTTTTTTAATAAACCTCATAGGTTTTCAAAACCTATGAGGTTTAATCGGCCTTTTGGAAGAGATTCTATTTATTGAATTGTGAATCAATACATCAATGTAATCCCGGCACCCCAGCCCATTTCGTTATCATAATTCCCTGATAATGAAAGCCATTTTTGAACGATGTAACGGAGGCCGGTTGAAAATTCCCCGTCGGAGTTCAGACTGAAATTCCCTCTTAATCTTCTTGATATCGGAATATCCTCCCGCTGAAACTCCAGCAGGACTTTCCCGTTCTGATCGATGCTCGCATCAGCAGTGATCAGCATCGGCAACACATATTGCATCCCGACAATCACAGCCCCTTTTGTTTTGGAAGCTTTTTGCTGTCCGAACCATGTTTTCCGGCCGTGGAAATCCCTGCCCATGGCTTCTGCCATCTGCCTTTCCATGATCTCATGGTTGTTCTGGATCCTGAATCCTGCATAAGGCAGTGCCCACTGGAATTTTCCTAAAAATCTTCCTGCTTTGAAATTTCCGTCAAAGTGGTTGAAATCCCAGTTGGAATGGAACTCATTGAGGTTGGCCCATCTCGGCCCGAACATCGTCATGGTTTCCGCATGGAGCTTGTTGGAATTAATGTCCAGCATGGCCATGGAGCTGATCATCCGGTTGTCTTTCATAAAATTTTTCCAGGCCAGCTTTCTATTCGGAAGTTCCGGATTGGGTTTGGAATTTTCATAGCTGAACACCCTCCCCATTCCGGCCATCATGTGGTACAGGATATGGCAGTGGAAGAACCAGGCGCCGTCCTGGTTGGCGGCAAACTCAATCGTATCGGTTTCCATCGGCATGATATCCACGACATTTTTCAACGGCGAATATTCTCCTTTGGCATTGATCAGCCGGAAATCATGCCCATGAAGGTGCATCGGATGGCGCATCATCGAATTGTTGTACATCGTAATCCTCAGGATCTCCCCTTTCTTCACCAGAATTTTATCGGTTTCCGTAACGGTTTTGTTATCCAGGGTCCATAAATAATGGTTCATATTTCCTTCAAGCGTAAATTTCAGCTCCCGTACGTTTTCAGAAGGCAGGATGGTTTTCTCGGGCGCTTTCAGCATGTTGTAGGATAATCTTTTAATGGATTTTTCTGCCGGCATCTCCATTTTTGAGTGATCAGAATGGTCTTCATTGCCGGTTTCCTTTTCCTGAACGCCCATCATTTCGTTCATGTGCTTCATGGTCATTTTTCGCTGGTTTTCGGAAAGTTCGGGATACATCACTTCATTCATATCCATCATCTGGTTGCCCATCGTCATGTTCATCGGCTTCATGTTTCCGCTGATGCTCATCATGCCGTTCATCATTTTCATTCCTTCGAACAGCATGAGCCGGGGCAGATCCGGCGCATTTACTTTGTCTCCCGATCCGAGCCAGAGGGAAGCATGCCCGATTCTATCTTCAGATGTTGCGCGGAATTCAAAACTTTTATTTTCCGGAATGGTAACTTCAATATCGTAGGTTTCAGAAACTCCGACAATCAGACGGTCGACTTCTGTGGGAACCACCTCATTTCCGTCATTGGCCACCACTTTTATTTTCCCGCCTCCGAAATTCAGCCAGAAATAGGTGGAAGAACCGCCGTTGGCAACTCTTAGCCTTACTTTATCCCCTGCTTTTAAGTCTGCGTTATCTGAACTCGGCTGCCCGTTGATGAGAAACCGGTCGTAATACACATCGCTCACATCCATGGCTTCCATCCTCTTCCATTCGTTCAGCAGCTTGGTTCCGAAATTCCCTGATCTCAAAGCTTCGCCGTAACTCTGAACCGCATTTTTCCGGATGGCATACCAATCGGTGTTGGCCATATGAAGCCGCCGCGCGATCTGCTTCGGATTTTCATCGGTCCATTCTCCCAGCAATACAGGAATTTCACGGGTATAATTCGTGCCGGGATTTCCTTCTCTTTTCCTAAAAACCAAAATCCCGTTCATCCCGATCTGCTCCTGTAAGCTTTCATGGGAGTGATACCAATAGGTTCCATTCTGGGAAACCCTGAATTTATACAAATGCGTTTCTCCCGGCTTTACAGGTTTTGTTGTCAGGTAAGGGACACCGTCGAATTCATTCGGCAAAATAACTCCGTGCCAATGGAAACCTGTGTTTTCCTTCAGTCTGTTGTGAAGGTAAATTTCAGCGGTATCACCTTCCGTAAAATACAACGTCGGGGCCTGAAGCTTTCCGTTGACTGCAATGGCATGACGGTTTTTTCCGGTAAAATTGACGATGGTATCTTTTACATATAAATCATAACGGATCGTTCTGCCGCCAAAGCTTAATTTTCCATTTGCCGTATTCTTTTTTAAGGCAGAATTACTATTTGCAGGTCCCGAATCCGGCTCAGTCTGATCTTCGGCCTCCACTAAATCCATTCCGCATTTGGGACATTTTCCCGGTTTGCAGGAAATCACTTCCGGATGCATCGGGCAGGTATATTTTTTCTGATGCCGAGCATGAATTTGATGTTGAGTCTTTGATACCGACGATGTTTCCTTACGGATTTTATCTTTCGGGTCATCAGCCTTTTTGCCGGAGATTTCTTTTTTCACTACCGGTTTTTCAGCCGCTTTCTTTTTAATTTCCGTTGTTTTTATTTCTGTTTTCGGAACCGGTCTGGCCTTTGGTTTTGTTACCGTTTTGGGTTTAACTGCAGCCGTCTTTTTAACCAGTGTCATGCCGCATTTCGGGCAGTCTCCCGGTTTTGATGACACGACATCCGCATGCATCGGACAGGTAAAATACGTTTTTGCCGTTTGTGAAAAGCTGAAAACAGAAAATAAGAGCAGCAGAAATAAGATGAATTTTTTCATAATATTCCGTGACTTTTTATATTTAACCGCAAAAGAAACAAAAGACAATCATGCTGATTAAGTACAAATGAGCATATTTATAATTCAAAAAAGCTATATCTGGTCTTTTGGAATTGTGATCATCCGGATTTGCGATTTGCAATTAAATAAGTTTAAGAAATGTTGTAAAGTTTGAATGTATAAGAATTAAAATTAAATTCTGTTTCAAAGCATGCGGTTTAGCAAAGACACTTATCCTTAACTACAAACCCATTCCCGTTCAAACTTTACAACTCTTTTATTCTAAATAAAACACAAAATCTTATTTAATGGTTGACTTCACATTCCCGCAGGTAAGCATGGATTTCCCGTAATATGGGTTGGCAATTTTTGATTCGTTGCTCAGCCAGCTTCCGTCGGCCATCGGGCAATACTGAACATACACGGGGTTCTCGGAAACTTTGAACTCTTTAGTTAAAGCAATCATGTTGTCCGAAAGATTCATAAAAGTTTCCCGCTGGCTGCTGATGTTCCGGGCTTCAGAAATCGCCGTCGCATCTTTTCTAAGCGTATTCAGGTTTCCTTCCGAGATTTTTTTGTAATCAATAGCTGAAGCGGTTTTAATGAATTCGGTTGCTGCTTTTGAAGTTTTATCGGCATCGTCGGAAGCCAAAGCCGATTTTATGGCGATGTAATTCTGGTAGAGTCTGGAAACCTGCACATCTTTTTTAGACTGCGCTGAGATCGAAATCATTGAAAATAAAGAGAATATTGCGGTGATGATATATTTTTTCATTGTTTTAAATTTTAGGATTATGTTTTAATAATGTTTTAAAGCCGCATAATGCGACAGAGCGTGTCGTTTTGATGATGTCCCACAGATTTTCACGGGTAATATTGTTGAATTACACTGATAGCGGAGTATCGTAAGTTTTTCCGCGGATTGCGCATGTTTCACAGATGATGCTGTTTTAAACAGATCATTCAAACGACTGACGGATTCTAAATCCTAAAATGACAATGGGTAATAAAGATGGGAACCAGGCGGATTTCAGGCGGTGCATTGATCCGGATGCTGGTAAATTTCGAATTGGAAAAAGATGGGTCGGCAACGAAAAATTCATGTCGGGAAACTTCCTGAATTTGTTTTAAAAAATCGATTTTAAGGAAATCCGACTTTTGGGAATCGTCAACTTTTACAATCTTGATCTCGGTTTTGCAGCAGTCTTTTTTGGTTTTAACGCCGCATTTGCTGCAAACGTCTTCTCCATTACGGCTTACGAAAGCCAGTTCGTTCATGCAATAATGAGCGCTGAATACCGCTCCGGAAGAAAATCCGAAGTAGAAAACAGAGAACAATATGGCAAGAATCTTTTTCACTGGAACAAAGTTAAAGATTATCCGTGGTATGCATGTTATAAAATTCTGTATTGTTGTTATAAAATCCGGAAAAAAATAAACTCCCGGCCGTCGGGAGTTTATTTTGGTATTATTAATTTGAAATAGATTTTGAAAAACTTTGTCAAAGATTTTAACTTTGACAAAGTTGAAATCTTTTATGCTTCCAGCCTATTATTTCACTTTTTATTTGATTCTGAATTCAAGCTTTATATTAAAGAAACGGCCGGTCAGACGAACCGGAACCGGATACATCAGATTGGTGTTGGCATCGGTGATCCATTGGTTAGCGACCGTATTCCTGATATTGAAAGCATTGAAAACCTGCACGCCAAGCGTCAGTTCATCAAAATTCCCCCAGAAACCGTAGGCACTGTTTTTTTCCTTCGGCTCTATAAATGCGTAAGACAGTCCCAAATCCACTCTTTTGTAAGAAGGCAGCGTTTTCTGATAGGAGTATCCTGCCAAGTAATCGATCTTCCGGTTTTCATCCAGTACAATTGGTGATCCGGTAGGCAATCCCATGGCATAAACCAGGGTTAGGTTTACCCGCATTTTAGGGAATTTCGGCATGTAGTCCTGGTAGAACATGGCAAAGCGAAGCCTCTGGTCGGTAGGTCGCGGGATGTCGCCTCTTCCGTCAATATTTTCATAGACTCTTGCGTAACTTGCTGACAGCCAGGAATCAACGCCGGGAACAAATTCACCGAACAAACGGGTATCGATTCCGTAGGCAGATCCGGTCGCATTATTCCTGCCGGAGTAGCGGATCCTTACGTTGTCCATAAAGTATGGAATCAGGTCATCCATCTTTTTATAATACAGTTCAGTGGTCAGCTTAAACGGCCGGTCGTACATCTGAAACTCATAGTCATTGGCCAGGATCGCCTGAATGGAACGCTGCGATTTGATATTCGAATTAAAATTTCCGTCTAAATCTTTGATTTCCTTATAAAACGGGGCTTGATAATAAATCCCTCCCGAAAGCCTGAAGAGCATATCGGAATCCCAATCCGGCTTGATGGCAAACTGGGCCCTCGGCGAGAAAATGGTTTCGTTATTAAAGCTCCAGTGCGCTACCCTCGCCCCTGCATTTACAAAGACTTTGTTGCTTCCCCAAAAGAATTTCTGGGAATACTGGGCATAGGCAGACATCCTGGTCGGCTGTATATCATTTTTTCCTGAAATATTGTAGTACAAATCCAGATCCGGCGGATTCCTGGGATCCAGAAGGGCCGAAATCGGCGTGCTGTATCCTGCGGAATCTACGAGTTTCCATTCGTTGGTCAGGTCTTTCAGATTTTCTTTTTCGTATTTAAAACCTACTTCGATGTCGGTATTTACATTGGGTGAAAACCGGGCTCTGGCCTGGGTTCCGTAGGTCTTTACGAAAAGGTCATTCCGGGCGTGCTCGATCTGTCCACCGGTATCGTAGGAAGTAACAGGTGCTCCTGTAACCGGGTCAAAGGTCTGCAGTACATAAGCCGAAGCAATGGAATAATATTCCCGCTCCCGGTTCTGGTAAGCAAAAGCATCCAGTGTAAATCTCCATTTGTCCGAAGGCTTGAAATTCAGGGAGAATGTTCCCATCATATTTTTATACTTATCATCCTCACGGCCGCCGTAATTTACGGTAAGGTTGATCGGCTGCTGTAAGGAACCGAAGTCGATGCTTCTTGCTTTCGGGATCATTTCATAATCATTTTTGGAATAATACCCGATGAACGACATCGTCAACTTTGGGCTGAAATGATAATTGAGATACGTCTGGAAATCCATATACTTCGGATTAAAGTCCGTATCTTCCTTTAATGTATTGAGGACAAGATTGGTATTTCTATATCGTCCGGAAAACAACGCGGTAAACTTCCGGTTTCCTTCACTGTCTTTTCCTGCAGCAAAGCCGGTTGTCAGTCTTCCGCCGATTAAGCTTCCTTCGCCGGCCACCTCAAACTTTTCAGGTTCGCGGTAATAGATATTGAGCGCTGAAGACATTTTATCTCCGTACCTCGGCTCGAAACCTCCGGCTGAAAAGTTTACGGTAGAAACCATATCCGGATTGACGATGCTTAAACCCTCCTGTTGGGAATTCCGGATCAGGAAAGGCCGGTAGATTTCAATATCGTTGATGTAGATCAGGTTTTCATCATAGTTTCCGCCACGAACCATATATTGCGAAGAAAGTTCCGTATTGGAGTTAACGGAAGGCAGGGTTTTCAGGATTCCTTCAATCCCTCCGGAGATACTGGCCACGTTCCTTGCATCTTTAGCCGAAATTTTAACAGCCGTCATATCGTTGGTGCTTCCCGTTACTTTTTTCTGGAAAACAACTTCTTCGATGGCTGCGGTTTTCATGATGGTATCCTTCTTCTTTCTTACCTGGGAGAATACTAATGCAGGAACCAGAAGGCTCAATGGTAAAACTAGTTTTTTCAAAAGAAATGTTTTAAAATTTCAAACGTGAATATATAAATTTTATTTTAACTTATTTAAACTTTCTTTAACATTTACAATCATCAATTTTCAGCAGCATTTCCCGTATTTTCATATGGAAAAACTGTTGTTAATTCAAACCGGTGTCAAAATTCAGATAAGCTTTATGAATAGTAACTAAACTACAGAATAGCTTCTCTTACCCTTGTTAATTTCTGCAACAGATCTTCCAGCAAGTCCAGCCGAAGCATATTGGCACCATCGGATAATGCGGTTTCAGGCGTCGGATGGGTTTCAATAAAGATTCCGTCCGCTCCAACGGCAATTCCTGCTTTGGCAACGGTTTCGATCAGGTCCGGTCTTCCTCCGGTTACCCCTGAGCTCTGGTTCGGCTGCTGTAAAGAGTGAGTAACATCCAGGATCACCGGCGCATAATTTCTCATCGTCGGAATTCCCCTGTAATCCACAATCAGATCCGTGTATCCGAAAGAATTTCCCCTTTCGATTATGGCTACTTTCGGGTTATCGGAATCCGTAATTTTCTGAACGGCAAATTTCATGGATTCCGGGGAAAGAAACTGCCCTTTTTTCAGGGAAACACATTTTCCGGTCTGGGCTGCAGCGACCAGAAGATCGGTCTGGCGAACCAGGAACGCCGGAATCTGAAGCACATCCACATATTGGGCTGCAAGAGCTGCATGCTCGTTTTCGTGAATGTCCGTCGTGGTTGGAATATTGAAAGTCTCTCCTACTTTTTTAAGAATTTCCAATGACTTTTCTTCACCGATGGTGGTAAATGAATCCACGCGGCTCCGGTTGGCTTTCTTAAAACTTCCTTTGAAAATATAGGGAATGTTGTATTTGTTGGTGAGCTCCACCACTTTTTCAGCGATCTTCAATGCCATGTCTTCGCCTTCGATGATGCACGGCCCGGCGATAAGGAAAAAGTTTTTTGAATCTTTGTGGTGGATGTTATCTAAATACTGAATCATTTTATGGTAATTAAAAGTTCAGTAAAAATACTGAGAAAGTTCGTAAATGCGAAATTATTTGCCCATCATCTTATTTTCTCACGCAGATTTAGCAGATGGCTCAGATTTTTAAATTTAAGTAGATATCGGTAATCGGCTGGAAGAGGGAAGCTGGAAGCTGGAAGTTTATCTTTGACAATATCAATTTTACAGGTTTTAATGATCAAATGGGATCGTTAATCAACGTGAATTCGATTGTATTTAATTTATAATCAATATTTTAAATACATCAAAACACTCATCAGTCCTGAAAGGGCTGTATCAATAAGCCCCAGACATCGCCCAGGGGGTTTAAATCGCCCCGTTAGGGCCTGCGTCAGCGTGCTGGTAATTTTTAGTTATTTTCTTTTTCAGCCTGTTAACCTGATCTTTTCTTTGAGTTCATGTTAAATTATTATATAAAGAGGAAATCAGAATATAAAAAATCAGATCAGTGAATCAGGATTTTAAACAGATTCCATCTTTGACAGAGTAACGAATGATTTTATCTGATCATGACAACTTTGATTGTTACCTTGGTAAAAAACAACTTCCAGCATCCTGCTTCCCTCTTCCAGCTAAGATGATTAAAATTTCTTCAGGATTTTTTCAAACGTATTGACATTCCGGCTGGTGAACTGATCTTTCAGATTTTTCCTCCCTAAAATTTTTCCAAAATTTGAATCCAGGGTGTTTCCTTTCGGAACCTGCCAGTAAAAGGTATGATCTACGACTTCGGCGGCTTCATTTTCTGATTTTGAAGCGTTTTCAAACTCCCGCATCAGGATCCCTTCAATTCCTCTATTTCCTACAAAAATATAAGAATGAAGATCTTCACTTTTTTCGAAAGGATTATGGTCGAGACAAGCCTGTACTTCTCCCTGCGATCTGACGAAAAGAAAGGCTTCATACGAGAAATGTTCGGACATCGATTTTTCAAGAATCAATTTTAATTGATCTGCTTTTTGATCTGATGAAAAAACAATATTTCCCGAAGCCAAAACCGAAGATACTTCATTCATTCCGGATTCTTTGAACACCTGGCAGACTTCCGCCATTTTCATGTTGGTTCCTTTTACATTGACGCCGCGGAGAAAAGCACAGTATTTCATAGAATTGGTTTAAAATTTAAGATTCGAAATTCAAGGTTAATGTTAGGGTTCTACCCTTTCGTACAGGTTGTAGTCTGTTCCGGAAGGTTTGAGAATATAAATTTTTTCGAGAATTTTGTTGTCGCTCTTCAGATGGTCCTTTACACGGAATTCTTTAATCAGCTTGTAGTGGGCTTTTAGGTATTCCGCATTTTTCGAGGTAAACAAATCATCGTATGAAAGCAGGTATTTCGGCTTCCGGTTTTTTACGGTATTGATCCAGAAATTCGGTTTGTCTTTTTTAATTTCCTCCTGCACTTTTTTATCCACCAGGCCTACTTCATCGATGGTTTTTAATCCTGAGAAATACGGTACATAACCTGCAGGCTCCAGGAAGATCCACTGGTTTTTATCTTTTTCGTACCCGTTTAAAAATAACCCGATCGTCCTGCGGTAATTCCATTCCCCGTTTCCGGTCGCAATTGAATGGATGGTCTGGAAGGCCAGCATCGGAACAATGTATACCACAACCAACAGGGAAAGCCAAAGGTTTCTTTTTTCTTTCTGCTCCAGAACAAAGATCAGAACCGGGACAAAAAGCAGGATTTGCGGAACCCAGTAGTACCAGTCGAACAGGCTTTTCTGCGAAAGGAAAATCAGCTGTTTTACCCACCCGAAAATAAAGATCATCCAGAGAAAAACGTTTCTTTTATTTCTTTGCCGGATCAGATAAATAAAGCACAGCAACTCAAAAATCAGAATAACGATGGTTACCGGATTAAAGTCACCCGGCAGCTTCAGCATTCCCCAGAAGTTCCCGAAATTTAACCTGAAATAATCCAGGTTCTGCTCAAAAGTAAAATCTTTACTGTAGGCTAATTTTTTAGCGATAATGGTATTGTTGACGATCTCGCCGAAATACAGCCAGTTAAATGCAAGCGTTACTGCAATCCCGGCTATGCCTCCCAAGATATAAACCCATCTGATCTTTCTGGTCCACCACAAATTCACCAAAAAAACGATGCCCAGAAAGATTACCGTATCGATTCTTGTAAACAGGATCAGGACCGGAAATAAAAACAGCGCCCATTTTTTACCCTTAAAAAAGCCATAATACAGCAAAGCCATTTCCAGAAAGAAAAGAATGCCGTACTCCATTCCAAGGATGGAAACTTTAATCGCGGGCGGTAAAATACCTATTAAAAAAATAAAGATGGCTTTGTGCCAGTTATTCTTCAGTAAAAGATGCGACAGGAATAAGCTTCCTATGGTAAAAAGAACCGAATTAAAAATAAGCAGCGGAACAATGAAATTTTCTTTCCCGAAAATGATATTGAACAGGTAAGAAACAAAAACATACAGGTGTGTGGTGGAAGCAGAGATTTTTTCTGGTCCGTTAAAACCGATTACGCCGTAATCCATCAGGTTCTGGGCGACCCTCCAGGTAATAAAAGCATCTTCCTGAATGTAATTCGTAAGTAAAAATAAAAGTTTAAATACGACTGTAATAAGTACAGCATATACCGGGAACCTGCTATTTTTTGTTTCTGACATTGTGCTTCGTTAATCAGGCAAATATAATCTTAAAATTCATCATATCCCAACACAAAAAAAACGGAACCGAAGTTCCGTTTTAATTTTACTACATTTTAATGTGAACGCTAAGTCCGCAAAGTTTTAAACTTATTGGGTTGCTTTGATGATCGAGTTGGTGATCTGCGTTTCCTTCTCTTTCGAATAAGTTGAATCAAAAGGTTCCATCACATCGAATAAATACTGGTAGAACGGCGTGATCTTCTGTACCTGCTCCGATTCCTTCATCGCTTTTTCCTTGCCCATTTCTTTAAGATTTTCAATAAACCCGTTGAATTTCTTATCGATCGGTTCGATGGATTTTACCAGGTAACCGTAGGCTTTGTCTTTCTTACCGATTTTTGTATAAGCGTCGGTAACAGCAGAAACCACTAAAGAATACTCCATCGGTTTGGTTCTGATCTGTCTTCTTAAATAGTTCTGATCGGCTCTGCTCAGGCTCATGTAATAATCGTACTCGTCAAAGATTCCTTTTTTCAGTACTTCTGCCAGCTGCAGGCCTTTTTTCTCCTGTCCGGAAACGATATAGCCGTATACCATAGAGCTTAAAGAACGCGGATCGTTGTATTTCTGAGCCGGGATCTCTTTGGAAGCCAGATCCAGCAATTCGGATGCTTTGGCATTCTGGCCCATGGTTGCGAGAGTAGCAGCGGCTCTGCTTGTGGCAGCCCTGTAGCTCATAATGTTAGACGTTGCCGTTTCATCAAAATGAGTGTCAAGATCCTTGAAATTCCCCCATCTGAAGTTTTTCACTACATTATATAAAGAGTTTCCGTCTACCCTTCCCATATCGCCATTCTGCGTCTGCGGCGTGTGAACCGGAACCAGCCTGTAGCTGAACCCGTCAAACTGAAGGTATTCATCCAGATAGAAAATATTTTCGCTGTCGTAGATCCCCCCTGATGAGAAGCTGATCGGCCTTTTCCAGTCGAAGTTTGCCAGAATATCAAGCATGATCAGGTTATTTTTATATAAGGTATTTCCTTTATAGGTAATCATAATCTGGTTCACGGTATCCGGAAGATCCGCAGCCTTGATGATTCCTGCTTTTACAGCGTTTTCTTTATTTACCGGCAGGATGAATTTATTTACCGGTAAAATATTGTATTTCTCATATTTCTCCTCTCCAAAGTACATTTTTAATAGTTCGTTCTTTGCCGGAGAGGTATATTTCAGGAAGCTGATGGCCTGTTTCATCGTCATGGAATCCTGCGTCAGGTATTTTCTGAATTCCGCAAATTCCGTCGGCGGTGCGCCCTGCTCTTTCAGCATGGAGAATAATCCTTCCCAATCCGATTTCTTCATCATGTAGATCTGGTCGTTTACACCGTCCCTGTAATCCTCGTGTGTCAATACGCCCGGAACCGGTGCGGCATTGTAGGTTCTTCTTTTGATCTGATCGATGTTCCACGGGGTTGAAGCCAGGGTGAAGTTGACCACTTTTACATCGTCTCTGAACTGCTCCGTCTCCTGGATCGCCCAAACCGGATAGGTATCGTTGTCTCCGTATACAAATAGAATATCTTCTTTAGGTAAAGATTTCAGAACGGAATATCCGTAGTCATAAGAAGTATACCGGTTGTGTCTGTTATGAACATTGTAGTTCTGGAAGCCCATCATAAAAGGAACTCCTAAAAGAACAACACCTGCTACCAGATTGGCCGCATTCGATTTGATCTTCGATTGTAAGAACCAAAGAATGGCTCCCGCTCCCAATCCGATCCAGATGGCAAAAACATAGAATGAACCTACCATGGCATAATCTCTTTCTCTCGGCTCGAAAGGTTTTACCCCGGTATAGAAAATAATCCCGACGCTCATCAATACAAAGATCGACAGCATCGCATAGAATCTCCCGAAGTCTCTGTTCAGTTGGAAAAAAAATCCGATCAATCCTAAAATCAAAGGCAAAAAGAAAAATTTAACCGTACTTTCATTCTTGAATTTTGAAGGCATCTTGTCCTGATTCCCCCATAAGGCATTATCGATAAAAGGAATTCCGGAGATCCAGTTTCCTCTTGTGCTTTCCATATTTCCTTCAAGGTCGTTCTGGCGGCCCACATAGTTCCACATTAAATAACGAACGAAATAATACCCGTTCTGGAAAGTAATGAAATAATCAAGGTTCTGTGCCAAAGAAGGCTTCTGAACATTGATGAGATTATACGGTCTTACTTTAAGATAATCTGCAGCGGTAATCGATCCGTCTTCATATTTTTTTCTGAGCTCATCAAAAATCTGTTTCGCTTCAGGATTATCGGCTACATCTTCGTTGGAATAATTGAAGGTAAAATCCGGCGCTCCGTACATGGAGATGTAGTTGGCCATCACATCTTTGTCTTCATTGAACATTCTCGGCATGAAGCCTACATGCGCCTTATTGAAAACATAATTGAAACGGTCTCCCGTTTTGATGTATCTTCCCGTTTTATCATTTTTTTCGTAGATTTCTCCGGTTTTTGTTGTTTTGAAGCTTCCATCCTCATTTTTATCGATTCCGTTGGCATCAAGAAAAGCCGTGTAGTTCTGGCCGTAAATGGTCGGCCAGTCGCCGTATTGCTCCCTGTTGTAATAATCCAGCATACCGATGGCGTTGTCCGGATCATTAAGGTTCATCGGAGGATTGGCATTGGCTCTGATCGGGATCACCATCCAGCATGAAAAACCGATCATCATGAAAACTACCGATAAAGCAATGGTCTGAAACACATTTTTCTTCATCTTTCTGGAATAAGAAATCAGGAAGTAACAGATGCCGATCATCAGGATAAACGCTACGATTGTTCCTGAATGGAAAGGAAGCGATAACCCATTAACAAAGAAAATTTCAAGCTTCCCAAATATCGTCATAATAAAAGGGAAAATCCCTTTAAAGACGATAGCAAGAATTAATAAAGTGATTGCATTGGCCCAAAGGAAATTCTTCCAGGTAAATTTATAGCTCCTTGCATAATACACCAGACATACCGCAGGAATGGCCAGCATACACATCATGTGTACCCCGACGGAAAGACCGAGAATAAAGAAAATTAATATAATCCAACGCTCGTTTCCTGCTTTTTGGTATTCGTTTTCCCATTTGGTAATCAGCCAGACCAGAAGTGCAATGAACATCGATGCCATCGAGTATACTTCCCCTTCCACCGCAGAGAACCAGAAGGTATCTGAAAACGTAAAGCACAGCGCGCCTACAATTCCTGCAAAAAAGATAGAAATTTCCTGATGTTTTGTAATTTCTTCAAAATCCTTGTTAAGAAGTCTTCTTACAAAATGCGTAATCGTCCAGAACAGAAACAGAATGGTAAATGCGCTGAACAGGGAAGACATCGCATTGATGACGATAGAATAGTTTTCGCCTTTTCCCAAAGCAAAAATGGCTGCCACGGCACCCACAATCTGGAATAATGCCGCTCCGGGAGCGTGCGTTACTTCGAGTTTTACTGCTGAGGAAATGTACTCGCCGCAATCCCAGAAACTGAAATTCGGTTCTATAGTGGACAAGTACGTGATGAATGCAATGGCGAAAACCACCCATCCGAGAACGGTGTTCCATTGCCTAAAAGTCCAATTTTTCATATTATTAAATCAATTACGCGAAAATAAGGCTTTTCTATGATTTTAGAGGGGTTTTAACAAAATTTAAAGATTTTGGCTCACTTTTTGAAAAGTTTCATCATTGGATGATACAGATAAAATAAATTTACGTATTTTTAGATTTCAGAAATCAAACAAAAGTTTAGAAATTGAATTTATTTTTTTGTATTTTTGCCGACAGATTTTTATTGAAAAATAACGACAAATAATGAGTAATGTTTACGATAATATACTTGGCCTAATAGGAAATACTCCTATGGTGAAGCTTAACACTGTGACGAAAGATATTCCTGCAACCGTTTATGCCAAGTTAGAATCATATAATCCTGGACATTCCACTAAAGACAGAATCGCACTTCACATTATAGAAAACGCTGAGAGAAAAGGTTTATTAAAAGAAGATTCCATCGTTGTAGAAACTACATCAGGAAACACAGGATTCTCTATTGCCATGGTCTGCATTATTAAAGGATATAAATGCATTCTGGCCGTAAGTGATAAAACAAAACCTGAAAAAATCGCTTATCTTAAAGCATTGGGAGCTACCGTTTATATCTGTCCGGCGAATGTTCCGGCAAATGATCCGAGATCATACTATGAAGTAGCCAAAAGAATTGCTGCGGAAACACCCAACTCCATCTATATCAACCAGTATTTCAACGAACTGAATATTGATGCCCATTACCAGACCACAGGTCCTGAAATATGGGAGCAGACACAAGGCAGGATTACTCACCTTTTTGCATGTACGGGAACCGGCGGTACGCTGTCGGGTTCAGCTAAATTTTTAAAAGAAAAAAATCCTTTTATCAAAATCATCGGTGTGGATGCAGACGGATCCATCCTGAAAAGCTATCATGAAACCGGAGAGATCCATAAAGAAGACGTTCATCCTTACCAGATCGAGGGAATGGGGAAAAATCTGATTCCTTCCGCTCTTCTTTTCGATAAAGTGGACGAATTTGTACGGGTAAACGATGAAATGTCTGCTTACAGAACCCGTGAAATTGCTTTAAAAGAAGCGATTATGGGAGGTTATACGACGGGAGCAGTTACCCAGGCTTTAATGCAGTACGCCCAGTCTCACGAATTTTCTGAAGATGATCTTGTGGTTTTAATATATCCTGATCACGGCTCAAGGTACATCACCAAGGTTTACAGCGATAAATGGATGGCGGAACAGGGTTTCATCAACAATTGTGTACATAACTACGATGAAGTTTTCAAAACGGAATTCATCAAATAAGGAGAGAATAAATTTATACAAACCAAGCCTTTTTGTAACCACAAAAGGCTTTTTTACTTAAAATATTAATAAAATGTTGGATATTTTTGACAGAATAAAAGAAAATCCAGGACCTCTTGGACAATTTGCAGATTATGGTGAAGGGTATTTCATTTTTCCCAGATTAGAAGGACCGATCGGCCCAAGGATGCAGTTCCAGGGTAAGGAAGTTATTTTCTGGAGTGCCAATGATTATTTGGGAATGTGTAATCATCCTGAAGTGCTGGAAGCCGATGCAAAGGCCGCAGCAGAATTCGGCATGTTCTATCCGATGGGTGCCAGAGCCATGTCCGGAGAAACGGAACAGCACCTTCAACTGGAAAGAGAGCTGGCTGATTTTGTTCAGAAGGAATCTGCATATTTATTGAATTTCGGTTACCAGGGAATGGTTTCAACCATTGATGCCTTAGTAGGAAGAAACGATGTAATTGTTTATGATGTTGATTCTCACGCCTGTATCGTTGACGGAGTAAGACTTCACGCCGGAAAAAGATTTACGTACAGACACAACGACATTGCCAGCCTTGAAAAAAATCTTGAGCGCGCCACCAAGGTTGCTGAGGAAAACGGAGGCGGTATCCTTGTGATTACAGAGGGCGTTTTCGGAATGAGAGGTCAGCAGGGTAAATTAAAAGAGATTTGTGAATTAAAATCCAAATTCAAGTTCAGATTATTGGTGGACGATGCGCACGGATTCGGTACCCTTGGAAAAACAGGAGCCGGAGCTGGTGAAGAGCAGGGATGCCAGGATCAGATCGATGTATACTTCTCTACTTTTGCCAAGTCAATGGCCGGTTTCGGAGCTTTCATCGCAGGAGATAAGGAGATTATCAGATACCTGAAATTCAATTTAAGATCCCAGATCTTCGCAAAATCACTGACGATGCCGATGGTAATCGGAGGTCTGAAAAGACTGGAACTGCTGAGAACAAGACCGGAAATCAAAGCCAAACTTTGGGAAAACACCTATAAATTACAGAACGGCCTTAAAGAAAGAGGATTCAACATTGGAGATACCAATACTTGTGTAACACCGGTGATGATGCAGGGAACCCCTGTAGAAGCGACCCTTCTTGTTAAAGATTTAAGAGAAAACTACAGGATCTTTACCTCAGTAGTCGTTTATCCGGTGATTCCAAAAGGAATGATTTTATTAAGGCTGATTCCAACGGCTTCTCATACCGATGCGGAAATTACCGAAACCCTTGCTGCTTTTGAAGCGATTCATGATAAGTTGGTAAGCGGTCATTACAAGGAACAGGAACAGAAATTACTGGAAGAACAGGGCTTAAGCTTTAAAGCGATCTAAATAATACAACAAAAACCACTGGAGCATTTCAGTGGTTTTTTATTTCATTTAATATTAACTTGAATTTGACTCTATTTAATTTATTTCCAGTCGATTATTGATGGGAAAGATTTGAATTCATGTTGATGAATTAAGATTTTAAATAGATTTTCTAAGAATATGTTTAAATTTAACTTTTATTTTTCAACAGTAAGAAATTAAGTTGTTTTGGGTTGAAAAAATTAATATATCGGTTGCTCGGTGGTCTTCACTTAATTCAATCGAAACCATCATATTAAAGTGAAGAATAAACAAAGTTTATTTAATTCAGAAAATTAAGAAAAATGCTGGAAAGTCTGCTGAACGAAAATTTAAACAAGCTCTAAGTATATGACAACAAACGATTTCATTTGATAATGAATAATCTGTGAAAGTAATTTTGACAAAATTAAGCTTCCAGCATCAAGCATCCTTCTTCCAGCCTATTTGCTGTGCGTTCACGTCCTATTAAATTGAACAATATCCATTAGGAATTCTAAGAATCAGAAATTAAGACCTGCAGAAATTATAAAAATTAAATTATTTGAAATAACTTTGCGAAAAATTTCTGTTGAAAGATCTGCTTCTTATCACCCCACCTTTTACACAACTCAATACTCCTTATCCAGCAACGGCTTACATCAAAGGTTTTCTGAATACCAAGAATATTTCGAGCCATCAGATGGATCTGGGAATTGACGTGATTCTGGCATTATTCTCCAAAGAAGGGCTTTGTAAAATTTTTGATAAGGATATCGATCTTCCGAATGTTTCGGAAAACAGTCAGCGGATATTTACTTTAAGAAACGAATATATCAAGACGATTGATCAGGTTCTCATTTTTCTTCAGGGAAAAACGCCAACCCTGGCCCGGCAGATCTGCTCGATGAATTTTCTTCCGGAAGCGTCCCGTTTCAACCAGTTGGATGATATGGAATTTGCCTTTGGAAATATGGGATTGCAAGACAAGGCCAAACACCTGGCGACCTTATACCTGGAAGATCTCTCCGACTATATCGTTGAAAATATTGATCCTGATTTCGGGTTCAGTCGGTATGCCGAACGGTTGGGGAAAAGTGCCAATTCGTTTGACGAGCTCTATGCTAAAATACTTGGTGATTTAACTTTCATTGATCATTTTACTTTACAACTGCTTCAGGAAAAACTGGAAACCGTACAGCCGAAGCTTGTTTGTTTTTCGATACCTTTTCCGGGAAATCTGTATGCAGCTTTCCGCTGTGCCCAATTCATCAAAGAGAATTATCCGAACATTAAAACCGCGATGGGCGGCGGTTTTCCGAATACCGAATTACGTGAAATAAAAGATCCGAGGGTATTTGACTTTTTTGATTTCATTACTCTCGATGACGGAGAGCTTCCTCTGGAACTGCTGTGTGAAAACATTTTCCATACTGAAGAAAATCAAAGTGGAGCACCGCAGTTCAAAAGAACTTTTTTAATAGAGAACGGTGTGGTAGTTTATAAAAACAATTCGGTACGGCATGACTATAAGCAGGCGGATATCGGAACCCCCGACTACAGCGATCTGAAACTGGACCAATATATTTCCGTGATCGAAATTGCCAACCCGATGCACAGCCTCTGGAGCGACGGGAGATGGAACAAGCTGACGATGGCGCATGGCTGCTACTGGGGAAAATGTACCTTCTGCGATATTTCCCTGGACTACATTAAAATCTACGAACCGATTTCTGCAAGAATCCTGGTCGACCGAATGGAAGAACTGATCGAATCCACAGGAGAAACGGGATTTCATTTTGTGGATGAAGCAGCACCGCCTGCCCTAATGCGGGAAGTGGCTTTGGAAATTCTGAGAAGAAATCTTGTCGTTACCTGGTGGACCAATATTCGTTTTGAGAAAAGCTTCACTCGTGATCTGTGTTTCCTTTTAAAGCTTTCGGGCTGCGTTGCCGTTTCCGGCGGACTGGAAGTCGCAAGCGACCGTCTGTTAAAATTAATTGATAAAGGAATTTCCGTAGAACAGGTTGCCAAAGTTACCCGGAATTTTACGGAAGCCGGAATTATGATTCATGCTTATCTGATGTACGGCTACCCTACCCAAACAATCCAGGAAACGGTGGACTCTCTGGAAATGGTCCGGCAGCTTTTCGAGATGGGGATTTTACAGAGTGCCTTTTGGCATCAGTTTGCCATGACGGCCCATTCTCCGGTAGGAATCAATCCCGAAGCATTTGGCGTTACTCCGATGAAACAGGAAATTTTCTTTGCCAACAACGATATTGATTTCATCGACAGAACCGGAATCGATCATGGGAAGTTCAGTTTTGGTTTAAAAAAATCTCTTTTTAACTATATGCACGGAATTAATTTTGAACTTCCGCTTCAGGAATGGTTTGATTTTAAAATTCCGGGAACAACCGTTCATCCCGATTATATTCACGACTATCTGTTGGAAGAAGATGATTTTAAATTTAAAGGGAACTCGAAAATCATCTTTTTAACGCAAAACCTAATCGCTGAGAATCGCGTAAAAACAAAAAAGAAGTCCGTTTACCCGTACACCAAAATTACAGCGCACCTAAAAACGAATGTTGTCAGCGTAGATCTTGAACAGGAACAGGCAGAATGGCTGATACACGCTTTTAAAGAAAATGCCATTAAAAATCAGAAAAAGCCTACCCTTCAGCAACTTAAAGATCATTTTGAAGAAAAACTGGAAGACTTTGAACTGTTCTGGTTCTCCAGACCGATGCAGCAGTTAAAGGAAAACGGGGTGATTTTGAGTTTGTGATTTTTTATTAAATTTTTTCCGGGATTTCGAAAATTTCGAAATTTTGCTATAATTTCACATTTTTTTGGAATAATTCTCCTTGAATTTGTCTTATAATACTTTAGAGATTTAGATTTAGTAAGAAGGAAAAATAATCTGGAAAGATTCGGATTTGGATTCCTACGGAATGACAAGCTTTGTTTTTATTTGCTGTATTTCTTTTTATGCAATGATAATATGTGTGTTTAATTATTCTACTTGATCTTCTCTTGTATAGTTTCAAACATTACGTTTGTCATTCCGTTGGAATCTAAGCATAGAAGTAGCGATCAGTTTAAAAGCATATTATCAATGTAGATGCTATTATAAAAACAATTTACTTCTGCACCCCATCTTTCGTAACTTCCCCGACAATTACTTTTTCCTGAACCTTAATAAAATTAGGATCCATGATCGCCATCCTTTCGGCAATGGCTTTGTAGGTCGGAAATTTCAGGATTGAGGCCCGTCCGGACATTTCCCGGTAAAGCGTAAAGGTTTTTCCGCCTGCCGATTTCAATTGCTTGGTCGTGGTAATGTATTTTCCGATATATTTGCTGTTGGCATCATAGATTTCGATATCAACAAAAGTCTTATCGGTAACGGTATCATCCGATCCGAAACTTACCGGAAGATTGGTAAAATAGCCGACCGGTTTTCCATTGCTTAAAATTTCCCCGACATTGTTGACAGTGATATTTAATTTATCGATTTTGGTCCTTGTGGTATAAGCCTCTTTGGTTTTGGTATCGAGCTTTCTTTTAGGGGAATTTTTAAAAAGCTCATCCAGATTCTTAATGTTGATACCCCGTTCATCAATGATTTTCAGGCTTTTCACTGAGGTATAAGCTGCCGACTTTTCTTCCCCGGAAAATGCGGATGGCGAAATATAATCCATTTCCAGCGTCTTGTCCTGGTTGTAGATCCTCCTGATTTTGATGTAGCTGTCACGCACCGAATCCACAATGCTTTTATCTTCAAATTCCATTGTGTAGATCGGCGTCTCCTTAAGATCCATAAAGGTATAAAGGTTTCCTTTATCTGAAATTTTTGCCACGGGAATCCCTTCAAGATGTACAATCCCTCTTTTGATTTTAACGGTCTGCGCCTGGAAAAAGATGCCGAAAACTGTACATAAAATGATTAAACCTCTTATCATAAAACCGGATTCTTACCACATAAAAAAAAGTGTAACAAAGTTACACTTTCTTGAAAATATATTTAGCTTTTCATTTAATTATTCACAAAGGATAATTCCTTTATTATGATTAAATTCTACAACACCGCTCTTGATAGGATAAGAAAAAACCGAATCTTTCTCATTTTCTTTGGTAAAATATTTTGCATACGCCTCATCAATAGACTTGGCATACAAATTCACTTTACCACCAACCAAAGAAGAAACAATTCCTGCGTGGTTCTGCATGATGTGGAATTCACCATTTTTCCCCGGCAGCAATACAGAGTCTACTTCTCCTTCAAAAACTACGTATTCTGGTGTTAAAATTTTTATATTCATAGAAACAAATTTGAAATTTGATGTTTGAAATTTGAAATTGCTTATCGAATCTCAAATTTCAAATCTCAAATTGTTAATTATTTAAGCGTTATCAGCTAACATTTTTTGTCCGGCTTCGATCGCTTCCTCGATGGTTCCTTTCAAGTTGAAAGCAGCTTCCGGTAAGTGATCCAGTTCACCGTCGATGATCATGTTGAAACCTTTGATGGTATCTTTGATGTCTACCAATGATCCCGGGATCCCTGTAAACTGTTCTGCTACGTGGAAAGGCTGAGATAAGAATCTCTGAACTTTTCTAGCACGGTACACTACGGATTTATCTTCTTCGGAAAGTTCTTCCATACCAAGGATGGCGATGATATCCTGAAGCGCTTTGTATCTCTGAAGGATCTCTTTTACTCTCTGCGCACAGTTGTAATGTTCTTCACCGATGATTTCCGGAGCAAGGATTCTAGAAGTAGAAGCCAAAGGATCTACCGCCGGGTAAATACCCAATGAAGCGATCTTTCTGTCCAATACCGTTGTTGCATCCAAGTGGGCAAAGGTTGTTGCCGGAGCCGGGTCGGTTAAGTCATCCGCAGGTACGTAAACCGCCTGTACGGAAGTAATGGATCCGTTTTTCGTAGAAGTAATTCTTTCCTGCATCGCTCCCATCTCAGAAGCAAGGGTCGGCTGGTAACCTACCGCAGATGGCATACGTCCTAGAAGTGCAGACACCTCAGAACCGGCCTGTGTAAAACGGAAGATGTTGTCTACGAAGAAAAGTACGTCTCTACCCTGTCCGCTTTCTCCACCGTCTCTGTAATATTCAGCCAATGTAAGACCGGAAAGGGCTACTCTCGCTCTTGCACCTGGCGGCTCGTTCATCTGTCCGAAAACGAATGCGGCTTTAGAATCTTTCATGGCTTCTACATCCACTTTGGAAAGATCCCAACCTCCGTTTTCCATAGAGTGCATGAAATCGTCACCATACTTGATGATTCCTGATTCCAACATCTCTCTCAAAAGGTCATTTCCTTCTCTCGTTCTTTCCCCTACACCGGCGAAAACCGAAAGACCTCCGTGTCCTTTTGCAATATTGTTGATCAACTCCTGGATCAATACCGTTTTACCTACACCGGCACCACCGAACAAACCGATCTTACCTCCCTTTGCGTAAGGTTCAACCAGGTCGATTACTTTAATCCCTGTAAATAAAACTTCTGCAGAAGTTGAAAGCTGATCAAATTTCGGAGCCGGTCTGTGAATAGGAAGACCACCCTCCTTAGATATATTTTGAAGTCCGTCGATAGCATCACCAACCACGTTGAAAAGTCTTCCGTTTACCGCCTCACCGATCGGCATTACGATAGGATTACCATATCCTATTACATCCTGCCCTCTTTTAAGACCGTCGGTAGCATCCATTGCAATACATCTTACCGTATCCTCGCCAATATGCTGTTCTACCTCCAAAACTACTTTTTCACCGTTTTCTTTTGTAATTTCCAACGCGTCATAGATTGCCGGAATTGCTTCCACATCATTGAAGACAACGTCGATTACCGGACCGATAATTTGAGAAATTTTACCTTTAATTTGGTTTGCCATTGCTAAATTTTTTCTTGGTGCAAATATAATGATTCTTCATTAACCTGCAATTGGTAAAAAACAGATTTTTATCATACTTTTCAAGCAATATAATTTACCAATATAACAATAGATACTATTAAAATTATTGATACACTGTTATATTGATAGATTGTTACATTATATCTATATTTGCAGTCAAAATTTTTCCGGTTTGAAAGTTTTCAGGAATTTTAGCGAATACACTTCTCAAAAGCCCTTGGCATTGTCTCTGGGCATGTTCGACGGGGTTCACCTCGGCCATAAAAGCATTATCGACGAACTGATAAAGGTGGGTGGAGAAAATCATCTGGAAACCGCAGTGCTTACGTTCTGGCCGCATCCGAGGTTTGTTTTCAACCCGTCTGAAAACCTGAAACTGCTGAATACCCTGGAAGAAAAAACGTTTTTGATGGAAAAATACAACATTGAAAACCTATTTCTGAAAGAATTTGATGAAGAATTCAGGAACCTGACCGGAGAAGAATTTGTACGCCAGATCCTAGTGGACAAGCTGCATGTAAAATACCTGATTATCGGATACGACCATTCTTTCGGCAAAAATAAAAGCGGGAATTTCGAACTGCTTCAAAAGCTCTCAGAAGAACTTGGTTTTGAGGTGGAACAGATGGAAGCCATCAACATCCATGAAAACAACATCAGCTCTACCAAAATCCGGAAAGCCCTTCTGGATGGAAATATCCGGGAAGCCAACGAAATGCTCGGATACTCCTACTCTGTTTCCGGAACCGTAGTGCATGGAAAAAAGATCGGAAGAACTATTGGTTACCCCACGGCCAATATCGAAACCGATTCCATCAAGCTTTTGCCCAAAAAAGGAGCTTATATTGTTGAAGTTTTTATTAAAGGTCAACAGTATAAAGGAATGCTGAGCATCGGCACCAATCCGACGGTCAACGGCGAAAAATTAACAGTGGAAGTCTACATCCTTGATTTTGAAGGTGACATTTACGACGAAAAAATTACCGTGAAATTCCGGGATTTCCTTCATGATGAAATTAAATTCGAAGGACTCGAAAAGCTGATTGAAAGGCTTGATGAGGATAAAAGGCTGACGGACGAATTTTTTTAAAATAGACTAATACAATTTTTACTGTTTTTAGTTTTCTAATTCAAGGGGATTCGCATATTTTTTATTTTCTTCCCTTTGTTTTTCTCTTTCCCTTACCATTTCCTGTCCTTTTATAATTGTGGTTTCATAGCTTGCCAAGATACCCGCTGTATTGGCATCGGCATTTTTTTGTGCTTGCCTCAATTTCGCCTGTGTTGTTTCAACAGCATCAGTATAACGGCTTTTCTTGATGTTTACCAGCCTATCTTTTAATTGAGAATTAGGTAGAGATTTTATCAGCTCAAAATCAAAATCACCTTTATCGTCTGTTATTTTGATAACTAATCCGGGTAAACCGCTAAATTTCATCGGACCATAAGGAAATGGAATTTCTGGGGAGTACCATGCAATCCAGTTTCTTCCTTTAAAAGCAACTTCTGCTTTTTTGCAATGGATAGTATTGATTACTTTTGCTTCATCTACAAGTTTCCAATTCTTTATTACGGGTTCTTTATATGTGAGTAACGACATCCCAATTGCATCGAAATACTGTATATTTTCATTTGATTGTACAATAGTAAAGTTAAAGTCTGTTTTTGGAATCACAACACCTTTTTTCCAGCTAAGCGTTGTACTTCCATCTGAATTTTTTATTGCAGTTCTTGAATTTTCCATTACCGAATCGCCTTTTAAGGATATAATACTGGCAAAAAAAGCACGATCATTCCCTATTTGCAATGAGAAAAATTCTTCATGTCTGTAATCAGTTCGCGTATCAAATTTAGCTTTTAGCAAATAAGTAAACTCACCATTCAAGATTTCTTGAGTTTGAGATTGAGCGTAAAACAAAATGCTATTAAATAAAACGAATAGCTGAAATAAATTTTTATTGAAAAGCATAAAAATTGTTTAATTATAAAGTTGCACTTATAAGATAATCAAATCAATATAAGTGCAAAAAACTAATTAGACGCTAGATTATGACTAGGGCCGCTATGAGTAGGTTTTGGGCAATAATAAGTTTCTAATTTTTCCAGCCATTCATTTGCTTGTTGCGGAGTCCAATCCTGAGTTGTAGTAGCTTGTACACCATAAGAAGTATCTGAAAACCAAACCTGTTTCTGTCCTTCTTCCATTGATTTTAAATCTTCACGGGATAATTTTTTTAAATTTTTCATCGTTCAAAATTTTTAATTCATAATAAATTTGTGTTTAAACTTTTGCGCATCAGTTTCAACACTTCAAAGAAAAATAAAAAATGTGGTATATACAATAGGTTTAATCACTTTATATTGAAAACTTTACTATGTTAAATAACTATATTACAGTTAATTATAAACAATCATTTAGTAAAATTAAATTATTTTCAGCCTGATTTTTTATGAAAAATTTATTTATACGAATTTTCAATCTCTTCTTTCGCTTTTTTGGTGAGCGACTTAAAAATCAAATCATAAGAATGGTCAATCATCTGAAAAATAAGATCTTTCTTCAAGCCTTCCATTGATACGGAATTCCAGTGGGTTTTATTCATGTGATAAGCGCCATTGATCTGCGGATATTGCTCACGAAGTTCAGTGCTCCATTCAGGGTCTGTTTTGACGCTGATTTCCAAAGGCTGCCTTTCCAGTGACATCAGCAGAAACATTTTTGTTCCGACTTTCATTACGAGCGTTTCATTGTCAAAAGGAAAGCTTTCGGTAACCCCTTTCTTCGCAAGACAGTAATCTAAAATTTCGTTCGCATCCATATTTTGAATAATTAGTAATGGGTAATAAATGATTTGTGAAGGGTAATATTTTTTACTTCAAGCCAAATTTAGTAAATTTAAGAAAGAAACATCACCACCTTAAATTTAAATTATTATGAAAGCTTTAGTTATCGGCGCTACAGGTGCCACAGGAAAAGATTTGGTCAGTCAGCTGCTTCAGGATCAGGATTTCGATGAGATTAAAGTTTTTGTGAGAAAACCTATTGAGATTCAGAATGATAAATTAACAGTACATGTTGTGGATTTTGACAAACCACAGGAATGGAAAAATGAAGTTCAGGGTGATGTCGCATTTTCCTGTCTCGGAACTACATTAAAAGCGGCAGGCAGCAAGGAGGCCCAACGAAAAGTTGATTTTGATTATCAATATGAATTTGCAAAAGCGGCCAAAGAAAATGATGTGGATGATTATATCCTGGTCTCCTCATATGGCGCAAACCCTAAATCCAAAATTTTCTACTCCCGAATAAAAGGCGAACTGGAGGAAGCGGTGAAACAATTGCATTTTAACAAAATCACCATCTTCAAGCCAGGTATGCTGGAACGAAGAGCTTCCGACCGACCGGGAGAAGTTTTAGGCAGCAGGATCATTAAGTTTGCTAACCGGTTGGGATTATTGGAGAGCCAGAAACCGTTACCTACAAGTGTTCTCGCGAAAGCCATGGTTAATTCTTCTAAAATTAAAAGCAACGGCTATTCGAGCATCAAGCTGGGGAATATTTTCTGTTTTGCGGAGAAGAGCAATGATTAAAAAGTCAATGGTGAATGGTGAATTAACGTGAACTCGAAATAACAGGCTGGAAGATGGAAGCTGGATGCAGGAAGTTTCCCTTGTCAACATCACAATTAAAGGTATCAATTAAATTGTTTGTTACCTATTAATAGAAACTCTATTTGAAAGCCTGACTCATCGGACTGAATCCCTGTATTTCACTTAAATAAAGGACTGAAAATAAATCAAATATGGTCAAGTTCACGTTGAATTATGAACAGAAAAGATATCAATTAAACACTGCTTTTTTTACGAACAGTGTTTAAACAGATTTAATTTAACTAAATTCCAAATTCAATTTTTTCCTGATTTCATCTGCAATTACTTTGTCCTTTATTTTGTCGTATGTATTTCGTGCTTTTTTTATAAGCTTTCCATCGTTTTTATTTTTTCCTACTTTAATCAATGCGAGTGCATATAAGGAAAGATAGCCATCGTCTTTTTTATAGGTGGAATAAGCATCTTCCAGATAAGGTAAAGCGGTTTCGTAGTTTTCTTTCAAGGTGTACAGCATTCCGTACATATAAACGACATCATCTTTTACTTTGCCAGAAACTTTATACAGATCTTCTGCTCGCTTCAAGTTTTTTAATCCTTCTTCATAATCTCCTATGACAATAGATGTATTTCCGATCCCATAATAGCCTTCAGGATTTTCCGGAAAGTATTTCACCATCTCCTCATATTTTTTTCGGGCTTCATCCACTTTTCCGAATCTCATAAACTGTATAGCCAGATTTTGTTTAAAGATCGGTGCTTTATTCTGAGCCAAGCTATCAGCAATGTAGTAGGCAGCTAAAGCTTCTTTATGCATATCCTGTAATCGTAAAAAATATCCTGCCATAAAATAGGCATCGCAGTATTTTGAATCTTCACTGGCTACTTTCAGCAATAAATTGGTTATTCCGCCATAATATTTCGGATAATTCAATGCTAAAAAAGCGGTTTCAAAACTTTTCTTAGAATTTGCATTTTGAGGTGTACAATAATTTGTTTTTCCTAAGAAATAAGAATCCTGCGAAAATCCTTTGATGGAAAAAAGCAGAATAAAAATGATCACTAGTTTTTTCATGGTTTTAAAATTAAAAAAGTGGATAGAAATCCACTTTATAACGATATTTTTTACTATTTATTTCAAATATTTCGTAATCGCTTCGTCCGTCGGTTTGGTGGTACTTACGAAAGAATCAACCAGTTTCCCGTTTTCGTCGATTAAGAATTTGGTGAAGTTCCACAGGATGGTTGTATTTTTTACACCGTTCAGTTCTTTCTCCGTTAAATATTTAAAGATCGGCGCGGTATCGCTGCCTTTTACGGAAACTTTGGCTGCCATTGGGAATGTAACCCCATAGTTTTTCTGGCAGAAAGCCCCGATTTCTTTATTGCTGCCCGGTTCCTGGCCGCCAAAGTTGTTTGCAGGAAAACCGATCACCACCAGCTTGTCTTTATATTCTTCCGAAACTTTTTCAAGATCGGCATACTGAGGCGTAAATCCGCATTCTGAAGCAGTATTCACAATAAGGATTTTCTTTCCTTTAAAATCGGCAAAGTTGATCTGCTTACCTTCTTCAAGAGCATCCACTTTGAAATCGTATATTGATTTTCCCATAAGTTCATTGGTTTTGGCTTTAGATACATCGCTTTTCTTTTGGGCGCAGCTGTTGAAAAAAGCAACCACCGAAAGAAACATTAAAAACAATTTTTTCATAATTTAAATTTAATTTTTTTGATTAAAATTTGAACGTATTGGCCGGAAATACTTTATTGATATCAATTCTGTTGATGAGCATGACGTAATCACCGTCTTTCTTGGTGCTTGAAGACTCAATCCTGAATGGCATCGACAGATTTCCGATTTTTTTATAATCCGAATACATCAGCGTTTCATCTTTTTTCACTTCTTTCAGCAGCATATAACTTCTGGTATCGAAATAATAGATGTTTTTATTGACATTTTTCGTCAGTTCCACCTTATGGCAGTAAATATTTCCTATTTTTTCCTTTCCCAGGTATTTCGCTTCAAAACCTTTATTTTCCCAATCGATAAAATCGTTGTCGAAACTTTCAGGAACATATTCTGCGTATTCCTGAACTTTGTTGGTTGCATAATTCATCGCGTAACCTTTCGATCCGTCGTAACCTTCAATGGCTGTATCTTTTCCGCCAATCGTAATCACGGTTTTTGTAAGATTCGGACGTTGCTGATAGATTTTGATCGGGTACTCGTCTTTCACACCCAGAATTACTTTTCCCTGAAGCAGTACGGAATTCAGAAGCTTCCAATTGGTGAGTCCTCCGGACAGTTCAATATTTTTATCAATAATTTCCTTTGCCGTCTGAGCCAAACACAATTGGGAGCATACCAGAATAAATGCCAACAGTAATTTCTTCATTAATACTTTTTATAAATTCAAATATAAGGCTTTTTTAATTTGAAAATTTGAAATTGAAGTAATTTGAAAACATAAGAGGTTTTTTAAATTTTACTCAATAATTTTATAGAGCTTTACCTAATGTGCTTATATAAACAAGCAAAGTTTATTTTTAATTTTTAATATTAAGAAGTTTAGTTTATTAAACTGGATAAAAATAGGAAATCAATGTATTGATTTAAATTAAGTTAAATAAGAAAATACTCCTTAATTCCTAAATTTTAAAAATATATTTTCAAATTGTAGGATTGGTAGATTTTCAAATTAATTTTCTCGCTTTTTCAAGATCTTCCGGCGTATCGATTCCCACGCCGACGAAATTGGTTTCTATCATCTTGATTTTCATGCCGTATTCAAGGTAACGGATGCATTCAATTTTTTCTGAAATCTCCAAAGGCTTCATTTCCAGCTTTGAAAACTGGATCAGCGCATGTTTCCTGAAAGCGTAAACACCGATGTGCTTGAAGTACTCAACCTCATAAGAAATCTCCCGGTGAAAAGGAATAACGGAACGGCTGAAATATAGCGCAAAACCATTGTTATCAGTAATCACTTTTACATTGTTCGGATTTTCGATCTCTTCTTTTTCATGAAGCTTTATTTTTAAGGAAGCCAGAGAAATTTCCTGGTTTTCATCATTCCGGAATACTTCGATCAGCTGTTGCAAAGGCTCTAATTTTAAAAACGGTTCATCCCCCTGTACATTGATCACAATATCACAATCAATATTCTGTACAGCTTCTGCAATCCGGTCACTGCCTGTTTCATGCAGTCCGGTCATTACCGCTTTTCCGCCGTTGTTTACGATTTCATTAAAAATAATTTCCGAATCGGTCGCGACAAAAACTTCATCAAACAGACCGGTTTCTTCTACGTTTTGATAAGTCGTCGTGATAACGGTTTTTTCTCCTAACAACTGCATCAGCTTGGCCGGAAAACGGCTGGCTTCGTAACGTGCGGGTATGACTGCAATGATTTTCATAGTTCAATGTAACGATTTAAAAATATAACAGTGTAACAATCGGTCAACTGCTACACTGTTATAATGGGTATATTTTACTTATTATTTTAACGCGTTCAACGCATTTTCCAGCTTCGGCATCATGGCTGAAATTTCCTCAGTGGCCAATCCTCCAACAGAAGCTCTGAACCAAGGCTCGGACTTTTCTTCTCCGAAAGCTGAGAACGGAACCAGGGCAACGCCTGCTTCATTGATCAGATAGAACACCAGATCAGAAGAATTTTCGATCACCGTTCCGTCAGGTTTGGTTTTACCGATATAATCCAGTTTAATGGTAAGATAAAGCGCGCCCATCGGCTCGATGCTGTCTACGGCAAGACCTTTTCCTTTCAGATCCTGGATTCCTCCGTGAAGAACTTTCAGGCTGGTTTCCAGTTTTCCTTTGAAATCTTCTACAAAAGCATTTACCTCTTGAGGATTTTCGTAATATTTCGCTGTTGCTTCCTGCTCCGGTTTCGGTGCCCAAGCACCCACGTGCGTCAACAATGCTTTCATCTTATCCAGGATATGAGCCGGACCAAATCCCCAGCCAACACGAACTCCCGTTGCGGCAAGGCATTTTGAAATACCGTCGATATAAACCGTATATTCCTTCATTTCAGGGAAAAGGGAAACCGGATCTACGTGCTCTGCACCGAACGTAAGATTAGAATAGATCTGATCATACATCAGGTACAACGGTTTTTCATCTTCGCTTCTCTTTTTGTTTTCTTCCAGGATCAATTCGCAGATTTCCGAAAGCTGCTCTCTGGTAAACATCGTTCCGGTAGGGTTCAACGGAGAGCAAAGCGCTACCAGTACCGCACCTGACAAATGAGGTCTCAGATCATCCGCCGTAGGAAGGAAATTATTTTCAGGGGTTGTTTTTACTTCAACCGCATCGGCAGAAGTAAGGTAAGCGTAGTGGTTGTTGTTCCACGAAGGAATCGGATACACTACTTTGTCGCCTTCATCGACGATGGTCTTGTATACGGCATAGATCAAAGGTCTTGAACCGGCTGTAATCAGGATATCATTCGGGGAATAGTCCAGGTTCCATCTTGTTTTTAAATCTTTGGAAACTTCTTTTCTTAAAGATAAAAGTCCGTTTGCAGGCGGATAATTTGTCAGGTTATTCTGATAAGCTTTCTGAATTTCCTCCTTCAGCTGGGCAGGAATAGGATAAATGTTGGAATTTAAATCCCCAATCGTAAGATTGGCAATCTCCGCTCCCTTTGCTTTTAAGTCATTTACTTCATTACCAATTTTTACAATTTCAGAACCGATCAGGTTCGCCGCTAATTTTGAAACTTTCACTTTTACTTTTATTTTAATATTATTACTGAACAATAATCGTTTAGCAATCATTGGTATACCGCCAGCTGATATATTGCTGAATTTTTTAGCTATAATTTTTTTAAACCACAAAAGTCACAAAAGATTTTGAAATTTTACTTAAGTTAATCAATACTGTAGTAAAAAAGGACCTAAAAGTTTTTAAAAATCTTTGATTTTTAATCTTTTGAGAACTTTTGCTTATCTAATTTAAAGAGTATTAACTTTTGTGACTTTTGTGGTTAATCTATAATTTGCTTAATTAAGTCTTATCCTAACTGCAGGTCATTTTTTACCTGGTTAATTTTCTCTTCCAACGATTTCTGTTGATCCCTGAAATCAGCTGCTGAGGCAAGATCTTCTTTCACGGAAATGTAGAATTTGATCTTCGGCTCCGTTCCGGACGGTCTTACGCAAACTTTTGTTCCGTCTTCGGTGTAATAGATCAGTACATTCGATTTCGGAATGTCGTTCATCACCTGTTTTTCATTTTTGGAAACGATAAAATTGGTCTGCTCCTTGAAGTCCTTTACTTCTGCCACCGGCGATCCTGCCAGTTCTTTTGGAGGATTTTCACGGAAATTTTTCATCATGTTCTGGATCTCTTCCGCTCCGTCTTTTCCTTTTCTTACCAGGTTCACGAGACCTTCGTAATACATTCCGGTTTCCTGGTAAATCTCGATCAGGTAATCGTACATGGTTCTTCCGTTGGCTTTGCACCACGCTGCGATTTCACAGGCAAGGACGATACTTCCGCAAGAATCTTTATCCCGAACGAAATCTCCGGTCATGAATCCGAAGCTTTCTTCCCCACCGCAAATGAATTTTTCTTTTCCTTCCACATCACGGATCATTTTTCCGATCCATTTGAAGCCGGTTAATCCTGCCTTGCACTGTACACCGAATTTCTGGGCAATATCAAAGAAAATATCGGAAGTTACAATCGTAGAACCGATAAATTCTTTTCCGGTAATCCGGTCCTGCTTTCTCCATTCGTTCAGGATATAATAGGTAAGGATCGTATTGGTCTGGTTTCCGTTTAACAATTCGATTTCTCCATCCAGGTTTCTTACGGCAATCCCCAACCGGTCTCCGTCCGGATCTGTCCCGATGACAATATCGGCATTGGTGATTTTGGCAAGGTCCATCGCCATTTCAAGGGCTGCCGGTTCTTCAGGATTTGGGGAATCAACGGTCGGGAAATTCCCGCTCGGGATCATCTGTTCCTTTACCAGATCGATTTTCTTGAAACCTGCTTTTTCCAGCGCTTTGGGAACCGTGGTATAGGTTGTTCCGTGGATGGAGGTGAAAACGATATTTAAATTTTCTTTTCCAACATTCTGATAGGTTGAATTTTCAATACAGGCATCGATATACACATAATCCTGCTCTTCTCCGATCCATTCGATCAGATCATCGTTCCCATTGAATTTTATTTTATCGAACTGAACGGAAAGAACTTCGGCAATAATCGCTTCGTCATGCGGCGGAACGATCTGTGCGCCGTCATTCCAATATACTTTATATCCGTTGTATTCCGGCGGGTTGTGGGAAGCTGTCAGTACGATTCCTCCATGACATTGTTTGTCTCTTACCGTAAAGGACAGTTCAGGCGTCGGACGGTGGTCTTTGAAAAGCAATACTTTAATTCCGTTGGCGGTTAAAACATCTGCTACCAGTTTTCCGAATTCCTTGGAGTTATTTCTAACGTCATAGGCGATTGCTACTTTAATTTCTTCCCCTTGAAACTGCTTTAACATATAGTTTGCAAGTCCCTGTGTAGCCTGGCCTAATGTGTATTTATTTAAACGGTTGGTTCCTACGCCCATGATTCCTCTCATCCCTCCGGTTCCGAATTCCAGCGGCCGGTAAAAAGAGTCTTCCAGATCCGGCGAATTGCCTTCGATTAATAATTGTACCGCACTTCTTGTTTCTTCATCAAATGATTCGTGCAACCAAAGTTTTGCTTTTTCTAATGTTGTCATACTTGTATTTTGTACAGTTTATTTTGCAGGATGATGAGTGCTGGATTAAACCTTAAACGCCACTCAAACCTTATTGTTTGTTCCTTTAATTTATAAGTTCAATTTTTAGGTCCGATAATCTTTTTTTCAACTCAATGATTTTTAACTGAAGATCATCCCGATCAAAAATAGAATTGCCAAAAATTTCCCTGTTAATCTCAAAGCTGATATTTGTGAATTCTTCGGATGAGTCAGATTCTGAAAACTCTTTAAAGATTGTTTTTCCTTTTTCAAAAATAAAATGACCAGACTTTTTGTTCCAGACGGTTTTCAATTCACATTTATCTGATATAGCATTAATAGCAGTAATTCCGACATGACAAAATTCATCACCAACTTCAAGATGCTTTTTCTCGTTGCTGCATGCTCCGATTCTTGTCATGATACATTCTGCTATGGTCAGATCCCAGGATTTTTCCAGAGACATTCCTGCATCATATTTTATATATAATGAATTGGTAATAGTATTAACAACTATTTCGCTACAATTATTGTCAAAATACTCATCAATTGCATGGCAAAGAGCTCCAAACACAAGAGAATTTAAATTGTTTTCTTTAAAACAATCTTCAAAATAAAGATAAGGACGAAGCCTCACATGCTCCATTCCTTCCAAGGTTTTAATGCTTTCTGCTGTGTATTTTTTCTCTTTCACACTATTTATTCCAATTTCTTATTCTCTACTCTGGTATCTTTATCTATTTTGAATGCCCGGATCGGATCATTATAATAAGTGAATTTTGCGGTATTCTGAACATGGCCTTTCAGGGAATCTTTAACATTTACTTCTGCATAATTTCCGTTCTTGGAATCGATCTTCAGGTTTTCGATTTTCCAGTAAGGGGCAATCAGGCTGGCCGTGTCAGCGATTTTGATCACCGCGTCTCTGGTCTGCCCAAGAAAGTTGGCCCTGCTGCGGTTCAGCATTTCCACTTCTGCCCTTCTCGTATTCACCGAACCCATAAAAGTAGCGAAATTCTTTAAATTAAGCTTAAAATTATCGGTCTTAATTTCACTGGAAATGTTCATTTCTACGGAATCGGCAATAGCTACTTTCTCCAGATTATATTTTGAATAAATCGTTACGTTATAAAAATCCACCCCTCTGGTTCCGCGTTTTTCTTTGATGGTTAAAGTTTTATCATCCACTTCAACATCAAGGTTATCTGCCACATTCGGATAGGTTTCTATTTCTACGAAATTTTTGTTTCCCCTGGCATAGAACACCCGGAATTTTCCTTCAAGATCAAGGTTTACGAATTCGGGAACATCCACATCTTTCCGCTCGATATTACCTTTCGGGGAAACTTTTCCGCAGGAAACCAGAGCAAAAACCGCAACGGTATAAAAAATATTCTTCATGTTTAAATCACTTCATCGATATTATAATTCTTATGCTCCCGGTTGGTCCGGATGATCATTTCCCCTAAGAATCCGGCTACAAAAAGCAGGGTTCCCATAATCATCATGGTTAAGGCAATAAAGAACCACGGATTGTTGGTGATCAGATGACCGTAAATTCCCCGGGCCACATCAATAAGTTTGGAAAGTCCAAGCCAAAGCGCTGAAAGAAATCCGACAATAAACATCAATGTACCCACGGCTCCGAAAAAGTGCATCGGTCTTCCTCCGAAACGGCTGACGAACCAAAGCGTTACCAGATCCAGGAAGCCCCGGATGAACCTTTCGGTCCCGAATTTAGACGTTCCGTAAGGCCGTGCCTGGTGCTGAACCTCTTTTTCCGTAATCCTTCTGAATCCCGCATTGGCTGCCAGAACAGGGATATACCGGTGCATATCTCCATATACATCAATCGATTTCACAACCTGTCTTTTATAGGCCTTCAATCCGCAGTTGAAATCGTGCAGGTAAACACCTGAAACTTTTCTGGCTGCTGCATTGAATAGCTTAGACGGAACATTTTTCGTCATTACGTTATCAAAACGCTTCTTTTTCCAGCCCGAAACGATGTCGTAATTTTCATTGATGACCATGGCATACAATTCCGGTATTTCTTCCGGAAAATCCTGTAAATCCGCATCCATGGTGATGATCACATCACCATTGGTACGTTCAAAGGCGGCATGCAGCGCCTGGGATTTCCCGTAATTCTTGGAAAATTTAATCCCGTGGATCTGAGGATGCTGAACTTTCAGATTCTCAATGATGCTCCACGACAGATCCGTACTTCCGTCATCGACAAACCAGATTTCATAGGACAACCCGTTTGACCGGCAAACGTTATCAATCCTTGAAAAAAGTTCTTCTAAAGAAGCTTCCTCGTTCAGTAACGGAATAACTATAGATAAATTCATTTAATTTTAATAAAAATTATTCTTGATTCTGCTCTTCCTGATAGATCGTTTTCGTTCTGAAAAACGCTCCGAAAAACAATGACAAAACTACGTAAAATATAAGAATTGCCGCAAAATATCCTGAAAAATGACTGGCCGTAAGCATATCTTTTCCTTTTACGGCATCCGGAGAGAAACTCGGAAGCCTTTCTTTGTACTTCTGATCCAGTTCATCAATATCTTTCTGGTGCTTTAATATTTTTCTTGCCGACTGGTATTCCTTATCCATTTCCGATTTCTGACGGGTTACATATTGGTAATTCAGCAGTTTTTTAGCATCCGTATCCACAAAATTCAAAAATAAATAAATGCTGAAAATGGACAGGATTCCCCCGATAAACATCGGAACAAATGCTCTTTTAAAAGCATCTCTGAAACTCACTACCCGATGGCTGCTCCAATAGGATTTCACCGACCAGAATGCAGTTCCGGCATAAATAATCGGCAAAATGAAAGCATTGGCTTTCAGCGAAATATCAAAATAATTAACTCCTGAGAAGAAGTAATACACCACGAAAAAAACGAGCATCGTAGCGCCAAACAGTAAAATTCCTAATGTGGAAGAGCTTTTCGTCATATCTAATTTTTTAGAAAATTATTGAAAATTTATTGGGTTGAATTTCAACAAACTACCTCTGGCAGCCTGTTTTTTCAATTAATTTTCTTTAATAATGTTTTGAGTTTTGCAAAATATTCCTACCTTTGCAACGGCAAGTCCTAAACAACCAGCTCCTGAGAATCCTCCAGGGTGGGAACGCAGCAAAGGTAATTGGTCGTAGCGGTGTGATTTAGGTAGCTTGCCATTTTTTTTGGTTTTAAGTGAAGAGAGGTAATTTGAAAATTATCTTTTTTTGTTTTTAAACCTTTCAGCATTTTCATTTCAATTTTCAAATTACCTTTCAGCATCTATTTAAAATTCGAACTCTTCACCCAGTTTTGGTAAAATAAGTTCTATGTTTTTATCTGTAAAATGTTTCACTGCACTTTCATGATTGATCTCAATCGCAGGAAACGTATCAAAATGACATCCGATTACTTTCGGGGTCTTTAATAATTCAGTTGCTGCAAAAGCCGCCTCTTCCGGGCCCATGGTATAGTGGCTACCTACCGGAAGGATCGAAAGGTCTAAATTGCCGTATAACTTTGGAAACAGCTCCATATCGGCCATTACACCGGTATCCCCTGCCATATATAAATTCTTACCTTCAGGAAGCCTGAAAATATATCCTACCGGAACGCCGCCGTAGCTTCCGTCCGGAAACGAACTGGTATGGTGAGCCGGAACCATGGAAATTGTAAGATCGTCGATTATTGCCGATCCTCCTAAGTTCACATCGTCCGTATTTTTTGCATTTTTGAAATACCCGCAGATTTCCGGAACGGCAATAACCGTTGCTTCAGGGTGATGCTGCAATACTTCTTCCACATCGGCGATATGGTCTCCATGAGCGTGCGTCAGTAAAATATAATCGATTTTCTGAGCCGCGATATCAAATCCGGATTCGGCTTTTTTGTAGTTGTAAAAAGGATCGGATAAGATCGTTTTGTCTTTATAGGTGAACAAAAAACAGTTTTGTCCTAAAAATTTAATTTTCATATTTAATTTAATTTTTAAAATTATTTGATTATCACTCGGAAATTGTAGCCGTAAAATCACGCGGTATCATGATAACCAGCTAAAAGAATAGAATTCTTTCGGGATTACTTGTTTAGTGAAACAGATTAAGTCCGGCTGCCGTAAGAACTGCGATCATTAAGGTAATCATTCCCACCTGCTTTAGGAATGGGTCAAGCTCTCTCGGATTCTTTACCGTCATAATATTTCTTCTGATCCTCATCAAAGGAAGCATCAGGATCATCACAATAAAAACGTAGTAATTCTGTGTCTGGAAAAATCCGTTAACGCCTAAAAACATCAGAATGAAAATCAAAGGAAGATTAAGCAGCACCATTTCGTAAATCATCGCTTTTTTAAAGCCGATGCGAAGGGCAAAACTGTTTTTCCCGGATAGTTTATCGCTTTCGATATCTCTCATGTTATTAAGATTCAGGACCGCCATGCTCATCATTCCGATGGCCGCTCCCGGCAACAGCATATCCCAGCTGAACGATTTCGTAAACAGGAAATAACTTCCGCAGACGGAAACCAATCCGAAAAAGATAAACACGAAAATATCCCCCAGCCCCATGTAACCATAAGGTTTTTTCCCAACCGTATAACCGATGGCGGCTAAAATACAGGCAATCCCCAGACCGATGAATATATAAAATTCATTCATATAATCCGGTACAAATGCCAGATACAAGAGTGCAACAGTGGCTACAAAAGACAATACGGAAAATAAGATCACCGCATTTTTCATCTGTTGGGCTGTAATCCTTCCTGAAGCTACAGCTCTTGCCTCTGCTTCGGTTGCCCTTTTGGTATCCGTTCCCTTGATTCCGTCACCATAATCGTTGGCATAGTTGGAAAGCACCTGATAAAGTAAAGTCACCACCAGGGCGAGTGCAAAGATCCTCCAGTCCCAGGTTCCGCCTTCGTTGTAAAGTCTCCACCGGGCAATAAAAGATCCCATGATAATTCCGCTTAGGGAAAGCGGCAATGTTCTAAGCCTTGCGGCTTTTATCCAATCTGTCATAGTTTTATGAGTAATGGGCAATAAGTAATCAGTAATAAAAAATTGCTCATTACCGATTACTCATTACTTATATTTTTAAGATATCCACTGGTCTTCCCCGAAGTTCGGCTTTCTTTTTTCCAGGAATGCATTTCTTCCTTCTTTGGCTTCTTCGGTCATGTACGCAAGACGCGTTGCTTCACCGGCAAACACCTGCTGCCCTACCATTCCATCGTCGGTAAGGTTCATGGCGAATTTCAGCATCCTGATCGAAGTCGGGGATTTGGCCAGAATTTCCTGGGCCCATTCATAAGCGGTATCTTCCAGCTCAGCGTGCGGAACGACTTTATTCACCATTCCCATTTCAAAAGCTTCCTGAGCGGAGTAATTCCTACCTAAAAAGAAAATCTCGCGGGCTTTTTTCTGTCCGACCATTTTCGCCAGATAAGCGGAACCGTAACCGCCGTCGAAGCTGGTTACATCGGCATCCGTCTGCTTGAAAATGGCGTGCTCTTCACTGGCTAAGGTTAAATCACAAACCACATGAAGCGAGTGCCCTCCTCCTACAGCCCATCCCGGTACCACCGCGATCACGACTTTCGGCATAAAACGGATCAGCCTCTGAACTTCGAGGATATTCAAACGATGTCTTCCGTCCTCTCCTACATATCCCTGGTGCCCTCTCGCCTTCTGGTCTCCCCCGCTGCAGAATGCCCAGCCTCCGTCTTTAGGGCTTGGCCCTTCTCCGGAAAGCAATACTACGCCAATGGAAGGATCTTCATAAGCATCATAAAAAGCATCGTATAATTCCGAAGTGGTCTTGGGTCTGAACGCATTACGGATTTCCGGTCTGTTGAAAGCGATTCTCGCTACCCCGTTGGATTTTTTATAGGTAATATCTTCGTATTCTTTGGCGGTTTTCCACTCGATCATTTTTGTAATAATTTTCCCCAAAGATACGGAATTGGAAAGAATTTTAACATGGATTTCAGGGGAGAATATCTGGAAATTTTTACCGTTTTTCCATGCTGAATAAATTAGTTGAACGGATGATCAAGCTTTAAATAATTGCTAAAAAGTTCTTTAGCAAAGCGGATTCAGGGTAACAGATACAAGGGATACATAACTAAATTTGGGAGACTCAAAACACATATTCCAAATTAAGCCGAAATTTTGAACTTTGAACACAGAGCGTACGAAGCTTTTTTTGAATACTATGTGTTTTTAAGTTTCACGAAGCCATTTGACTAAGTTGAATCTCCGATTTCATTTGTAAAAGCTCACGGAGCTAACTATACCGAAAAGATTTAAGATTGATAAATATGAAACATAAATCTATTGGAATAAACTTGAACACAGAGCACAAAGCTTTTTTGAATACTGAATGTTTTTAAGTTTCAAAAAGCTACTTACAGGATCAGTATAAACTTTAGGCATAAAATTTTTAACGCTAACGACGCTACGGATCGTTTACATGCCAATCGCAGATTTTCCGGTCGCAAAGACTGAACTACGTTCGTAAACTTTCAGTTTATATTCAGCAAATGATAGTTGTGGATATTATCCTATGCCGAAATCCTGCATGCTTTGCTTTAATCAAAAAATTTGAACACAGAGCGCACGAAGCTTTTTTTTGAATGCTATGTGTTTTTAAGTTTTACGAAGCCATTTCATTTCTAAAAGCTTATGGAGCTAACTATTCCGAAAAGATTTAAGATTGATAAATATGAATATAATCTACTAGACTAAACTTGAACACAGAGCGCACGAAGCTTTTTTTGAATGCTATGTGTTTTTAAGTTTTACGAAGCCATTTGACTAAGTCGAATCTCTGATTTCGTTTGTAAAAGTTCTCGGAGCTAACCACCATTCAATATTATCATTCCCTTTTCAGAAATAAAAAAACCGGAACACCAATAAGGTTCCGGTTTCTATCGGTTGTTGTTTATCCAGCGGATTACTTAGCAGGCTGCTTTGCCTGAAGTTCAGCTTCTTTAGCTTTCATTTCATTGGCTTTAGCGGTATTCCTTGTGGTGTTATACATGTCTTTCAGGGTCTGAACAGCATTGATATCGTTCGGCATGGCCTGCATCCATTTCTCAGCATAAGGAATCGCTTTGTTGAATCTTTCCTTTCTTGCTTCAATCAGTTTGGTAGCATCGTCCGGTTTTGTCTTTCTCAAAGCGTTGATTTCGGTTACTGCTTTCTCATCATCACCAATGGCTGTGTATACCAGGTTCTGGTAAGCATTTGCAAAATCAGGCTTCAGGTCGATTGCCTTCTGGAAAGAAGTCATTGCCTCGCTGGTTGTTGCCGGATTTTTTGCCTGAAGCACCCCTAAATTATACCAGTTGGTAGCATCGTTAGGATTTTTTGCCAACTGTTCTTTAAGGTTCTGCATAAATTTATCCGTATTTCCGGATGCATAAAGTGCGCTTCCCTGATATTCTTTCAATTTGGTACTGTTCGGGAATTTTGCCAATCCTTTTTCAATAATAGCCAAAGCTTCGTCATTTTTCTTAGCATTGATTAGCAAAGTAGATAATGTTTCATATAAATCCTGCTCAACACTAGGAGACTGCTCGGTCTTAAAGTCGGAATAGTCTTTTGAAGAAGTTTTCTTCAACAATTCCCAGGTATTTTTATCATAGCTGGCCACCTGTCCCGTTTTGTTATCCTTTGCGGTGTATGTGGTTTCAATACCGGTATATCCGGAATTGATCAGGTCCGTATATATTTTTGTAGCCTGAGGAATATCATTAGCCAGTGCATAATTCAATCCTGCATAATACATATATACTTTATTGTCCTGTCCGCTTGTTTTCAGGATGTTATAAACATCCATAAACTTAGGAGCTGCCACTGCATAATTTTTCGCATTGTATGCGTCCATTGCAGCTTTATTGGCTTCCTGCAGCTTAGCGTTAACATCATCTTTCTGTCCGAAAACAAAGGCAGATGCTACGAAAGCCATACCTAAAATCAGCTTTTTCATAATCACTATTTTATATTAATTGATATTTTTTTATTCTTCTTCAGAATCCCGGCTTTCCGTTCCGTCAGGGTTCTGCTGTTCTTCCTGTAAACTGACACTGTCATCCGGGAAAAGTTCCCCGGTCATCTGTACTTCTGCCGGGCCGGCTTCTCCTGTGGTCTCTTCATCAATGATTTCCTCTTCCACTTCCTTATCCATTTCTACTTTTGCGATGGCTGCAATTTCGTCATTTTTCTTAAGGTTGATGAGTTTTACGCCCTGGGTATTTCTGCCCATTACCCTCATTTCATTCATATTCATTCGGATGGCAACACCGGATTTGTTGATGATCATCAATCCGTCCTCATCGGTTACGTTCTGAATAGCGATCAGGTTTCCGGTCTTTTCGGTAATGTTCAGTGTGATTACCCCTTTTCCGCCTCTGTTGGTTTCCCTGTAATCCAATACAGCCGTTCTCTTACCGTATCCTTTTTCAGACACCACAAGAACCGTTTCGGTTTCAAGATCATTCACTACAATCATTCCTATTGCCTCATCATTTTCATCCATGCTGATTCCTCGAACCCCGATAGACCCTCTTCCTACTTCCCTTACTTTTTCTTCCGGGAAACGGATACATTTACCGTTTTTGGTCGCAATCATAATCTGAGAGCTTCCGTTGGTAAGATAAGCCCCTAACAACTGGTCATTATCCCTGATTTCAATGGCATTCACCCCATTTACTCTCGGTCTGGAATAGGCTTCAAGAGACGTTTTCTTGATCGTACCATTTTTGGTTACCATCACAACGCTCATCTGGTTCACGTATTCGGAATCTTTCAGGTTGTTGGTTCTGATGTATGCTTTGATCTTGTCGTCCGGCTCAATATTGATCAGATTCTGTACCGCCCTTCCTTTTGCCGTTTTGGAGCCTTCCGGGATCTCAAATACCCTCAGCCAGTAACATCTTCCTTTTTCGGTAAAGAACAGCATATACTGGTGGTTGGTAGCCGATACGATGTATTCCAGGAAGTCGGCATCCCTTGTGGTGGCCGCTTTGTTTCCTACACCGCCTCTGCTTTGGATTTTATATTCGGAAAGTGAAGTCCTCTTGATATATCCGGCGTGGGAAATCGTAAGTACCACCGATTCGTTCGGGATAATGTCTTCGATAGACATTTCACCGCCTGAATAATCGATTTCGGTTCTTCTTTCATCGCCGTATCTTTCTTTTACTTCAATTAATTCGTCTTTGATGATCTGGAATCTTCGCGACTCATTCGCAAGGATGTCCTCAAGATCTTCAATCTCTTTCATAATGGCATCATACTCATCACGGATCTTATCCAGCTCCATGCCGGTAAGACGGGCAAGACGGAGATCAAGGATGGCCTGTGCCTGAAGCTCGGAAAGTTCGAATGCATCGATCAGCCCTTCTTTCGCCGCCTGCGGGTTGGAAGAGTGACGGATGATGGAAATTGCCCGGTCCAGAGAATCCTGGGATCCGATTACTTTCATGAATCCTTCAAGGATGTGTGCTCTTTCCCTTGCTTTTCTGAGTTCGAATTTCGTTCTTCTTACGATCACTTCATGCCTGTGCTCCACAAAATGGTGGATGATGTCTTTCAGGTTCAGCTGCTCCGGTCTTCCATGAACCAAAGCGATATTGTTTACACTGAAAGAAGTCTGAAGTGAGGTATATTTATATAATAAGTTCAGGACTACATTAGGAATCGCATCATTTTTCAGTTCATAAACGATACGAAGTCCTCTTCTGTCGGATTCATCCCTGATTTCATAAATTCCCGGAATTTTATCATCTTTCACCAGATCGGCTGTCCTGGCGATCATTTCCGCTTTGTTTACCTGATAAGGAATTTCATTGACAATAATGGCGTTCCGGTTTCCGATTTCTTCGAAAGCCACTTTAGCGCGAAGCACGACTCTTCCTCTGCCGGTATGGAAAGCATCTCTCACTCCGTCGTAACCGTAGATGATTCCGCCGGTAGGGAAATCCGGAGCGATAATGTGCTGCATCAGCTCATCGATGGTAATTTCAGGATTATCGATATAGGCGCAGATCGCGTCTACCGATTCGGAAAGGTTGTGTGGCGCCATATTGGTCGCCATCCCCACGGCAATACCGGAAGTTCCGTTTACCAGAAGGTTAGGGATTTTAGAAGGCAACACGGTCGGTTCCTGTAAACTGTCGTCGAAGTTGTTCTGGAAATCTACCGTTTCTTTGTCCAGATCCGAAAGGATATCATCGGAAATCTTTTTCAGTCTTGCTTCGGTGTAACGCATGGCTGCAGGCGGATCACCGTCCATGGATCCGAAGTTACCCTGACCGTCTACCTGAGGGTAACGAAGGCTCCAGTCCTGGGCCATTCTTACCATCGCATCATATACGGAGGAGTCTCCGTGCGGGTGATACTTACCCAAAACGTCTCCAACAATTCTCGCAGATTTCAGATACTTTCTATTAGAAAAAACCCCTAATCCATACATACCGTAAAGTACTCTTCTATGAACAGGTTTCAAGCCGTCTCTTACATCAGGTAACGCTCTTGACACGATAACCGACATCGAATAATCGATATAAGACGACTTCATTTCATCAACAATGTTGATAGGAATCAGTCTTTCTCCTTCTTTTTGCATAAACAAATTTATTATAATGATATTCAGACCCTTAGCGAAGGGCCTGAAAATTATTTATTCCCCTTTTTTAATAACGGGCTAATTTACGAAAAATTTGCCGATTTTTGCGGTAAAATTTATCTAAAGAATCTTAAAAATTCATAAAAACATGAGCGTATTAAGTATAACTTTTCACTGTACAAAAAACAGGCTTCAGGAGTGGGAAAATTATATGGATGAAACCCTGGTTCTGATGACGGAAAATTTAATGGACGTCAGCCAGTATATCCTTTCTGAGGTGCACAGCGACTATATTGAAGAAGGGAAAAACTACAACCTTCTCCTTATTTTTGATACCCATGACCTGAGGGAAGATTTCATCAAAAGTGAAATGGAAAATATCGCAGAAAGGGTCGGATCCAGATTCGGGCAGGAAGTAATGATTTTCAATACCCTTCTCGATCCGAAAAAACTGAAATTATAGAGTACTGGGGCTGAGGCAAAGACTAAGTTTAAGGCTGAGATTGTTTAGCTTCTAAAAAATAATCCCCGGAGAAATGTTTCTCCGGGGATTTTCGTAAGTTATGATTTCCTGATCATCGATTTTCTTTCAAAGATTAAATCTGCTTTAGCAGCATCGAAGTTTTTTTGGATCATTCCATGCGGCCTTCTTGGCGGTTGTGGCGGTCTCGGAGGTCTTGGCGGCGGGTGACAGGCACTGGTTGCATAGGCCAAAACAAAGGCTCCGAAAATTTTCAGTAAAGATTTCATATGATTTTATTTTTTGGTTCTGTATACACTAATCAATGCAGATGCCAATATGATTTTTATGGCAAATTCAGCAAAAGAAAAGCACTGAACCATTGCCAGTGCTGATGATGGGTCTATCGGTGTCTTACAACCACCACAGGTCTGCTGTAGTAAACCCGATGAGGCCTTGAGTAGTACCGGTGCCTTACGGGCCGGTAATGATGCCTCTTATAATAATGTCCGGGCGGCCTGCGGTATTTTACCTTCTTGTAATGCGGCCTGTGCGGTCTGTGGTAATGATGTTTTTTTGGTCCGTGGCCGTGTCCGCGGCCATGCCCCCACTGGATCGGAGATGCCTGGTAATACGCCAGGGAAAAAACAAAGACAAGTAATCCTAAAATTTTAGTCAGCACCTTCATAATATATTATTTTCAAATTACAAGATGAAATGCAGCAATAGCGGTGCCAGTAAATGATTACCGATACATACTTCTCATTTTTTAAGAAACTTTATTATTTTTTCCGAATTTCAGAAAACCTTTTCGCTTCTTCTTTCAAGCATGATAACATCTTTCCACTGGCCATTGAGTTTTCCGATTTTGCTTCTCGTTCCTACGATGCGGAAACCGCTTTTCAGATGGGCTTTTAAGGCACCTTCGTTTTCCGGGAAAATATTCGTCTGCAAAGTCCAGAATCGGTGGTCTTCGCTATCCAGGATCATCTTTTTAAGCAAAACCGAGCCCAATCCTTTGTTCTGGTAATCCCTGTCAAAATAAATACTTACTTCCGCTACCCCTTTGTAGCTCTCTCTTCTGCTTACGGGCCTTAGGGCACACCAGCCTACCACTTCCTGGTTTTCGTTCTCCAGGACCCAACGGCAGTCGTTCAGATAGTCCATATCCCAGACTTCATCGGAAGGGACATTTGTTTCAAAAGTAGCAATTCCGCTGTCGATCCCCTGCTGGAAAATCTCAAGAACCCGGGCTTCGTCCTCGGGCAGCATTTCTCTCAGTTCGTAGTTCATAATTGTTGATGATTTTTTTTCTCCTTAATTCCTGACCGTAACAGTCAGTTGCAATATCCCTGAACATAAATCGCACCACACTTTTATTTATATCGGGTATGGAATCTAAAAAGTGGTTTATCTGATCAAAATAGACATTTTCCCGATTTCAAAAAGATTTATTTCATGATCTCATACTGTGCAGAATTTTACTTATTTTTGGCAGTGTAACTTTAAGCTGTTGTCTACTCAACTTAATAATTTAAATCTATTAACCATGAAGAAATTATTTTTCTGCCTGAGCATTTTCCTTTTTCTTTTCAGTTGTAATAAAAAGGATTCCGTACTGCAGGCGCAGGGCCCTAATGCCGAAGTAACCCGGGTACTGGAAAAATTCTACGGACAGTACGGACAATCCAGCGAGGCGCTTTATAACGAGCCGATTGCCCAAAACCTGTTCACGCCGCAGATCCGGAAAGAGATTGAAGAGATTGTCAATGCATCCAAAGAGGATATGAAACGCATCAGGAAAAGCGCCCATCCCGACGATAAGCCGCTGATTCTGGAAGGATCGGTTTTTACCAGCCTGTACGAAGGCTACACCAAGTATCAGATCAAATCGATCGAAACACGGACGATAAAACCGAATGTACAAACGGCTGACGCTTTCATTGAATTTGAAAATACCGCTGTTGCTCCGAAAATCGTCTGGAAAGAAAACGTACACCTCATCAATCCTTCGGGTAAAGGCTGGGAGATCGACAATATCACTTTTGATAAAATCGCACAGGTAAAGGACCTGAAAACAAGGCTGAACGACCTCCGTGCTGAGTTTAAAAAATAAAACGAAAGGTTGCCGCTCGGCAACCTTTTACTTTTACGGACACTGCGCAATCGGAACTTCGCTGCAAACCGTTTTGTTAAGTCTTTCGCAATATACGCAATACTTTTTAGGCTGTCCGCCGTACACCGATTTCAAATCGGTTTTGCTGAGTTTCTTCAGATTTTTCATATCTTTTAATTTTGATGATTCTAAGTTGAACGGAATTTTTTTAATATTATTACGGAATTTTCTTTAAAATTTTCATCAAATCCAAATCAAAAAAAGAAAGCCACACAGAATCTGCATGGCTTCGTATAAAAATTTTATGAATGTTTTTTATCTGTTGTTGATGTCCACTCTTACCGGCATTACATAGGTTGAAGCAATCATATTATCATTCAGTTTTTTGCTGTCTACTCTGTATTGCAGCCTGCTCAATACATTTTCGATTTCTTTGCTTACATTTTTGCAGTCTCCTTTGGAATGAACGTTCACGATTTTTCCGTTTTCCGCAACATCGAATTTCACTTCTGAATTAACGATCCCCTGCTTATAGTCGGAATTGGTGAAATCGAAGTTGGCCATCAGCAGGCTTCTGATTTCGTTGAATGCATCATTCTTGTTCAATTGAACCTCCTGAATGGTATTGTTATTTGAAGTCTGTGCTTTAGCCGTGTTCATTACCGCCACAAATCCGAAAACGAAAAGGGAAGCAATCAATAATTGAATTTTATTTTTCATAACGCTTTGGTTTTAATGTTATTTTAAACTTTTTTACTAACTCTTTACCAAAGATATATAAAATAATTCATATTAATTTTACATTCAGTTAACATTTAGTTAACATTAGAATTTAAAATATTGATTTACAGGGTTATAAATTTTTGAAATGGGTAAAAATTTAATATTGGAGGTTAAAATTGATAGAATATAAAAGAAATAAATACTCAAAAATCTATTTTAGCTGTCCATAGGTTTAGTTTTAAAAATTATAAAATACCAGAAAATAGAAAGATATAACAAATAGAATATCTTCAATTTTAAAGCATCCAAAAACATTCATTAAAATCAATTTATTAATCGAATAACATAAAAAATCTAAAGTGTTACCAACAAGTCAGGAGCGGCAATTTCTTAATCTATTCCTTAGATATCTAAAACCTGATGCGCCAAATATAGAAAAAAGAAGGAAATAAATAATCCACTGAAAAGAAATTTGAAATATCACAAAAACAGAAGAAAAATAAAAAATAATGAGTTTTCTTATAGAAATTAGTTTCCATAAAAAAAGGAATCTGCATTCACAAATTCCTTATTATAATTAAGTTGATATTTTATTACTCCAACTCCCTTTTCAAAAACTTCCCCGTCAAGCTCTTCTTCGATTTTACGATTTCCTCGGGGGTTCCCTGAGCGACGATCTGGCCGCCGTGTTTTCCGCCTTCGGGACCAACGTCGATGATGTGGTCGGCGAGTTTGATGACGTCCATATTGTGTTCGATGATGATGAAGGAGTTTCCAAGTTCCACCAATTGGTTGATGGCGTCCATCAGGATTTTCACGTCTTCGAAATGGAGTCCGGTCGTTGGTTCATCCAGAATGTATAAGGTATTTCCGGTCTGTCTTTTGGCGAGTTCGGTGGCCAGCTTGATCCGTTGGGCTTCCCCTCCGGAAAGCGTGGTGGACTGCTGTCCCATCGTAATGTAGCCTAACCCGACATCCTGCAAAGTTTTAACCCTTGAAAAAATCTTCGGAATCGGCTGGAAAAATTCTACCGCTTCATCAATCGTCATATCCAATACGTCAGAAATCGATTTTCCTTTGTACCGGACTTCCAGGGTTTCCCGGTTGAACCGTTTTCCGTTGCAGGTCTCGCAGTGAACATACACGTCCGGCAGAAAGTTCATTTCAATAACCTTCAGACCGCCGCCCTGACAGGTTTCGCATCTTCCGCCTTTTACGTTGAAAGAGAACCTTCCCGGTTTGTACCCACGGATCTTGGATTCCGGCAGTTCGGCAAAAAGGTTCCGGATGTCCGTAAACATTCCGGTATAGGTAGCCGGATTGGATCTCGGCGTTCTTCCGATCGGTGTCTGGTCTACATCCACGATTTTATCGATGTGTTCCAGGCCTTCGATTTTTTTGTAGGGCAAAGGTTCCTGTACCGCTCTGTAAAAATGCTTGTTCAGAATCGGATACAAGGTTCCGTTGATCAGGGAAGACTTTCCGCTTCCGGAGATGCCGGAAACGACCACCAGTTTCCCCAAAGGAATATCCAGCGTTACGTTTTTAAGGTTGTTTCCTGTGGCACCTTTCAGCACGATATGTTTTCCGCTTCCTTTGCGTCTTTCCGCGGGAATCTCGATCTTTCTTTTACCGTTGATGTATTGGGCCGTAATGGTATCGGCTTTTACAAGATCCTTCGGTTTCCCCTGCCACAAAATTTCCCCTCCGAATTTCCCGGCTCTCGGACCGACATCCAGTACCTCATCGGCTTCGAGGATCATGTCTTTATCGTGTTCCACCACCAGAACAGAGTTCCCGATGTCGCGGAGGTTTTTCAATGAATTGATCAGCCGCTCGTTATCCCTCTGGTGAAGACCGATACTCGGTTCATCAAGGATATACAAAACGTTCACCAGCTGTGAACCGATCTGTGTGGCCAGACGAATCCTTTGGGATTCCCCTCCTGAAAGCGTTCTTGAACTCCGGCTCAGGCTCAGGTAATCCAACCCGACATCCAGCAGAAACTGAAGCCTGGTTTCGATTTCCTTTAAAATTTCATAAGCGATGATCGCATTTTTCTCTGAGAATTTGTCTTTTATGTCAGCTAACCATTCTTTCAGATCAATTAAGCTTAATGCATTGACCTCAGCAATATTTTTTCCGTCGATTTTAAAACTCAGACTTGAAGGCTGAAGACGGGTTCCTTTACATTCCGGACAGGTTTCTTCCGTGGTGAAATGTCTTTCTAACAGGATTGCTTCGTACGATTCTCTTTCTTCGATGATTTCTTCCATGAAAGAAATCAGTCCGTCAAAACTGATCTTTATTTTTTTGGTAATGCCTGCGTATTTAAGGTCTTTGTTGAATTCCTTATGGCAGCCATTGTAAATATAGTCCAGCGCTTCTTCCGGAACGTCCTTCATCGGCGTTGCCATTCCCAGACCGAAGATCTCCAGGATATTTTTGATCTGCGCCAGAATCCATTTGTTGGATTTCAGATCTTCCAACGGCAGTAAGCCTCCCTGGTTGATGGAAAGTTTCGGATTCTCTACAAAGTAATCGGTATTGATCTTTTTGATTTTTCCTAATCCTTTACAGCTCGGGCAGCTTCCTTTCGGAGAGTTAAAAGAAAAGGTATTCGGTTCCGGCAAAGCTAATGAATGTCCGGTCTCGGCATCCATTAAGTTTTTGGAGAAATACTCAATCTCCGTACTTCCGAGTTTTTGGATTCCGATCAGCCCTTCTCCCATTTCCATGGCGGTGCGCAATGATTTTTCCATCCGGGCTTCGGAAGCCGATTCGCCGATGATCCAACGGTCGATCACGATATCGATATCATGGGTTTTATACCGGTCGAGTTTTAAATCGTATTCAATATCCTGCAATTCACCGTCAATTCTTGCCTGGCCGTAGCCTTTTTTGGCCATCTGTACGAAAAGTTCATGGTAATGCCCTTTTCTGGCTCTTACCACCGGTGCCGTCAGCATGATCTTTTCGCCTTTGTAATTTTCTTTGATGGTCTCCAGGATCTGATCTTCCGTGTAGCTTACCAGTTTCTTTCCAGTAGTCTGGGAATAAGCATCGGAAACCCTGGCAAACAGAAGACGGAGGAAATCATAAAGCTCCGTAACGGTTCCGACCGTTGAACGCGGGTTCTTATTGGTGGTTTTCTGTTCGATGGCAATCACCGGGGAAAGCCCTTCGATTTTATCGACGTCGGGACGTTCCAATCCGCCCAGAAACTGTCTCGCATAGGCAGAAAAAGTTTCAATATAACGGCGCTGGCCTTCCGCAAAAATGGTATCGAAAGCCAGAGACGATTTTCCGCTTCCCGAAAGACCGGTAATCACGACCAATTCGTTGCGCGGAATTTTTACGTTGATGTTTTTTAGGTTGTGTTCACGGGCTCCGTAAACTTCAATATATTCTGTTGATTTACTCATAAGTTGGGGTGATTTTACCTGAAAATCACGCTGTGCAAAATTACGGAATTTTATGGAATTTATGATGTTAAAAAGTGTTAGGAATTTACCCTCTTTATATACGGGTTTTATTCCATCTTTATTTTTTTTCGTCTATCTACCACAGGCTGAAAAAATGTTTTGCACAACCGGATCACAGGCAAAATAATTCTTTTCCAACTCCATGCCATAAATGGAAGGTTCAGGTTGCATGAAAATTAACCATTAAGAAATATTCAGAGGTTAAGTTTAATGTAAACTCGAAAAGAGCTTGGACTACAGGTTGGAAGAGGGAAGCTGGATGCTGGAAGTTTCTTCTGTCAAAAATAGGATCAGAGATCCTGCTGATCAAATTAATTCTTTTATGACTTTATCTGAGAGTGTTCTTATTTATAATTCTGAATAATTTTTTTTAATTAATTAAATCTCTGAATATAAGTTAAATACAATCTAATTCACGTTAAGCTTCATTAAGGTAAAATCTAGGATTCTATTCAGCACTCTTCTTAAAGCGAAGCTCAGCTTAATTTCTCTCAAATCCTTCATATAGCCTTAATGGTTTAGATTGCATGGAAACTAACCATTAAGAAAGTATTCAGAGGTTAAGTTTAATTAAGGTAAAATCTAGGATTTTATTCAGCTTCCTGCTTAAAGCAAAGCTCAGCTTAAATCTTCTTAAATCCTTTATGCTGCTTAATGGTTTTACATTCACATTTGTGCAGAGTTAGATACTTAATAAAATCTGCACGATCTGATAAATAATGTGAATTCGATAATATTCATTTAAATATCAATCATTTAATATTAAACAAACTTAAATAATTCCGGATTTAAAAACACAATAACCATAAACGAAGAATACCTTCGAGATTTAACTAAACATCGCTTCGAGTAGATTTTGAAAAAATCGTATCGGGAAGTTGCTGAACTACAAACCAGAGGTCCTGCTTTACACGTTCTTAATAGATTTTTCTCCGCTGACCTGCAAAAAATATCCGAACTGACGGTAAATAGGTGTAGGTGTATTTCAAAAACTTAATGCTTTAAAAAAGATCAATTAAAATCAAGATCCTCATTGGTAACTTTAACACGGTATTCAATTCCGTCGATGGCTTTTGAGATAATCTGGTTCCGGAGGACGTTCGCCATATTTTCCCAGTACGCCCTTCCATAGAAAGAATAGTTCTGAGGGACAATATCCACATCCACCGTCCGGATAAATCCTTCTTTCGGCTTGTTGCTGATCATGGTTCCGCGCGTTACCATTACCTCTTTCAGTTCATCCTTTAAAACCATCCGGCAATAATTCTTCACGTCTTCCAGGGAAATGATTTTATCCCGAGTCGTCAGGGCATATTTATAAGCCTGGATGCTGTCGGTGCCTTTCTGCTCCTCAGCTCCGCCGATGGTCTCGTTAAGAAGCACCAGCGTCTGGGATTTGATCTGATTGGAAAGTTCCGTTCCCGGACGGAGGTGATTGGCCAGCGTGGCATGGGTAATCCAGAATGCGGCGTAGGTATGGTCGGTTTTATCCACCGGCTCCATAATGACATAATTCAGCTCCTGCTTTACGTTTCTTTTGGCATTGTTCACTTTCTGCATCATGGATTTCATCTTATCGGACATTTCACTGAGCACCCCTTTTACATTATCCCGGTTCAGCAAAGAGAATGCGGCGATCTCGTCTCTCGTCAGTTCGAGAACATTGGCGATCATGTCAACGGCGTTCCGGTTGGTGAACCGTTCCATCCCTCCTTTCCTTACCGTATACAGTCCTTTTCTGAGATCGTCATTCGGGGTAAAAGGGATTTCGGTATATCTTCGTCCTTCACCGTCCTGTACCTCATCCACATACAGGAAATGTTCGCCTTCATCCGTAACCAGCGGAATATTGTTGCCCATAATATCCAGGCTGTATTCCGTTTTTTTCCAGCCTCTGTTATAGATTGGAAAAGCATTCAGCACAAAAGAGAAGTTGTCTAAAATTTCTGCTGAAAACTGGGGCGGAAACTCTAAGGTAAGCCACAGATATTTCTTTCCGTCAATGTATTTTGTGATTTCTTCTTTATAATCGACAAAATCAAGATTATCAGGAAGCTTTCCCGGTTCGGAAAATAGAGAACTTGAAATTCCGGAAATCTCGATAAACTTATGATGGTAAATGCTTTTTACGTCTTCAATGATTTTGTTCTGAATGGACTGTTCGCGGAACATCTGTTCGTAACCGTCGGGCTGGCTGCCTTTGTAATAGGTCAGCCCTTCTTTTACAAATAAAGGATTTCCATTGCTTGACACCGCGATGTAGGGCAACAGCTTATAGGTAAAATCCAGATGTTCGAAAGCGGGATTTGAGCAGTATACGCTTACATTTTTAGGAAAGGTTTCGTTGGTATATTTTGAAACATCGATTCCAATGGTCACTTTTCTGTAATCTTCCGGCCTTCCCTGAAATCTGGCAATCGGAATCTTATTAAGCCTGTCATCAATTCCATAACAGGTATTCCCGACAAACATGATGGAAGTCTGTACTTTATTGATCCGTATATTTCCAATCGGCGTAAACGGAATATTGATCTGCTTATCGGATTCTGACTTGATGGTAGAAGTCATCTGTTTTTTGAAAAAGAATTCCGTATGTTCCAGCAACATTTCCGATGACTCGTACGGCTGTGTAAAGGCAATGGCATGAGATGGAATCGGATGGGTATAAATCGACGGAGTCAGGAGCTTGGCGAGCTTTTCCAGGATCCGGGCATTCACCGTCTGTATTTCGTTGTTGGCTTTAAAGACTTCCGTACTGAAAGCATCAATGAGTAATTTCACAAAAGGATCAAGCGACTGCGGGCTTTTCAGTCCCCATACTTTGGTGGCATTCTGAAGCATTCTTGCTTTTACGGATTCTTTAGAATAAATGTTCTGGTCTAAATTCATAAATAGTGAGTGGTGGTTATGGCTTGAGAAATTAATCAATCGACATCGGACTCAGGAACAGCTCCGTAGAGAAGCTGAACCGTTCTCCCGAATGTTCCATTTTGGCGTTGATGGCGATCTTTACTTTCTTCTTGATCTCGGTGTGTTCCTTGGTGTCGTAATTGTGCTCCACGATCTGGATGTGCGCATCGATCTGCGGCTGTACGATACGGGGTTCGTATTCCTGGATCTGCCTTTTTAAGCTTTTGATAAAAACGGCTTCCCAGACGGCACTGGTAACTCCGTTATCAAACTCAAGGCTCCAAACATCGTTACCGTAATTGTCATCATACCGGTTTTCCCCCTTTTTGGTGGTGATCAGCAGCATGATGTTGTGGGCAATGCTTTCCCCCATGTCGCAGATGTCGATGCTTCCCCCTTCCGTCATAAGTGCTGCCGGAACAAAAGGCATTCTGTAATTTGGTGTGTCCATGATATCAACTTCTTTGTTTTTCTGTGTAATTCACGTTTACCTGAAAAAGAAATACCAATTTAATCATTTTCCCTGAGAAAAGGAAAATTTATTGGAGAAATGGGCAATTGTGAATTTTGCTTTGCAAGTGAATGGTCAATTTTTATTGCTGGAAAAATTGATGATCGAAGCAGGTTGACCATTCCTCATATAACCTTGTTAATGGTTAATGGTTAATTATGAATTTTAAAATTTGTAATCCTGAACTCACGAACGAAGCAAATTCGCCATTTAATATTCCCAGATTATAAACTATTTTTGTTTAGCCAGACGAATGTATTTTATATCGCATTCTTTAAAATGCCAATAGGGGTTCATCGCATTACCCGAATTCTGAATGTAAACCGTATAGAGCGCATATACCGAACTTATATGTCCAAAATCAAAATAAGTGACAGAGCCTTCCCTTAAAATCTTAAGCATCCCTTTCAATTTGGTTTTATTATTTATGCTTAAGACATAATTATTTTGCAGACCTATTTTCAAATGCATCTTGCATTTTGGCTCTACGGCAAAATAATTTCCGCTTACGTTCTGAGATAATAGCTGCAAAGACATCAGACTAAATACGGCTGCTGTATATTTTAAGTTTTTATGACCCACTTCTTCTATTGGTATTAATAAAATAATAGACCGGCAGTCCCAGGAGAACCATCAGGAAACCGGGCCAGGTGTATTGCTGTTTGTAGATGAGCAGTAAAATACAAAAGCCGGTTCCGATCAGTAAGTAAATGATTGGTGTTACCGGATAGAGCCAGGTTTTGTACGGCCTTTCGAGGTTCGGCTGTTTGAATCTTAAATAGATCACTCCGAAAACGGTAATCATATAGAATAAGACGATCACGAAAGAAATCATATCCAGAAGGTTGCCGTACTGCCCGCTCAGGCAAAGCAGTGAAGCCCAGACACCCTGCATCCAGAGCGCATTGGCCGGCACTTCATTTTTGTTGTTCTGTTCGGCCTGCTTAAAGAACATGCCGTCTTTGGCCATGGTCTGGAAAACCCTTGCTCCCGCCAGGATCAGTCCGTTGTTGCAGCCGAAGGTGGAAACCATCACAAGAACTGCGATAATAGCCGTTCCCGCACTTCCGAAAATAAAATGTGAGGCAGCCACCGCTACCCTGTCGTTTTCAGCAAATGCAATAGAGTCCCGGTCTAAGGCATTCAGGTATACATAATTCACGGCAATGTATAAAATCATCACTGCTGTGGTTCCGTAGATCATCGATTTTACAACATTCTTTTTCGGGTTTTCAATTTCACCGGATACAAAGGTTACACTTTCCCAGGCCACGGAACTGAAGACGGAGCCGACCATCGCGGCAGCAATTCCGCCCAGTAAGGTCATCCCACCGATGGGTTCCCAGCCTTCTTTAAGGAAATTTCCCAACGGATCTTTTTTAAGGTTGCTGAAAGAATCGTAACCGAAATTAAAATTTTCCGCCAGATGGGAAAAATCGACCAAAATAAATCCGGCTGCAATAAGTCCCAGCAGCGCCACAATCTTTGAACCCGTAAAAATGTTCTGTAACAGTTTTCCGCTTTCAACCCCTCTGGTATTGATGTAGGTAAGTAAAATAATAACGGCGATAGCCAGAATCTGAATCCAGGTAATCATGAATTCTCCGCTCTGGAAAATCGGGGCTGCGTTATTTAAAGAAGGCACCAGATAAGCGGTGAACTTCCCGAAGGCCATGGCTACGGCGGCAATGGTTCCGGTCTGGATTACCGTGAATAGCCCCCAACCATAGAGAAATCCCATTCTTCTGCCGAATATCTCTTTGAGATAAGTATATTGTCCACCTGCTTTGGGAAACAAGGCCGAAAGTTCGCCATAACTGATGGCTGCGGCTACTGTCATAACTCCCGTGATTATCCAGACGGCAATCATCCAGAATCCCGAGCCGAGGTTCCGCATCATGTCTGCGGATACGATAAAAATCCCGCTTCCGATCATCGATCCCATTACGAGCATAATGGCATCCCAAAGTTTTAGTTTTCTCTGCATAGTTGAATATAGATTCCAAATATAAATAATATAACGTTAACTCGAAGCAGAAATCAGGGTAATGGCCCGGGAAGAAGAAAACCGGAATATAATCAGGGCTGCCATCTTAGCCCCGATTGCAGAGGAAATCCTTTTTTGCAAAAAAAGATTGCAACGGAAAGCGGGATTAAGCTCCTGATAAAAAATAAAGCCGCTTTCATTTCAAACCTTAAGAGCCTGTTTAAATTTACCTTTTATATTTTAACATTAAAAATTCAAGGTATTTTAGCTTAAAAAAAATCAATGTGTCAGTTGCCCGGCAATATTCAATTAAATCAATTGAAATCATTGTATTAAAGTGAAGAATAAACAAAGTCTATTTAATTCAGAAAATTAAGAAAAATGAAGGAAGTTTGCTGAATTAAAATTTAAACAGGCTCTAAGAATTAAGAATTTGGTTTGAGTTTGTTTTTATCCAACTTTTAACGATTTTGAGATTCGGAATTTATTAGTACTTTTGGAAAAATATTAAAAATGAAATTCAAAACGATATTATTTGCTGTGGCTGTAAGTGCTTCATCTTTGGCTTTCGCCCAGGAAAACAAAAGTTTCGGTCCGCCTGCGGGGAATGCAGTTGTAGGTGATGTATATGGAGGCGGCGTTGCTTCAAATGCTGAATCCAAAGCAATTTCCGTAGACAAGCTGAGCAAGAAGCTTAAGAAAGAGAACAAGAAAGTAGAGAATGTTGCCGTAAAAGGAAAAGTAACGGATGTCTGCGATAAAAAAGGATGCTGGCTGACCATTCAGACGGAAGATAATTCCCAGTTTTTCGTGAAGATGAAGGATTATGCGTTTTTCGTTCCGACGGCTTTGAAAGGCAAAACGGTGGTAATGGACGGAACTGCCGAAAGAAAAGTAACTTCTGTAGACGAACAGAAACATTATGCGGAAGATGCTAAAAAACCAAAGGCTGAAATCGATGCGATTACAAGTCCGAAGGAAGAGATCCGATTTGTAGCCAACGGAATTAAAGTGGTCAACTAAGAACCGAAAATTTCTTAATAAATAAAAAGCGGAACATTGAAGGTGTTCCGCTTTTCTATTTTAATCTTCGATGGTAAAACTGACTTCGGCATCCAGCTTCGGATATCGTGTCGGGCAGATAAATTTCTTTCCGGTACAGTCGATTTCCTGCCAGCCTTTTTTCTTCTTCACATCTCCTGCTTCCACAACAAAAGGAATAAAGGAAATCTCGTCTTTCCCTTCCTCAAAAACCTCCCGGTACTGAACGGCGATATCCAGAATGCATTCATGTTCGGTATTGAGTTTTACATTCCTGTAGATAACATCATAGTGGGTTTCTTTATTTTCGGGGATCTCCAGATAAGCTTCCCAGCCTTCCGTTCCTGAGTTTAATTCCGAAATTGCTTTTAAGGCATAATATAAAGCAATCGTATAATATTTCCTGGTTTTTTTTCTCGTATAGTCATTAACGAAATGCCCGCCTTCAAACAAAATGGTCGGCATTCCGGCCTTAATAAAATTATCGCCGGTCGAAGCAGGATAAAATTCATCCGAATACCTGCCGATCTGATTTGGGATCATCTCTTTTAAATGGTGGTATACTTCTGCAATTACAGCCATGCATTTTTTGCGGTTTTCCGTTACCGTTCTTTCGACATTCTCAGAAGGGGCGAGAAAAGACAGGGTCGCCGGATGGATTCCGTCGGTGGTAAAAATCGTTCTCTGCTCGTGAAGGTTCAGGGCATAATCATATTTTCCGGAAGCAACGGTATTTTTCAGAAATTTTATTTCGGTACTGGCTTCATTATGGAAATCGCGGTTGAGATCTATTTCGACAGCATTCATCCGGGTCCATTTTTCGGAGCCGTCGGGATTGAGCATAAAAATAAAATCAAGCTTAATCTTTTCGAATAATTCTTTTTTCACTTCAGGAGCTTTATCCAGAGTAGTTAAAAGATCAAGCATCGCATGGGTGGCATTGGATTCGTTACCGTGCATCTGCGACCAGGCAAGAACATGGAGGTTTCCGGTTCCGACGGTCAGTTTATAAATCGGCTTTCCTAAAAAAGATTTTCCGATCTCCTCGACATAATTGCTGAGATTGTCCTGTAGGTAAAAAAATAATTTTTCAGGGGAAATATACCGATTGGGAAAAAATTGATTCGGAGAATAGATGTGCTCAAAATTCATTGTTAAATAATTTACAACAGTCAAATTTACTCAAATTTTAAGAGAAAATAATAATTTACATTTGTAATTATATTAAACAAAGCATACTGTCAAAATGTCTGTTGATAAAATTGTGGATTGAGAATAATATAATACATTAAATTTATGTATCTAAAAACCAGTTATTTAAAAATTTTATCTAAACTTCATTACTAATGGTACTTTAAGTATGTAAATTGCTGTTTTTAGCTATTTATCGGTAATTTATTTAAACAAATATATTGTGGAAAAATTACTGTTTATTTTATGTATACAAATGTAAATAGTTGGCCACTTTCTGAATTCTCACATTTACACAAGCCGTTATTTTTAGAATTTAAAAATGTAAAAGAGGCTTTTGATGTACACGTATACATTCTTAAAAGAAATTATACAAAAAGGGGTCCAAATGATGTTGAAAAGTCATTTGCGAGCTCATTTTACAGATCTAAATCGCTTGTATATGCGCTGTAGAGGCATTTATTCATCTATTCTATCGGTATTATACAACAGCCTTGAACTTATCTTTCAAACTGCAGCAAAATTAAAAGGATACGGCAGAATTTGGTGTTTAAAACAAAAAAACTTACCAATAAGTTATCGACGATTATGTTGTTATTTGTGTTAAATCCTGATCTTTAATGTTGATAAACTTTTGTAAAGTAATATTCAGGAATCTGAATTTATAAGTAAACTATCTGGTTATTAGAATATTATACAGTTTACAAATGTATTTGCATTCTATTTACATTTGTATATACTGTTAATTTGCATTTGTAATTTCTTTTGTTTACATTTGTAACATAAATTATATCATTCTATGGGCTTAAATGAGAGAATTTCAAAGGTGATCGAGTACTCCGGACTTACACCTTCCGAATTTGCAGATGAGATCGACGTCCAGCGGTCTTCGATTTCGCATATTACTTCGGGCAGAAACAAGCCGTCTCTTGAGTTTATCATCAAAATAAAATCACGCTTTCCGGAGCTTCTCTGGGATTGGCTGGTAACCGGTGAAGGAGAAATGCTGAAGTCGGAACTGCCGGAAGAAAAAATGCCAGTACCAGAACCTGTAGAAAATATCGAGTCCGATAAGCCGAAGCCAACTTCGCTACCCGACCTTTTCACGATGGTGAATAAGGAAGAAAATTCAAGAGCTGAAGAAACTGAAATTCCGGAGCCTGAAGCGGCGCCGCGAGAATCGTTTATAGCACCCGAAAGTACGGCCCAGGAAAAAATAACGGATTCTCAGCCATTAGCGAAATCCAATGAACAGATCGTAAGCCAAGCTATTGAAAACCAGCAAAGTAAAATCAAACGCATTGTCATCTTCTACGAAAACGGAAAATTCGAAAGTTTTGAGCCATAAAAATACCTGATCATTAAGTGATCAGGTCAAAAAATATTTGAAGAAGAAAACTACAGCCTTTGGCTTTTCGTTTTATGATAATTAACAGCCTGCATTTTTATTTTAATCTTTCACGACCGTTTTTTATATCTAAATTTTAGCATTATTTATCAAATATATAAAATTAAAATATAATTAAATACAATTAGTTGTATTTTTTACATTATTAACACACTAAATATAATTTTAATTAATTATCTGTAATTCAAATTGAATGATAACATGAGAAATAAAAAATCCCCGCAATTACTGTGGGGATTTATTTTATTATCGTGTTACTATATTATCTGCTGTTCTTCCTGCGTTCCAGTTCTTTTTGGATAAGTCCCAGCTCACGCCCGGTCTGTCCGGCAACGGAAGTATTCTCCTGTGCTCTTCTGGTAAGATAAGGCACAACATCTTTCACCGGACCGTAAGGAAGGTATTTTGCTGCATTATAGCCTTTATCTGAAAGATAAAAGGTGATGTTATCACTCATTCCATACAGCTGTCCGAAATAGATATGAGGATTACCGTTTTCAAGGCTTTTGGCTTTCATTTTATCCATAACCAGCTCGGAAGAAATTTCGTTATGGGTACCGAAAAACGCAGATACCTTATCCAGGTTATTCATTACGAAATCGATTCCGGCATTGTAATTTCTGTCGGAAGCTTCTTTGTTCGGTTGTATCGGATCGGGATAGCCTCTATCCGCTGCTCTGGCCCTTTCCTTTTCCATATAGGCACCGCGGACGATTTTATACCCGATGAAATATCCTTTTTCTTTCGCCCTCTGCAGGTTGGCTTCCATATATTCCAATCTTCCCGTTCTGTACATCTGGATGGTATTCCAGACAATCGGTTTTTCCCGGTTGTATTTTTCCATCATCTCTTCGCAAAGATGGTCTGCCGCATCCTGCATCCAGGTCTCTTCGGCATCTACCATAACCTTTTTTTCATGTTCATGGCAAAGGCTGCATACTTCATCAAATCTTTTAACGACTCTTGCCCATTCTTCTTTCTGGCTTGAAGTCAGTTCCGCATTCTTACCGACCGCTTCATACAGGTCAATCCTCCCGAAAGCCGTAGGTTTAAATACGATAAAAGGAATGGCCGGATTGCCTACGGAGAACTTTACGATATCTTTGATCTCTTTGCAAACCGCATCAAAAGTAGCTTCATCTTCCTTCCCTTCGATGGAATAATCGAAGATGCTTCCCACTCCTCTTCTGAAAAGCTGCTTGACCACTTTCATGCTTTCCTCACGGGTTTCACCACCACAAAACTGTTCAAACAATGTATTTTTTACAATTCCGGTGACGAATGGGAAATTATTATGAACGGTAAAATTAAGAACGGAAGTTCCGACTTTTGTAAGAGAAGGCTGCTCAATCATCCTGAACATCCAATACGCTTTTCTTAACTGGGCATCCGATTTATCTGCAAATGCGACTTTAGTATCGTTAAAAATGGGCATTACTTGTATATAAATTTAGGTATGGCAAAGGTAATAAAAGGATAAGGTATTCTAAAGAAATTTTTCTACAATTTACCTTCCAGCCCGTTCATGAGCATGGCAATAATTCCGATAAAAACCCAGATCCTTAAAATATTGAGCGTGATAAAATTGCTTCTTCTGGTATGGTTCAGCAAAAGGTAAACACACAATATGAAAACAAACAATCCCACTGTGAAGTAATAGGCCATGAAACCCGAAATCCCTGTTCTCAGGATGAGTTTCATCGATACGGCCATGGTGACAACCAGCAGGGAAACAATAATGATTTTTGCATATTTGCTTCTGAAGTAATTGGGAATGGTAGTATAGCCGAAAGCTTTATCCACACTTTTCGTCAGTGTATCTTTCACAATATCGATACACAGCAGAATCAGAAACAGAAAAACCGCCATCAGCAGAACTTTCTTTGAGAAGGTTTCATAATAAACCATCATTCCGAAAAAGGGATATAACGTCAGGCTGACAAAAGTAACATTATTGATGATAAGCATCCTGCTCAGCTTATGACTGTAAAACCACATGAAAAACTGGTAAACCACAAAAAACAGAAAAACCCTATGCGAAATCATCCAGGCAACGCCTAAGGAAATGGCGCTCAGGATCAGATAGACATATAAAAAATATTTCTGCTTGATAAAACTCTGCAGCCTGGTACGAAAAGGCTTTACAATATGGTCTTTCTCAAAATCATAAAACTGGTTGATGATTCCTCCTGCAAATATGGTAAGCACCGTGCAGAAAATAATCCCGTGTACCTTAAAATCAAAAACGAATTTCCTGAAATTTTCATCCTGGTTAAAGAGGAAAAATGTAGAAACATAAAGCGCAAATGTGAGCAGAACGGCAATAAAAAAGCGAGCTCCCAAAAGAAAGCCCACGAATTGTGAAAATCTATAAAATAAAGATTTCGGAATATCAAATTTTTGTTGGAAAGTTTCTTTTTCAGAATTCATTCACAACTTTTTAGAATCTGTAGATCACTTCCTTCTGGAAGCCGTCGAGCATTTTCTCCGCCTTCTCGTAATCTTTGGTAAAACCTAAAATATAGCCGCCGCCGCCGCTTCCGCAAAGCTTCAGATAATAAGCATTGGAATCGAGCCCTTTTTTCCAAACGTTGAACAGGCTTTCCGGAATCATCGGACGGAAATGTTCATACGCCCAATGGGACAATTTTTTCAGGTTTCTGAAAAACGGATTCATATCTTTTTTCAAAAATGCCTCGATGCAGGCATTGTTGTAGCGGATAAATTCTTCTTTAAGGGTCTTGCGGAAACCTTCGGTCTTCATCTTTTCAAAGAAAATCTGAACCATTGGCCCTGTTTCTCCCGTCATTCCCGAGTCAATTAAAAAGATCGCTCCTTTTCCTGCTTCGCTGGCCGGTATGGCCACGCGGTCTACACTTTCCTTGCTTTCGATCAGGATCGGAAGGTTCATGTAGCAAATAAGCGGGTCTATGCCGGAACTTTTCCCGTGAAAATAACTTTCCATCAGGCCAAAAACCTTACGCAGGTTTTTCAGTTCTTCTTTGGAAATATTCTCAGGATCGTGTTTTGAAATGGAATACCGTTCAAAGATCGCGGCTACCAAAGCTCCGGAGCTTCCTACTCCATAACCCTGGGGAATATTGCTGTCGAAAAATAATCCTTCAGCAATTTCTTCTTTAAACCGTGATACATTAAGCTCAAAGGTTTCGGGAAGCTCTAAATCCTGCAGGTATTCTGCATATTCAATCAAATGCTGATTGGATTTTTTTTCAAATTCTGAATCCAGTGATGAGAACTTGAGGGTACCTTTATAAAAACTATAGGGTAACGTCAAACCCTGGGAATCTTCAATGATTCCGTATTCTCCGAACAAAAGGATTTTTGCGTAAAATAAAGGGTTTGTCATTTATTTAAATAAATTTTTTGCAAATTTAAAACTATTCTGCTGAATACAAGCAAATCCCGAGCCGAATTCTAACAAATTTTAACAGCTAAAAAGTTTTAAGATTTTAATTAAATCATAAAGTATTGCTTTCTATTATAAAGTTACTAAAAAAGCCTGACAAAATCAGGCTTTTATTATAGAATAGATAAGATTACTGTTTGATGAGCTTCTTTGTTATTTTCTGCTTTTCCGTTTCAACCGTTACTACATAATTACCGGTCTGCATCGAGGTAATATTTACGTCCACTTTATTTCCTTTTAAAGAGGATTCGGACTTAATCAGTCTTCCCGCTTCATCATAAATCCTGAATGATCTCAAAGCTTCTTTTGAGGAAATGGTCAGGATATTTCTCGCAGGATTCGGATAAATGCTTACGGAGTTATCTTTGGTATTGACATCTTCCACAGCAAGTACCGCGCAGGAGAAATTGGCTTTCCAGCCGATATCATTCTCTGCAGGATCGGAAACAAAGCGTACGGTGATGGCTCCCGAAGGGTGTGTCGAAGTAAATGTTCCCGGTAAAGTGGTTCCTGTCAGGCCATTGCCATTAGGAAACATCGGAAAACTGGTCGACGGACCGTTGTAGATGTACATAAAATCATATCCCTGTTCCAGAGCGAATTCCGTGAAACCTATCGTTAATGCTCCTGAGCTTGGGTAAAATGTTTTTACAATAGTCTGGTTATCGCTGTAATTTCCGGTAGTTCCGCCGGTATCGGTGAACGATGCTCCGCCGCACCAATCGGCATCCGTTAAAAACAGCTGCGTTCTTTGGTAACCTGCCGAACAGTCGGTCCCTACGGACAATAGATAATACGTTGCTGGCTGAAGATTAGATAAGCTTAAAGATTGAGTGGATGTCGTCCCGTTGCTTACCGGAGTACCGTCGAATTTCGTCACCTTATATTTCCATGACGTTGAAGTGGCATCCGTAAAAGCGGCATTGGCGGAAATCTGGGTAATATTTGACACTGACAATCCTGTTATGGTCGTAGCGCAGGTGGTGGTGCAATTGGTTCCCAGACACGCTTTGGATTCTACGGTATTTCGGATCAGGGTAGCTGGCTGAGGACCGAAACCATTGGCAAAATTAATACCTACTCCCGAAATAAGATGGCAATAGCTCATAATGGTTCCCTTTACCGAAGAAGAAGGAATCGGACCGGTTGGGCAGTTTCCTTCAGGATAACCGGCCTGGGCACCGCATCCGTCGATGGCTGTTGAATTTCCGTTCCATGCGCAGGCGTGGGTGTGCGGCGAACCCAGGCTGTGTCCCATTTCATGGGTCATGGCCTGGATGGTCCACGAATAAACCGGAACGTTGTTGTACGTCTGGGACGCTCCTGAATAGGCATGTTTGTAGGTGGTGCAAAGAGAGTTCACGTAAGCCACACTTGTCGTAGAAGGCTGGTTGACCAAATGGGCCAGATCACCGTTAAAGGTTTGCCTGTTTGTTCTGAAGCTTGCAAGATTAGCGTTCGGGGTTCCGGTATATGGATCCTGAGTGGTCCAGATATACACTTCGTTCAATGCGATTTTAATATCGTCATTGTTGTACAGCGTGGAAATGTTATTGTGAATGGCGGTGAGCCAGTTTGTCGTCGTCGTAATGCTTGATCCGTTGTTGGTGTAAGGTGTATAGCAGATTTCATAATAGATTCTTACACAATTCTGGGTTAAAAGCTTTCCAGTATTATTTTGTGCTGCCGGATCAAAAGAAATTTTCTGCTTGTTATTTTCCATCAGCTCGTCCACTCCGCATACAAAAGGATTCAGGCCTGTGAGCTTTGCATCGGAATAACTTACAAAATCAGTAGAATTTTTAACTTTTCCTACAACGATATTTCCAACTTCCGGTGTTGAGGCCACGCCAACCACATCATCATCAAAGAAACTGAATGCCGCCACCGATTGGCTGTTGCCTTTTACAATTCCCTGGTAGTAAGCGCCGGGAATATAATTCGCTATTTCTCCTTTACTGGTGGTTACTTTAAAATCGCTGGCAAAAATCTGGTTTTTATAAAGTTCCACGGTTATCGTCTTTCCGTCGAAGGGAAAAGAAACTTCAAGGTATTCCGGTTTTTCATAGACCAGCTTTTTCAATTGTCTGGTATCTAAATTTAAAACTGAAATGTCGGTAGCCGATCTTTTGTATTCAGCTAACTTTTCTGAATTTTCACTCAGGCTGAACAGATCATATTTTTCAAAATTTTTCTTCTGGGCGTGGAATTCCGAAACTTTCTGCGCTATGGGCCTTGCCGTTTGGGAAAAACCCAAAACAACAAATTGCAGCATGCAGAGCATTAGAAACTTTTTTATCATTTTTACATTTCATTTTAGCATTCACAAAATAAGCAAAAAAAATCTAAATCGGATGATAAATTTTTATATTTTTCACGAATTAAAACACAAAACGGCAATAAAAAATCATAATTTGCTTACAACCCGATAAAATAAGCTTAATGTGAACATAAGGTAAGAGCCAAGGTTGAATGACTGGAAATGGCAAGCTGGATGCAGGGAGTTTTCCTTGGTGAAAATTAAATAAATAGGTATTGTTAATTTGAAACGGGTTTTGAAAAACTTTGTCAAAGTTCTGAACTTTGACAAAGTTGAATTGAATACGTTGCAGTTTTTAATTTTTATAGAATTGACTGCATCTATCTTAGTTTAACAATTCCAATACATAATATCACATCCACTTTAATTGATGAAACAGGAATAAAAAAGACGCCGGATCGGCGTCTTGAAATTTTATAATTGGTTTTTATTTTTTATTCTTCTCTATTCAGTTTGTTAAGTTTTAAAAATCGGATCAGAATTAATCCCACAAAGAAAAACAACGCCATGGAGAATGCGGCAAACCTCATGCCCGAAGCAGAAGGAAGCACAATGTCGATCTTTGCAAAAATTCCTCTCAACGCATCATATTTATCAATAAATAAAGCGAATACAAATGTTCCTACAATAATCGCTATTTTTTCCAGTACGTCATAAAAGCTGAAAAATGTGGTGTTTTCCATTGAATTTTCCGGCAACAGTTTGGAATAGGTAGATCTCGACATAGCCTGAAGACCACCCATGACAAGTCCGACAACTGCTGCAACCCCATAGAACTGGTATTCTACGGTCGGGTTTTCCTTGTTCAGGAAATAGGCCCAGATGCAGGCAACGATCCAGAGGGTAATGGCAATCGTAATGACATTCTTATTCCCTATTTTCCTGGATAATCTTGAGAAAATCACAGCTCCGATGATGGCCTCGATCTGGATAATCAAAAGCGTTCCTATGAGTTTATCCTGGGGAAGGTTGATTTCACTTTTTCCAAATAAAGTGGCCATCAGGAAGATTGTCTGCATGCCCACACTGTAGAAGAAGAAGCTGGACAGGAAATATTTCAGGTTCCGGTCTTTGAAAAGCCCTTTTCCTACTTTGAACAATTCGTGAAAGCTTTCTTTGGCAATATCTTTATAGAAGCTCAGGTTGTCCTTCAGTACTTCAAAGAAACCGCCCTGCTCTTCATGTTTTTTGAAAATGTTTTTATAGTTCAGCAATACAAGGTCTTTCGGAAGCTTTTCCTTGACATCGCCGAACTGCGGCAAATGCTTGAAAGTATACTGGGAAAACCCGAACCACCAGGCCCCCGTAAGCAGGAAGCTGATTCTGGTAAACAGTAATTGTTTTTCAGGATTTCCTTTTCCGACTACCTGGATCAGGACCAGACAGATGATCACGAGCACAACGGAACCGATGTATCCGTAGACGTAGCCTTTGGCTGAAAGGGCATCCTGCTTATCGCGTGTGGCGATATCCGGCAAAAAGGAGTTGTAAAATACCAGACTTCCCCAGAACCCGACACTGGCCGTGATGCTGAACAACAATCCCAGGAATACATTGTGCATTCCCGTAAACATTGCCAATCCCATACAGGAAGTAGCTCCCAGATAGCAGAAAAACTGCAGGAAAGATTTTTTGTTCCCGATGGTATCTGCCAGAGAAGATAAAAACGGCGACAATAAAACCACAATGAAGAAAGAAATAGTAAGCGAGTATCCGTATACGGCATCCGGCTGGTATTCTTTTCCAAAGATCCTGATCATGTGCCTTACGGGAACATCAATCCATGATTTTGTTTCTTCCACATATTCTTTCTTTTCGTATGCGGTGGTAAGGATGGAATAATAAATCGGGAATATGGTCGAAGTAATTACCAAGGAATACACTGAATTGGCCCAGTCATAAACAGCCCAAGCCTTCATGATCTTCGGATTATTCTTTATGTTTTGAGTTTGTAGATTGTCAGTTTCAGACATTTCAAATAAATATTAATAAACACAAAAATAGGAAAACGATTGTATATTCGGCAGTTTTTATTTTGTTTGAAGGAAATTTTATTGTTCCGTTAAAATTCGGGATTTATAAAGTAGAGATTTTATTTCTTCTGGAACCGGAGATTTGATGAAATTAGGCACTGTGGCATTTTTTTAACACATAAGATATATAAGTTTAGAAGATGAGTGCTGAAAATCTTTTAGAACACATAAGAGGAAAATCTGAGATTTTCTGTGAGTCCGTATTTTTGTACATTTGATTAATATTTAATGCCAGAATAAGCAATTTATGTAAGGATCTAAACACACAAAATCAACGCAAGCATCTGTGAAATCTGAGCAAATCAGTGGTTTATAAAATTTCCCCCGACCGTTCCAATCAGTTCTGCCGCCTAGCCCCGATTGCAGTGGAAATCCTTTTTTGCAAAAAAAGATTGCAACGGAAAGCGGGAAAAAGCTCCTAAAAAAAAATGGCTTTATTAAAAGACAAATCCGGAAGCAAAACTCCCGGATTATTGTATAAGTATGGTAAAATATTACTGCATGTTTTCGATGACCATTGCCGAAGCACCTCCGCCTCCGTTACAGATGGCAGCTGCTCCGTATTTTCCGTTATTCTGCTTTAATACGTTGATCAGAGTAACGATGATTCTTGAACCTGAACTTCCCAGCGGGTGACCGATGGCTACTGCTCCTCCGTTTACATTCACCTTGGAAGCGTCCAGTCCCAGGATTTTGTTATTCGCCAGACCTACTACAGAAAATGCCTCATTGAATTCAAAGAAATCAATGTCTGTAAGTTCCAGACCTGCCTTCTTAAGCGCAATCGGCAATGCTTTTGAGGGTGCCGTGGTAAAATCTTCAGGCGCCTGAGCGGCATCGGCGTAAGAAACAATTCTTGCCAACGGCTTAAGACCCAGTTCTTCCATTTTTTCCTTTGAAACCAGGATCAGCGCAGAAGCTCCGTCATTTAAGGTAGAAGCATTGGCCGCCGTTACCGTTCCTTCCTCTTTTTTGAAAACGGTAGGAAGAGTCGGGATTCTGTCGAAGTTTACGGTTTTATATTCTTCATCTTCAGCAAATACGATGGGCTCTCCTTTTCTCTGAGGGATTTCTACCGGTACTACCTCATCGGCGAATTTTCCTTCACTCCATGCTTTGGCTGCTCTTTTATACGATTCGATGGCGAAATTATCCTGCTCTTCTCTTGAAATGCTGTAATCTGTTGCACATTTTTCTGCACAAACGCCCATATGTACTTTGTTGTAAACATCGGTAAGCCCATCCAGCACCATTCCGTCCTGCATTTTTACATCACCTAATTTAGCAGCATTTCTTGCATTATAATAGTGCGGAACGGAAGACATATTCTCCATTCCTCCGGCTACGATAACGTCTGCATCACCTGCCTTGATCGCCTGTGCTGCCATTGAAATTGCTTTCATTCCTGAAGCACATACTTTGTTTATTGTCGTGGAAGGCGTTTCGTTGGACAGTCCTGCACCGATGGCCACCTGGCGTGCCGGAGCCTGTCCTTCCCCTGCCTGTAAAACATTCCCCATATAGATTTCCTGAACCTGTTTCGGATCAAGACCGATTCTGTCTAATGCTCCCTTTACGGCAACAGCTCCCAGCCTGGTAGCAGGAACCGTTGACAAACTTCCCAAAAAACTTCCCATCGGCGTTCTTACTGCGGAAACGATGAATACTTCTTTCATTTTATAATTCTATTTTTATATTGATTACGACCGATTTTACGGTTACAGTTATTTATGATTTTACTTTATTGTTTCTGGTAAAAATGATGATGAATGCACCCAAAAACTCAACAATCCAGCCCCATCTGAGCTTTACGATACCCGCCAGCTTATCCTGCCACGATCTGAAAGGCATAAAGCTGAAATACTGAGACGCCTGGAATTTCACGGCAAATAAGGTGAAAAGGAACAGAAGCACCAGAAGAATGGCAGAAATCCTTGTTGCTTTTAGATTGTTGTTCACAATGCCGAACAGCGTAGCAGCGCAGAGTATCCAGCACATGATCGCTAAAGAATGATCCAGCTTCCAGTAGTTCCAGTTTCCGATAACCGGTACATGCACCAGCGGCAAAAAGCTTCCTGCCACCACCAATAATAATCCTATTAACTGAATATTTTTCATGTTTCTTAAAATGCCAAAATACAAAAAAAAACACACTTTAAAAAAGCGTGTTTCAAAAACAGTAATTTTCTGTTAACTAACAATTAATATTAAAAAATCCAACATAATATTTAATAGTTTATAAAAAATAATCAGCATTATTACCAATTTAAAAATAAACATTCAAAAGTTCGATACCGATCTGCAGCCCGTATTTGCTGGTAAGGTTAGCATTATCATTAAATGCCGGAGTAAAATCTTTCTGGACAAATACATTGATGCCTCCATATCCGATGCCAAGTTTTCCTCCGACGATGATGTCGTTGACGCCATGATTAAGGGTTTCCTTTTCCACGATCCTTTTACTGACTTCGTTGGAATATTTGTTATAAATAGTGCTGGTAATCCGGACATTGCTATAAAATCCTGCGATAATGCTCAATTGCCTTGATCTGTTATCCAGATATCTTGTCCCGTTATGATTGATATATTTGGGATTCAAAACAAATTTTAATTCGAGAGGGATATGGAGATAGTGATTGTAAAGATAAGTATCCTTCAGATTCCCTTTTGTGAAGTCGGTGATGCCCAAAGTATTATTTTCCTGGCTGAATACCCTGCCGTATTTTGCCTTCGCTCCATCGAAACGGTAGCCAAATCCAACCCTGTAAAACATCGGGCTGCTGAATTTTCCCAGCTGGTCTTCATATCTTATAACAAATAAGGAAGAATTGAACACCGTGTTTTTAAAATCTGAACTTTTATCGAAAAAACCAAAGGGCTTATCCTTGGTGGTATACCCTGTTCCTGTAATGGCGACACTGTATTGCCAGTTGTGAAGATAATCTGCCGGCACTTTTTTATCATTATCCAGACTTAATTTTATACCGCCCACTCCGAATATAATCTGATTTTTATATTGGTGAAGTGAGTCTTTTTGATTCAATACGGCATTTTTTACGATTTCACGGGTCGCTTCTTCAAGCTCGGATTTTCGGGCTTCTATTTTCTCATTGATGGACTGTTCATATTTTGAGGCAATTTCAGCCCGCTGCTTCTGCTTTTCATCAATGGTGATCTTCTGATCTTTAAAATTCTTATCAATAGCATCAAGTTCCTTATTCATGTTTATTTTTTCAGCGTAAACAATGCTGTCAACATTTCTGGAATAGTCTTTTACCGAGGTGCTGAGATAAGGACTTTGCTGTGCAAAAATATAGGAACAGGCGATCAATGCCGTTAAAAGGGCAATTTTTGTTTTCATGTATTTTATTTTATCGTTAAGCGTATTTAAGTACTGCTCATGAAAATGAACAGGTAATGAAATGAGTGTGTTAAAAATTATTTGGTGTCCGTATAAACGGTAACTCCCAATACCGTTATATTTTCGACTTTCGGCTTATCAAAATCAAAGACTCCGAATTTTATGGCATCGGTATTCTGAAGTTTTGAGGCTTTATCAAACTCCCTTCCGAGAAGAAGTTCATTGGCGCTGATATACGTTGCTTTGGTTTCCGCCGCTACTGCAATTTCGGGTAAAGAAGAAATTGTATTTTCAATTTTCACAGGTGGGACCAAAAAAATATCATGTGGCTGTAAGGCAGGATGCTTTATGCTGGCCTGCGGAATCTCAGGCTGACTTGTCTTGTTTTCCGCATTTGTTCCGGCATATTTTTCCGGGTGTCCGGCCATCTCTTTTATTTCTTTTTCCGGGTGGGTTACCTCATCCGAAAGATCCGGATTTGAGGACTTAGGATAAATGATCCTTTCCGATCCTTTCTTTATGGCATAACCGGTTTCCTGAAATTCAGAAACATTTTGATTATTCAAATAAACAATCGCTCCGAAGGAAATCAGCAACAAAACAACAGCGGCATATTTCCACCATTGGAAAGGTGCTTCTGGCGCAATTTCAGGCTTTTCGTCCAGTTTTTGGTCCAGCCTGTCCCACAAGCCTGCCGATGGCTGAATCTCCATCTCCTCATAGCCGGATTTCAGTTTATTTAGCATATTGTCTTTCATCTTGCTTTCGTTTTAAAAAATCGGTGATCCATTTTTTAGATTTGCTCAGCTGGCTCTTGCTGGTGCCTTCGGAAATGTTTAAGATTTCCGCAATTTCATGATGCTTTTTTTCTTCAAAAACATACAGGTTAAAAATAAGCCTGTAGCCGTCCGGCATTTTCGCAAAAATCTCTTTCATATCAACTTCCCCGGTTTCTTCTTCCCAGTGATCATCCACACTTTCCAGTTCACTGATTTCGACATCGGAATACAGGATATTTTTATTTTTCCTGATAAAATTTATAGCGTTGTTCACCACAATTTTCCTCAGCCAGAACGGAAAGCTCTTCCACTCCCTGCACTCATCAATTTTTGAAAAGCAGATAAAAAAGGAGTTCATCAGAATATCTTCGGCATCATGGAGATTGTTTACATAAGAGTTGGCAACGGCCAGCATTTTCGCTGAAAACAAGTCGTAAAGGGCTTTCTGCCCTTTACGATCATGCTTTTTTGCCAGCTTAAAGTTCTCTTCCAAGTTCTTCATGATTCTGTTTCTATCTATAAGACGCGGTATTTTTCAAAAGGTTGCCCGAAAAACAAAAAAAATTGCACTTTTTATGGAAGTGCAATTTATTATTTTGATAATCAGTGAAATAAAATTAATGTTTTACTTCTGAAATTTCTGCAGGATTATGCTTATGTCTGAACAAGACCGCAAACAGAACTGCCAGGATCAGTGCATAGGCAGCAAAAGAAAGCCAGATGTTGTGCCAGTCTTTTACCATAACTACTGAAGATAGCGATCCGTCGGGATTCACTACCGCATTAAAACTTTTCTTTAAAATTTCGAGGAATGTAGGATTATCCGGTGTGGTTTCCAGATAGGTTGATAAAGAAGAAGCCGTGGTAAACTGGTGGGTAAAGAATTTATCGATCGCCCAGCCGGCCGCATAGCTTCCGAAGACAGCTCCGAAACCATTTGTCATCATCATAAACAGACCCTGTGCCGAAGAACGGATTTTCCGGTCAGTGGTTGTTTCCACGAAAAGAGATCCTGAAATATTAAAGAAGTCGAATGCCATTCCGTAAACGATGCAGGAAAGAATAATCAGTCCCAGCCCAAATCCTTCCGGTACTCCGTATGCAAAGAAGGCAAATCGTAAAACCCACGCAATCATCGACATCAGCATCACTTTTTTAATTCCGAATTTTTTCAGAAAGAATGGGATGGCAAGAATAAATAAGGTTTCCGAAACCTGAGAAATAGACATGATGATGGTAGACCGCTGTACGACAAATGAATCCGCGTATTTCGGAAAGTGCTCAAATTCGCTCAGGAAAACGTCTCCGTAAGCATTGGTAAGCTGTAACGCCGCACCTAACAACATGGAGAATAAAAAGAACAATGCCGTTTTATAATCTTTAAACAATTTAAAGGCATCCAGTCCGAGCTGTTTTGATAAAGGAGCATCCTTATCAATTAATTTCTGCGGCGGACATTTCGGTAAGGTTAATGCATAAATTCCAAGCAGAACGGCAACCCCTCCCGCAATGTAAAACTGCCCTTCGGTTGCTTTATTGCCGGTAAGATTGGTAATCCACATGGCTACGATAAACCCGATGGTTCCCCAAACACGGATCGGCGGAAAATCTTTTACGACATCCAGATCGCTGTTTTTAAGAATGGTATAGGAAATAGAATTGGCCAGTGCAATGGTAGGCATGTAGAAACACATGGCCACAAGCATCACGGTAAAGAACGAACCGGGATCGGCAGAATGCGGTAAAATAAATAGTACAATCCCGTACAGAATATGTAAAACCGAAAAAATCCGCTCTGCATTTACCCAACGGTCGGCGATAATTCCGGTAATGGTCGGCATAAAGATGGAGGCAATCCCCATGGTTCCGAAAACGGCTCCGAACTGTGCACCGTCCCAGTGTTTCGTACCGAACCAGAAATTAGCCATCGTAATCAGCCATGCTCCCCAAACGAAGAACTGCAGGAAGCTGAGGATGGTCAAACGTAATTTTAAATTCATTTTATAATTATAATATCTCTTTAGTCGATTTTCTTTTTCCTTCGTTTGATCTCTTCCTGAATTTCCAGAGCGGTATCGTAATCTTCTTCCTTTACCGCCTCATCCAGAAGCTTCTGAAGTTCTTCCATTGAAACGGATCTTAAATTATCCTCTTCCTGCACGGTTTCCGAAAATGTTTCTTCTTCTTTGGAAACATCTTCCAGCTCAAGGAGAATCCCGGCTTCATTCAGTACCTGCTGGGTGGTAAAGATCGGCGCGTCAAAACGGACGGCCATCGCTACGGCATCCGAAGTTCTGGCATCAAGGATGAGTTCTTCATCCGTCGCTTTATTTTTAAAGTTGATATTTGAAAAGAAAACCCCGTCCACGATCTGGTAAATGATCACCGAAAGGAGTTCGTAATTGGCAGAAACAATAAATTTTGTGAACAGGTCGTGCGTAAGCGGGCGAGGCGGATGAATGTCTTTCTCAAGACCGAGAGAAATGGATTGTGCCTCGAAATTCCCTATAACAACAGGTAATTTAATATGTGTTTCTTCATGTTCCAATAATAACGCGTACGCCCCGGATTGTGTCTGGCTGTACGATATTCCGCGAATAATTAACTGTTTATAATCCATAACTACAAATATAGATTAATTTTTCAATGTTTTTTTTACTTTTAAACAAAAATAAAAGCCCGAAACAGGGCTTTTATGAGTGAATGATGATTGGTGAATTGTAAATTTTATTTTATAAATCAGTTTTGCTTTGCCAGTGGATTTTCAATTTAAAGTAATAATTAAAATTGACAAGCGAAGCGAACTGACCATTCACCGGTGACTTTTCTTATCCTTTCAAAGCTTTAATTTTCTCCGTCAATGCAGGGATAATCTGGAAAGAATCTCCTACCACTCCGTAATCGGCTGATTTGAAGAACGGTGCTTCAGGATCACTGTTGATTACCACAATGGTTTTAGAAGAGTTAACCCCGGCAAGGTGCTGAATCGCCCCGGAAATTCCTACTGCGATGTAAAGATTCGGTGCAATGGCTTTCCCGGTCTGTCCAACGTGCTCGGTGTGAGGTCTCCATCCGATATCGGAAACCGGCTTCGAACAGGCTGTCGCTGCTCCCAAAACGTTTGCCAGATCTTCAATCATTCCCCAGTTTTCAGGACCTTTTAATCCTCTTCCTGCAGAAACCACGATTTCCGCTTCTTTAAGGTCCAGTTTTCCTGAGCTCTGCTCGTGGGAAATTACCTTGGTATCTTCATTAGTAACGGAAAGATTTTTCACTTCTTCCGAACCTGAAACGGCATTTTCCTTTACCCCGAAAGCATTCTGGGAAACGGTAATGATTACTCCTGTCCCTTCCGCTTTGGCGTGCATAAAACCTTTTCCTGAGAACGCTCTTCTTTTCACCTGGAACGGAGAAAGGCTTTCCGGCGCTTCCAATACATTGGTGATTAAAGAATATCCGTTCATTACTGCCAGCATCGGCGCAACAGATGATGCATCGGTCGTGTGAGGGAAAACAATGATATTGCCGTTTGCCACTTCACTTACCGCGTGTGCGTAAGCTTTTGCCGAGAAATTTTTAAGACCTTCGTCTTTGATGTTGATGACATTTGATGCTCCATATTTGTATAATAAATCTGAAGAATCGGTAGGGTTTACAGAGATCGCTGTTACGGTATCTCCTGCCTGATCTGCTATTGCTTTAGCATAAGAAACCGCTTCAAAAGCCGCTTTCTTGTAAACTCCGTTTATATTTTCTGCGTATACGAATACTGCCATTTTAGTTTTGTTTAAAGTTTAAGGTTTAATGTTCAAAGATTTGAGATTTTTATGTTCTGTATTTCTGTTGTTAAATTTTAAAATACCAATCTCAACTCTTGAATCTTTTTACTTTTTACTTGATTCTTTAGATCACTTTTGCTTCTTCGTGAAGTAATCTTACCAATTCATCAAGGTTATCAGGAGAAACCATTTTCACGGCTGCTCTAGGCGGAACGCTGTCATAAGATACACCCTGAACTTTTACTTCGGATGAAGAAGGCTCTACCACCTGTAAAGGTTTTGTTCTTGCCGACATGATTCCTCTCATGTTCGGGATGATCAGTTCTTTTTCATCTACCAGACCTTTCTGCCCTGCGATTACAGCCGGAAGTTTAACGGAGATCGTTTCTTTTCCGCCTTCAATTTCTCTTACGGCAGTCGCTTCGCTTCCGTTTACATCCAGTCCTACCGATGCATTTACGAACGGCTGGTTCAACAGCTGGGCAAGCATTCCCGGCACCGAACCTCCGTTGTAATCGATGGATTCTTTACCGCAAAGGATCAGATCATATCCTCCGTTCTGTGCCACTGCAGCGATTTCTTTCGCCGTGGAAAAACTGTCTTTAGGATCAAGGTTCACTCTTACCGCATCGTTTGCCCCGATGGCCAGCGCTTTTCTGATTACCGGTTCCGTTACCGCATCTCCTACGTTGATTACGGTTACCGTAGCACCCTGAGACTCCTGCAATTTGATGGCTTTCGTCAGTGCAAATTCATCAAGCGGATTGATTACCCACTGGATTCCGTTTTTGTCGAATGCAGATTTATCTGCCGTAAAGTTGATCTTGGAAGTAGTATCCGGAACACTACTGATACAAACTAATATTTTCATATGTTGTTTAATTTTTATTTGCCTTATGTTGCCTTACGGTTTCATACGTGCTTTATTATTCTCCGGGTATAAAAGCAGATGGTTTTTATACCGGGATTTTTATTAAATTATGTTTCGCTAATATAAATAAAATATATATTATGCATGCATAATACTTACTAATTTATTATTCAGCGCATTAGATGTTTTTAGTTGCCTGGTTTTGTTGCCCTAAACTCAATCTTGCTCGGCAAAACCCGCGGATTCATTTTTAAAATGTCCAGTACGAGATTTCCCATATCTTCCGGCTGAATTTTCCATGCATCTTTTTCGGAAGGGATATTTCCATTGAAGTTTGTCGCTACAGAACCCGGCATAATGACCGTAGATTTGATATTGTATTTTCTTAAATCAATCATTGCCGCCTGTGTAAAGCCCACTACCCCGAATTTTGAAGCATTATATCCGGCTCCGTTTTCAAAGAAGTTGGCTCCGGCCAGACTGGCAATCGTAATGTAATACCCTTCACTCTTTTTCAGCTCTTCTACCGAGGCTTTCAGAGTGTAGAAAACGCCTGTTAAATTTGTTTCGATCATGTCGTTCCATTCTTCGGCAGAAAGCTTATCTACCGGCTTAAATACCCCTAATCCGGCATTGGCAATCACAAAATCCAGTTTCCCGAATTTCTCTTTCGTAGACTTTACCGCCTTTTCTTCGCTTTCCAGATTCTTAACATCGGAAACAATTCCCAAAACGTTTTCTGAATATTGTTTCAGTTCCTGTTCGGCTTTTTCCACATCTTCTTTTTTTCTTCCCGAAAATGCAATGGATACCCCGTTCTCCAATAGAATTTTAGCAATCCCGAAACCGATTCCCTTGGTTCCTCCGGTAATATAAGCGACTTTATTTTCTAACATAATATTTTGGATTTAGTTCCTAAAAATAAGAAAAACGCTCCAATTGAAGCGTTTTTTACTAACTAACATTTGTCAGTATTTATTTTTTGATGAATTTTTCTACGGTTTTACCTTTTGAAGTTTCCAAAGAAATAATATAACTTCCGGAATTAAAATTTTTAACATTAATCTTATTTCCTTCCAAATTTGAATTCATTTTCCGACCTGACATATCAAAAATTTCAACTTTATTGATTTTTAAATCGGTTAATATATTTAAATATTCGGATGTAGGATTAGGTCCAATAGCAATAATAGGTGCTTTTTCTTTTACATCAGATGTTCCTAAAATTGCGTTATTAGATGCCTGTATTACATAATTATCTATACCAAATGTAGTTGTTCCAGAATTAGCAGGATCTGTGGCAGATGTTCTTGTTGGACTGCTATGAACATCAAATTCTGCAGGATCAAATCCGGATGCTGTCGTTGCACCTGTTACGGTTAATGTCTGAGCTGCTCCGGCGATAACGTATGTAATAGCTCCTGTTGTTTTATTGTAACTGAATCCCAGAGTAACCCAGGTATTTGCAGGATAGGTATTTGTTGTTAACCCGGTTATATTGTAATACCCATTTTGCGTCGGATCTGCTGTTATATTCAAGTAGGCTCTTCCATTAATAGTCTTAGTCTGAGAATTATAACCAATCCCAACAATTCCGTCAGTAGTACTAAAAACACTAACACCGGATAGATGCTTATTAGTGGATGTACCTGTATAAAGCTCAAAGCTTCCTTTGATAATGTTATTACCTGAAGTTCTGGTACCCCAACTTGTATCCAATCCTGTCTTATATACATACCTTGATGATGTAGCTGTACCGTCGGCTCCGGTAGTAACTGCAAGATATTTCACGTGTGCAGCATCACCTGTAACAATTTGATAATTAGCTACAGTACCATTATACAGATTCATTCCACCTTGTCCTGCTGCTGACGTAGAACTTGATACATTACCGACGGTATATGCATTGTAATTATCTGATTCTAAAATCTGCGCTGAGATTTGAAAAATTGATGATAACGTGAAGATCGCTAGTAAAGTTTTTTTCATAATAATTTTTGTTAAATTAACTTAATAGTAAATATAAAAAAAAATCCCTTAGAAAAAACGCTAAGGGATTAATTTTTAAAATTTTAACTTATTATTTAGCATAATTCTCAAAAAACAGCGGAATGCTTTCAATCCCTTTGTAAAAGTTGAATAACCCATAATGTTCATTCGGCGAATGGATCGCATCGGAATCCAGTCCGAAGCCCATTAAAACGGATTTAGCGCCCAGCACCTGCTCAAACATGGCCGTAATCGGGATGCTTCCGCCTCCTCGGTATGGAAGAACCTCTTTTCCGAAGGCTGTTTCCATCGCCTGTTTTGCTGCGGTGAACTCTTTGGTATCGGTTGGCAGCACGTAAGGCATTCCTCCATGATGCGGTGTTACTTTTACCTTTACGTTTTCAGGAGCAATCTTTTTAAAATAAGCAGTGAATTTCTCGGTGATTTCTTCCGGAGTCTGATAAGGAACCAGACGCATGGAAATTTTAGCAGAAGCTTTCGAAGGGATCACCGTTTTTGCCCCTTCTCCTGTATAACCGCCCCAGATTCCGTTGCAGTCTAAGGTAGGACGGATCGAAGTTCTTTCCAGGGTTGTGTAGCCTTTTTCACCTTCCACTCCGTTCAGGCCGATGGATTTTTTAAATTCCTCCGGATTGTCTTTCAGTTTATTCATATCGGCTCTGTCGGAATCAGATACGGTTTCTACATTGTCGTAGAACCCATCGATGGTAATGTGCCCGTCTTCATCGATCAGTTGGGCAATCATTCTTGAAAGCACATGAATCGGGTTTGGAACCGCTCCTCCGTAAAGTCCTGAGTGAAGATCCCTGTTCGGTCCTTCGATTTCCACTTCCACATAGCTTAAGCCCCTTAGTCCTGTAGTAACCGTCGGCTGCTCATTGCTGTAAATATGCGTGTCTGAAATCAGGATACAGTCGCAGGATAGTTTTTCTTTGTTTTCATTAACAAAATCCCCAAGACTTACAGAACCTACTTCTTCTTCGCCCTCCAGGATAAATTTAACATTGCAAGGAAGCGCATTGGTTTTCATCATCGCCTCAAAAGCCTTCAGGTGCATGAAAAACTGCCCTTTATCGTCCGCGGAGCCTCTGGCAAAGATGGCCCCTTCGGGATGAAGCTCCGTCTTTTCGATATACGGTTCAAAAGGAGGTTTGGTCCATAATTCCAAGGGATCGGCAGGCTGAACGTCGTAATGTCCATATACCAGAACCGTCGGCAGGTTGGCATCTAAAATTTTCTCACCGAAAACGATAGGATATCCTTTGGTCTGGCAGACTTCTACATTATCAGCCCCTGCATTCTTCAGGTATTCCGCCACAACATCTGCACATTTCAGAACGTCATCTTTATAAGCCGGATCCGCAGAAATAGAAGGAATTCTCAGTAATTCAAACAATTCATCCACGAAACGCTGTTTGTTTTCGCTGATGTAATTTAATGTCTCTTGCATTGTAAAATATTATTTCGTTAAAAGTAAAAAATTTGCCCCGCCGGAACAAACAAAAAGATATAATTTTCCTCAGGTTAGAAGAGGGTTCGTCCAAATCAGTCCACAAAAAAAGTCCCGCATTTCTGCAGGACATTTTTATATTTCTGATCATTAATGTTCAGCCTTAGGATTCTGGGATCCCTCCGGAATCGGGGTTGCATCCGAATGTTTTCCGTCTTCTGCTTTGGGCTGTGGCGCTCCGGCAGTATCCGTTTTTGTCGGTGTTTCATGCCCGTCGTGCGCATCTCCTCTGTATTTGGAAAGATTATCCTGCTCACCGCTGGTCTGTTCGTCGTCAGAATATCGCTCTACGCCTTCTTCCAGCTTGATCACGTCTTTATTTCCGCCAGCCTGGATTTTTTTACAGCTTACCGCAACCGTAGCAAGGGCTAAACATATAACTAATTTTTTCATATGGAAAATTTATTTTTTAAAGTTCATCCGGAACGCTTCAGAGCAGCCGTCCGTATTCTTCCGGCAACAGGCAGTTCCTACTCACGTTTTTGATTGCCCAAAATTAAGAAATCCTACATTTTACGGCAACATTTTTATACTGATTTTAGAATTATTTTTCCTTTTTTGGACTGTGTAAAAATAAGGTAATTTTCACCACCGTCTTTCAGGTTGTATTTTTTCCTGATTTCTTCAGGTTTTAGCGGATAATTTTTGGAAATAATATTAAACTGGCTTTTCTTCGGAATCTGCTTGGCATCAATGGGTTCCATTTCAAAAACGCGTCCCGGAAAATCCTGTATATTCCGGTCTGAGGTGTAAAGATGAGTATTCGGATGTAGCTTTTTTAAACCGAATTTTTTAGAAATTAAATTAAAAACACCTGCTTTTAGAATAGAGTTATTCGGGATATAAATAAACTTTTCCGGTTCTCCGTATTCTGCGGTCTGGTTTTCCTCTGATCCAAATTGAAAAGTAAATGTCGGTTCTTCGCTGTCGAGATTTACACAATAGCAGTTTATTTTGTTTTGACGATCCTCTGATAAAAAGATTACCACTTCTTTCACATCATTTTTTACAGCAATAATTTCAATCCTGAAAATATTCGGAAGAACGGAAACGAGATATTTTAAATCGATGAGCGGCGAGAGCTTGATTACTACGTTCTTTGAGATGGATAACAGTTTTTCCTGAAGGTCCAGAACATTAGGTGACAGATCCTCCAATAAAAAAACTTTGTTCTTGTTGTTGTCTCTTCTTGCCGGATCAAGATAAACCACATCAAATGATTTCCGGGTATTTTCCAGAAAGTCTTCCAGTTTCCGGTTTATAAATATGGCTTTTCTTTCTAAAACTTCCCAGTTGTGCTGCACAATTTCCAGGAGTTCTTTATTATGCTCTATTAATGTTATGTCGTGGAAGTTTTTAGATAAATGGTAAGCGTCAATTCCGAATCCACAGGTAAGATCAATGAATTTATCGCCTTTCAAAATTTCTGATTTATAAAGAGCCGTTCTTTCTGAAGAAGCCTGTTCCAGATTCAGCTGCGGCGGAAAAATAATACCTTCCTTTAGTAAAAAAGGAAATTTTTTATGTGCCACCTGCTTCCCTTTGATCTGCTGGACGATTTCCTGCATGGAAACCTCAGGGAAAGGTGATTTTTTTAATAACAAGGCATGCAGATCTGTATTGAGATTTGCATCGATATATTGTTGGATGTTTTGATCTATTATTTTATTAACCACAGATTTGCCGGATTTGCACAGATGTTCGCGTTTATTTTTTATGTATTTGCTTCTGTATCAATTGATCAGAAATGAATGATCAGATGAGGAATTATTTTAACCACAGATCTGCACGGATTTGCACAGATGTTTGCGTTTAAATTTCATTAATCTAAAGTTCCGTGTATTTTTCTGAATATGCTTTTATCAATATAATCGGTATTAAAATTTACTAAGATACCTAATTTTAAACCTGTTAGCTTTAAATAGGTCAGTAACTGCTGATGATGAATATTATGGATTTCCGTGACGGCCTTTACTTCAATGATGACTTTATTTTCTACGATAATATCTGCAATAAAACCGGAATCCAAAAAAGTATCTTTATATTTAATTTTCATCGGAAACTGAGATTTTACAGACAAACCGTAACTTTGAAGTTCATGAATTAAAACATTTTCATAAACTTTTTCCAGTAATCCCGGACCCAATTCATTATATATCGAAAAAATAGCTTTCCTGATATAAAAGCTTATTTCATTTTCTTTCATTTTGTATGTTGTGTTTTTTATATTACTTGCGTAAGAATCTGTGTAAATCCGTGCAGATCTGTGGTTAAAATCATCAGAATTTTTCACATATAATCTGTGAAAATCTGTGCAATCAGTGGAAAAATTTACTCAAACATTTCAGCCCAACGAACGGCTTTGATCTCTTTTTCGCTGTATAATTCTTCCGAAGATTTCTTTACTTCCATTTTCGGGTACAGATTCACCCCGATCAGCTTTATTTTTCCTTCTTCCACCCATTTCTGCTCCTCTATGGCGTGATCGTAGATTTTCTTTTGGACAGTTCCCTGTTTTAATACTTCCAGATAGCCTCCGGCTTCCTCGATCTCCACGAAAAATGCCCATGATTTCTCTGCAATCTGACGGGTAATATCTTCTACATAATAGCTTCCGTTGGAGGCATCTTCAAAGACATTGATAATGCTTTCGTAGGCTAAAACAATCTGCTGTTTAAAGGAGATTTCTTCCGAATTTTCGGTGCTTCTGTCCACCAGATAGTTGTTGCTGAATACCGCATCAGCTCCTCCGATCATGGCGGAAACCAATTCCAGCGTAGAACGGATCAGGTTATTTTCGTTGTCGGAAACCGCCTTGTTCCGGAAAGAAGTTTCGGCAAAAATATACGGAATTTCATCCAGACCATATTCTTTGGAAAATTGATTGAAAACGATTTTAAACGCTCTCAGCTTGGCCATCTCAAAGAAATAATTGGCTCCGACGGCAATTCTGAACAGTAATTTATTTAAAATTTCTGCACCATAGATTTCCACCAGCTCTTTTGTTTTGGCCAGGGCAATTCCCAGTTGCTGATAAATCGCCGCTCCGGCATTCTGATGAAGGGAAATATCTATACAGATGTTTCTTATGAACTGTTTGGCCAGTAATTCCTTCACCAACTGATCATTAATTATTGCCTCTTTTTCATCAAAAACATCAATCAGTGAAAAATACTGGTCTTCTTCTTTCGGGCTGATGTGTCCGGCCAGGTCCGTATTATTTACAAAAATGGTTTTCTGCTCAAGGTTCTCCACATTCTGCTCCAGTAGAAACGCGAATACATCGTCTACCAGACTTTCGTGATAGTTTGCCACCAGATGAGTACTTTCCTCGATTTTAGGCAGGTTTACCAAAGGCTGTTCCACCGAATCATAGAAGGGTTTCACCTCGATTCCTTCCAGGTTTTCTTTTTTAAGAACGGAATAAATATCGTCGGTCTTAAGCTGTTTCTTAACTAAATTTTCCCAGGCGTTGTCTGACATGGTGTAATGGATTATGGTAATGGGTGAATCGTTAATGGTGAATTTTGATTTATAAGTGAACTTAACAAACCGTTCTATTGTTTACACTGATTAAAGATTAACAAGTGCAGCGACTTGACAATTCACCATTCACTTTGGTCTATTTTTTCGCAATTTTCGTGCTGTCTACCACCAGAATAAAGATTTCCTCATTCGGTTTCTTCATAAAATAATTTTCGCGGGCGTATTTCTCCTTTTCGGATTTGTTGTTCATCAGCTTTTTATAAAACGCGTCATTTTTTTCATATTCGGTTTTATAATACTGAAGCTGCTCTTCGTATTTATTGATTTCGCCGTTGAGCTCGTTGATTACAAGGAAAGAAGTTTTGTCGAAGAAAATCATCCAGACCAGAAACAGGCAGATGGTAATGGTATATTTATTCAGAATGTACTTCTGAATAAGCTTGAATGTTTCAGACTTCGGCTGAATGTCCCTGATCAGTTTGTTTTCTTTCATGGCTAATGTTTTCTCAACGAATTTTTAATAACGGTGGTTAAAAAGTCGATGGCTACGGAATTCTGTCTCATATTCGGAATAATCAGATCCGCTTCGTTTTTTGAAGGTTCGATGAATTCCTGGTGCATCGGCTTTAGGGTCGTCTGGTAGCGGTGTAATACTTCATTGAGGTCCCTTCCTCTTTCCTGCGTATCTCTTCTGATCCTCCGGATCAGCCTTTCATCGGAATCGGCATGTACGAATACCTTAAGATCGAATTCCTTCAGCAGTTCTTTGTTGGTAAGCACCAGAATCCCTTCTACCACCAATACGTTTTTAGGTTCTACCGTCACGTGATCACCGGTTCTTGAATGGGTAACAAAGCTATAGATCGGCTGCTCGATCGGCTGATTGCTTTTTAATGCTTTTACGTGTTTGATCAATAAATCGAAATCGATGGATTTCGGATGGTCATAGTTCAAAGCTTCCCGTTCGACCAGGGTAAGGTTATGGTTGTCGTGATAATAATTGTCCTGTGAAAGGATGTTCATTCCCTCAATATCCAGCTGCTGGATAATTTTGTCCACCACCGTCGTTTTGCCGGATCCGGTACCTCCTGCAATTCCTATTACAAGCATTCTTTTTTGTTCTTTTATAGTTTTTACAAATATACTATTTTATTTAAAAGCCGGAAGCCGGTGAAGGAAGATCGGCGTATTTAAGGAGTAAAATTAATTTGTTTTAAATGGTAAATGAATGGATTTGATTAAATCGCGATGTCCGCAAAGATTTCAGGTAAAATTGTTGCGCCTATTTTCCGGTCGCAAGGGCGCTTCGCTCAGCAAATGAGCAGAATATCTGAATGTTTTCAAATTTATTTTTAAAATTTAACTTTGAAATTTAAGGCTAAAATGAAGATGAGTCCGTTTTTTTGAAACAAGGTTATAGATCTGATTAAAGCGCGATACCCGCAAAGATTTCAGGTAAATTGTTACGCCTATTTTCCGGTCGCAAGGGCGCTTCGCTCAGCAAATGAGCAGAAATCCGGATATTTTTAAATGTATCGTTGAAATCCACCCGGAAGTTTAGGGTTAATAAAATGAGTCTGTTTTTTAAAACAAGCCTATAGATTTGATTAAGCGCGATGTCCGCAAAGATTTCAGGTAAAACTGGTGCGCATATTTTCCGGTCACAAGGGCGCTTCGCTCAGCCAATGAGCAGAATATTCAGATGTTTTAAATTTATCTTTAAAATCTAGCCTTGAAATTTAAGACTAAAATGAAGATGAGTCCGTTTTTTTTGAAACAAGGCTGTAGATTTGATTAAAGCGCGATGTCCGCAAAGATTTCAGGCAAAATTGTGGCGCATATTTTCCGGTCGCAAGGGAGCTTTGCTCAGCTAATAAGCAGAAATCCTGATTTTTTATCAGAATAAACTTTTAATGATCTTGAATAAATTCGCACATTCCTCATTCTATCTCCAGCCCATTAATCTATATTTCAAACCATGTATTTTACCCAATAAAAAATCCGGCGGTAGTGCCGGATTTTTTTTATACGATTTCACTGGTTAATTCCCTTGAAAGTAATTTTTCATGCATGGGCTTCAGGAGATCCAGTGAACCTGTTTTTACGGTGCATTTGCCTTTGAAATGAACCAGCAAAGTACATTGTTCCGCCTGTTCCGGAGTGTGCTTACATATTTCGATTAAAGAATCAATAACGTAATCAAAAGTGTGAACATCATCATTATGCAGCACCAGTTTATAGACTTCATCCGTATCTTCCAGTACGAGAACGTCTTCTTCATACTTCCGTTTCGGATCGTCGTAATCTTTTATATGGTTGAAAAAAAACATTTTTTTATTTTATTTAAAACAGATTAAACCTCTCCTATTTTCTCTGCCAGATCATTGATGTTATTGGGTTCTTCATAAACCAATTCGACCAATTCGACACTTTTATTATTCATTTTCAGAATTTTAAACTGATAGTTCTCAAGTTCAAACTCCTGATTTTCCTCCGGAATGTCTTCTAAAGCATGAAGGATAAATCCGGCCAGGGTATTGTATTCACTTTCTTCAGAAAGGGCAAGTTTTTTCGGTAAAAATTCGTTGATTTCATCCAGCGGCTGTGTGGCTTGTACCCAATAGGTATTTTCACCGATCTTATCCACGATCTTCTCTTCATCATCTTCTTCATCCTGGATTTCTCCTACCAGTTCTTCAAGGATGTCTTCCAGGGTAATGATTCCTTCCGTTCCACCGAATTCATCGATAACGATAGCCAAATGCTGCTTTTTCTGCTGGAAAATTTTCAATAAATCCGAAATTTTCTTGCTTCCCACCACAAAGAAAGCATCTCTCATGAGCTCCTTGAGATCATCATGGTTCAGCTCACCTTTTCTTTTAACGAATTCCCTGATGATTTCCTTGGTATACAGGATACCGATGATGTTATCAATAGAATCCATATACACCGGAATCCTGGAGTAGCCGCTGTCCATGATTTTATTGATAATTTCGTTCACGTCTTCCTCAAAATCAATAGAAGTGATGTTCTGACGCGGCACCATGATCTGTTTGGCGGAATGATCCGTAAAATCAAAAGCGTTTTTGATGATCTCGTAGTTCTCCTCCTCAATTTCCCCGCTGTCCGCACTCTGCTTTACCAAAAGCTGGAGCTCTTCGGTAGAGTGGATTTCATGTTCCGATGCAGGATGTATTTTTACCAGCCTTAAGAAGGTATTGGACATTAGGTTCATCAACCAGATAAACGGCTTGAAAACGGTATAGAAAATCCTTAACGGAATGGCGGTCGCCATGGTGGTCGCTTCCGATTTCCTGATCGCAATGGATTTTGGGATAAGCTCCCCAAACACAATATGCATTACCGTGATCAGTACAAAACTGGTAACTACCGAAATGGTGGTAATGGTAGTTTGAACCAATTCGATATTAAGGGAATGGAATATATTTTCCACTATATGATGCAGTGCGCTTTCTCCCACCCAACCGAGGGCAAGGGAAGCCAATGTGATCCCGAGCTGGGTGGCGGAAAGGTACTCATCAAGATGCTTGATGATGTGTTCTGCCTGCTTGGCCATAGAGTTCCCCTCTGCCGCTTTAAGCTGGATCTGTGAGTAACGAACTTTAACTATTGAAAATTCTGCGGCTACGAAGAAGCCATTAAGTAAAACAAGTAATACGGCCAGCAAAAGCCTGACTATGTCCGAGTCCATTTAGAAGTGATATAAATTTGTTCCTACAAATATATACAAAATAAAAATAACAAAAAAAGCATCGTGCTATACGATGCTTTAATATAAATACTATGGTAAAATAATTATTTATGAATTTTTCAAAGCTTCAGCTCCGGAAACGATCTCAAGGATCTCGTTTGTAATGGCCGCCTGTCTTGCTTTGTTGTAGAAAATAACCAGATCATTTTTCAGTGCCTGGGCATTATCGGTTGCTTTGTGCATGGCTGTCATCCTTGCTCCGTGTTCGGAAGCTACCGAATCAAGAACCGCTTTGAAAACCTGGGTCTTAATGGATTTAGGAATCAGATTATCAAGGATTTCCGCTCTGCTCGGTTCGAAGATGTAATCCGTCTCCACCTGAGATTCTGTAGTTTCAGGCATTGAAATCGGAAGAAGCTGCTCAGTGGTTACTTCCTGAGTAGCCGCATTCACGAATTTATTATAAATTAAATAAACTTCGTCAAATTTGCCTTCTCTGAAGCTGTCCATTACTGCTTCTGCAACATGGGAAACCGCCTCAAAGCTCAGTTTATCGTAAATTCCGCTTTCGTTGGCATATACCGTACGGTTTCTTCTTACTGCATCAAAAGCTTTTTTACCGATAGAAAGTACTTCTACTTCGTATTGGGAGTTGTTCTGAAACTGTGCGTTGAGTTCCTTAACGATGGATGAATTAAAAGCGCCTGCAAGACCTCTGTTTGAAGTAACGGCGATGAAAAGGATTCTTTTCACCTGTCTTTTCTGAGCATAAACCGAAATCTGGTCGGGATCCGAGCTTGAATTTACATTCTGGATCAGTTCCTGAAGTTTCTCAGAATAAGGTCTCAACATCACGATGGCATCCTGTGCTTTTTTAAGTTTTGCAGCGGAAACCATTTTCATGGCACGGGTAATCTGCATCGTTGATGAAATTGATGTAATTCTGCCTCGTATTTCTTTTAAGTTTGCCATTATTTTGGTTCAGGGTTTAAAGGTCTAAAGTTTAAGGTTTAAAACATTGAATTCTAACCCTTAAACATTGGATTTTTAGTTATATTTAGAAGCTAAGTCGTTAGCTGCCTGCTTAAGAACGCTGGTGATAGAATCATCAATTTTTCCTGCTTTGATCGCCGCCATTGTATCCGGATGCTTGGATCTCAGGAACTCGATATATTCAGTCTGGAATTCTTTTACTTTTCTGATCGGAACATTTCTCAAAAGGTTTTCAGTACCTGCATAGATCATCGCTACCTGGCTGTCTACCGGAAGCGGAGAGTTAACCGGCTGCTTCAACAACTCTACGTTTCTTTCCCCTTTCGAGATAACGGCTAAAGTAGAAGCATCAAGATCGGAACCGAATTTAGCAAACGCTTCCAATTCTTTGTATTGTGCCTGGTCTAATTTAAGCGTACCGGAAACTTTTTTCATTGATTTGATCTGAGCGTTACCTCCTACCCTTGATACGGAGATCCCCACGTTGATCGCCGGGCGAACCCCTGAGTTGAATAAATCAGACTCCAGGAAAATCTGTCCGTCGGTAATGGAGATTACGTTGGTCGGGATATACGCGGAAACGTCACCTGCCTGAGTTTCGATAATCGGAAGTGCCGTTAATGATCCTCCTCCTTTTACGATCGGCTTCAAAGATTCCGGTAAGTCGTTCATCTGGCTTGCAATGGTATCGTCAGCGATTACTTTCGCCGCTCTTTCCAATAATCTGGAGTGCAGATAGAAAACGTCCCCTGGGTAAGCTTCACGGCCCGGTGGTCTTCTCAATAGAAGGGAAAGCTCACGGTAAGCAACCGCCTGCTTGGAAAGATCATCATAAACGATCAAAGCCGGTCTTCCGGTGTCTCTGAAGAACTCCCCGATGGAAGCTCCTGCCATCGCAGAATATACCTGCATCGGAACCGGATCTGAAGCATTAGCCGCAACGATTACCGTGTAAGCCAAAGCTCCTTTATCTGATAAAGTTTTAACGATTTGTGCTACGGTAGACGCTTTCTGTCCAATCGCAACATATATACAATATACAGGATTTCCTGCATCAAAAAATTCTCTCTGGTTGATGATCGTATCGATCGCCACAGTCGTTTTACCGGTCTGTCTGTCACCGATGATAAGCTCTCTCTGTCCTCTTCCTACAGGGATCATGGAGTCGATCGCTACGATACCTGATTGTAAAGGTTCAGTTACCGGCTGTCTGAAGATAACTCCCGGAGCTTTTCTTTCCAATGGCATTTCGTATAAATCTCCTGTAATAGGACCTTTACCATCGATCGGGTTACCCAGAGTATCCACTACTCTTCCCAACATGCCTTCTCCTACTTTGATTGACGAGATGGTGTTGGTTCTTCTTACGGTGTCTCCTTCTTTCACTAATTTACTTTCCCCTAGTAGAGCAACCCCAACGTTGTCTTCTTCAAGGTTCAGTACAATACCTTCTACATCACTAGAAAATTTCACCAACTCTCCGTATTGTACGTTTTCTAACCCGTATACACGAGCAATACCATCACCGATGGTTAAAACTGTACCTACTTCCTCAACGTTTGATTGAGTATCGAAGTTGGCCAATTGCTGTTTTAAGATCGCAGATACTTCTGCCGGATTTATTTCTGCCATTGTATGGTTGTTTTTTCTTTTTTTAAAATAATTTTTATCTGCCTACGCTGATATTAAAGCCGTTTCTTGGTCTTGTATCCTGAATGATAACTGTTTGGGTAGAATTATTCTGATAATATTGTTTTGAATATTCGGATCCATATTTCTCAACAAGTCTGCTAACTTTATCCATATCAAAGCTCCCATCTTCATTAAATACCCCCGCTTTATAAAGAGTCTTAACTGTAGATTTGTTAGTTTCCTTCACATCATAAGATAAATTGGTTCCGAGAAACTTAACCTCAGCCCAAGAAAATTCTCCTTTTGGATTATATCTGTCGCTTTTCGCTATATCATTGATTTTATGAAGGACAATTGCAACCTCTCCATCGCCTCTTTGAATAGAACAATTTCCATTCAAAAAACCACAACCGTCGTATTTAGCCCATTCTTTATCATCTATCGTAACGATGCCCTTTTTCATTTTAACATCCTGACCAAATGCTAAACAAGAAACCAATATTCCAAAACCAAATAACGCTTTTTTCATCCCCGTGTTATTAATTTAAGCTAAAATCCTTTTTAACCTGATTAAGCTTGGACTTTACCGAAGCGTCGATCTGCTGATCTCCCACTCTTAAAATGTAACCTCCTAAAATTTCAGGTTTTACATTCACCTGCAAATCGAAGTTGGAGTTAAGGTTAACAAGATTGGATGTTCTTAAGATCTGCTCCAGGTTTTCTTTGGAAAGCTGAGTTGCCGTTGTAAGCGTTACGCGCTGTACTCCGTTAATATCTTCAACCTTATTGATGAATTCCTGAGCAATATTTTTCAGCTGGTTTTCACGACCATGCTTGATTACCAAAGTAATCAGATTCTGAGAGGATTGTGACAATCCTTTAAAAATCTGGCTGGCAACCTCTACTTTCTTTTTAGAATCGATATAGGGCGTAAGGAAGAATTTGTTTAAGTCAACAGATTCTTTCATCAGCTTTACCACATCTTTCATCTCAGAAAATACAGTAGCCGTCTGACCTGATTCGTTTGTAAAATCAAGTAAACCCTGTGCGTATCTCTTAGCTACTTTAGATGTAAGCATTCTTAGTTAAGGTTTGATTTGTTTAAATAATTCTGAACTAATTCGTTTTGAGCTTCGCTGTTGTCCAGTTTCTGCTGAAGGATCGATTCTGCGATGTTTACCGACAAAGTACCGATCTGAGATTTAATATCTGCCATAGCAGCATTTTTCTCGGCATTGATGGTCTGCTTAGCCGCTTCGATCATTTTATCGCCTTCAGATTTGGCAACATCTTTGGCTTCACCCACGATTCTATCTCTGATTTCTCTTGCTTCTTTAAGGATCGCATCTCTTTCGATTTTGGCCTCACGAATGATTCTATCGTTATCCTCTTTTAAAGTTTCGATCTCTTCTCTTGCCAGGGTAGCCTGGTTAAGAGCATCAACAATAGACGTTTCTCTATCGTTAATCGATTTTAAAATAGGTTTCCAAGCAAATTTGCCTAACAAGAATAACAATGCCAGAAAGATAATTGTTTGGATAATAAATAATCCTGATGAAAACTGGTGAATTAATTCCATTATATAAATGTATAAATAATTATTACTTTTTTTTCTTAAATAACCACTATCTGTAACCAACCGTTACGGATAGTGGTTTTTAGTTTAATTAGTTTACTGCGAATAGAGCAGCAAACGCAACACCTTCTACAAGGGCAGCTGCGATAAGCATAGCTGTTTGGATTTTTCCAGATTGTTCAGGTTGTCTAGCGATAGCTTCAAGAGCAGCAGCTCCGATTTTACCAAGACCGATACCTACACCTAGTACTACGATACCAGCACCTACAATTTTAGGGATTTCCATAATATATAATTTTAAAAAATTTGTTTCTTACTTTTATTTTAAATTTTAATTAGTGAGCCGCGTGATGTTCGTGCTCATGATCCTGTACAGCCATTCCGATAAACAGAGCGGATAACATCGTGAAGATATAAGCCTGTAAGAATGCTACCAATACTTCCAGCAGATAAATTACCAATGTAAGGAAAGGGAATGCAACTCCCGCCACTACATTTTTGAACACATAGATCAATCCGATCAAACTCATTACTACGATGTGTCCTGCCGTCATGTTGGCAAAAAGTCGGATCATCAATGCAAAAGGTTTTGTAATGGTTCCTAATAATTCGATTGGCAACATGATCAGTTTCATCGGTACAGGAACGCCCGGCATCCAGAAAATATGTTTCCAGTAATCTTTATTGGCCGAGAACGTCGTAATCAGATACGTAAGAATCGCCAGGAAGAAAGTCATCGTGATGTTACCGGTAACGTTGATCCCGAAAGGCATCAAACCTAATACGTTCAGGAACAGGATGAAGAAGAATACCGTTAAAAGATAACCGATGAATCTTTTATATTTATGCCCGATGTTCGGGATAGCTATCTCGTCTCTTACAAAGATTACCAAAGGCTCCAGGAATCTTGCGGCTCCTGTAGGAACCTGAGATTTTTTATAAGACTTCGCCATTCCTGTAAACAACAACAACATGAAAACTGACGTCAATAAGATGATCAGCACACTCTTTGTAATAGATAAGTCCAGTACTTTTTCTGAAGTTACATGACCTTCTTTATCGAAAGCTAAATTTCCGGCTGCATCCGTCTTATAAATTTTTTCGTGGTGCAGTTTATAATAAGACCCGTCTACTTCCGTTGTCTCTCCATGAATGAAACCTTCTTTATTGCTCATGAAAGAATGAAATCCGTTATCATAAAAAATAACCGGAAGCGGAAAACCGATGTGGTGACCTTCTTTATCCACCATCAATGTAAAGTCGTGGGCATCCAACAAGTGATGATCGATGTACTCTTTGTTTTCTTTACTTACTTTGTCTTTCTCTGAAAGCTCCGTGTTGGCAGAACCTGCCTCGGCAGTAGCCTCACCGTGCTGGGCAGACACTAAGTTTAATACAAAAATACTGTAGAATAAAACTGCGAATTTCTTAAACATTGATAGGTTTTTTTCGTTGTGCAAAAATATAATATTTTTTCTGGTTTACAATAAATAATTTTACTGTTTTTTATCATGATTAATCAGCTTAATCGCATAATAGGTAAGCAGTGTTGTCAGGACAAAATACGGAATAATGAAATGGAATTTATACCCCGGAATTACCTCGAAGTTCAGTTTTTTTCTGATCAGGTACATCAGTCCGAATTTTAAAAGAATAAGCCCGATTACCGATAATCCTAGAAACTCCGGTGCCACCTTATTGATCAGGACGATAAGCGTTATCATCATCATAAACATCACACTCAGGAAAAGATAAAACTTCACGATGACGATTTCATCCAGATGGAACACAAACTTCCATAAAGAGAAATGAACCAGGAAGGTTAAAAAAAACAGGACCGTTACCAGAATATTGGGATTGATTTTCATTTTAAAATGTATTTCCGTCCTAACAATCATTAGGCTGATTTTAATTTATGGCAAAAATAGACTTTTTCCCCCGGATTTCATCATGATTTGATTTATATCATCCCTGCAATTTATATCTTTATATATAATATTACGTGCCCAATCGTTTATAAATACTAAAAATTCCTTATTTTTGCAGACCTATAATTTACAATAAATATGTTCAACAGTTTACAGGATAAATTAGACAAAGCGCTGCACAATATTTCAGGACGTGGAAAAATCACGGAAATCAACGTAGCGGAGACCGTAAAAGAGATCAGAAGAGCGTTGGTGGATGCCGACGTTAACTATAAAGTTGCGAAAGACCTTACCAAAAGAGTTCAGGACAAAGCCTTGGGACAGGATGTTCTTACCTCGCTTACCCCGGGCCAGCTGATGACAAAGATCGTCCATGACGAATTGGTGGATCTGATGGGAGGTTCTCAGGAGGGCATCAACCTTTCCGGAAAGCCTTCGGTAATTCTTATTGCGGGTCTACAGGGTTCCGGTAAAACGACTTTCTCCGGGAAATTAGCCAGTTATTTAAAAACAAAAAGAAATAAAAAGCCTCTTCTGGTAGCCTGTGACGTATATCGTCCGGCGGCGATCGATCAGCTGAAAGTACTGGGAGGCCAGATCGGGGTTCCCGTTTTCACTGAAGAAGGTTCTATGGATCCTTCAAGCATTTCACAAAATGCCATCGATTTTGCAAAATCGAACGGTCATGATGTGGTGATCGTCGATACGGCAGGACGTCTGGCAATCGATGAGCAGATGATGAATGAGATCAAGACGGTTCATTCTACCATTAAACCAAACGAAACCTTATTTGTTGTGGATTCCATGACCGGTCAGGATGCGGTGAATACGGCCAAAGCATTCAACGATGCTTTGAATTTCGATGGGGTTGTTTTAACGAAATTAGACGGTGATACCCGTGGTGGAGCTGCACTGACGATCCGTTCCGTAGTGGAAAAGCCGATCAAGTTCATTTCTACCGGAGAAAAAATGGAAGCTTTAGACCTTTTCTATCCGGAAAGGATGGCGGACAGGATCCTCGGAATGGGAGACGTTGTTTCCTTGGTAGAAAGAGCGCAGGAGCAGTTTGACGAGGAAGAAGCTAAAAAACTTCATAAAAAAATCGCTAAAAACGAATTCGGTTTCGACGATTTCCTGAAGCAGATCAACCAGATCAAAAAGATGGGTAACATGAAAGACCTGATGGGGATGATCCCGGGAGTCGGAAAAGCAATTAAGGATGTGGAGATCAGCGATGATGCTTTCAAGCATATCGAAGCGATTATCTACTCGATGACGCCGGAAGAAAGAAGAAAGCCATCCATCATCAATACGCAGAGAAAAAACCGGATTGCCAAAGGAGCCGGAAGAAAAATTGAAGACGTCAATCAGCTCATGAAGCAGTTTGACCAGATGGGTAAAATGATGAAGATGATGCAGGGCCCTCAGGGAAAACAAATGATGCAGATGATGAGCAAGATGCCGAACATGCCTGGAATGGGCGGAATGTTCGGAAAATAACACCAAAAAAACAAATAAAAAAATATTATTATGGAAATTAACGAAAAACAGGAGAACTACAATTACACCCAGGGAACCCCTTACAAGTCTGAGAAAAAAGTAATTGCAGGGATTTTAGGAATCTTATTGGGAACATTGGCTATTCACAAGTTTTACTTAGGCTATACCAAAGCAGGAATCATCCAGCTGGTATTAGGAATTGTAACCTGCGGGGTGGTTGGAATTATCGGTTTTATCGAAGGAATTATTTACCTTACCAAATCGGATGAGGAATTCGACCGAACGTATGTTCAGAACCAGAAAGAATGGTTTTAAGCTCAATTGAAATAAAAACAAATCCGGCTCAGTAATGGGCCGGATTTTTTTAGCACTTTGTCAAAGTTTCAATCTTTGACAAAGTTTTTTTATTTATCAGATTTCTGAGCTTTGGCTTTGATGAAATAAGAGAAACCTACATTTACACCAAAATTACTGGTTGTCGTTTTAACTTCTGTTCCAAAATAAGTATCCTTATTGTAAAACTGATCGAATCCAACACCTAAGTTAATCCCTAAAGACTGAGTAGCCATATACGTCACACCTCCTTTTACTTTCCATGCCAGACCGTCTACTGTTGTTTCATCCGAGCCGGAAACACCCATTGCATTGATTTGCTCTTTGGTTTTTGCAGATGCATATCCGATCCCTGCCCCTAAGAAAGGAACAAACTTGCTGTCGTTTACAAAATAATAAGTAGCCGTAGGCATCACAGAAAAGCTGGTGGTAGTATTCTTTGCTCCATCATACTTCGTCGTAGTGCTGGTAAGACCCAGATCGATCCCAACGGCCAATTTATCGATAACGAAATAACCTACAGAAGGCGTTAATGAAAAAGTGCTTACTTTTGGCCCGTCTGCAGACTGACCTGCTGCCTTTACCTTAGTCGTTACATTATTGAATCCAAAACCGGTATTTCCACTGAATACCCAGTCTCCTTTAGTCATTTGTGCATTTGACAAACCGAAAAGTGCCACTGCACCTGCTAATAATAATTTTTTCATAAAATTTATTTATTTAAAAAAGTTTAGTTTATTGTTGATTTATTTTGCGAAAATATATTTCACCCCGAAAGAAACGGCAGACAGATTTAAGCCGAATTTATATTCTTTTAGATCCCGGAAGTCCGCATCTCTGTATTTGAGATTTTTATACCCGAATTCTCCGATCGTCGCTTCGATAGACCAGTTTTTATTCAGGAAATAATCCAAACCGGGTTTGATATTGACACCGATGGAAGTGTACTTGTTTTCGTATGATAAGTATTGCTGATCGACGTATCCGATCGGCTGACTGATATTGATTGCGGACGCCTCCTGATTGAGTTTCCCGAATTCCATCGGGATCTGAAGCTGGCCGAAAAAGTATAGTTTTTCTGATAAAGTCCAGTACTTTCTTACAAACGGAGCTACGATAACGGCACTTGTTTTTCCCGTATAATCAATGTATGTCGTAAAAGATCCGCTGTAGAGGGTTTGGAAGTACTCCAGATTACCATGGGTATATCCAAGACCGGTACCAATGGCTACATTAGGCGCAACAAATATTCCGGCTGTCGGAATGATTTTTAATATCTGCTGCTTGGTATACTCGCTTTTATTTTCGTAGGTATTATAGTTTATTTCACCGGAAATATATACGGTTCCTGTTTTAATCTGAGCATTTGAAAAGCTGTACAGCAAAGCTGCACCTGCGATCAGTATTTTTTTCATGAGGATTAGTTTAAAAAAATTCTAAGTGAAAAAAGCCCTGAGTTTAAAACTGAGGACTTTTTCATCTTATATGATCTGTTTATTACTTGGCAAATACATATTTAACACCGAAAGTTACGGTAGATAAATTTAAGCCGAAGCTGTAGTTGTTCGTCGCATCACCATCTTTCGGCTTGAAGTTGTTGTATCCGAATTCTCCGATCGTCGCTTCGATAGACCAGTTTTTGTTAAGGAAATAATCCAAACCTGGTTTTACTGTTACCCCAATCTGAGTGTATTTTGCTTCAGAAGAAGAAGATACCGTAGTTACAGAAGATCCTGAAGTAGTTACTGTTGTATTTTCAACTTCAGTTTTTCCAAACTGCATAGGTACTGCCAACTGACCGAAGATGTACAATTTATCTCCTAAAGTCCAGTATTTTCTTGCGAAAGGAGCCACTACAAAAGCAGGCTGTTTCGTTTCATTGGTCGTTACACTGGTGCTTCCAGGGAAAACGGTCATATTGGTTACATTGGTGTTTTTCTGAGTTTCATAACCAATCCCTAAACCGATTGCGAAATTGTTGCTTACAAAATATCCAACCGTAGGCAATACGTTAAAGTTTTCCGTCTTATTGTTTCCGTTGTCTCTCTCTTGTTGAGAATAACCAATAGATCCTGATAAATAAGTAGTTCCTGCCGCAATCTGAGCGTTAGATAAACCGAAAAGTGCAATTGCACCCGCCATTAATACTTTCTTCATTTTTTAAAAATTTAATACTTTCTGACGGCAAATTTACAGTGGCAGTTGTGAATATTAAAATTTGTTAATGTGATTAATATCATCGGCTGATATTTCTAATTTTCGAGAATAAAATGTATTAAAATAGGGCTGCTTATATTTTTCACAATTTTTCAAATAAAAAAGTTCCGATTCTGCAACCGGAACTCATTATATTTAATTTTAAAAATTTTATTTCAGGAAGAAATTCGCACCGAAATTCACAGCTCCGAAGTTAAATCGGTCGTCACCATGCCAGCGCGGACCAGGTCCGGGACCATGATCTTTGTATTTGCTGCCGATATTCTGGAATCCCAGGTACAGTTCAACGTTCTCCAACTGGTACCCTACTCGTGGGGCTACATAAAGACCGCTGTTGATGTAGTTTTTGGTAGAAATTGCAGCACCCAGGTCCAGTCCTACAAAAAGAGGAACTTTATTAAAGGTATACTTTCCTGAAACTGCAAGAGGAATAAATCCGAAATCTTCTACATTGTCTTTTCCGAAAAAGTGGGAATATCCGGTAGCGGCACCGATGTCCAGGCCTCTGGTAATATTCCACATATACGCAGCGTCAATTCCTAAAGTTACGCTGGCTGCATCCGCTGCATCCCCAAGCGGAGCACCGATATGGCCGCCAAGCCTGAAACCTTCCTGAGCCTGCGCGAGACCTCCGAATAATGCAAAAGCACCTACTAATAACAGTTTTTTCATTTTCAATAAGTTTAAAATTAGAATGTATATTTTATCAATTAAAATCCTATACAAAACAAAAAAGCGATACAAATTCTGTACCGCTTTAGCTTTTCAATAAAACAAATTCTTAGTTTCCTCCGAATTTGAAACCTACACCAACCTGTAAGAAACTGTTTTTTAAAGTTTCGTTTCCTTCCGGTTTTTTAATAAGATTAGAAACACCAAGATTGTATCGGGCATCAAAGAATAAACCATTTTCCAATGTATATTCTGCGCCTACAAATGGAGCCAGATTTAAAGTGTTAACATCATCCTTTACATCTCTGGATGAGCTTTCAGATTCAGAAATAGTTTCTCCCATACTTGATCCTGTTACAGAAGCGGTATAATCCACTTTTGCAGAAGTTACAATACCTACGTTAAGACCTAAGCCAAAAGCTAAATTTTCAGTTGCATAGAATTTAGCACTTACCGGAATCTGTACAGTTCCTAATTTCCAATCCGTTTTCTCAGTACCTGTAACATTTACACCATTCTCGTTATAAGATACAGATTCTTCCTGTTTACCTCCGATAGGAGAATATAAGACTTCACCCTGTAAGGCAAATTTATCACTGATTTTATATTCTGCTAAGAAACCGGCGTAAAAAGTAGATTTTGCATCGAACTTATAAGTTTCTCCATCGCTTTTTCCGGTGAGCATTGATAATGAATAACCTGCTTTAGGTCCAAATCTAAATTCCTGAGCGTGCAAGCTCAATCCCATAACAGCGACTGCTGCAAATAGTAACTTTTTCATGCTTAAAGTTTTTAATTAATTCGTCAGCAAAAATAGTATTTTTTTTTAAATATCAAAATCTATCTGTTTTTTTGCTGAAAAATTAAAAATGCAGAACAATTTTCATTATTCTGCATCTGTAACTTTATATTTTAATTACATTTATTCATTCCTGTTTTTTTTATCCTCGTTGTTATAGGCTAAAATAATTTTTTTAACAACCGGATGTCGTACAACATCTTCTTCCGTAAGGTGTACAAACCCGATTTCCTTTACGTCCTGAAGGATTCTCATGGCTTCTTTAAGGCCGGATTGCTGTTTCGGCGGAAGATCGATCTGCGTCGGGTCACCGGTAATAATGAATTTTGCGTTCATCCCCATCCTCGTCAGGAACATTTTCATCTGAGAATGCGTAGTGTTCTGGGCTTCATCAAGAATAACAAAAGCATCGTCCAGCGTACGCCCTCTCATGAAAGCAAGCGGAGCTACTTCAATTACTTTTTTCTCAATAAATCCTTCCAGCTTTTCGTGAGGAATCATATCTCTCAGCGCGTCATACAGAGGCTGTAAATACGGATCCAGCTTTTCTTTAAGATCTCCCGGCAAAAAACCGAGGCTCTCCCCTGCTTCTACGGCGGGTCTTGTAAGAACGATTCTTTTTACCTGCTTTTCTTTTAAAGCTTTCGCAGCCAGGGCAACGCTCGTATATGTTTTTCCTGTTCCTGCAGGACCGATGGCAAAAACCATGTCCTTTTTCTCGGTCTCTTTTACCAGCTTTTTAAGGTTGGTGGTTTTTGCTTTGATGATCTTACCGTTGACCCCTTTTACAATGATGTCCTGATCAAAAACCAGCTGCTTCTCATTTTCATCTTTGATATTCAGGATATTTTCCACGTCTTTCAGGCCGATGGAATTGTTGTTTGAAATATAATTGACAATATCATCCAGCTTTTTCTTAAATATATCCAGAGCCTCCTGATTTCCCATCGCAAAAATATAATGATCCCTGCCGGTAATTTTAAGGGTTGGAAAAGTTGATTTGATTAAATTGAAATATTGGTTATTCACCCCATAGAAGATCTTCGCGTCGATGTCCTCCAGATCATATGTTAATTCAAACATGCAGTCGTAGTATTAATTTTAGATTTTAAATGTAATGCTTTTTTTGAAAACATATATCAAATTCTTTTCCATTATTTACCGGGCTTTCCTTTTATTTTAAATAAATTTGCATTTCTATCACTTTATCAGCTATCCATGCCAATCATTACCCTTACTTCAGATTTCGGAAATTTGGATTACAGAGTCGCCGCTGTAAAAGGCAGTATTCTTTCTCTGAACCAGGAGGTTAATATTGTCGATATTACCCACGACATACAGGCTTTTAACCTGATACAGACCTCTTACATCGTAAGAAATGCCTATAAATATTTTCCGAAAGGAACCATCCATATCATTTCCGTAGACAGTTTTCACAACCGGTCGAGAATAAATATCCTGTACAAATCCGACGGCCATTATTTCCTGGCGGCGGACAACGGGGTCCTGAGCCTGATTTTTTTTGACATCAAGCCCGAGGCCATCTATGAAATTACTTTAAACCACCGGTTCGATGACATCATCAACTTCACATCCACCGATATTTTCGTTCCTGCGGCAGTGCACCTTGCCAATGGCGGACTTCCCGAGGTGATCGGCAGGAAAATAGACGCTGCCAAGCAGCTGCTGTTCCCGAAACCCGTCTACAATGAGTCTGAAAAGATGATCATCGGGGAAGTAACGTACATTGATAATTTCGGAAATATAATCTCAAATATCAACAAAGATCTTTTTGAGACCATCAGCAAAGGATATGAAAATTTTACGATAAAATTCAGGAATTTAGCCCTCTCAAAGGTATTCTCCAACCATACGGAAGTGGTTGCCGACTGGGAAAGGGAAACCGAATACCATGGCCAGTCAGCCGCTATTTTCAATGACAGCCAGCTTTTGGAGCTTACCATCTACAAAGGCAACAAAAAAAACGGAGCCAAATCCCTCTTCGGCATGAATGTGGGCGAGAATATTTACGTTGAATTTTTCTAAAATTTAATATTTCATAAAAAAATCGATTTTTTTTATATATTTGTCAAAATCTAAAAATTAAAAATGGCAGAATACAAATTATTGCTTCCTTCCATGGGAGAAGGGGTTATGGAAGCGACAATTATCACCTGGCTGTTCGGCGAAGGCGATACTGTGAAAGAGGATGATTCCGTAGTAGAAATTGCGACAGACAAAGTAGATTCAGACGTTCCGACACCGGTTTCGGGGAAAATCGTAAAGATCCTTAAACAGAAGGACGAAGTTGCAAAAGTGGGTGAAGCCATTGCTATTTTAGAAATTGAAGGAGAAGGCGGCAACACAGTTTCAGAAGAAGCACCGGCTGAGACTGCAACGGCAGCTCCGGATGCGGAAACCCTGAAAACCATTGAAGAACCGCTGAAAGTATCGGCTTCCACGGAGTTTTCCGGAGACCTTTACCTTTCTCCGCTGGTAAAATCTATTGCACAACAGGAAAATATTTCCGAAGCTGAACTGAAATCCATCACAGGAAGCGGTCTGGAAGGAAGAATTACCAAAGAAGATATTTTAGCTTACGTTAAAAACAGAGGAAACCAGCCTGCAGCGCAGGCGGCTCCGGTACAACAGGCAGCTCCTGCCCAACAGCCGGTACATACTTCTGCTCCTGCGGCAACCATTACGGCTGCTGCCGGTGATGAGATCATCCCGATGGACAGAATGAGAAAGATTATCGCTGAAAACATGGTGAAAGCCAAGCAGATTGCGCCTCACGTTACCTCTTTCATTGAAACAGACGTTACCAACGTTGTAAAATGGAGAAATAGAAACAAAGCGTTATTCGAAAAGCGTGAAGGCGAAAAACTGACGTTCATGCCGATTTTCGTAAAAGCGGTGGTAAAAGCGATTCAGGATTTCCCGATGATCAACGTTTCCATCAACGGTGAAAACATCATCAAAAAGAAAAACATCAATATCGGGATGGCCACTGCCCTTCCGGACGGAAACCTGATCGTGCCCGTGATTAAAAATGCAGACCAGCTGTCTCTGTCAGGACTGGCAAAAGCGATCAATGACCTGGCTTACCGGGCAAGAAACAAAAAACTGAGACCGGAAGATACGCAGGGTGCCACCTACACGATTTCCAATGTCGGAAGCTTCGGAAACCTGATGGGAACCCCAATTATCCCTCAGCCACAGGTAGCTATTCTCGCCATCGGAGCAATCGTTAAAAAACCTGCGGTTCTTGAGACTCCGGACGGTGATGTGATCGCCATCAGAAACCTGATGTTCATGTCCCATTCTTATGACCACCGGGTGGTAGACGGTTCCCTTGGAGGAATGATGCTGAAGCATGTTCACGATTACCTGCAGAACTGGGATCTGAACACGGAAATATAAGCAATGAGCAATCGGTAATGAGTAATTCTTACCGGTTTAAAAATAAAAGCCTTCGGAATTTCCGGAGGTTTTTTGTTTGAGCTCTGATGAAATAATTTTATCTTTAACTAAAACGATGTACGAATGGAACTCGATTTCAGGAAATTGAATGCCGATAAACTTTTTGACTTTTCCAGAGAAGAGGAAGAATTGATTTTTGAAATTTATGACCGGTTATCAGGAATTTATGATCTTGCGGTAGTTGCAGCTGAAGACTCCTCTTTTCAGCTATTTAATTCCGGTAAGGAAAATTCTTTATTCAGTCCGAAAATTTGTTATTTCATTACAGATCAACATAAGAAAAATCCGTTTTATCTTTTCATTGTCAGCAAAATAGGAACTACGGTAAAAGGGGCCCGCACCACTGCTTCATATGACAGCCTGCAAATCTGGGGGATGAAAATTCTGGATGAAGATTACGGCTTTATTTCAATCAGTAAAAAGAAATGGACGGACAAAATAGCAGGTATATTCAGCCGGTCATATATGAACATCAGAGACAGGGAATTTAATGATTTTTATGTATTGGGCAGCGACAGATCCAAATCGATGGCTTTTTTAAATGAATCTAGAAAAATAATCATCAAAGCATTTTCTAATGATAATTTTAGATTAGAGATCAAAAACAACATCTTAAATTTCGGATTACCTAAAAATCTTACTGTAGATAACGCTTTACAGGTAGCTGAATTTTTAGAACGGGTGTAATCAGGATTTCTTTTTCTTCTTATAATGCTTACTGCGGATTATTACATTTTAAAAATATAACTGAAAACCAAAAGACAGAAAAATAAAAAAAACTGCCTATTTCTTCACCATACTAAGAAATAAGGAATAGTGAGACTTTATCATCCTCATATTTCTGTTAATATATGAAGTTTCTTTAAAATATCTGTAAAATTGAGTAACTTAAAATGTAAATTATTGATTTTACGATTATTATCATTTTTTCTTATATTTGATGAAATCCAAAAATTAATAATTATGCGAAAAAAATTACTCCAGTCAGTATTAATGGCTCTGCCATTATTGAGCTTCGGCCAGGTCATTCTCAGTGAAAATTTTAATGGTACTGCCATTCCTTCTACCTGGACCATACAACAATCCAACGCCAATGAAACATGGAAAATAGCCACCGTCTCATCCGGCAGTGTTGCGGCGGTTGACTATGATGATACTCCCGGACAGCAAAACGAATGGCTGATCTCTCCATCCATGAATCTGGGTAGTGCTACCTATTACTATCTCAAATTTAAAGCGGGACTAAGCTATTATTGGTCGGTAGACCCCAGTAATAATTACGATGCATTGGTGAAAATTTCCACCGATAACGGAGTTACCTGGACCCAGGTCTGGTCTGAAAACAGCCTGGGAACATTTACCAATTATGAGATGAACCCTGTGATGATCGATATCAGTGCCTACAAGAATAACCCGAATGTGAAAGTCGCCTTCCAATATGTAGGTTTTGATGGAGCTGCTTTGTATATTGACGATTTTTCGGTGGAAGGTTCAAGCTCCGCTCAGCTGAACTACTGCGGGCCTTTGGTTTTTGATCTTGGATTTGGAAGCGATGGTGACGAACCGATTACGCTGGTGAATTTTGCCGGAATCAATAATGTAACCGATTCCGAAGCTTATGTAGGAAATTACCATGAATTCTTCTTATCACAGACCGCTAATGTAACAGCCGGCCAATCCTACCCTATTACTTTAAAAGGCAATACGGAAGGAGATTACGAAAACAGTTTTGCCGTGTTCATTGACTGGAACCAGAACGGAGTGCTTAATGATCCCGGGGAAGTCTATGCGGTAACCCAAACCATTTACGGATCCACCGGGGAAGATGCCATCCAGGCTGTACACTCCATCACGGTTCCCGCAGGTGCACTGCCAGGCAATACGAGGATGCGTGTGAAAAAGATCTTCGGTATTATTGATGATGAACCAAGCCTTACAGATCCCTGCGTAGGTTCCGATTACGGACAGGCAGAAGATTACACGGTGAATGTTACGGCATCGGCCCTTGCGGTTAATGAAGCCGGTAAAAAAGATGCAGCTTTCAAAGTATACCCTAATCCGACAAGCGACGTTTTAAATTTCGATTCCGAAACGAAGGTAAAATCTGTGAATGTTGTTGATTTATCAGGAAGAGTGGTAATCAGCTCCGAAGTTAATCAGAATAAATTCAATATCAATTTATCTCAGTTGCCTGCCGGAACCTATGTGGTAACTGCACAGACAGAAAGCGGAATGCAATCTGCAAAAGTGATTAAAAAATAAATCTTCATCATCAGTCAATTTAAGAGGCTGTCCTAAAAGTTTAGGCAGTCTTTTTTTGTAATAAAATAAACAAGTAATTTTTTATGCTCCAGAGGAGCAATATCTGTGTAGAAAAAAATAATAGAATATGGCAAGCACGCCATCGGTGTGCTATAATAAGATAGAACTCCTTTGGAGTTCTGGTATTACAAGATATAGGTCTACACAGATGTTGCTCCTACGGAGCAAATTAAGTGATCATTTCACGCGCTATGTTGTAAAATTAGTATAGAAATAAATCTGAAAAAAGTTTTAAGAAAAAAGACTTCCCTTTTTGGACAGCCTCTTTTCATTTAACCCTACAGCTACTCTTTTTTAAGCATGAGCTGCAGATCTTTCATCGCATCCGGCACAGTTTCCGTAACCAGATAACCAGCTTGTCCTGTTCAGACTTTGAATTCCGAATTCTGGCAGTTACGATATTCAGATAATAAATAGTATTTTTCCTTGATGAAATTTTGGAATTTAACCACTTTACCCAAATCCCAGTAGTCTCCTCCATTCATAATACGTCCCCTTTACTAATCATAGTCGCGATCGATACTGGATTTATTGCGGGCGATATTACGATAAATAACTACTAAATACTTGTATAGTTAATAAATTTATCCTACTTTTGCACCTCGAAATAATTAACAAATTCATTTAACATTATGAACAATTACGAAACTGTTTTCATTTTAACTCCCGTTCTATCTGAAGCTCAGGTGGAGGAAGCAGTGAACAAGTATGTAGATCTTATCAAAGAAAAGAACTGCGAAATCGTTGCTAAAGAAAACTGGGGATTAAAAAAATTAGCTTATCCGATCCAATTGAAAAAGAACGGATTCTACACTTTAGTGGAATTTAAAGGCGAAGGTTCTGTAGTAGCTGATCTTGAATTGGCATTCAAACGTGACGAGAGAGTGATCCGTTACCTGACTACAAAACTGGACAAGCACGCTGTAGACTACGCTGTAACAAGAAGAGCAAAAGTAAAAGCAGCTAGAGCTTAATTATTAACCCTATTTTTTAAAAAGACAAGACATGGCAATAGACGAAATGGCTAAACAAGCCTCAGCTGGAGGAGAATCTGAAGTAAAATTCCTTACTCCGCTTGATATCAATACAAAATCTGAAAAGAAATATTGTAGATTCAAAAAATACGGAATTAAGCACGTTGATTACAAAGATGCTGATTTCTTATTACAATTCGTAAACGAGCAAGGTAAAATCTTACCAAGAAGATATACCGGAACTTCTTTAAAATACCAGAGAAAAGTTTCTGCTGCAATCAAAAGAGCAAGACACCTGGCGTTACTACCATACGTAGCTGACTTATTAAAGTAAAACATATTGCAATCAGCCATTAGCCTCGCGCTTTTGGCTTTTTGTTGCTGAATACATCATTAATTCTAACTTGATTTTAGAAAACTAAAATCTAAAAAAGGACAACAACAATGAACATTATCCTAAAAAAAGACGTAGAGAACTTAGGTCTTGAATTCGACACCGTAAACGTAAAGCCTGGTTACGCAAGAAACTTCTTAATCCCTCAGGGAATTGCACTTTTGGCTACCCCTAAAAACATTGCAGCTCTGGAAGCTACTTTGGAAGCCAGAAAAGAAGAAGAAGCTAAATTAATCGCTGCTGCAAACGCTGTAGTAGATCAATTGAAGAAAACTTCAGTTACAATTCCTGCAAAAGTAGGTTCAGGTGACAAATTATTCGGATCCATCAACAATGCAGATCTTTCTGCGGCTTTAGAAAAAGCGGGTGTATCGGTAGAGAAGAAATACATCAAAATTCCTGGTAACACGATCAAAAGAACCGGTAAAGTTACCGCTAACATCAGATTACACAGAAACGTTGAGTACAACTTCGAATTCGATATCGTATCCGACGCTCCGGTAGAAGCTCCTAAAGCAGCTCCTGCTAAAAAGGAAGAAACTCCTTCTGAAGAAGCTTAATCCTATTTTTTAATAGTATTTATATAATATGCTGTCTCTTGTGAGGCAGCATTTTTTATTTAATCCCATTCCTTAGCTTGATAAATAAAGGGCATACGGTACAGAATACAATCCCAAAGAAACCCAATAAAAATCCCATCCCCATTTGTGCTTCCGTTGGTTCATCTTTTCAGTACTTTTGGCTCATTATTTTTGCAGATACAACTTCATTTTATTAAAAAAAATAAAGAATCAGCGAAAAACAACTTTAGTTTAAAATAAATTAATAAAATAGAAATATTTATGAGAAAAATTTATCTGTCGGGAGTTCTGGTATTCGGAAGTATGGCTTTTATGCAGGCCCAGTACGAAAAAAACGTGGGAATCAATACAGCGACTCCTACTGCTACCCTTCATCTTAAGGGAAAGGGATCTACCAACGCTACACAGAGCTTAAAAATCGAGAATTCCACAGGAACCAACCTTCTTACAATAAATGACGACGGGACCGCATCGGGGACTTTCCTTTCCGGTAGCGGGGGAAGCAACGGGAAAAATGCTATGGCAAAAACCACAGCTGAATCTGCAGGAAGTAACTGTGCAACGGGAGGTATGAAAATTGAAACCGGTACCGATACCAACGGGAACGGAGTTCTGGATGCTTCCGAAATTACGGACACCGGCTATGTCTGCAACGGAACCAGCGGACAGGGTTTTTCAAACGGATCTGCAGGTGCCCAGGTTTACCTTACATCCTCCACTTCTCCTTATGCACCGCAAACCCCAAAAACCATGACGGGAGATATAAGCATAACGGACAACGGAGTTACTGCCATCGCCGATAACGCCGTAACGACAACAAAACTGGCCGCCCAGTCGGTAAGCGTCGGAAAAATTTCAGCTACAGGTACGCCGGGTTCTGCTACCTTCCTCAGGGGAGACGGAACCTGGGCTGCAGCGGGAGGAGGAAGCGCACTGCCAAGCCAGGCCAACAATGCCGGAAAATTTCTGACGACCGACGGATCGGCTCCTTCATGGGGAACACCGGGCATCTCCAATACCCCTTTCAAAAGAGTGAGTATAAGCAACGGCAACAACGGTTATACGGTATTGCTTTCGGATCTTAACGGGATCGTTCTTTTCGATTGGTCTGCCGTTACCACTTCGGCAACCATCAACCTTACATTTCCTGCACCTGCAACTGCAGGATACGGAGCGCGGCTGAAGATTTCCTATACCTCTTTTGCAGGCGGAACCAACTGGTCCAGTAATGCGCAAACGCCCTCAGGATCTTTTTACGGAGGATTTTCAAAAGTACCTGCCAATACTTTTGTCTCCGTTTATTTTACGTCAGGATTTTTCTGCGACGGAACCAACTGGTATGAGATACCTGAATCATAAAACATAAAAAAATAAAGCCGGGAAAATTTCCCGGCTTTGCTTTTTATGATCTTGGAGTCCATGTATTGAAGAACGCCTTCACTTTTTCAAGGCTGTATCCTTTTCCTTCTTCCAGGACATCACTCTGCTGGACGTGAATCATTTTACCGTTCTGATCCAGAATAATGAAGACCGGATAGCCGAATTTTTCTCCCGGATTTCCGTACTTCGCAAAAATCTTTTCATTCTTATTTTCCGGAGAATAGTTCAGGTGATAATACTCATAATTTTCATCTGCGATTTTCTTCAGCTCAGGCGTAGTCTGCACAAACTGGTTGAATCTGAGACACCAGATGCACCAGTTCCCGCCCGCCTGGATGATAATGTTCTTCTTTTCCTTTTTCGCTTTTACGACCAAACTTTGAATATCTTTCTCTGCATCCGCTTTCGGATCATAAGGTTTCGGGAGTTTGGCTTTTTCTTCCGCGGCCTTTTTCTTCGCATCGAGTTCTGCCTGTTCGGTTTTCACCAGCAAAGCTTTATCGGTCTCCTGAGATTGAGGTTTATTTTTTAGCTCCTGGGAAAATGCCGTAAGGCTGAACCCCATAAAAGCTGCTATCATTAATTTTTTCATATTATAAAATTAAAAAAATAATACTTATTCGCAGCAAAAATACAACCATAATTTTATTATGCGTAAATTTGCCTGTTTTATGAATTTTCTTATTAAAATATTAAATCTCCTCTCGAAACTTCCATTGAAGATTCTATATGTATTTTCAGATATTATTTTCTTTTTGAATTATTATATCGTTGCCTACAGGAAAAACGTTATTACCCAGAATCTGAAGAATTCCTTTCCGGAAAAATCTCCAGAAGAGATACAGCAGATCAAGAAGAAATTTTATCTTAATTTTTCCGATTATCTGGTGGAAACCGTCAAGTCTTTCACGATTTCCGAAACGGAATCCCGGGTAAGGATGCAGCATATCAACCAGCAGGTATTCCATGATGCCAAAGCAGAAGGGAAAAATGTGATCATGCTTGCCGGGCACGTTTTCAACTGGGAATGGATCAATGCCATGGCAAAATTTATTCCCCAGGCTCATTGCCACCCGGTGTACCGGAAGGTAAACAATGATTTCTGGGAAAACCAGATGAGGAAGGTCCGCAGCCGCTTTGGAAATGAACCTCTGGAAGCCAATGAAGTGATTCTAAATATTTTCAGATCCAAAAATGACGGGAATTCCGTCTATATGTTCGTTGCCGATCAGACGCCGCATTTTTCCCATGTTACCTATGGACTGGAGTTTTTGAACCAGAAAACCCCTGCTTTTATCGGCTACGATAAGCTGGCGACCAGAATGGATCTTGCTTTCATCTATTGTGAAATGAAAAAGGTGAAACGCGGTTACTACCAGGTTAATTACCACCGGATTTATCCGGACAGAGAGAAGTTTGCTGAAAATGAAGTAGTAAAAAAATTCCATAAATTATTGGAAAATACGCTGCACAAACGTCCTGATAATTACCTCTGGTCGCACCGGAAATGGAAATACCAGGATTCGATTAAAAAATTTGATTCAGAAAAAATATAGCTTCTCATGCCGAAAAAATTAGCGGTTGCCATTTTAAACTGGAACGGAAAGAGCTGGCTCGAAAAATTCCTGCCGGATGTCATCCGGTTTTCCCGGGATGCCGATATTTATGTTATTGATAATTTTTCTACCGACGATTCCGTAGAATTCCTGCGGATGTATTTTCCATCGGTTGAAATTATTAAAAATAATAAAAACTATGGCTTTGCAGGAGGTTATAACGAAGGGCTGAGACAGATTGACAACGAATTCTATTGTCTGCTCAATTCGGATGTGGAAGTGACGGTCAACTGGACGGAACCTGTTCTGGAACTATTTGAAAAAGATCCTTCCATTGCGGCGATACAGCCTAAAATTTTAGCCTATGACCGTAAAAATTATTTTGAATTTGCGGGAGCAGCCGGCGGGCTAATCGATAATATCGGCTATCCTTACTGCAGAGGAAGAATATTTGACGATATTGAAGAAGATAAAGGCCAGTATAATGATGAAAGTGAAATCTTCTGGGCATCGGGATGCTGTTTTTTTATCCGTTCTAAAGATTTTTGGGATCAGAGAGGTTTTGATGAAAGATTTTTTGCCCATCAGGAAGAAATCGACCTCTGCTGGAGGCTGATCAATTCAGGCAGGAAGATTTTCTACACCTGGAAATCCAAAGTCTACCATGTTGGCGGCGGTACGCTGAATAAACAGAGTCCTAAAAAAACATTTTTAAACATCCGCAATAACCTTTCCATGGTGTTAAAGAACGCGCCTTTTCCACAGCTGATCGACATTATTTTTATGAGACTGTGCCTGGACGGCGTTGCCGGAGTGTATTTTGGAATGAAGCTAGGCTTTCCGCATTTTATAGCCGTTCTGAAGGCACATTTCAGTTTTTACGGCTATGCGGCAGAAAGCTGGAAACGAAGACAGAAATATCAGAAAAACAGATTTTACCAGACGGAATGGATTATTTTCAAACATTTCTTGGGAAGAAAATAAGCATCATTTTAAATTAAAATAAAGAGTATGGATTTTTGTGCCATCGATTTTGAGACTGCGACCCACGAGAGAAATTCTGCGTGTGAACTGGGCGTTTGTATAGTGCAGGATTCTAAAATTGTTGAGACCAGAACATGGCTCATTAAACCGCCGAGTTTTCCGTATTTCAGTCCATTTAACGTAGATGTTCACGGAATCGTTCCGGATGATGTAAAAGATGCGCCTACTTTCGATGAGATCTGGTATGAAGTGGAAGAAATGATGTACGGAACTCTGATGATCGCTCACAATGCAGGCTTTGACGCCGGCGTATTGCGGGGATGCTTAAATCACTACGGAATGTTTACTCCAAAATTGAATTACCTATGCAGCATCCAGCTGGCTAAAAAATCATGGGATTACCTGCCGAAATACGGATTGAAACCTTTAGCGGAATACCACCAGATCAGCTTTAATCATCACCGTGCCGGTGCTGATGCCGAGGTCTGTGCGAAGATTTCTCTGCTGGCTTTTGAAAAGTTATTCCTTACCACCAACGAAGAGGTATCGGATTTTATGAAGTTAAAAATTAAAAAACTCTGATTTGGAAGATTTAATTAACTCACTTTCCAAATTAGAAATAAGATTACTTGGCTGGAAGAGGGAAGCTGGATGCCGGAAGTTATTATTATCAACATTACGATCAAGAATATCTTAATCAGTAAATGATTGTGTACTTATCAATATAAAATTTATTTTATTTAAAATCCTGACTTATTAAACTAAATCTCAATCATTCATTTCAATAGCTTCAATACGATCTAAGCTACATGAAATCAGATATAACATAAAATAGATAAGCTGATCAATTAAGATTATTTGGAAAAAATTTTAGTGGAATAAGTATAACATCAATTTAATACTAAATAATTTTAACTAAATACTGGAAAAACATTCATTACCTATCATATCACCTATTTTCACCCTATCAATTACTCAGCACTTCAGACAATAAATTGAATTTCGGAATATCAATCTCAAAATTTTCCTGGGTATCCATGTTTCTGACCAGGTATTTTCCGCTCATATTGCCGACACCGGACCGAAGCATCACATTGGAAAAATAAGTGAAATTTTCACCTACCGCGATCTCCGGCGTCAGACCGATCACCCCGTCACCGGTAATTTCAGTATATCCGAAGCCGACATCAAAGATCAGCCATTTTCTTTTAATGATTTTTATGGGAAAACTGCCATCGTTTTCAATCGTGATATGGTATTTGAAAACGTGTCTGTTTTCAGAGGGGTAACTGTTTTTGGTATCATATTCAGGAACTACTGAAACTTTGATATTGGAAGTCATTTTTGAAAACATCATCTTAGTATTTGATATAGAAGATACAAAAATCTCGCCTTTTTGAGGCGAGATCTGAAATTTATAACGTAATTGTTTTTTAATCTTATAATCCGAGACCTTTTCTTTCGTCTCCGTTCATCAAGATTCCAACAGGGTTATCGATTGCTTCTTTTACCGCTACCAGGAATCCTACGGACTCTTTTCCATCGATAATTCTGTGGTCATAAGACATCGCCACGTACATCATCGGACGAATTACTACCTGCCCGTCTACTGCAACCGGTCTCTGGATAATATTGTGCATTCCCAGGATCGCAGATTGAGGCGGGTTGATGATCGGTGTAGACAACATAGAACCGAAAGTACCGCCATTGGTAATGGTAAACGTACCGCCTGTCATTTCATCTACCGTAATTTTTCCGTCTCTTACTTTAATCGCAAGATCTTTGATGTTGGCTTCAACGCTTGCAAAAGACATATTTTCCGCATTTCTCAATACCGGAACCATCAATCCTTTAGGACCTGAAACCGCGATTGAAATATCGCAGAAATCGTAGTTTACTTTGAAATCGCCGTCGATGGATGCATTTACATCCGGATACATCTGCAATGCTCTGGTCACCGCTTTCGTGAAGAAAGACATGAAACCAAGCCCTACACCGTGTTTCTGGGCGAATTCTTCTTTATATTGCTTTCTCAGTCTGAAGATCTCGGACATATCGACTTCGTTGAACGTCGTCAGCATTGCTGTTTCATTTTTTACGGAAACCAGTCTTTGCGCGATTTTTCTTCTAAGAACTGAAAGTTTTGTCGTGGTAGTGGAACGGGAACCTGTAGCCGTTACCGGACTTCCTCCCATCGCAGGAACGGCAGCCAGTTCAGCGTCAGATTTCGTCACTCTTCCGTCTCTTCCGCTTCCTGAAATTTGTGAAGCATCCATTCCTTTTTCGTCAAGGATTTTTTTAGCCGCCGGAGACGGAGCCCCTGTGGCATACGTCTGGGTTGCAGCCGCCGCCGGAGCAGGTTGTGCTGCCGGTTTAGGAGCTTCCTGTGGCGCAGGCTGAGCAGCTTTCTGCGCTTCTTCCTGTTTTGGAGCTTCTGCAGCAGGAGCTTCACCCCCTGCAGGTTTTGCAGCATCCATATCGATCAGGCAAACCACTTGGCCTACCTGTACCACATCTCCTTCTTCAGCTTTTAAAGTGATAATCCCACTTTGTTCAGCAGGCAATTCAAGAGTGGCTTTATCTGAATCTACTTCAGCAATGGGTTGGTCTTTTTCCACATAATCCCCATCTTTTACAAGCCAGGTTGCAATTTCAACTTCTGTAATGGATTCGCCCGGTGAAGGAACTTTCATTTCTAAAACTGACATATCGTATTTTTTATTTTTTTATTGATTATTATTTTTAATTAAGCGGTTACAGGTTTTTTTACCGGTGTATCGTTCCTGTCGAAGACCCTGTTGATGATGGTGTTCTGGTTTTTCTCAAACATTTTATGGCTTCCCGGAGCCGGAGCACCGCTCGGAACCGGAGCAATTACCTGAATTCCGGTATCCCTGAAGTTTCGAAGGATGTAAGACCAGGCCCCCATGTTTTCAGGTTCTTCCTGAGCCCATACGATTTCTTTCCGGTTTGAGTATTTTCCGAAGATCGCTTCAATAGCATCTGTCTGAAGAGGATACAATTGTTCGAATCTTACCAATGCTATATTTTCAGCATTCAGTTCTTCTTTTTTAGCCAGCAATTCAAAATACAGTTTACCGGAGCAAAGTACCAGTTTTTCAATTTTTGCAGGATCTGCCTGAGGATCGTCAAGGATCGGCTGGAAGCTTCCGGTGGCAAAGTCTTCAAGCGGAGAAACCACTTTTGGGTGTCTTAGCAACGATTTAGGGCTCATCACGATCAATGGCTTTCTGAACGACCATTTCAGCTGTCTTCTCAACAGGTGGAAGTAGTTGGCCGGTGAAGTGATGTTGGCAACCACCATATTTTCGTTGGCACAAAGCGTCAGGAATCTCTCAAGCCTTGCTGAAGAGTGTTCTGCACCCTGCCCTTCCGAACCGTGAGGCAATAACATTACCAGACCGTCCTGGATCTTCCATTTTTCCTCTGCTGCTGCCAGATACTGGTCAACGATAATCTGGGCGCCGTTTACGAAATCCCCAAACTGCGCTTCCCAGATCGTTAAAGTATTGGGAGAGGCCATCGCATACCCGTAATCGAAACCTAAAACCCCGTATTCTGAAAGGTGCGAGTTGTATACGTCGAATCTGCTTTCGGAAACGTGTCTTAAAGGGATATATTCCTCTTCCGTATCTTCGGTTTTTACCACCGCGTGTCTGTGGGAGAAAGTTCCTCTTTCCACATCTTCACCGGATATTCTTACGTTATGGCCTTCTACAAGAAGGGTTGCATACGCCAACCATTCTCCAAGCGCCCAGTCCAAAGAGTTTCCTTCAATGGCTTTGATCCTGTTTTCGAAAAGTCTCGTAATTTTGTTCAGGAACTTTTTATCAGCCGGAAGCGTAGACATTTTTACAGCCAGTTCCTTCAGCTTTTCAAGATCGAATTTTGTATCGACAGGCTGCTGAACCGCTCCTCTTTTACCGATAGGGTAATTGGTCCAGTCATCTGCCATAAACACATCCATAACGTTTTTCTCAATTTCTTTGGATGCATCGAAATCTTTATCCAATAGTGCTTTGAATTCAGTTTCCATTTTAGCGATAACATCATTTGAAGTAACGCTGTCTTTCAATAACTGATCTTTATAGATTTCTCTTGGGTTCGGATGTTTTGAAATGATTTTATACAGGTTCGGCTGCGTAAATCTCGGTTCATCCCCTTCGTTATGACCGTATTTTCTGTATCCCAGTAAATCGATGTACACATCTTTACCGAATTTCGCTCTGAAGTCAGCAGCAAAATGGATGGCATGAACCACCGCTTCCGCATCGTCTGCATTCACGTGCATTACCGGAGATTCCGTAACTTTTGCGATGTCTGTACAATACGTTGACGATCTTGCATCCATGTAGTTGGTGGTAAAGGAAACCTGGTTGTTTACCACGATATGAACCGTACCTCCCGTTCTGTAGCCTTCCAGTGTCATCATCTGGGCAACCTCATAAGCGATACCCTGCCCTGCAATCGCACCGTCTCCGTGAATGACGATCGGCAAAATTTTAGAATAATCCCCTTTGTATCGGTCATCAACCTTTGCACGGCAGATTCCCTCTACAAGAGCGGCTACTGTTTCAAGGTGGGACGGATTCGGTGTTAAATTAATCGAAACTTCCTCGCCGGAAGCCGTTTTGATTTTTTTGGAAGAACCTAAGTGATATTTAACGTCACCTGAGAATACGTCTTCTTCAAATTCTTTTCCTTCAAATTCCGAGAAGATCTGCTTGTATGATTTGCCGAAGATGTTGGTAAGCACATTCAGCCTTCCTCTGTGGGCCATTCCTAAAACCACTTCATCCACCCCTAACTGGGAAGATCTGGTGATCAGCTGGTCCAAAGCCGGAATAAGGGTTTCCCCTCCTTCCAGGGAGAATCTTTTCTGCCCGACAAATTTTGTATGAAGATAATTTTCAAACGCTACCGCCTGATTTAATTTTAATAAAATTTCCGTTTTTTCATTGGCTGAAAGACTCGGGTGATTTTCGTTCACCTGAAGCCACTGCTTGATATAATCCTTTTCTTCAACATTGTTGATGTGCATGTATTCAACTCCGATGGAATCACAGTAGATGTTTTCAAGGTGCGTGATCAGTTCCTGTAAGGTAGCAGGTCCTTTCATTCCCGTTTCAACCGCACAGTTGAATTTTGTATTTAAATCCGATTTGTCCAGACCGAAATTTTCGATGTCCAGCGTCGGGGTATAATGTCTTCTTTCCCTAACAGGATTGGTTTTTGTAAACAGATGGCCTCTTGTCCTGTACGCCTCGATCAGGTTCACTACCTTAAATTCCTTTCTGATGTGTTCCGGAACTTCACCGTTTGAAGCGGCCTGTGCAGCCTGCTGTACAACTGGAGCGGAAGCGGCCGGAGCCTGAACATATTGAACATTATCCTCGTCTCCGTAGTTCTCCAAAGCAAAATCGAAGCCCTGAAAGAAGGCTTTCCATGATGGTTCCAAAGAGTCCGGATATTTTAAGTACTGTTGGTATAAATCCTCAATTAACTGAGAATGAGCTGCGTTTAGGAATGAAAATCTGTCCATTATTACAGTTTATCTGTTATTAAAATTTGTTTGTCGAATTAAGCTTCAAATTTAATAAAAAAAACCGACTTGGAGCAGCCTTTAAACTATTAAAAAAAGTATAAAATATTTTATTACTTAAATACTGATAATGAGAGTTTCATATTGACATCCTGGTCTTCCACAGGGCGTTCTATAAAAGTCTGACGAATATCATTAAAACGCATCTCATCTTTCTTGGCTTTCTGGATTAATTGTTGTATTGCTTTCACCCTTCCGGCATAATTTCCTTTGTAATACATCACATAATTCTGCCCCGGATTAAGCGTCCTGAAACTGAAATTATTATCGGTAACACCAAACTTTTTGGAAAGCGGGATTCCGAGAAAGTAAGACACTTCCTTATCTTTGTAATTATCGGCATCGGTCACTAAAACGGGATACCCGAACTCATCTTCTTTTTTGCCTAAATCCATGGTGGTGTAATTATAAATCTTGTTATAGTTCATCACGATATTTTTATACAGCGCATCTTTTTTGTTGGAAGCACTTACATTGATTCCCAGGAGCAGTTTTTCTTCCTCATTTTCAACCATAATGCTGTCGTATTTGATGGCCGCCATCTGATTGTCTTTCTCCACTTTATTGCCGAGAACATTTTTCAGGTTGACCATGCTTTTGTCGATATTTTCAGCGAAGCGGTCTTCCGTCCAGAAATTCTCCACCCTTCTTAAGACCGATAATTTCGGGGTATGCACCACCCAGGTAATTTTCGTTTTTTCCGCAGACAGGGCCTTGAATTTCACATCCACTACCGTCGGGCTTTCATTCCGGTCTTCAAAAAGCTGGTACCGGAGCGATTGGTTCGGGTTTTCGTACCGGATAAACATTTCGCCGTCGGTATCGTTCTGGGGATCCACATAGCTGATCGAACTGCCCTGCCCTTCATACGGCGTATAATAATCGATATCGACCGATTTGGAACTCGTGAAGAAATTGTTCCAGCGCGTAAAATGCTGCAGGTTGTTGAACTGTGAAAAGACTTTTTCCAGAGGGTAATCGACTTCTTTTTCAATTTTAAAATCTTTGTTTTCGTCCACAAAATAGTACATCGAAGCCGCATAAGCCCCGATCAGCAAAACAACAAGCACTGCTATGATCTTAAAAAAACGCATGACACAAATGTATTGAAAATAACAAGAGTGACCAATATGGAGGCCACCCTGTTTTTAAATTTATTTAAGGACTAAAAGCGAATTGGTAATGAATTCCATACTCTTTTATCCGATATGCGTTCCCGATCTCAGTACGGCACCTTTCTTCACAACGATAATCCCGTCCTGAACCGAGTGCGTTCCGTAATCGCCGTCCTGAAGATGCTTGCCTCCGATGATTCTTACGTTGTCGCCGATGTAGCAGTTTTTATCCAAGATTGCTTTTTCAATATAGCAGTATTTTCCGATGCCCATATTCGGGTGCCCGTTGGTGTCGTTTTCAACAATTTCAGCGGTGCCCTGGTAAAAATCCGAACCCATAACATATGAGTTCACAATGGTACTACCCTTGTCGATTCGGGTACGGTTTCCGATCACGGAATTTTCAATCTTATCAGCCATAATAATGCATCCGTCTCCAAAAACGGCTTTACTTACATAAGAACCGTTGATTTTAGACGGTGGAAGCATTCTCGCCCTGGTGTAGATCGGTGAGGAAGAAAACAGGTTGAACTGAGGGAAATCATGACAAAGATCCAGATTGGCTTCGTAAAAGGACTCAATAGTACCGATATCGGTCCAGTAGCCTTCATACTGATAGCTTAAAGTGGTATACTTCCCAATGGAATTCGGGATAATGTCTTTTCCGAAATCGTCTCCCGCTCCTTCATCAAACATTTTTTTCAGGATGCTTTTTGTAAAGATGTAAATCCCCATGGACGCCAGGTATTCTTTGCCCAAATGCTTATTTTCGTCCGAAACTTCAGATTTCAGGCCATCCAGCATGTCATAGCCGGGCTTTTCCACGAAAGACGTGATATTTCCTTCATCATCAGAACTCAGGATTCCGAAACCTGTGGCATCTTTTGCATTAACAGGGATCGTGGCAATAGTCACGTCGCCGCCCTTTTCAATATGGAAATCCAGCATTTCTTTAAAATCCATCTGGTACAGCTGGTCTCCGGAAAGGATCAGGATATACTCATAATCGTATTTGTCCAGATGTTTCATCGACTGGCGTACGGCATCTGCCGTTCCCTGGTACCAGTTTTCGTTTTCTACATTCTGTTCTGCTGCCAGGATATCTACGAATCCTTTGCTGAAAATGTCGAAGTGATAAGAATTTTTGATATGCGAATTCAGTGAAGCTGAATTAAACTGTGTTAAAACAAGGATTTTATTCATCCCGGAATTCAGACAGTTGGAAATAGGAATATCTACCAAACGGTACTTTCCGGCAATCGGTACAGCCGGCTTAGACCTTGAATAGGTAAGAGGGAATAGTCTTGTTCCCCTTCCACCTCCTAAAACAATGGATATAACATCGCGATTCATATGTACATTTATTTTTTAATTCTTAATTATTCTAGTTTTCCAGCGGATCGATTTTTTAGCATATCCCAAATATTCACGGACCAATCATTGCAATAAATTGCAACCCGGTAAATATCAAACAATATGTTCCCGGGCTAACCTATGCTGATACAGATCCTGATAAGCTTACCTCCAAGCCGAATAGAAAACTAAAGTTTTCAATGGTTAGTGATCAGTTTCTATATAAATTCATATATTTTTCCGCAGATTTTTCCCATGCAAAATCAAAATTCATATTGGTACGAATCAGGTTTTCCATAGCGCCTTTTTGATGGTAAATCATCAAAGCCCTGTTCATCGCATGGATAATATCGTCTACGCCCGGAAATGTAAAATTCAGCCCTGCTCCGCCTGTTGAAATATCATTTACCGTATCTCTCAGACCTCCTGTATATCTCACAATCGGAACAGTACCATACCGCATGGAATACATCTGGTTCAGCCCGCAGGGTTCAACTCTTGAAGGCATCAGCAAAAAGTCCGCCGAAGCGTATATTTTGTGGGAAAGATGTTCCTTGTATCCGAGATCCAATGCGAAATTGCTGTAAATATAATCGTACTCTTTCAGCTTATTTTCGATATAGGAATTTCCTGATCCCAGAATCATTATATTTAAAGCACCCTGAGTCTGTGTAATGCTTCTCCAAACAACGTCCGGAAGGAAATCTGCCCCTTTTTCCGTAGCAAACCTGCCGATAAATGCAAATAGGGGAAGTTCCGGCCGCAAGCCATACTCTTTACAGAGCTTTTCTTTATTCTTTTTCTTTAAAGCGATTGCATTTTTTCTATTAAAATTAAAATCCAGCATCGGATCGGTTTCCGGGTTCCAGACTTCCGTATCGATTCCGTTGATAATTCCATAGGCTTTCCCATACTCTTCACGCACCAGACTTTCCAGTCCGTGGAAACTTATAAAAAGTTCTTCCATGTAGCCCTGGGAAACCGTAGTAAAAGCATGAGCACATTTGATCATGCTTGCCAGAGGATTGATCAGTCCGTTCCAATCCATCAGTCCCCATTTATACCGGTCAAACGACGGGAGATAATTGGCCATTTCCCAGCTCATCATTCCCTGATATTCGCCGTTGTGAATGGTGGCAATGGTTTTTACCCCTTTAAAAAAGGAAAATTCCCAGCAATGTTCAATCATAAAAGGAATCAATCCCGTATGATAATCGTGGCAATGTAAAACATCCGGGCGGATCTGCATCGCGCTAAGCCAGTGAAGAACGCCGTGCTGAAAACCGATGAACTGAAAGTTTTCGTCAGCATACCCATAAGGATTGTCGCGGTCCAGAAGTCCCGGAATCCTCACCATGTACAATTCAAAGCCCAGAGCATCCGATTTTTCCTTTAAAACCTGTACCTGGAGCATGTTTGGACCCTGGTGGATGAACCCATCAAAAACTATGTCAAACTCATGGTCGTAGACGAAAGATTTGTTGTACCAGGGCATAACCACCTTCGCATCAACCCCTTTAATTTTGTTCTGATATTTCGGCAAAGCCCCTACTACATCGGCCAAACCGCCTACTTTTGCCACCGGATAACATTCCGTGCTGATATGAAATACTGTCATATTCTTCCTATCATTTATTGTTTTACTATTCTGAAGTTTTATTACTTATTTTCTGCTGTTAAACGTATGCAGCCCAAATAAAGCATAATCATTTTATGTATATTACGACATAAGGCTCTGAAAGTTATTTTTTCTAATTTTTAAGCTCCACGCTTTTTCTTTCCTGATCGTTTAGTATCGGAATCACCTTTCTTATCTTTTATTTTGCTTATTTCCGTTTTGTCTATATTGCTTTCTTTCTTTTTCAAAACCACCCCGGCCAGCGGCGGCAGCTTGATGCTGATCGATTTCTGATGGCCTTTGTATTCTTCCTGATCTTCCCTGAAAATATCGGGTTCGACGCCGCTGCCTGCATATTTTTTATCATCGGAATTGAAAACAATCTCCCATTGGCTTACGGCATCCACACCGATTTTATAATCCAAAACCCTTGGTGTTAAATTCAGGATAACCATCAAAACATCTCCTTTCTTTTTTCCTTTTCTTAAATAGATGTATACTGAGTTATCGGTATCATCCGCTTCTACCCATTCGAAACCTTCCGGACTGAACTGGTTTTCGTAAAACGCCGTTTCGTTGCGGTAAAGATGATTTAAATCTTTCACCAAAGTCTGTAATCCTTTGTGAACAGGGAAATCCAGCAGATGCCAGTCCAGGCTTTTCTTGAAATTCCATTCGCCGGTCTGTCCGAATTCATCGCCCATGAAGAGCAGCTTTGCCCCCGGATGCGTAAACATATAGACGTACAGCGCGCGGAGATTGGCAAATTTCTGCCATTCGTCGCCTTGCATTTTGTAGATCAGGCTGGCTTTTCCGTGAACGACTTCGTCGTGTGACAGCGGCATCATGTAATTCTCATTATACATATACATGGAAGCGAAGGTCAGCTTATGATGAAAGAATTTCCTGTTGATCGGGTCTTCTTTGAAATAAGCCAGCGTATCGTGCATCCAGCCCATCATCCATTTCATCCCGAAACCTACGCCGCCGTCATGAACGGGTTTGGTAAGCATCGGAAAATCGGAACTTTCTTCCGCAATGGTGATGATGTTGTCGCCGAACTCTTTATATACGGCGGTATTGAATTCCTGAAGGAAAGCTTTGGCTTCCAGATTGACGTTTCCGCCATAGATATTCGGTTCCCATTCCCCTTCATTCCGGGAGTAATCCAGATGAAGCATGGAAGTTACCGCATCTACCCTCAATCCGTCGGCATGATACCTTTCCAGCCAGAACATGGCATTGGAAATCAGAAAAGATTTTACTTCATTTCTTCCGTAATTAAAAATGTAGGATTTCCAGTCCGGATGAAAACCTTTGCGCGGATCTTCATGCTCATACAGATAAGAACCGTCGAACCGGTGCAGGCCGTTGGCATCCCCCGGAAAATGCGAAGGCACCCAGTCTAAGATTACCCCGATGCCGTTCCGGTGAAGCTCGTCAACAAGAAACATCAGATCCTGTGGCGAACCGAAACGAGAAGTTGCAGCATAAAACCCGGTAATCTGGTATCCCCAACTCGGATCGTAGGGATATTCCATCAAAGGCATAAATTCTACGTGGGTAAAAGCCATTTCCTTTAGGTAGGGAATAAGCTTTGCGGCGACATCCCGGTAGTTTAAAAATCTCACGGAATCAGATTCATCTCTTACCCAGGATCCTAAATGCATTTCGTAAACGGAAAGAGGAGCTTTCAGGGTATTCTTTTGCCAGCGGCTCTCCATCCAATCCCGATCCTGCCATTCGTACCAGGTGGTAGAAACCAATGATGCGGCCTGGAGGTTCTGTTCCCAGCTTAAAGCGTACGGATCACTTTTTTCCAGAATTTCGCCACGGTAGGTTTCAATGGCATATTTGTACAGCGTTCCCCAGGTAAGTCCGGGAATGAAGCCTTCCCAGATCCCGGAGCCATCCCAGCGGGGAAATAAAAAATGGTCGCTGGGATTCCAGCTGTTGAAATTCCCAAGTACCGAAACTTTTTTGGCGTTTGGTGCCCAGACCGAGAAGTAAACCCCTTTTACGCCATCATTTTCTACAGAATGTGCCCCGAATTTATCATAGAGCTTGTAATGCTTACCTTCCTTGAAAAGATAAATGTCCTGATCTGTAAAAAGAGTGTATGTTTTAACCGAATTCATTACGGTTTTTATTTTAATTTTATAATTTTTTGAAACTACGGAAATTACCGGCAACACCTATTAATTATGGATGAATTAATTATTATGTTAAACCGCTTTTACGTATAGCTTCTACCAAATATAAAGCTTTTCGGCCAGTAATTCCATGATTCAGGAAATTATTTGCCATAAAAAGATTTTTTATAAATTTAACGTTTAATTTAAGTAAAGACATTGATGAAGTTTGAACTTTATACCGCAGAACATGATGAAAGAATTATTTATATCACCGGAAATTTTAACCGCTGGAATCCCAAGGACCAGCGTTTCCGTCTTACCTTAAAGGATCCTCGGCATTATTCTATTGAAATCGACGATGAGCTCCTGCCGGGCATGGTTGAGTATAAATTCACAAAAGGCGGCTGGGAGAATGTGGAACTGGACGGCCACGGCAATATTACCCCAAACCGGAAGGCACTGAAATCTTCGGGAACCGCTTCAGACACCGTGGAAAATTGGAGACTGAACTGGGGACCTTTTAAAGACGAATATTTTCCCATTGCTGAAATTATTTCGGAAAAATTTTATATCCCGCAGCTCGACCGCTACCGTAAAGTATGGGCGCTTTTGCCTTATGATTATCATACTTCGGATAAAAGCTATCCGGTTTTATATCTCCAGGATGCACAGAACCTGTTTAATGAAGGCAGCGATTACGGAAACTGGGAAATCGATAAAAAGCTTTCCGTCCTTTCGGAATACGGACGTGGTGAGGTCATCATTATTGCGATTGAGCATGGCAGCGAAGACCGGATCAAAGAATATATTTTCGACAATGATCATGTAGCCAACGGCTCTGAAGGAAAGAAATACATCCGTTTCATTACGGATACCCTGAAACCTTATGTAGACCAGAACTACCGTACCAAGAAAGACCGCGATAATACAGGAATCGGCGGAAGCTCACTTGGCGCCCTGATCAGTATTTACAGCGGTTTCCTCTATCCGGAAGTTTATTCCAAGCTGCTGATTTTCTCACCTTCCCTTTGGGTGGAACCGAACAACAATTTCCCGATGATGAATTTCAGGGTTCCTTTTAAAACGAAAATTTACCTGTATGGCGGCGGACAGGAAGGCTCTAAAATGGTGAAACGGATCCATACTTTTGAAGAATCCCTGAAACGCTGGGAACAAAACCGCCTGTTCGACTTTGAAATCAGGACCAGCATCAATCCGGAAGGCACCCACAGCGAATTCTACTGGTCACAGGAATTTCCCAGAGCCATAGAATGGCTTTACTATAACAATATCGAAAATCCCGTAGAAGTAAAACCGAAGCAGGACAGCATTAAAAATTAACATTATGAAACTCATCAACAAAAAAAATAAAAACTACACCCAGGTATTTCATCTTTTTACGGAAGAGGAATGGGCAAAATCGGACAGGAATTTCCATAAAAGCATCTCCACTTTTTTTACCGGAAAAAAGCATGAAGTTTTTATCCATGTTCATGAAGAAGGAACGGCTTATTTCATCGGTTTAGGTAAAGCAGTCCTGCAGAATTTTGAGGTTCAGCAGGTAGCCGTGAAATTTTCCCAGACCTACAAAGAAAAAATACAGGCGGTTCCGACGCTGGTCCTGGCTGACTTCATGAATGAAAGACAGTTTGAAGAGTTTGCAAAAGGTTTACTGATTGGCACTTATAATTACCCTTTCGAAAGAACGCATGCTTTCTGGAATGCTAAATTTGAAGTTCATTTTGAAAATTTAAGCCAGAAAAAACTGGATGCTATCGGCCGGAAAGCCGAAGCGTTGAGTAACGGCCAGATAGCCTGCCAGGAATGGCTGAACAAGCCAGCCAATCTCAAAAAACCGGATACTTTAAGCCTCTATTTAAAAAATTTAGCTAAAAAATACGAGATTAAATATACCGTCTTCAACAGAAAGAGATGTGAAGAACTTGGTCTTGGCGCTTATCTTTCCGTCAATCAGGGAAGTGCATACGATGCAGCCTTTACCATCGTGGAATATAAAACGACCGTTAAAAATGCCAAAACTTTCGGCCTGGTCGGAAAATGCGTTTTGTTTGATACCGGAGGGATATCACTAAAAAATCCGGACAATATGCATTATATGAAATCGGATATGGGTGGCGCAACTGCGGTCCTGGGAACACTGATTTACGCTGCGGAAATGCAGCTTCCGGTAAATATCGTAGCGGTTTTACCGATTACCGATAATGCGATTTCAGAAAGAGCTTTTCTTCCCAGCGACGTCATTACAGCGTATAACGGAAAAACCATTGAGGTTTTGAATACCGATGCGGAAGGCAGGATGATTCTGGCTGACGGGCTTTCTTACCTTGCTAAAAATTTTAAAACCGATTTCCTGATCGATTTGGCTACTTTAACGGGCAGCTCGGTAAGGATGTTCGGCGATACCTGCGGTGCGATGTTTTCAAACAATGATGAACTTAAAAGCCTCCTTCTGGCAACCGGTGACAAGACCAATCAGAGGCTTTGGAATCTACCGCTATGGGATATCTGGAAAGAAGATATCCGTTCTGATGTTGCCGACCTTAAAAACATTTCCATGAAGCCGATTGGCGACTGTATTGTGGCCGCAAAATTCCTGGAACAATTCATTGAAAACCATCCGAAATGGGCCCATTTGGATATTGCCGGAGTTGCTTTTGGAAGTGTAGGCTATGCGAAAGAAAAAGCAGCAACCGGATTTGGGGTACAGCTGCTGGCAGATTTAATCGAAAATTATCACTAAAAATTAGTTTATTACAAAAATTCTCTGTATAATTGAAATAGGATTTTCAAAAGCGCATGAAATTTTTATTTTTTAACATTAAATAATTAATAAAAAAACATTTTCATTTTTGAAAATTCACCAAAAAACTAAAAACATTATATGGAGGAGAAAACTATAGTGTGTATTTCTTGCTATTACAAGGGTTATGATTTCATGGATGAAATAAAAAAACTCGGTAATAAAGTAATCCTGATAACATCAGAGAATCTTAAAGAAAAAGACTGGCCGTGGCACGCCATTGATGAGGTATTCTACATGCCTGAAATAAAACCCTCCGTCTGGAATCTTGACCATCTTATCCAGGGATTTTCTTATCTGATGCAGACCCGAAAGGTCCATGCTGTTATTGCTCTGGATGATTACGATGTGGAAAAAGCAGCCCTCATCCGTGAAACCTTCAGGATTCCCGGGATGGGACAGACGACCCACCGCTATTTCAGGGACAAACTGGCCATGCGCCGGAAAGCGAAAGATTCCGGAATCAACGTACCCGAGTTTACCGCAGTTTTCAACAATGATGAGGTGAATGCCTTTGCCGATAAAGTTCCTGCGCCCTGGGTGCTGAAGCCACGATCGGAAGCTTCTGCCTCGGGAATCAAAAAGCTGACTTCCAAAGATGAACTTTGGGAAGCCCTTAACAACTTGGGAGAAGAGCGCCATCTGTTTCTGCTGGAAAGCTTTAAGCCTGGCGATGTCTATCACGTGGACAGCCTTACCTTCAATAAAGAGATTGTTTTCACCTCCGCTTCAAAATATCTTGCTCCGCCGATGCAGGTTTCGCATGAAGGCGGCGTTTTCAGAACCAAAACCCTCGGCCGGTATTCGGACGAATTCCAGGAGCTGGAAAAAGCCAACGCCAAAGTCCTTTCCAATTTCGGGCTGATGAACGGCGCTACCCACACCGAATTTATCAGGAGCCGGGAAAACGGCAAGTACTATTTTCTCGAAACATCATCACGGGTGGGCGGTGCACACATTCCCGATCTGGTGGAAGCTTCAAGCAGCATCAACATCTGGCGGGAATGGGCAAAAATTGAAGATGCCTTACTGAGAGGAAAAGATTATAAAATTTCAAAGCCGACCGGGCATTATTCAGGGCTGATCATAGCACTGATTAAAGATCAGGCACCCGACTACAGCGTATTTGAATGCGAAGAGGCTGTACGATTTTTGAAGATTGATTATCATGTAGGCATCGTCTACAAATCAAAAGATGCGGATGTCGTACAGCAAAGGCTGGACACAGCTGCTGAAAAAATTCAGACCGAAATGCTGAATATCCTTCCTCCGAAAGATAAACCGACCTCATAATTTTTTAAATATAACTGAGTCAAAGCGAGGAAAAGCGTTATCTTTTAATTTTACAATATTCCTCAAAGTAAACCAAAGGTTTTATAACCTTCTAACCCCCAAATTAACAAAATGCCGAAAATAGAACATACCGACTACTATTCACATATCTTAGGAACAGGCCTCAAAGTCGAGGTGACAGGGCATTACGGCTATCCGATCATTATGTTCCCGACTTCTCAGGGGCTTTACACCCAAAACCATGATTTTCAGCTGAACGGAAGCATCAACTGGTTTGTCGAACAGGGAAAAGTAAAGCTTTACAATATCCAGACGATTGACAGCTGGAGCTTTTACGACGAAAGCATTCCACCGCAGCAGCGGATCAGGAATTACGAAAAATATGTGCAGTTCCTGATCAAAGAATTTGTTCCTTACATTCAGAAACTCCATAATACCCATCGGGTTGCCGTTGCCGGAGCGAGCTTCGGAGGCTATCATGCGGCTAATTTTGCTTTCCGGTTTCCGGATGTTGTGTCGCATCTGTTCTGCCTTTCGGGAGCTTTCAGCATCAGGAATTTCATGGATGGCTATTCCGATGATCTGGTGTACTTCAACTGCCCGAGGGAATTTGTAAAAAATGATGACGCCTGGAAATACAAGCATATGCATATTGTGCTCAGCACCTCCGATCAGGATATCTGCAGAGATAAAAATGTGGAAATGGCAGAAATCCTTACTTCAAAAGGAATCGATTTCTGGTACGATGAAAAAAAATGGATCAGCCACGACTGGCCGCTCTGGAGAATGGTTTTCCCTACTTTTATCGGGGCGTTTTTTTCTTAAGAACTTTTGATATAGAGCGTGATTGATTTTAACGCAAAGTCCACAAAGATTTTTTTACTACTGACTGTTTTTAAGTTCGCAAAGGTACTTCGACAGGCTCAGCATGACACATTTAACTAAGCAAAGATCAAATGATATGATCAGTTAGAAATGTTTTATAAAAAATAAACAACTTCATGGTTAAATTCAAATCAATATCAAAATATATTTTAATTAATTTAATAAACAACAATACAAAACATTAAAAAAATACATTATGGCTAAAAAAATAGGAATCCTGTTCGGGATGGAAGATACATTTCCCTGGGCATTTATTGATAAGGTTAATGACCTGGGCAAAGGTGAAATTGTAGCAGAACCGGTGAACATCGATAAGCTTGAACAAGGAGCAGATTACGGATATGCAGTGATTATCGACCGCATTTCACAGGATGTGCCTTTTTACAGAGCCTATCTTAAAAATGCAGCCCTGAACGGAACGTATGTCATCAACAATCCTTTCTGGTGGAGTGCCGACGAAAAGTTTTTCAATAATGCCTTAATGAGCAAGCTTGGAATTCCGCTTCCGAAAACGGTGCTTCTGCCTTCTCATGAAAGGCCGACCAATACTTCGGAGACCTCGTTCAGAAACCTGAAATTCCCTCACGACTGGGATTATATTTTCGATTATGTAGGATTTCCGGCCTATATGAAACCCCATGACGGCGGCGGCTGGAGAAACGTTTACCGCGTAGACAGTCCGGAAGACCTTTGGGCAAAACTTGGAGAAACGGAGCAATTGGTGATGATGGTACAGGAGGAAATTATTTTTGACGATTATTACCGCGTGTATTGCCTGGGCCAGAAATACGTTCACATCATGCCTTACGAGCCGCGAAACGCCCCTCACCTGAGATACGAAACCACTCATAAAACCGAAGGCAAAGAACTTAAAAAGCTGCTGAAAACCATCCACGATTATACGATTAAAATGAATAAGGCACTGGGCTACGATTTCAACACGGTAGAGTTTGCCGTTCGTGACGGAATCCCTTATGCCATCGACTTCTGCAATCCGGCGCCCGATGCGGACCGTAATTCCGTAGGGGAAGAAAACTTTGCCTGGATCGTAGAGCATGCTGCCAAATTAGCCGTGGAAAAAGCAAAAGAATATGTTCCCGGAAAACCGAATATCTCGTGGGGAACCTTCGTTAAAGATTCTGTAAAATAAGAACCTCTAAAAACACGAAAAAAAATGCATCAGTTTACTATCGGAATCGAAGAAGAATATCAGATTATTGATGTTGAGAGCAGGGACCTGATTTCTCATGTTTCGAAAATCATCGAAGGCGGAAAAGCGGTTTTAAGTGAAAACTTAAAGCACGAAATGCACGAATCCATGATCGAGATGGAAACGGGGATCTGCCAGAATATCCAGGAAGCTAAAGCAGAACTGACGAACCTGAGAAGGCATCTCATTAAAACGGCACACGAACAGGGACTCCGGGTTTCCGGCGGCGGAACGCATCCTTTCTCCAACTGGGAACACAACACCATTACGAACGGGGAACGTTATAATAAAATCGTAGATGATATGGGCGACGTTGCGCGGGGAAATCTGATCTTCGGGCTTCATGTCCACATCGGGATCCCGAACCGTGAGGAAGGGGTAAGAATCCAGAATGTGATGCGGTATTTTCTGCCGCATGTCTACGCTTTGTCTACAAATTCCCCTTTCTGGATCGGAAGGAATACGGGTTTCAAATCGTACCGTCAGGAAATCTTTGTGAAGTTCCCGAGAACCGGGATTCCGAGCTTTTTCAATTCACTGGCGGAATTCGACAGCTACGTGGATCTGCTGGTAAAAACAGGAACCATCGACAATGCCAAGAAGATATGGTGGGACCTCCGGGTGCATCCGTTCTACCCTACCATTGAATTCAGGATCTGCGACATGCCTTTACGCATCGACGAAACCGTTTGCTTAGCGGCAATCATGCAGGCTTTGGTGGCTAAAATCTATAAGCTGCACCAGCAGAATTTAAGTTTCAGGAGCTACCGCAGGCTTTTGCTGAATGAAAATAAATGGAGGGCCTCCAAAAGCGGCATCGATGCCCATTTGATAGATTTCGGGAAAGAAGAGTCTGTTCCGTATCCGGATTTATTAAGAGAGCTGCTTGAGTTTATCGACGATGTTGTAGACGATCTGGGATGCAGAAAAGAAGTGGAATACGCCTGGACGATCCTGGAAAACGGAACCGGCGCAGACCGCCAGCTGAAGATATTCCACGAGACCGGCGACCTTACCAAAGTGGTCGATTATATGATCTCCGAAACGGAATACGGAATCACCCACAGCGAAACGGCTTTATAATATTTCGGTAACTTTGCAAAAAATTAGGTCGTATGAAGAATATTCGAATGGCTCTGCTGGATATGAATAACAATCAGGTAAACCAGGGGTTCAAAAATATCAGGGAAATCTCTGAAGCCTTTCAGCAAAGCACCGAAGAAGTTGTAAATATTGAAACATTTGACGTAAGGTTTAAAAATGAAATGCCTGCAATAGCGGATTTCAACATCTTCATTTCATCGGGCGGGCCGGGAGATCCTCACCGGGAAGGTCTGGAATGGGAAAACAGGTTCGCGGCGTTGCTGGACGGTATTTTTGAGCATAATCAATCGAATGAACAAAAGAAATACCTCTTCCTGATCTGCCATTCGTTTCAGCTGGCCAGCATCCACTGGAAACTCGGAACGATCAACAGAAGGAAGTCCTACTCTTTCGGGGTAATGCCGATCCATAAAACCGAAGAAGGCGAACGTGAATTTTTACTTAAAAACCTGCCGGATCCTTTTTACGCGGTAGATTCAAGGGCTTTCCAGTTTATCGAGCCGGATTACAACCGTTTTGAAGAACTGGGAATGCATATTGTGGCCATAGAGAAATTCCGTCCGCACATCAATCTGGAAAGAGCCGTGATGGCCGTCCGTTTTTCAGAAGAGATCTTCGGAACCCAGTTTCATCCTGAAGCAAACCCTGCAGGCATGATCGAAAACCTGAAGGTTGAAAAGAATAAAGAAGCGATGATTGAAAACTTCGGTATGGAAAAATACCTGGAAACCATCGACCGGATTAACGATGAAGATAAAATTATTTTGACCCAGGCTCAGATTCTGCCGAGATTTCTGGATCATGCCAGAAAGAATATTCTGAAACAGGCTGGTTCGATGGCATAACGGCAAAAATACTTAACAGACAAAAATCGGGCATCCACTGTCCGATTTTTTAAATCACAAAAAGAAAAAGAACATGATCCCAAAATACAGAAAGCAGTTCAACCAGGAATTTTCACAGGAAAAATACCATCAGCTAATAGAAATCCTGAAACAAAAAAGCGGTATCGAACCGTCATTCCGGATATCAGAAAGTCCGATGTTCCTGACCAAAGAATTTAAGGTTAAGCTTCTGGACGCCAGCGAAAGCATTATTGACCAGATTAAGGCTTTACCATCCGAAATGCTTCAGAAGGCTATTCCGGAGAACTGCCGTGTACCCAACGATACCCGTCAGCCTCATTTTTTCACCATCGATTTCGGGATCTGCAGAAGTGCAAACGGTGAGATCGAACCGCAGCTGATCGAGCTTCAGGCCTTCCCTTCCCTTTATGCTTTCCAGAGAATTTTTGAGGATACTTTTTGTGAGGTCTATCCTTTTCTTTCGGAAATCAGGAATAAAATGTCTGACGAGACTTTTAAAAATTATTTAAAAGAACTAATCATCGGCAACGAAGATCCCGAAAATGTAATTCTTCTTGAAATTTACCCCGAAAAACAGAAAACGGCGATTGATTTTGTCTTTACGGAGCAGCTTCTGGGTATCAAAACGGTTTGCCTGACGAAAATAAAAAAGGAAGGCAAAAAATTGTTTTACGACAACAGTGGTAAGTTAACGGAGATTAAAAGAATTTACAACCGCGTTATTTTCGACGAGCTGGACAGAATACCGGATCTGAAAACCGAATTTGATTTCCGTGAAGACGTTGACGTTACCTGGGTAACGCATCCGAACTGGTTCTTTAAAATTTCCAAATTCCTGCTGCCGCTTTTACAGCATGAGGCTGTCCCTAAAAGCTATTTCCTTCACGAGTTTCCGGAAGATGAAAACCTCGACAATTTTGTATTGAAGCCTTTGTTCTCTTTCGCAGGAAGCGGAGTGAATTTAAACCCGACAAAAGAAATTACAGAAGCTATTGAGGATAAAGAAAACTATATTTTACAGCGAAAAGTACGGTATGAACCTGTTTTTGAAGATATTCACGGCGATTTTTCCAAAGCGGAGATTAGATTATTGTATATTTGGCGCGAAAATGACGAATACCCCATCCTGTTGGAAAATCTTGGGCGAATGACCAAGGCTGCCATGGTAAACGTCGATTTCAATAAGAAAAATGCGATCTGGATTGGGAGTTCGAATGCTTTTTTTGCGGAAGAATAATTTTAAAAACTGATATACAATGGAAGAAAGCTCAGCTTTTCAGGAGTTTGAAACGAAAGGCAACTTTACAAGAAGAAGAAATTTATTGCCCCTGTGGATCAAAATATTTCTATGGTTCTTTTTAATCGGAGGCTCATTCGCGGTTATTTTTTTAATCATCGGGCCATTTCTCAACAAGATCGATTTGTCGCTCTATGGAATTACCGCCACTCATTCCTACACTTTACCGGGAATGATTACCACGCTACTGTTAATATATAAGGGAATTGTAGCCTACGGGCTCTGGTTTGAACAGAAATGGGCGCCTCAGGCGGCTATTATTGATGCCATCATCGGTATTGGCGTCTGTATTATTATGATGGTTATTGTACCGTTCACTGTTCCGAACATTAGCTTTACGATAAGACTGGAATTGATTCCGCTGTATTTTTATCTGGTTAAAATGCGGGAAATAAAATCAACATGGGAAAATCTTTAAATATCAAACCTCCGAAAATCGGAGGTTTTGTTTTATATTCAAGTTCAAATGGGTTGAATACAATAAAAGGGATAAACTCCTTGAAATTTAAAAAAGTATTCACTTATCAGTAGCGTCGGGCTTCAGCCCGATGTAATGATGGTAGTTTGCAATTCGGCTTTAGCCAAAACCTATTATAATTTTGACTAAAGCCGGATCATCATATCTCACAAAGTAAATGGGTTAAAACTCATTTCTATTGATATTTCTATTTATTCTTAGATCGGACTCAGTTAATTCAGGACACCCAATACCTGCTTAAAATATAATAGGTTTCTTCGTATTCAGTAATAAAACAATCTTCATAAAACGATTCAAGCCTTTGAACCGAAGCAATTTCTTTTACAAAAAGAGCACTGACAAAGCCTGAAAGAGTCCGGGCATAATCATCAGATTTGTCTAATGATTTATTTCCTACTCCAAAAGCTTTTTTTATGAATTCTAAAAGATGATCCTTATAATCAGTCACATCAATCGCTTCGGGTTCTTTTAACTTCTTTTCCAGCAGATCCTCCAGCGAATTCCTTTTATAAAATTCCAGTCTCTCTCTGTAATTTTCGTCCCAGAACTGTTCGTACAGATAATGATCGATAAATAACAAAGCGCCTTCGATACGGCTTAATTTATTTCCTTCATGAAGCATGCTTTTCTCATAATCTATAGAACCCGGATACTTTTTATCTGCGAAATATCTGACGTTTTCATAAGGATTGTTTATCTCCCAATAGTTCCTGAGATCCTTTCGCAAATTATTCATTCCGCTTTCCAGATAAAATTCCATTCCCGAATTCAAATCATTTTTTCTTACATAACCATCGGTAGTAGCATCGGTAATATCAAAATATTTAGGTATCGCGTAGCCGATAGCAAAATTATCATCAACAATGAGATAAAACCTTGCTTTGCTCTTATGAAGACCAAATCCTATGACCAGATACTCCTCCAGATTTTTATAATTTGGCAGATCTTTTTTAAACCGTATTTTCATTTTAATGTACTCAACTAACGTAAACCCGAAGTAGAAGTCGGAAGCTTCTTTGGCCAACCGATATTCCCACCGTATTACATATCAAATGGCCTTTTTACGTTCTGTTAACGGGCAAATTCCTATTATCTTCCATCTTTTTTACTTTCCTTTTTTAAATTATTAAAAGACAAATTAAATACTATCGGATTCACGTTCAATTATCATCAAAGTTTCGGCGGCATCTGAGATGCCGCCGAAACTTTGTTTTATATCCTGTGATGTTTACTGAACCTTATCGTCCTCCATCAGTTCCCGTGCCTGGTAATCCTGTACCAGATCAATCGCATTGGAAATAACGTCGCTTAAGGCGGTGATGAAAGTTCCTTCTTCAGCCATACCCATAGCGTGTTTCAGGGCTTCGATTTCTTTGGGGATGATTTCGTAGCTCACATCCCTTCCGGAAGACTGCATGCCTTCGATGATCAGTCCGTTGATCTCGTCTTCGGTTCTGCCGCGAAGGTGCTTTTCATTGCGGATGATGATGTGGTCGAACATTCTTCCGGCAATCTTTCCGCATTCCCGGATATCACCGTCCCTCCGGTCGCCAACGCCTGAAATGATCCCGATTTTCTTAGTGGATTCAACGTTTTTCAGGTAATCTTCGATTGCTTCATAGCCGGCCGGGTTGTGGGCAAAATCAATTAGTACTTTAAAGTTTTTGAATTTAAATACATTCAGTCTTCCTGGGGTAAGCTGTGCACTCGGAATGAAAGTCCGCAGGGAATTTGAAATATCTTCAATTCCGAAACCGTGCAGGTAAGACGCCAAACTTGCCGCCAATACGTTTTCGATCATAAATTTGGCTTTGCCTTCCATCGTAATCGGGAAATCTTTGGCTTTTCCGATCCTGATCTTCCAGTCGCCTTTTTTGATGGTCACAAAACCTTCTTCGTATACGCAGGTAATCTTGCCTTCCTTGGCAAATTTTCTGATGTGCGGATTGTTCTCATCCATGCTGAAAATCGCAATGTTGGAATGCAGGTCGTTGATGATTCTCATGGAATATTCGTCGTCGGCATTCATTACGCTCCATCCGTTTTTCTTTACACTATCGAGAACTACCCTTTTCACTCTGGTAAGATCTTTCAGGTTGTGGATGTCGTTTAAGCCTAAATGATCTTCTTTAATATTGGTCAGAACCCCGATATCACATTGGGAAAATCCTAATCCCGAACGTAAAATCCCACCTCTGGCCGTTTCCAGAACCGCAAATTCCACGGTAGGATCTTTCAGGATAAATTCTGCCGAAAGAGGACCTGTGGTATCGCCTTTCGTCAGCATGGTGTTCTGGATATAAATACCGTCTGAAGTAGTGAACCCTACCCGGTATCCGTTACTTTTAACAATATGGGAGATTAATCTCGTGGTTGTCGTTTTTCCATTGGTTCCCGTCACGGCAATAATCGGAATGGTGAACGGTTTCCCCTGCGGGTACAACATATCCACCACCGGAGCCGCTACGTTTCTAGGAAGTCCTTCGCTCGGAGCGAGGTGCATCCTGAATCCCGGGGCAGCATTCACTTCAATGATCGCGCCGCCGCTTTCTTTCAAAGGCTGGGTAAGGTTTTCAGCCATGATATCGATTCCGCAGACATCAAGTCCGATGATTTTGGAAATCCTTTCCGCCATCGTAATATTCTCCGGATGCACCATATCGGTTACATCAATGGAAGTTCCCCCGGTCGAAAGATTAGCCGTTGATTTTAAATAAACTATTTCTCCTCTTTGGGGAACGGTTTCGAGTGTATAATGCAGTTTTTCCAGCAGTTCCGTGGTATCCTTATCGATCAGGATTTCGGTTAAGACATTTTCGTGGCCATAGCCTCTTCTCGGATCTCTATTTTCTTTGTCGATCAGCTGCTGAAGATTCATTTCTCCGTTGCCCACGACGTGTGCAGGAACCCTTCTGGCGGCGGCCACCATTTTGTTGTTGATGACCAACACCCTGAAATCGTAGCCGGTAATGTATTTTTCGACAATGACTCTGCTGGAATATTTCTGGGCATGCTCCAGACCGGTTTTTGCGGCTTCCCAATCATTTACATTAATCGAGGAACCTTTTCCGTGATTGCCGTCCAGGGGCTTGATCACCACAGGATATCCTATTTTTCTTACGACGGCATCCAGACCTTCTTCATCAGTGATCAGATCTCCGATCGGTACTGGGATCGCCGCGTCATGCAGCATTCTTTTTGTTAACTCTTTATTACATGCAATGTCTACGGCAATGGAACTGGTGTTTCCGGTAATGGTTGCCTGGAAGCGCTGCTGGTTTACGCCGTACCCCAGCTGAACCAGAGAATTCGTTCCCAGACGGATCCACGGAATCCTGCGGGAAACCGCTTCTTCTACAATACTTCCTGTAGAAGGGCCGAGGCGCACCCGCTCCCTGATTTCTTTCAAAGTCTTGATACAGGCATTCAGGTCATATTCTTCTCCTTTGATCAATGCTTCGGCAATGGCCACAGACTGTTCCGCCGCATAAATCCCAGCATTTTCTTCGATATAGTTGAATACGACATTATATACGCCCGGCGTTTTTGTTTCACGGGTTCTCCCGAAACCGACATCCATTCCCGCTAACGTCTGAATTTCCAGTGCGATATGCTCGATCACATGCCCCATCCAGGTTCCCGTTTCGATCCGGTGGAAAAATCCGCCTTCGGTACCTTCGGAACAACGGTGAGACCACAGGGACGGTATCAATTTTTCGATCCTATCTCTGAAACCTTCGATTTTATTAGTAGGGAAATTTTCCATTTCTTCGAGATCCAGCCTCATCTGTATCAGCTTCTTCCTTCTGATACTCCAAATATTCGGGCCGCGCAACGCCTGTATCTTCTCAATTTTCATAGTCTATTTGCATTTTTAATAGTTAACAATAACTGCATTTAATATCAAAGATAATGCAAAACCCCAAACGAAACTATACCACAATTAAACATTTGTAAAAAATAAATGAAAACTGTCAATAAATATTGAATCTTCATGATTAATTTCAATATAAACGAATTTCTCTACCTATTAATAATTTTTTAACTTTGCACCCTATGATTAAACCAGTTGGAAAATTAATTGTGATCGGGGGTGCTGTTAACAAAGGCAGTTTTGCTGAAACCGATTTTGATCAGAACATAGAAAAAAACCTCAATTTTTTTGAAAGAGGGATTCTTAGAAAAATCATCAATGAATCTAAACATAAGGAGAATTCGGTGATTGAAATCATTACAACAGCCTCTCAGATTCCGCAGATTGTAGGATCCGAATATAAGAAGGCTTTTGAATTTCTGGGTGCCCGGAATGTCAATATACTGGATGTTCATAACCGGGAAGAGGCAAACTCCGATGCGATTGTGGCACGTGCCAATGCCGCCGATGTAGTGATGTTTACCGGAGGAGACCAGTTGAGACTGACTTCTATCCTTGGCGGAACAAGATTTCACGATACCATTTTATTAAAATATCAGGAACAGGATTTTATCTATTCCGGAACCTCTGCCGGAGCCGCGGCGGCTTCTGAAAATATGATCTATCAGGGAAGCAGTTCTGAAGCACTGCTGAAAGGGGAAATCAAAACCACACAGGGTCTGGGATTAATTGATAATGTAATTATCGATACCCACTTTGTACAGCGGGGAAGAATCGGAAGGCTCTTCCAGGCGGTTGTGAATAACCCAAGGACACTGGGGATCGGTCTGGGAGAAGACACCGGGCTTTTTATTCATAACGACGTTATGACAGCGGTAGGCTCCGGACTTGTGATCCTGGTAGACGGCCGGTTCATAAAAGATACCAACCTTACCAATATCAATTTAGGAGAACCGATTTCAATTGATAACTTAACCGTGCATGTATTGTCTATGAACGATCACTATGATCTGACGACAAAGATTCTGACGATTGAAAATTCACAGTTCAACCCGATTCCGCAGGATCGGTAACATCATGATATAATTGATAAATGATAATTGATGAATGATTTAAATACAAATAATCATAGTCCTCTGAAAGTCATTTATTATTGATCAGCAACCAATCATAAATTATATGAAAATAATTATCCACGGTGGTTTTTTCTCGGAAAGCGACCAGAGCCATGAAGTGAAAACCGCCAAACAGAATTCCCTTAAAGCAATTGCCGGGAAAGCATTTGACTACTTACAGACGCATTCTGCATTCGATGCGGCAGCCTACGCCGTTTCTCTGCTGGAAGACGATGAATTGTACAATGCAGGAACGGGTTCCCAGATCCAGGGCGACGGAATCATTAGGATGAGTGCGGCCATCATCAATGGGGAAACCGAAAAAATGAGCGGGGTTATTAATATTGAAAATGTAAAAAACCCTATTCTTGTGGCTAAAGCACTCATTGGCGAAGACGACAGGGTCTTAGGCGGAAGCGGGGCAAAAAAATATGCCGATGAACATGGCTTTGAAAACTACTCCACTGAAATTCCGCAAAGAAGAAAAGAGTATGAAGAAAAGCTGAAAAACGGAGGAAAAGGAACCGTAGGCTGTGTTGCCATCGATAAGGATGGAAAATTAGCTGCCGCGACATCCACTGGAGGGAAAGGCTTTGAAATCCCGGGACGGATCTCCGATTCGGCGACGGTTGCCGGCAATTATGCCAATTCTTTCTGTGCAGTAAGCTGTACCGGGGTGGGTGAAGATATTGTAAGCAATGCCACAGCTACAAAGATCGTAACCCGGGTAACTGACGGAATGACCTTAGAAAAGGCATTCACCAAAACTTTTGAAGAATTAAAAGCCATTGATGGTTTCGCAGGAGCCATTGCCATTGATCAGAAAGGAAATATTTTCCATCAGGACTCACATCCTACGATGGTCTTTGCCAGTTTTGACGGGCAAACTTTTAAAGTATTCGATTAATTTTAACATTATTTTATAAGTCGGTCGTTTTTTTTGGCACGTATTTTACATAATGATTACTATCAAACATTAATATTAACATTAAAAAATAGAAATCATGGGAAATAAAACGAAAGGTTTATTGGCATTAGTAGGTTTGGGAGCATTAGCATACTGGAAATACAAAAACTCTTCTGATGAAGATAAGCAAATGGTAAAAGATAAGATCAATACCGCTAAAGACAACCTGAACAAGTGGAGCAACGACATCAAAGACAAAGCAAATAACGCAGTGTCTCAGGTAAAGGACAAAGCTAATGACGTAGCTTCTCAGGCTCAGGATAAAGCTGATGATCTAAGAAACAGAACACAGGAAGTTGTAAGCTAAACAAGTTTATTTTAACATTCATATACAAAAAGTCATCGTAGTTTTAATTACGATGACTTTTTTGTGGCTTCAATCGCATAGACCAATGGGATTTTGTTATCGAACTGCGGGATTCTCCATTTCCCTTTTTCAAATTCAATCACATGCCGGAAACAGGGATACGGCGACCAGTCAAATTCTTTAAACTGCATGATTTCCATCTGATTCTGAATCAGGTTCTGAAGTACATCGGCAAGAGGGTGGTTCCACATCACATACTCCTGAACAATGTCTGCCGACTGATCGGCATAGGTTCCTTCATAAGTTTCAATAATTGGCTTTTCGTTAAAATAATTATACTTTATCTCTTCGAAATCATCGTCGAACATCCATACCACCGGATGGAATTCCGCCATTACAAATTTTCCTCCCGGCTTTAAAAACCGGTTAATGATTTCAGGATCACGCACAAAAGTTGGGGACTAAGCAAAAAGTTGAGTTAACCTGAAAAGAAAGAAAGTTCTGTCTTTTACTCCCCGGAGCTGCATTCTAAAGTTTTTAATCTTGGCATTGAAGGATTCAGCAGCTGCATTGGTGCTT